>LNFM01011320.1_pt1 | contig 23920 bp, 26 predicted proteins | sample 596031 | NCBI WGS metagenome assembly LNFM01 (sample SAMN04254537, study PRJNA301005) | activated carbon metagenome | isolation source: dual media filters at the Ann Arbor, Michigan drinking water treatment plant | place: USA: Ann Arbor | reverse complement strand
CATGGGGGCGAGCAACAGCATGGGGGTATTGTCCTTTGCCGGGAGAATGTGTTGCATGACGTGCTTTTTTCTCCGGCGAGTCCGGTCATCGGCGGCCACGGCGCACGGCTCCGCGGCTGTCCCCCGGGGCCTTCGGCCCCTCCTCCTTTATGCCGCTGCGCCGTACCCCATGGCCGCCGATGCCCTCGCTGGTCCGCGCCCGGTTGTGCGCAACCACCGCTTCGGCTCGCGGGCGCATGGCGCTCTGCGCAGCGAAATAAAGGAGGAGCCGGCACCAGCCGGCGGGGGACATTCGCGGAGCAGAGCGCCATGCGTCCGCGAGCCCGCGAGGTGCATGTGAACCATCTCCAAACGGTCCACGAAGACGACCACCTCATCGTCCTCGACAAACCAGCAGGCTTGCTGGCAGTACCCGGCAAAGGCCCCGACAAACAAGACTGCCTGAGCACCAGAGCACAAGCCCGATGGCCCGACGCCCTCGTCGTCCACCGGCTCGACATGGCCACCTCCGGCCTCGTGGTCATGGCACGCGGCATCGAAGCGCAACGAACATTGAGCCTCGCTTTTGAAGAACGCCGCGTGCACAAACGCTACACCGCCATCGTTGCCGGTGAACTCGCCAACCCCGCACCCGACAACGGCTGGAACACCATCGAGCTGCCGTTGATGGCCGACTGGCCCAACCGGCCGCTGCAAAAGGTGGACCACGCACACGGCAAACCCAGCACCACCCGCTGGCGCATCGCACCGGGCAACGCAGCCCCTGGCACCACGCGGCTGGAACTCGAACCCGTGACCGGCCGCACCCACCAGCTGCGCGTGCACCTGCAAGCCCTTGGACACCCCATGGTCGGCGATGCGCTGTACGCTGCGCCCGACATCGTTGCCCTGGCCGGCCGCCTGCTGCTGCACGCGCACTGGCTCTCACTGCCGCACCCCGTCCACAGCCAGACCCTGGAATTTCACAGCCCCTGCCCCTTCTGAACACACCATGACGCCACAACACCTCACCCTCCTCACCGGCGCCTCGCGCGGCATGGGCCTGGCCATGGCGCGCCAACTGCTCGGCCCCGGCCGCCACCTGCTGTGCATTTCGCGCAAGGTCAACGACGCTCTGACTGCGGAAGCCACCGCCCTCGGCGCCCCGCTCACGCAGTGGTCCCAAGACCTGGCCGACACCACCGGTGCCGCCAACCGCCTGCAAGCGTTTCTGGAAAGCCAACCGGCCAACACCTGGGCCAGCGCCACACTGATCAACAACGCCGGCGTGATCCCGCGCATCGGTCCGCTCGACCATTGCCCGCCCGAGGACCTGGCCAACGCCCTGCGTGTGGGGCTGGAGGCGCCCATGCAGCTCACTGCGGCCTTCCTGCGCGCCACCACCACCTGGGTGCAGGGCGGCTGGCGCGGCCCGCGCAAGGTGCTCAACATTTCGTCGGGTCTGGGCCGCCACGCCATGGCTGCGCAAGCGCCCTACTGCGCCGCCAAGGCCGGCATGGACCACTTCACCCGCTGCAGTGCGCTCGACGAGGCGCAGCGCGAGCACGGCGCGCGGCTGGTCTCGCTGGCGCCCGGCGTCATCGACACCGACATGCAGGTGCAACTGCGCGCGGGCGATCCGGCAGCCTTCCCCGACCGCAGCGCCAGGGCCAGCTCACATCGCCCACCGAAGCCGCTGCCCGCGTGCTCGCCTTTCTGGACCGCGCCGATTTCGGCGAACAACCGGTGGCGGACGTGCGCGGCTGACCCCTGCCCACAAATCCCATGGAACCCTTCATGAACCGACGCGAATTCGCACTCACCACCTCTCTTGGCCTGGGCGCGATCGCGCTGCCTGCCCGGGCTCAGGAATCCGGCTTCTGGACCCTGTTGCGCGAAGGGGGTTGCGTGGTCCTCATGCGACACGCGCAAACCGAACCTGGCGTGGGCGACCCGCCGAACTTCAGGCTGGGCGAGTGCAGCACACAGCGCAACCTGAGCGAGGCGGGGCGCCAGCAAGCCCGGCGCGTGGGTGCGGCGTTCACCCGCGAGCGCATCAAGCTCGACCAGGTGCGCTCCAGCGCCTGGTGTCGCTGTGTTGACACGGCCATGCTGGCGTTTGGCCAGAACACCGTGTGGACCCCGCTCAACTCGTTCTTCGGCAGCAGCGGTGGACCCGATCAGAGCAACGATGTGCTGCGCGATGTGCAGGGCTGGATGGCGCCGCGCAACCTGATGCTGGTCACCCACCAGGTGAACGTGACCGCGCTGACCGGCGAGTACCTCGCCATGGGCGAGATCCTGCTGACCCGCCCGGGCCCCGCCACCGGCGGTGCACCCGCTCGCCTGCGCGTGCTGGCCCGCCAGACCTTCTGACCCAAGTCAATGTCCGGAAAGTTTCGGGGGCTACGATAGCGATCACCCCAAAACCAGGAGACATCCCATGAGCAGAGAAGTTGTTGTCGTCAGCGCCGTGCGCACCGCCATTGGCACCTTTGGCGGCAGCCTGAAAGACCAGGCACCCACCGAGCTCGGCGCGCTCGTGGTGCGCGAATCGCTGGCGCGTGCCGGTGTGGACGGCAAGGATGTGGGCCATGTGGTGTTTGGCCACGTGGTCAACACCGAACCCAAGGACATGTACCTCTCGCGCGTGGCCGCCATCAACGGCGGTTGTGCCGAGGGCACACCCGCCTTCAACGTCAACCGCCTCTGCGGCTCGGGCCTGCAGGCCATCGTGTCGGCATCCCAAAGCATCCTGCTGGGCGACACCGACGTGGCCATTGGCGACGGTGCGGAAAACATGAGCCGCGCCCCGTTTGCCAGCCTCAACATGCGCTGGGGCGCCCGCATGGGCGACACCAAGATGGTGGACATGATGGTGGGCGCGCTGCACGACCCCTTCCACACCATCCACATGGGGGTGACGGCCGAGAACATCGCGGCCAAGTGGGGCATCACCCGCGAAGACCAGGACAAGCTGGCGGTGGAAAGCCACAACCGCGCGCAGCGCGCGACCACCGAAGGCCGCTTCAAGGACCAGATCGTGCCGGTGGTGCTCAAGAGCCGCAAAGGCGACGTGTCCTGGGCGACCGACGAACACTTCCGCCCCGACTGCACGATGGACGATCTGGGCAAGTTGAAACCGGTGTTCCTGAAAGAAAACGGCACCGTGACCGCCGGCAACGCCTCGGGCCTGAACGACGCAGCCGCCGCCGTGGTGCTGATGGAAGCCGGTGCCGCCAAGGCACGCGGCGCCAAGCCGCTGGCGCGCCTGGTGTCGTACGCGCACGCGGGTGTGGACCCCAAGTACATGGGCATCGGCCCGGTGCCCGCCACGAAGATTGCGCTGGAAAAAGCCGGCCTGACCGTGAAGGACCTGGATGTGATCGAGGCCAACGAAGCCTTCGCCGCGCAGGCCTGCGCCGTCACGCGCGACCTCGGCCTGGACCCGGCCAAGGTCAACCCCAACGGTTCGGGCATCTCGCTCGGCCACCCCATCGGCGCCACCGGCGCGCTGATCACGGTGAAGGCCATCCACGAACTGCACCGCGTGCAGGGCCGCTACGCGCTGGTGACCATGTGCATCGGTGGCGGCCAGGGCATTGCCGCGATCTTCGAGCGGATCTGAGAGCCGGGCGGCAGAATATCTGCCATGCCCGAACACGCTCCCGCTCCACCCCGCCCCTGGGCGCCTGCCCTGGCCGAACTCGAACGTGGCCTGCTGCAGCGCGACGTCGCCGCCCGCGCGCTGCTGCTGGCCGCGATGGCCGGTGAACACGTGCTGCTGCTTGGACCGCCGGGCACCGCCAAAAGCGAGTTGGCGCGCCGGCTGCAGCGCCTGCTGCCGGGCGCGCACTACTTCGAGCGCCTGCTCACGCGATTCACGGTGCCCGAAGAACTCTTCGGCCCGCTCTCGCTGCGCGCGCTCGAAGACGACCGCTACGAGCGCCTGACCGAGGGTTACCTGCCCAGCGCCGAGGTGGCGTTTCTGGACGAGGTGTTCAAGGCCAACTCGGCCATCCTCAACACCTTGCTGGGCCTGCTGCACGAACGCCAGTTCGACAACGGCAGCCAGCGCCTGCCGGTGCCGCTGGTGTGTCTGGTGGGCGCCAGCAACGAGCAACCGCAGGACGACAGCCTGCTCGCGTTTTACGACCGCTTTCTGCTGCGCGTGCCGGTGCAGCCGGTGGATGACGCGCACTTTGCCGCGCTGCTGCAAACGAACATATCCGGCACCTCGGCGCCGCCGGAGAAGGCGCTGATCAACCGCTCCCGGCTCGATGCCCTGCGCGAGCAGGCAGCCCACCTCGCCTTGGGCGACACCGTGCTTGAGCTGCTGCTGGAGGCGCGCCAGCACGCCATCCAGACCGGGCAGTCGGTGTCGGACCGGCGCTGGCGCCAACTGGTGGAACTGCTCAAGCTGCAAGCCGCCAGCCGCAGCGCAGCTGCAGTGTCTGAATGGGACCTGTGGCTGCTGCCCTTTGTGCTCGCAGCCGACCCCGCGCACGGCCCGGGCTGGACCGACCTCTTCATGCACCGCGTGGCACAGACCGCTCCCCTGCCGTTGGACGCTCTGGAACGCGCGGTCACCGCGTTCGAGCAGCAGCTCGACATTGAACGCCGCGCACCGGCCGATGCGCAGGACGGCAGCGCCGGCAAGGTGGCGCTGGCCAAATCGATTGCTGGCCCCACCGCCGGCGAGAGCGAGATGGTGCGCCTGACCAGCGAGCGCGCGCAGCGGCGCTACAGCCCGGTGCACATCGCCGCGCGCGTGGCGCAGACCGACGAACTTCTCGCGCGATTGAACGAACTGCACAGCCAGCTCGTCGGGACCGCAGAGGCGGTGCTGCACCCCGCACGCTCGCACGACTGGCTGCCGCCGTCGTGGCTGGCGCAGATCGAGGCCGTGCACCTGGGCCGATGCGAAAGCGTGGCGAAGTTGCGGGCGCAGCTGCAGACCACGCGTGCCGGCTTTGCAAGCCTGCCGGTTGACGAGGCGCTGACGGGTCTGCCTGCACCGGTGACCTGGGCATCCCCATGAGAGCTGCGACAGGCTCGGCCCCCTACCACCACCTCGACACCCTGCCCCGTGAGCTCTGGCGCTGGGCAGTGGTGTGCAGCAGCGGCCAGCCTGCCGAGCGCCTGCCCCACATGGCGCGCTGGATGCATGCGCTGCTGGCCGGCGCACTGCCCGACGCCACCGACGATTTCGGCGACGCCGCCGCCACACAGGCCCTTCGGCCGTTGCTGCACGAGCTGGAGTTGCTGACCCTCACCCAGGGCAGCGCGCCGCTCACGCGTCAGGTGATGCAGAGCCTGCTGTGGCACCTGGACAGCCTGATCGACCGCCCGGCCGACGAACCGCGCGCGCAGGCCATCGCGCGCATGCGGGCCGAATTCCGCGACAGCTGGGACGTGCAGCGCCAGGGCTGGGACGAGGTGTTGTCACTGCTGCAGTCGCTGGGTGACCTGGCGCACCTGCGCTGGGACGATCTGCAAGGCCACCTGAACCGGCGCGAGTGGGGCGAGGCGCGGCGCATCGGAGAGCTGCTGCAACGCCTGCCGCAGCTCGCGCGCTTCATCGACGGCGTGGGCCGGCGCGAACTCGCCCAGCACCCGCCCGCGCTCACCACCCGGCCCGACGCGCACGAACAGATGCCCGCAACGCGCCACCCGGCCGACGAGGACGAGCGCCGACCCGAACCCACCGCGGTGGACGGTGTGCGCCGTTCGCGCACGCTGGCGCGCATGACCGGTGGCGAAAGCCTGAACCTCACCCACCCCGTGCTGCGACGTCTGTGGCGCGCGCGGTTTGCCGAGGCGCAACTGCTCACCTATGACGACCGCGCACGCGAACAGTCAAAGCGCCCGCTGCCGCAACCCGAGTCCCAAGCGTTGCGCCGAGCCGCCACCCACGCGGGGCGCGGCCCGCTCATCGTGTGCCTGGACACCTCGGGCTCGATGCGCGGCGCGCCGGAGAACGTGGCCAAGGCCTGCGTGCTGCAGGCGCTGCGCAGCGCACACGCAGGCCGGCGTGCCTGCCGCCTGCTGGCCTTCGGCGGGCCCGACGAGCTCCTGGAGCGGGACATGGCGATGGACGCCGAAGGCCTGTCGCACCTGCTCGACCTCATGGGCCAGAGCTTCGACGGCGGCACCGACGTGCAGACACCCATGGAGCGCGCCGTCGAACGGGTGCAGACCACCGGGTGGCAGGAGGCCGACCTGTTGATCGTGAGCGACGGCGAATTCGGTGTGACCCACCAGACCCTGGCGATGCTGCGCGACGCCAAACAGCGACTGGGGCTGCGAGTGCATGGCATCCTGATCGGTGACCGTGAGACCGTGGGCCTGGCCGAGGTGTGCGACCAGCTGCACTGGGTGCGGGAATGGCGCCGCTACGGGGGCGGCACCACCGTGGTGGGGGAGGACTTTTCGCCGGTGCACAGCCGCAGCCTCACCGCGCTCTATTTCCCCAACGCGATCCGGCGCTGACCTTGCGCTACGCGCGCCCAGGCCGCGCGGATTCAATCCAGAGCGCCACCGGTGGGCATGCAGGAATTGCTGGCCGCGCCCCACGCGTACCGGTAGCATGCACCCACCTCATTGCCCGACAGAGATCTGCATGAACACACGCTCATCGACGGTCTCCCTGGCCTGGAAAACGCTTGCCGCCCTGCTGGGTCTGCTGTTGGCCACCTCGGCCCAGGCGCACGCCGACGCTGCCACCCTGGCGGGCGGCTTCGCCACCGGCTTCATGCACCCGGTGCTGGGCTGGGACCACGTGGCCGCCATGGTGGCGGTGGGTCTGTGGGGGGCCTTTCTTGGCGACAGGGCGGTGTGGACCCTGCCGGTGGTATTCCCGGTGGTGATGGCCGCGGGCGGTGTGCTCGGCCTGATGGGCGTGCCGCTGCCCTTCGTGGAGGTGGGCATCGCGGTATCTGCCATCGTCATCGGGGCCATGATCGCCACCGCGTCGCGCCCGCCCTTGTGGGTGGCGGCCTTGGTGGTGGGTGCATTCGCCATCTTCCACGGCTATGCGCACGGGGCGGAGCTGCCTGAAGCGGCCAATCCCTTGCTGTACACGGCGGGCTTCATGGTGGCCACCGGTTTGCTGCATGTGGGCGGCATCGTGGTGGGCCTGGCAGTGCGCTGGCCCACGGGCGCCACGGTGGTGCGCGGCATCGGTGCCCTGATTTCGCTGGCCGGCGTGGGGTTCCTCACAGGCACCCTGTGACAGGGGTGCGGCATCTGCCTGGCTGGTGCTGGCTGGCACTGCTGGCCTGCCCGCTGCCGGCGCTGGCCCATGGCGCCATTCCGGGCGCCAACGTTTTCTACAACGGGTTCCTCCACCCCTTTCTGGCGCCCGCCCACGCCCTCGGCCTGGCGGCACTGGCCTTGTGGGTAGGTGGTCAGGGCGAAGCGCGAAAAAACGTGCTGATCAACGCTTTGGCCTTTGGCTTGCTGGTGGGTGCCCTGCTGGCCGGGCCGGCGGGCGATCCGAACACCGATCCGGCCCTGCTGCTGCTGGCGCTGGCCTGTTCGCTCATGGTGGCGTTCCAGTGGACCGGGCCGCGCTGGTGGGCCGCCGGCGTGACCTTCGCGCTGGGCGCCGCCGTGGCCTTGGGCTCGGGTGATCCTTCGTTCAGCGGCATGGCGCGCCTGAGCCTGCTCGGTGGAGCCTGCATTGGCGCGGTGATCCTGGTCGGCCAGATTGCGTTCTGGGTCGACGAGCTGGTGGTGCGCCATCAGCTGCGCCCGGCGTTGATCGCTCTACGGATCGTCTCATCGTGGATGAGCGCCATCACCTTGCTGCTGGTGGCGCTGAGCTTGAGATAGCCGACGGGCCGGTGGTGGCTCGGCCGCAACGGACATGGCAACCGACGCGGGTTCAACTCGACGGCCATCGCCGGATATGGAAAGCTCTCCGGCATCGTCATGACTCTGGGGGTTCACTTGCCCAACCAACGACACGCTGTTGCGCGGTGTGCGCTCCGCAAGATCCTGCTGACCCTCTGCGTGGCGCTGCTGCCTCACTGGGCAGGCGCTCAGCCCCTGGACCTGGAAACACCAGCCGAAGTCTCCCAAGTCGTCCGGGAAAGCGCACCAGAACCGCAGACGCTCTACCTCAACAACCGGCGCATCGCCACCTTCCGCACCACCTTGCTGGATGACACGCCGGCCGAACGCGTGCTGCTGGCCGAAGCCGCGCTGGCCGCCGCCTTGAAGGCCCCGGGGACGCGATCGGTGAGCCAGACAGCCACGGGCGACTCGGTGCGCTTCGAGGTGGACGGCCGTACGGTGTTTTTCCTTGCGGCGGGTGATTCGGACGCACCGCGACCGCAGGCCTCGCTGGAGCCGCAGGCGCGCGACGTGCTGCTGCGGCTGGAAACCGCAGTGGCGGAAGCAACCGAGGTGCGCGACCCGCGTCGCATCGCGCTGGGTCTGGCGTTGTCGCTCGTGGCCACGCTGGCGGCGTGGCTGCTGGTGCGCAGCATCTTCCGCCTGCGCCGCCGCCTGGCCAGGCGGGTCCACGCCGCGCTGCAAACGCCCACCGCCCCGGGCGCTCCGGCCGTCTTGATCACCACCTATGCCGAACACGCTCGCGTGGCTTCCCGGCTGCTGATGGGCAGCGTGGCCTGGGCGCTGGTGCTGCTGATCGTCGACCCCTGGGTGACCTTCGTGCTGCACCAGTTCGCCTGGACGCGGCCCTGGGGAGAACGCTCCACCGCGTGGATGCTGGACGTGGTGCGCCAGTTCGCCGGCTCCATCGCATCGGCTGTGCCCGGTTTGCTGGTGGCGGCCCTGATCTTCGTGATCGCGCGCATGGTTTCGCAAGCCAATGCCGCCTTCCTGCGCCGCGTGGAAAGCGGCGACATCGCACTGGCCTGGCTCGACGTGGATACCGCCTCGCCCACACGGCGTTTGAGCAACTTCGTGATCTGGTTGTTTGCGCTGGCCATGGCCTACCCCTACCTGCCGGGCGCCAACACCGAAGCCTTCAAGGCCCTCTCGGTGATGGCCGGCCTCATGTTGTCGCTGGGGGCATCCAGCGTGGTGGGGCAGGTGCTGTCGGGTCTGAGCCTCATGTACTCGCGTTCGCTGCGCGTGGGTGAGTACGTGAAGATCGGCGACACCGAAGGCACGGTGACCAGCTTGGGCATGTTCACCACCAAAGTGCACACCGGCCTGGGAGAAGAGGTGAGCCTGCCCAACAGTGTGACCTTCAGCCAGCCGATCCGGAACTTCTCGCGGCTGGTGGAAGACGGGCAGTTCATGCTGCAGACGGGCGTGACCATCGGCTACAGCACGCCCTGGCGGCAAGTGCACGCCATGCTGATGGAGGCCGCCGGGCGCACGCCGGGCGTAGCCGCAGAGCCCAGGCCGTATGTGGTGCAGACCGCCCTGTCCGACTTTTACGTGGAATACCGTCTGTGCGCGCAAAGCAACAAGAACGCCCCGCGCCGCCGGGCCGAGGCGCTCAACCAGCTGCACGCCAACATCCTGGATGTCTTCAACGAAAACGGCGTGCAGATCATGTCGCCGCACTACCGGTCGGACCCACCCGAGCCCCAGGTGGTGCCCCCGGGCCCGTGGACCTCAACGTTGCCGGGCCAACCGTTGTCCCCGGCGGGCACAACAGGGCCTGGTCAGTCGCCCTGAAATCCGCCGGCGCGGCAGGTCACCACCAGCGTGTCGCGCCAGCCCAGGGCATCACCCTCCAGTGGCTGGATCGGCGTGCTCTCGTGGATCACGCGCGCGTCGTCCAGCAGCAGCAACGACCAAGGCTCGCGCAGGGTGAAGCGCTGGCCGCCCGGGCCGTTGGCTTCGAACACTCGGCTCTCGCCGCCCTTGATGCCGTGGCGCGCGACCATGAACACGGCCACCAGATCCACGCCGTCGCGGTGGGCACCTTCGGGGGTGGGGCGACCGATGCCGTCGGTGGTGTCGATGCGGAACGGATGGGCTTCCACAAACCAGGGCTGCTGGCCGCGCAGTGCACTGGCGGCTTCGCCCAGGCGGACCAGCAGGCGGCTCCACACCGGCTGCGCCACCACGGACGGCTCCATGGGCTCGAACCAGCGCTGCATGCCACCGTGCAAGGCGTTGTATTCGAGCGGCTGCCAGTGGGCACGGTGCGGCACCTGTTGCACACGATCACCGTCCACTACAAAGCAGCTGTGGCGCCGGCTGCGGTAACGCCCGCCGTCCTTCAGATAGGCATCGGCCGGCAGGTGGTCCCAGCCCGCGTGCAGGGCCTGCAGCTCGGCTTCGCTGGCAGGCAGCCACTGCGCCACGCTGGCGGCGCTGAGCAGGGCAAATCCGCTGGTCTTGAGAGCTGCGTCGACGTGTTGGAGTGGAAGGTAAGGAGGCTGGAATTCACTGGTCATGGTGCGCCAGTTTACTGGTGGCCCTTGATGAACAGCTTTCATGCGCTGGATCAAAACAGATTCGTCCGGCAGGGTGCAATCTCGGCCCCAGGCCGGGGAAATGCCGGTCAAGGAGGCAGAGATGCAGGCTTTGAAATGGACCCCCTCGTTGTGGCTGGGATTCGATCCCATGGACACCATGAACCGCGAGTTCATGGAACTGCTGGCCTGCGCGCAGGCGGCGTCGGACGCTCAGGTGCTCGACACCTGGCAGGCGCTGGTGGCGCACACGGCCCGACACTTCGGCACCGAAGACCGCTGGATGCGCAGCGAGGCATTTGCCACGGTCGAACAACACACCCTGGAGCACCGCGTCGTGCTCAACCTCCTGCGCGAAGGGCTGGGGCAGGCACAGCGCGGTGACCTGGCGCCGGTACGCCAGATGGCGGCCGAACTGGGAGTCTGGTTCAGCCGGCACACGCAGTCGCTGGACGCGGCCCTGGCCCTGCACATGCGCCGGGTCGCCACGCGCGGCACGGCAGCGGCCTGAGGCGCTGGGTTGATGGTTCAATCAGTGGCCACCGAGGAGAACGCCATGAGCGACGCAACGCCTGCCACCGACGGCTCGAGCGAGCCCCCGCGCCCGCCATCGGTTTTCGACCTGAAGATCACCTCCCTGCGCGCAGGCGATCCGCTGCGCTGGCTGCGCCTGGGCTGGGCCGACTTCGTACGCTGCCCGCGCATCGGCCTGTTTTACGGCCTGTGCTTCTTCCTGATGGGCCATGCGCTGCTGGCGGTGTTCCGCGCGGCGCCCGCCTATGTGCTGGCGCTGAGCGCGGGCTTCCTGCTGATGGGGCCGTTTCTCTGCCTGGGTCTGTACGACGCCAGCCGTGCCTTGCAGAACGGTGCGCGGCCTTCGCTGCGGGCCTCCCTGCTGGCCTGGAAACCGACACAGGGCACCATGGCCATCTTTGCGGGCGTGCTGCTGATCCTGGAGATGCTGTGGGGCCGCGCCTCACTGGTGGTGTTTGCGGTGACCTTCAACGCCATGCCGTCCACAGCGAACCTGCTGGCACAACTGTTCAATCCCGACAACCTGTCGTTCCTCATCACCTACACCGTGGTGGGTGGTGTGTTCGCCGGTCTGATCTTCGTCACCAGCGTGATCTCGATTCCGATGATCCTCGACCGGCGGGTCGACGCCATCTCGGCCGGACTCACCAGCATCCGTGCCTGCCTGCAAAACCCGGGCGTGATGATTCAGTGGGGAGCACTCATCACGCTGCTGGTGGGCCTGGCCATGCTGCCGCTGTTTGCGGGCTTGTTCGTGGTTGGGCCGGTGTTGGGACACGCCACCTGGCACGCCTACCGGGGCACGGTCAACGACCCGGATTGAGTCCTGTCAGCGGCCGGGCGGCGTGTCGCCGCGCTGGGCACTGCCCCGACGCCCGGGACGTTTGCCCAGCAGGGCCGGCTCGATGCTGTCTTCAAACAAAGGCCACAGCGCCTGCACGCTGGCCAGAGCGGCCTCTTCGCCCATGGAGCGGCACAGGCGCTGGTGCAGCTCCACCCGCAGGAACCACAGACCTTTGGGATCGACCGCCACCAGCAAGCGATGCCGCAATCTTTCGTCTTCCCAACCTGCGTCTGCGGGCAGAAGGTCAAGCATCGCTCTGCGGATGCGGGAGAGCGCCGCCGGATCGTGACGGACCGGCTCGCTCATCAGTCGTTGCGCGACGGTGTCAAAGATGGTGGTGAAGATGCGCATGGGTCAAGCAGTCTTTGTTGTTTGAGCATTTAACCAGGACAACGCACTCGGGGTTGGCGTATTCCGCACCGCTTCCCGCGTTTGTAACACGCCGTGAACCCGTCTCAGCGGTTCACATCGACCACCAGCCGACCTCGCACCTGCCCGGCCAGGATGTCGTTGGCCGAAGCGATGGCGTCGCCCAGACCGATCTCCGTTGTGATGCTCACCAGCTGGTCGCGGTTCAGCGTCCGCGCCAGTGCATCCCAGGCGGCCATGCGACGGGCCATGGGCGCCATCACGCTGTCGATGCCGTAGAGCGTGACACCGCGCAGGATGAAAGGTGCAACGCTGGCCGGCAGGTCCATGCCCTGGGCCAGGCCACAGGCAGCCACTGCGCCCCCGTAGCGCGTGCTCGCGCAGGCATTGGCCAGGGTGTGGCTGCCCACCGAGTCCACCACACCGATCCAGCGTTCCTTCTGCAGCGGCTTGCCCGGGGCACTCAGTTCGCTGCGGTCGATCACGGCGGCAGCGCCCAGCGACTTCAGGTAGTCCGCTTCCTGCGGCCGGCCGGTGGACGCCACCACGGTGTGGCCCAGGCCCGCGAGCAGCGAGATGGCCACACTGCCCACACCCCCGTTGGCACCGGTCACCAACACCTCGCCGCTGCCGGGCGCCACGCCGGCATCGAGCCAGTGCCGCTGCAGTGCCATCACGCACAGCATGGCGGTGTAGCCCGCGGTGCCCACCGCCATGGCGTCACGTTCGCTCAGTGCCTCGGGCAACGCCACCAGCCAGTCGCCCTTGACGCGCGCCATCTGCGCCAGGCCGCCCCAGTGGGTTTCGCCCACGCCGAAGCCATTGAGCAGCACACGGTCGCCCACTTTCCATTTCGGGTGATCGCTCTGCGTGACCGAGCCCGCAAAGTCGATCCCGGGCACCATGGGAAAACTGCGCACGACCGGTGATTTGCCGGTGATGGCCAGGCCGTCCTTGTAGTTCAGCGTGGAATACGCCACGCGCACGGTCACGTCACCGGTGCCGGGCAACTGCGCCTCGTCCAGCTCGGCGAGGTCGCAGCGGTAGCCAGTCTCAGGTTTGGTGATGACAAGGGCGTTGAACATGAAATCTCCTAACGTGAAGCGGTGTTGGCGTCGGGGCGGTTCGGATCGGTCTCGCGCCACAGGCGCACGGTGAGCCACCAGCCGATGAGGGAGTTGGTGAGCGCGAACACGCTGACCACCAGGCGAATGCCCATGGGCGGATCGTTCAACTGCAGGAAACCGACCATGAAGCTGGAGAGCGCGTTGAACCCGAGCATGAGCCAGAACAGGCCCCGGCGTGGCTGCCAGAGGCGGTGGAAGATGTGGGCAATGGAGGGCATCGCGTCATTGTGCCGGTGCCGTCTTGCGGGCCTCTTGCTCCTGCAGCAATCGCCACATCACCTTGCCGCTGCCGCTCTTGGGCAAGGCCGCTACAAATTCCACCGTGCGTGGACATTTGTAGACCGCCATGTATTCCCTGCACCAGTCCAGAATGTCCTGCTCGGTGGTGGTGGCCCGGTGCGACTCGCGCAGCACCACCACCGCCTTCACGCTCTCTCCGCGGTCGCAGGCTTCGGCAATGGCGGGGTGCTTGAACATCAACACCTCCACCTCGGCCGGCCAGACCTTGAAGCCGCTGGCGTTGATCATGCGTTTGAGGCGGTCGGTGATGAAGTAGTAACCGTCCTCGTCGATGCGGCCGAGGTCGCCCGAGCGGAAGAAGCGTTTGCCATCGACAGTGATGAACGCGGCCTCGGTGGCATCGGGGCGTTTCCAGTAACCGTCGAACACCTCGGGGCCGTGGATGATGATCTCGCCGGCTTCGCCCTGCGGCATCTCTTCCAGCGTGATCGGATCGACCACGCGCGCTTCGGTGCTTAGGAAAGGAATGCCCAGGCATTGCTGCTTGGGGTGGTCGGGTGGGTTGTTGTGCGAAGGCGCAGCGGTCTCGGTCAGTCCATAGCCTTCTGAATAGCGCAGCCCGTACTGCTCCAGCAGGCGCTGCGCCACCGCCTGAGGCATGGCCGCGCCACCACCACCCACCAGCACCAGGCTGGAGAGGTCGTATTGGTCGAAGCGCGGGCTGGCCAGCAGGTCGATGATCATCGTGGGAATGTTGGTCCAGTGGGTGACACGCCAGCGCGAGATGAGCTGACCGGCGAGGTCGCGGTCCCAGCGGGGCATCACCACCATGGTCGCACCGGCGTACACCGCCGCGTGCATGCCCGCCACCATGCCGGTGATGTGGAACATGGGCACCACCAGCAAGCCCACGTTTTCCACCGTGCTGTTGGTCCACAGGCCCACGGCCACCGCGTTGTGCATCACAGTGCGGTGCGGGTGCATGCAGCCCTTGGGCAGGCCAGTGGTGCCACTGGTGTAGGGCAACACCGCCAGATCGTCGGGGCCCCGGTTGTGGGCGGGGGCTGCGCCAATGCAGGCCAGAGCATCGGCCCAGTCGCTCACCGTTCCGCCGGGCAGCGTGGGCACCGCATGGCGCGCGCCCAGCCAGTCCGCCCAGGCCGGTGGCACTTCGGCCTGCGCACCGAAGGCATCGCTGTAGTGCGACACCACCAGGTGGCGAAGGCGCGAGGCCTCGGGCACCTCGGCGTTGGCCTTGATGAGCTCGTCGGCCAGGTCGGCGGCGGCAACGGCCACGCGCGCATCAGGATCGGTGATGTAGTGCTGAAGTTCATCCGACCGGTTCATCGGGTTGACCGGCACCACCACCGCGTTGGCGCGCAAGATGGCGAAATGCGCCACGATCCACTGCGGGCAGTTCTGCATCAGAAGGATCACTCGGTCGCCATCTTGCACGCCCCGGTCGTGCAAGTGGGCTGCAAGCCGCTCGGCCTGATCGAACAGTTGGCGATAAGTGAGCACCTGGTCAAAGAACACCAGCGCTGGCTTGTCGGGATAGCGCAGCGCGCTCACGGCCAGGTTGTGCCACAGCGAAGTGGCCGGGGGCGTGATCCGGTGAGGCAGGCGCTGGGGCCAGAAGCGGTGATGCGCTACGGGCGATGACCGTGCGCCTTCAGGCTTGGTGCTGCTCATGGGTTTGTCTCCGTTTTTTTTACGCGCCACGGAAGCATACGGGTAGCACTCTCGGACTGAAAACTGGCCTGTCGCGGCTGGGACCTTGAAGTCGCCACTGGCTGGCACAGAACCTGCATTGAATCCAGGGGGAGCGCGAGTGTGGGTGTAATGAAAATAACTTCATGTGTTTTTTGCATGAATCTCCCACGTAAACCCCGATCTCGGGTCCGAAAGGCCAGGGATACATTCAGTTGCGGTCGCGGTGTGCACTCATCAGGTGCGCGCTGAGTGCCGACGGAATCCTTTCAAACACAACGGAGAGACCTGATGAAGACGACAACCCTGAAACTGGCGGCACTGGGCCTGAGCGCGGTGGCCACACTGGCCAGCATGCCTGCCCACGCGGGCAAGGACCTGGATGCCATCAAGAAACGCGGCGAGCTGATCTGCGGGGTCAACACCGCACTGCCCGGCTTCTCGGCAGCGGACAGCCAGGGCAAATGGAGCGGTATGGACGTGGACGTGTGCCGCTCGGTGGCTGCGGCCGTGCTCAACGACCCCAACAAGGTGCGCTTTGTGCCCCTGACGGCCCAGCAGCGTTTCACCGCGCTGCAATCGGGTGAGATCGACATGCTCGCGCGCAACACCACCTGGACCCTGACCCGCGACGCCTCGCTGGGCCTGACCTTCACCGGCGTGAACTTCTATGACGGCCAGGGTTTCATGGTGCCCAAGAAACTGAACGTGAAGAGCGCCAAGCAGCTCAAGGGCGCCACGGTGTGCGTGCAGTCCGGCACAACCACCGAGCTCAACCTGACCGACTACTCGCGTGCCAACAAGCTCAACATCAAACCGGTGGTGTTCGAAAAGCTTGAAGCCGCACTGGCCGCCTACTCGTCCGGCCGCTGCCAGGCCTACACCACCGATGCCTCCGGCCTGGCCTCCCAAGGACATGGCCAAGCCCGACGACCACGTGATCCTGCCCGAGCTGATCTCCAAGGAACCCCTCGGCCCGGCCGTGCGCCGCGGTGACGACGAATGGGCGGCCATCGTCAAGTGGGTCGGCTTTGCATTGCTGGAAGCCGAAGAGTACGAAGTGACGCAGGCCAACGCCGACCAGATGAAAGCCAGCAGCACCAACCCCAGCGTGATGCGCCTGCTGGGTTCGGGCACCGAAGACACCGGCAAGCTGCTGGGTCTGGACAAGGATTGGGCCTACCGCGCCGTCAAGGCCACCGGCAACTACGGTGAGATTTTCGAGCGCCACGTCGGCCCGAAGACTTCCATCGGTCTGCCACGCGGCGTCAACAACCTGTGGACCAAGGGTGGCCTGATGTACGCACCGCCCGTGCGCTGATTCCACCCGCCGTCGCGCCCTGCGGCGGCCTGACAGTCAAGAGCACCAGAGCGAAAGCCCTGGTGCTTCTTTTCACCTTCATCCAGGTTCACAAACCTCCGAGGCTGTCTTGAAATCCCCTCCTCCCCCTGTTCCCAAACGCCAGTGGTCGCTCAACAGCCGGGCCACCCGTGGCCTGCTGTTCCAGTTCGTCGCACTGGTCTTGATCGCCCTGGGTATCTGGTTTCTCGCGCACAACACGCAGCGCAACATGGAAGCGCGTGGCATCCAGAGCGGCTTTGACTTCCTGAGCTCCAGCGCCGGTTTCGACATCGGCGAGACGCTCATTGCCTACGACCCGAGCGAAAGCTACGGCAAGGCGATCTGGGTCGGCGTGCTCAACACCCTGAAGGTAGCGGCGCTGGGCATCCTGTTCACCACCATCCTGGGTGTGCTGCTCGGTGTGGGCCGTTTTTCGCGCAATGGTCTGGTGCGCGGCATCTGCTACGGCTACGTCGAGTTGTTCCGCAACGTGCCCATCCTGCTCCAGCTGCTGATGTGGTACCTGATCTTCATTGAAGTGCTGCCCCCGTCCAACGAGGCCTGGAACATCGCCGACCTGTTTTTCCTCAGCAAGGGCGGCTTCTCGTTCCCGTATCCCACGGCGGGTCTGGGCGCCGTCGTTGCCGGCGCAGCCGTCGGCGTGGTGGCCGTCTGGATGTGGTTGCGCTGGGTGCAGAAGCGCTTTGAGGCAACCGGGCGCGACGGCGACCGGCTGTGGACGCCGATCGCACTGATCGTTGCCTTCGCCATCCTGGGCTGGGTCGTCTCCGGCATGCCCCGCGAATGGAACGTGCCCGAGCAGCTGGTCTTCATGGTCGATGGCGGTGTGGCTGCCACGCCGGAATTCATGACCATCCTGGTCGGCCTGGTGATGTACACCTCGGCCTTCGTGGCCGAAGTGGTGCGCAGCGGCATCCAGTCGGTGAGCCGGGGCCAGGACGAAGCGGCTGCCGCACTCGGCCTGGACCCGCGCCAGAAAATGAAACTGGTGGTGCTGCCGCAGGCCATGCGCGTCATCGTGCCGCCACTGACCAACCAGTACCTCAACCTGACCAAAAACTCGTCGCTGGCGGTGGCCATCGGCTACCCAGACGTGGTGTCGATCGCCAACACCACCATCAACCAGAGCGGCCGTGCGGTGGAGTGCATCGCCATCATCATGCTGGTCTACCTCACCACATCACTCAGCACCTCGCTGTTGATGAACTGGTACAACCAGCGCGTGGCGATCAAGGAGCGATGAACATGTCCGACACCTTCACGCCCATTGCTCCACGCCCCTCACCGGTCAAGACCTCGGGCCTCGTGCCCTGGATCCGGCGCAACCTGTTCGCCGACTGGCGCAGCACCATCGTCACCCTCTTCGTGCTCGGGCTGCTGGCCTGGGTGTTGCCCGGCTTCATCCGCTGGATGCTGATCGATGCGGTGATGCGACCCGACGCCGACGCTTGCCAGGCCGCGCGCGGCCTGGGCGCCTGCTGGGGCGTGGTTGCCGAGAAGTACCGCATCATCCTGTTCGGCCGTTATCCGTTCGACGAACAGTGGCGCCCGCTGGTGGCTACCTCCCTCATGATGGGCGGCCTCATCCTGAGCTGCGTGCGTTTCTTCTGGAAACCCTGGCTCGCCCTGATGTGGGTGGGCATCCTGGCGGTGTTCTTCATCCTCATGGGTGGTGGCGTCTTCGGCCTGTCCGACGTGCGCACCGACCTGTGGGGCGGTTTGCCGCTCACGGTGATGCTGGCCACGCTGTCCATCTTCCTGGCCTTCCCGCTGGCGGTGGTGGTGGCGCTGGGGCGGCGCGGGCGGCTGCCCGCCATCCGCACCGCCTGCATCGTCTACATCGAGCTCATCCGGGGTGTGCCGCTGATCTCGGTGCTGTTCATGGCGTCCTTCATGTTCCCGCTGTTCATGCCCCAGGGCGTGACGCTGGACGTGCTGGTCCGCGTGATCGCGGGCATCACGTTGTTTGCTGCGGCCTACATGGCCGAGATCATTCGCGGTGGGCTGCAGGCGATTCCGAAAGGTCAGCTGGAAGCGGCCGACACGCTGGGCCTGACCTACTGGCAGACGCAGCGCAAGATCGTGCTGCCGCAGGCGCTTGCCATGGTGGTTCCCAGCATCATGAACACGTTCATTTCGCTGTTCAAGGACACCTCGCTGGTCACCATCGTTTCGCTGTACGAACTCACCGGAGCCCTGGCCCTGGCGCTGAATTCCGACGTGAACTGGCGCCCGTTCAAGCTCGAGGCCTACCTGTTCATCACCCTCATTTACTTCACCGTCTGCTTCGCCATGTCCCGCTACAGCCTGTGGGTGGAGAAGCAACTGAGTGCCAGCAAAGCTCGCTGAAAGAACAACATGACTGAACCCATCATCCGTTTCGACAAAGTCAACAAGTGGTACGGTAACGACTTCCACGTGCTGCGCGACATCGACCTCGACGTGGCCAAAGGTGAGCGCATCGTGGTGTGCGGCCCGTCCGGCTCGGGCAAGTCCACGCTGATCCGCTGCATCAACCGGCTCGAGGAACACCAGCAGGGCCACCTGTTCGTGGACGGCGTCGAACTCACCGACGACATCAAGGCCATCGACCAGGTGCGCAAGAACGTGGGCATGGTGTTCCAGCAGTTCAACCTGTTTCCCCACCTGACCGTGCTGGAGAACCTCACGCTCTCTCCCATGTGGGTGGGCAAGATGCCCAAGAAGGAGGCTGAAGAAAAGGCCATGGTCCAGTTGCAGCGCGTGCGCATCGCAGAGCAGGCCGGCAAGTACCCGCTGCAGCTCTCGGGTGGTCAGCAGCAGCGCGTGGCCATTGCGCGCGCGCTGTGCCTCACGCCCAAGATCATGCTGTTCGACGAGCCCACCTCGGCACTCGACCCGGAGATGATCAAGGAGGTGCTCGACGTGATGGTGGAACTCGCCAACCTGGGCATCACCATGATCTGTGTGACGCACGAGATGGGCTTTGCCAAGGCCGTGGCCGACCGCGTGATCTTCATGGACCAGGGGCAGATCGTGGAGCAGAACACGCCCACCGAATTTTTCAACAATCCGCAGAACGAACGCAGCCGGGACTTCCTCTCCAAGATCCTCGGCCATTGATTCAGAACGGATCTTTTCCCCGCAGGGTTTTTGACTTGTGAGGGTCATGTGGCGCTGAGACAATGCGCGGGTTTTCAAGGAGGCCCCACATGACCACATCACCCCCGTTCACCGTCCAACGACTCTCATGGCTGCGCTGGAGTTGCACCACCGCGTTGGGCCTGTCGATGTGGTGTGCAGGCGCGGCTCTGGCGTTTGACGCACAGGGTCACCGCGGTGCCCGAGGGCTGGCGCCCGAGAACACGCTTGCGGGCATCGAGCAGGCGCTCTCGATCGGCGTGACCACGCTCGAGTTCGACGTGGTGCTCAGCGCCGAGGGCGTGCCGGTGGTGTCGCACGACACCACCCCCAATCCCGACATCACGCGCGACGCCAGCGGCCAGTGGCTGCAATCCCGCGGCAAACCGTTCAACCAGCTGAGCCTTGCTGAGATCTCCGGCCTGGATGTGGGCCGCATCAATCCGTCGAGCCGGTATGCGCGCGACTTCTCCAACCAGTCACCAGCCGACGGTGAACGCATTCCCACGCTGGCGTCCGTGTTCGAACGGATCAAGCGGCTGGGGGCCAGCCATGTGCGCTTCAATATCGAGCTCAAGCTCCACCCCCTGCGTCCAGCCGAATCACCCGAGCCTGAAGCTTTCGTGCGTGCCGTCATGGCCGTGATCGACACCCATGGCATGGGTTCACGCGCAACGCTGCAGAGCTTCGACTGGCGCGTCCTGAAGGCAGGTCAGCGCATCGCTCCCCATCTGCCGCTGTCCTTCCTGTCAGCCCAGCTTCCGCGCTTCAACACACTCGCAGACGGCGCATGGACCACCGGCCTGAAGCTCGCCGATTTTGACGATGCGCCGAGCATGGTCGCGGCCGCGGGCGGCAAGTTGTGGTCACCCCATTTCAGCGACCTGAGCCAGGCCACCCTGTCCCGGGCCCGCAGACTCAACCTGCGCGTGATCCCGTGGACAGTCAACGACACCAGCGACATGGCAAGGCTGATCGACTGGGGTGTGGACGGCCTGATCACCGACTATCCGGACCGTCTGCGCGCGGTCATGCAGGAGCGCGGCATGGTCTTGCCACCTGCGGTGTCCATGCCGGTGAAGTCCGCGCGTGTGGCTGCGCCAACGCAGCAGCCAGAGCCCGTTCGTTTTGGCGTTGCCCCGGACATTCGCTGACACCGCTGCCGCGACCCGATCCCGCAACCTCCTGTCGGGTCGCCTGTAAGTCCGCTGGCCCGGGCGCGACCAACCGCCATCTTTCAACTGGAGATGGTCATGTCACAGACATTCAGCACACTGACGTGTCTTTTCGCCCTGCTGGGTGCTTTCATGGGTGCAAGCGCACAAGCCCGAACCTGCGAAGTCCGCTCCGGCCCGACACCGCCGGCCGTGGTGGAGCTCTACACCTCGGAGGGCTGCAGTTCGTGCCCGCCCGCCGATCGCTGGCTGTCCACCCTGAAGACCGCCGACAACGTACTGGCGCTCTCGTTCCACGTGAACTACTGGAACCACCTGGGCTGGCGCGATCCGTTCGCCACCACCGAAACGACGGCTCGGCAGTACCGGTTGAAAGAGGCGCTGGGCGGGAAGTACGTCTACACCCCTCAAGTGGTGCTCAACGGGCGCGATCACCGCAACTGGAACGGCCAGCGCGCCAGCAGCCTGGGTGGCCTGCCCCCGGCCTCGGCGCCTGCCCTGCACCTGCGCCGGGAAGGCCAGGTGGTCACCGCTGCGATCGCATCCGTCCCCGGTACCGAGTTGGCCGGCTACTGGGCCGTGCTGCAGGATGGACTGGTGAGCAAGGTCACGCGGGGCGAAAACGCGGGTGAAGATCTGCGCCACGATCACGTAGTAAGTCTGTACCAGCCCGTGGCGCCCTGGGCTGCCAGCCAGGGTGGCAGCGCCCGGCTCACCCTGCCCGCCGGTTCGGTGCAACGGGTGGCGTTTGTGGTGACCAACACGGCGCTGACACAACCGCTGCAGGCGCTGGTGCTGCAATGCCCCGCCTGAAAAGGTGCCATCCCTGGCCCCGAATGGAACCAATGCCGTGCCGTCCGTATCATTCCCACCCGTGCGCCACTGGTTCCTCGTCCTCATGATCGCCCTGCTGCCCCTGCGCGGCTGGGTGGGTGATGCCATGGCGGTTGAGATGCTCACCATGCCTGCCCACGCATCTGTGGCCATGGACGAGCATGGTGCAGATCAGGATCACTGCGCCTGCGACGAGCACGCCCAGCATGAGAGCAGCAGCGCCGATCACCAGCACAGCGCATGCGATGTCTGCAACGTGCCCGCCCTGGCCACGGCAGTGCCTGCACTGCAGGCACTGCCCGGGGTGCACCGCCAGCTGACGCCACCCGCCGAGCGCTTTGCCAGCAGCGAGGCCCAACGGGGCGTCAAACCACCCATTTCCTGAGTCACACACCACAGGTGCGTCCGCAGCTGCCCCACAAGGTGCGGCAGCGAACGCCGGTCCGTGATTTCAGGAGATTCTTATGATGGTTTTGCGGCGGTTGTTACCGCCTTTGAAGAGCACCCCCGCCCGCGCCGCGGCCCTGAGCCTTGCGCTGTCGGCGATCTGCTGGTCGGCCCAGGCTCAAACGTCCAGCGCCCTGCAGGCCGCCGACCCGGCAACCCCCTCATCCGCAGCAGCACCGATGGCCCTGCCCGCCGCCGGCGCAACAGCGGCAACTGAGCGCCCGGCCGACCTCGCCCGGGCACGCGAGATCTGGCAACGCGCCAACGAGCGTGTGGCCGAATTTCCGCGTGGCCACATCGACCTGCTGCGCTGGGAAGCCGGCAACCCCGGTGGTGTAGCCACGGTAGGCACAGGCGCAGACCCCAAGGCCGAACCACTGGATGTGGCGCAGGCCTTGCGCCTGTCCCTTGTTCACCCGTGCCGGCATGAACGCGCTGGAAGCAGGCGCCGTGCAGGTGGCCTACGCGAAACATGTGCGCGACCTGCAGCGCGCCTGGGTGGACGCTGTGAGCGCGCGCCAGAGCTGGCGCCAGATGAGCGAGGTGTGGGACGCCACGCGCACCGGCAGCGAACTCGGTCGTCGCATGGTGGTGGCCGGCAACTGGAGCCAGGCCCGGCTGATGCGCGAGCAGCTGATCGAGGCCAGCGCATGGCAGGCGAGTGTGAATGCGCAGGCGCAAGCCCTGGTCGCCCAGGAACGGCTGGCGCAACTGCTCGGTCTGTGGGACGCAAAGACCGTGGCGCAGCTCGGCGAGCGCCTGCCCGCCAGCTTGCCGGCCGTGCCGTTGCGCGCCACACCGGGCGAAGGCCTGAGCGAAGCCACACTGGAGGCGGCCGTGCTGCGCGCCGACCCGTTGCTGGCGCTGCAACAAGTCGAAGCACAGCGCGAGGTGGCCGCCCTGACGCCGGGTCGCCGGCAAGGATGGAGCACCGCTGTGGAGGCAGCGCTGGCAGCGATGCCTGAGCCCGGCAACGCGCCAACCCCGCCGCACATCGACAACCTGTCGCTGCTGCGCGACCACGCGCTGGAACGCTCGATCGACGCTGAAGCCCGGTTGCTGCGCGCAGCCAGCGAGCGCCGCTCCATGGCCCGCCAGGCCTGGGCCAACCTGCAAGCGCGCCACGCCAGCGCGCTGCATGCGCAAGGCGTGGTGGCGCAACTGCAAACCGCGCTGGAGCAGGAAACCCTGCTGCGCTACAACGGCATGCTCCAGAGCAGTTGGGAGTTGCTGGCCAGCGCGCGCGAACGCATGCAGTCGCTCGACGCCGCACTGCAGGCCCGGCGCGACTACTGGCGCGCCCAGGCCGACTGGCAAGCCCTGCTCGCTGGCGCTGACTACGCTGGCCCTGACAACTCTTCAACCGCCGGCGTTGGCGCCGCCAACGCCCCGGCAGGACACTGACATGAACAAAACCATGAACCGCAGAAACTGGCTGACTGGCGCCGCTGTGGGCGCCGTGGCCGCCACCAGCGTGAGCCGCGTGGCTCTGGCCGCCATCCCCGAGCCGGTCCAACAAACCTCGGCCAACACCGCACCACCCTGGACGCCCCCGGGCGTCACCGGCGCGGGCCGTCCCTACAACCCGGTGGTCACGCTCAATGGCTGGACCGCCCCCTGGCGCATGAACGCCGGCGTCAAGGAATTCCACCTCGTGGCCGAGCCCGTGGTGCGCGAAATGGCGCCGGGCTTCATGGTCAACATGTGGGGCTACAACGGCCAGAGCCCGGGCCCGACCATCGAGGTGGTCGAGGGCGACCAGGTGCGCATCT
>LNFM01004909.1_pt1 | contig 23922 bp, 20 predicted proteins | sample 596031 | NCBI WGS metagenome assembly LNFM01 (sample SAMN04254537, study PRJNA301005) | activated carbon metagenome | isolation source: dual media filters at the Ann Arbor, Michigan drinking water treatment plant | place: USA: Ann Arbor | reverse complement strand
AAGAGCGGGCGGACCGGCAGCTCGATGAAGGGGATGACGAAGGCGAGCGCGAGCACGCCCGAGAGCAGCGCCTGCGCCTGGAAGAAGACGAAGAAGTTTCGCGCGGCGTGCGGCGACCACTTCCGGCGGAGCTCGACGTAGCGGCCTTCCTCGGGGCCAGTGGCGGCGCCACGCGACAGGAGATAGCCGGTGAGGCGCAGGCTCCAGGCGCACGTCACGATCAGGATCGGCAACCACCCCGCGGCCGGCAGCGAGGTCCGCAGCGCGAAGGAGGCGGCGATCAGCGTGAACGAGAAGGCCCAGCCAAGGTCGACGATGGCGGCGTTCTTGGTGCGCTGGGCGACCAGCCAGAGCAGCACCTGCAGACCCGCAGCGATGGCCCAGCCCTGGAGGAGGAAGCTCATACGTCCACGGCACCGTAGCGCGCGTGCGTGGTGGCGGCAGCCTGCCGTCCCCGAAACGCGGCACGCCCGGTGTACCGTTCCTCGACACGACGTCGCGCAGGTGTAGGGAAATCACACGGATCTGACCGGCGCGGCGCTTGCTGTAGCGTGCCGGCATGAGCGGACGCCATCGACACTGCCTGTTCATCCTGGCCATGGTCGCGGGGACGAGCGCGTGCAGCGCCGAGCCGGCCGAGGTCGCGCCCGACGCGAGCCCGGAGCCCGCGGTCGATGCGCCCCCCGCGCCGAGCCCTGCGTTCTCGCTGGCCGGGATCACGGAGAGCTACGAGACGACCCGCGCGGCCTGGAAGCAGCTCCTCGACACGGCCGTCGATGCGGGCGTGACCCAGATCCATCTCCAGCCCCTGGGGTGGGGCGAGGCCGAGTCCACACCCGGGCAGTTCAACTTCTCGGACTTCACCGAGTACTTCGCGATCAAAGGCGACTACGACCTGGGCTTCACGCTCGATATCGGCACGCCGGTCGGCATCCTCAGATACGACCTCCCGAGCGACCTGACGTTCACATCGTTTGCGGATCCGGTGATGGTCGCTCGGTATCGCGCGTACGTGACGGCGAACCTCGAACGCTTCCCGTCGCCGTCGCACGTCATTTTGCACACCGAGACGGCGACGACGCTCCTGGCCGACGACCCGGACGGCTTCGCTGCGTACTGCGCCTTGCTCGCCGACACCGCCGACCTCGTGCGGACTCTCTCGCCCGGGACGCGGGTCGGCATCTACAGCACGCAGTACGACACGGCGGCGCAGCTCGCTGCGATGGGCAGCAACACGGACTTCTTCAGCTTTGGCTACAACGCCGACCGCGGCGACGATGATCACCGGCAGAAGCTCGAGGCGCTCTACGCCCTGGCCGGCGATCGGAAGATCGGTATTCACGAGCTGGGCATCCCGACGTCTGCCCGCATGGGCGGTTCCACGGCCGCGCAGGTCGAGTTCATCAACCTGGCCTTTGACCTCGCCGAGCAGCATCGAACGCAGCTCGAGTTCATGTCGTACTACCAGGCGTTCGACGAGGATCCGGCCGTGACGTCGGCGTACATCCCCGTGCTGTTTCCCGACTGGACCCCGGAGATGCAGGCCGACGCGATCGCCTGGTTCGGCAGCCTTGGGCTCCACACCTTCGAAGGGGTTCCCAAGCCCGCGTGGGAGGTCTTCAAGAGCCGGGTCGCGGCCGCGCGGCGCTGAGCGTACTCAGTACAGCTTGATGCGGAACACGCCCGAGTCGTACGTGCATGCGTAGAGCACGCCGGCGTTCGGCTGTTGCGCCGTTGCCAGACCCCAGATCATGTTGTTGTGGAGAGCGGGGGTGTCGAGCGACGTGAAGGTCACCGTGGGTGCATTGGCATTGGTGCTGACCCAGATGCCACCTGCCTTGACGCTCGTCCCGGAGGGCTCGCGTCGCTCGGCGCCATTCAAGCTGACGTAGAGCACGTTGCTGATCGTCGGATCGGTGGCCAGGGCGCGAATCTCCGCGCCGAGCGGCCATACCGGGTGCGAGATGGCGGTCCAGTTGGCGCCGCGATTCGTGGATCGGTAGAGGTTCCCCGACTCCGCGCCGGCGAAGAGGAGGTTCTTGTTCTGCGGATCCTGGACGATGGCGAGCAGCGGGACCTGCAGGTCGGTCGCGGTCCAGGTGTCTCCGTTGTCGTTGCTCCGCCAGACACCCGTGTCCGTGGCCGCGAACATCCAGTTGTTGGGGCCGGTTTCACTCAGCATCGCGGAGGCCACCCACGTGACGACCTTGCTACTGAAGAAGCCCCCGCTGTTCACGCTCCGATACACGCGCTTCACGGGGGCAGGGTTCGGAGCTCCTGCCGCATCGAGGTAGTCGATCGTGGATGCGACGGCGACGTTCGTGAGCCGGCGATCCCAGACCACGCTCAAGGCGGAGAAGTGGTTGGTGCCGAGGCCCATGGTCGCCGCCGCGGTCGCGCCGCTGTCCGTCGACATCCGGAGGCCGTTCTCGAACGTACCGACGAGGATGTGATCGGCGTTGGTGGGCCGCACGGCGACGCTCGTGGCGTGACCCGGTATCCCATCGAGATACGCCCAGGTCACCACGTCCGTCGCCGGGTCGATCGTTCCGCGCGCCGACCGGCGATCACTGTTGCCCGCGGTGTAGCCGGCAGCACCGGCGACGTAGATTCGGTACGGATTCGTCGGCGCGACCGCCATGCCCTTGCATTCGTAGGCGTGGACGCCGACGTTGGTGTTGTTCCACGACGCCCCCCCGTTCAGGCTGCGGAAGATGCCCTCGTTCGAGTACTTGCCCGCGAACGTGACCCCCGTCGCGGAGAGCCCGAGGGCGAGGGTGAACGGATTCTGTGCCACCAGCTGCGAGCCGGAATCAGTCCACTGCAAACCGCCGTTGCTCGTCACCTTGAGGCCGGACCCGAGCGTGGTGGCGAGGGTCGCGGGCCCCGGGAGGATGTCCGTGATCCACTCGCCGGGGAGCCCGGCGGGCGCGAAGGTGTTGCCGTCGTCTATGCTCACGTAGATCGAGGGTGTCGTGCCGGTGGTCACCGTGCCGGCCCAGATCGCGCCGGAGGCGGGGTCGACCGCCAGCGCCGTCACGAGCGTGCCCAGCTGCAGCTTCCGCGTCCAGTTCAACCCGTGGTCGGTCGAGCGCCAGACTCCATTCTGCGTTCCGGCATAGACGTAGCCATTGGACGCGACTTCGATCTCCTCGACCTCGAGCCACGAGAGTCCCGACGGCAACCAGCTCTGGCCAAAGGTCTCCGAGCGATAGACGCCGCTGCCCGGCGTGTCGAGGTCTCCGGTCCCGACGAACAGTCGTGAATTGTTCGTCGGATCGACCGCGATGTCGCCCACGGCCACGCCGACAGGCAGGCCCGACGACGCGCTCGCCCAGTTGATGCCACCATCGGTGGAGCGAATCACGCGATTGCGCCCCGTGATGTCGCTCGCGTAGACCCGCAGCGGGTCGACCGGATCGATGGCGAGGCCATCGGCCGTCATGTTCTTGATCTCCTCGGAGACGAGCTGCCAGTTCACGCCCGCGTTGCTCGTGCGAAACACGCCGCCGCAATCATCGGAGCCCGCGAACACGATGTCGGGATTGGTCGGGTGGCCCGCGAACCGCTTGAAGAAGCCACCGCGCGGTCCGATCGAGGTCCAGTTCGTGGAAATCACCGGCGTCGCTTCCGTGGTGACCGTCGGGTCCGGAGCTTCCACGCAGCTCGCGGTGACGGCGGTGAGCAGCGACATGAACCGACCTGCGTAGCGCATCGCCGGATGTTCGAGGGTCGCCGGCCGCGGGTCAATCGGACGGCGGCGGGTTCCACTTACGGATCCGCCGCTCGATCACCGCGGCCCGCGCGGGAGGAGCACCACGAACGAGCGCTCGCCGCGGGGCCACACGAGGACGCGCGACGAGACGGCGGCCACGAGGGGAAACCACGGCTGCTGCTGCGACGTCGAGTCCTGCTCGGCGAGCTCGGGGACGATGAGGTCGACCTCGATGTAGTGACCGTCCGTCGCGAGATCGAGGCGATCGGCATAGCTCCACTCCTCGACGCCCGGGGAGGGGAAGCGGTCGTTGTGCAAGGCGCCGCCGTACAGGGCCACCCACGGCTTGTAGACGCCGGCGTCGGTGCCGCGGAGCTTGTCGCGGTGGGTGACGGCGCTCGTCGAGATGCGCGTGAGCTCGCGCGTGGTGATCGTCAGCATCGCGATGGGGTCGGCCTCGCCACTGGACGGCGCCAGCAGCTCGTAGTCCTTGCAGCCGATCGTCATCGCGTGGGGCTGGACCTGACCGGCGCGCGCCGCATCGGCCAGCAGCGCGATCTCTGACTTCGTCGCGGCGGGGCGGGCGACGGTGGTCTCGAGCTTCTGCGTGGCGACCTTCGCCTGCTGTCCGCATTTCGGATCGACGAGCCAGGTCTCGACGACCAGATCGGAGAGGCGACCGGCGAACGTCGGCAGCACCTCGGTGAAGGCGGCGAGCGCCGATTTCACCGGACCGCGATCCGTGCGCGCGTGCAGCTCGCCAAAGCCGACGACGCGCGCATCAGCGGGGATGGTCGCCTCGAGCGCGGATGCGAGGTCCGGGTAGGCGAGCGCGGTGACCTCGCCGGCGGAGACCCGATCCGAGGCGTCGGGCGGTGGTGCGGCATCGGGCGGCGGCGGCGGCGGCGGTGATGCCGCGCGCTTGCTACAGGCCGCCAGGAGCGCGGTCACGAGGACGGTCCGGACCATGCGGCAGAGTCTAGCCTGGCGAGTCGGCGGACCCGGCTACAGCGGGTAGTGGCTCGCGGCGCCGGGGCGGAAGGTCGGCGCGTCGGTCCGCAGCGCCCACAGGCCGAGCGCGACGAGCAGGGTGCTCGCGCCGAGCGTGATCGCGCCGCCCGTCACGAGACCGTCGTGGTCGCGCTGCAGGCCTGCGGCGAGGATCGTTCCGCCCGTGGCGGCGGCGACGAAGCCGACGGGGACGGCGACGAAGCCGAACACGCGGAGGCCACCGGTCGCGTCCTCGTAGACGCTCAAGGTGCGGCGATAGACGCTCGGGTCGGGCCCGACGTGGACGAGCTCGACCTCGGGGGCCGGCTTGCCGAGCACGGGGAAGCCGAGCAGCACGTTGCCCACCGGGAGGTCGATGAGGCACGGCGTGAGGCAGCCAGCCTCGGCCAGCTCGGTGAAGCGGTAGACGGGTGGGCGCCCCGGGCGGTCGACGGCCTCGGCGGCCACCGTCATGCGCGAGATCGACGTGGGGCCCTCGACGACGTCGACGACGAGCCGGCCGTGTCCAGGCGGAGGCAGGGCAGGGAGCGAGAGCGCTGGCACCGCATGGGCAGGCGGCGCGGCGGGCGGCAGCTGCTTCACACAGCCCGCAGCGAGGACGGCGAATATCGCGAGCGTCGAGCGCAGCACCAGCGTCTACGTTATCGTAGTCGCGCGGATGAGGGCACGACCGGAGCTGTTGATCCTCACCTGTGCGGCGTGTGTGGTTCCGGCCGCCGCGCCGCGCGGGCTGCGCGTCGACCTCGCGACCCGCATGGAGGTCCGCGTGGCGCCCGCGGCGGCCGTCGCGCTCACCGACGCCCCCGTCGTCGAGTTCTTTGGCATCCCTCTCGAGGACGCGCAGGATGTCGTGTTCGTGCTCGACGTCTCCGGATCGATGACGGAGTCCGCGCAGGGAGCGCTCGCCCAGATCCGGGTTCGCCCGCGGCCGGTCCCCGCGGCCGATCCGTTGGCGGCGCCGGCCCCGCCACCCGCTCCGGTGGTCGCGCCGCGGAAGATCGACGTCGCGCAGTCCGAGCTCGTGGACGTGCTCGAGCGGCTGCCGCCGGGGACCCGGCTCAACGTGTTGTGGTTCCAGTCGGACGTCGAGGGTGCGGCGCAAACGCTGTTCGTGCTCGACGAGGCCGCACGCGCCACCGCCATCGAGCTCGTGTGGGACCTGGGGGCTGCCGGAAGCACCGCGCTCGCCCCCGCGCTGCGCACCGCGTACCTGATGAACCCGCGGCGCGTGGTGCTGCTGTCCGACGGTCTCGGTAACGTCGGTGGCGACGCCGACGCGATCGTGCGTGATGCGCGCGAGGCCATCCGCGGCGGGCTGCGCATCGACGCCATCGGCATCGGGACGGGGCACGACGCCGCGCTGCTCGATACCCTGGCGCGCGAGAGTGGCGGCCTCTACCAGCCGCTGTGAGGATGCGGGCCCCGTGCTGCCTGCGATGAGGTAGCGTCCGCGCGATGTCCGACCCCATTCGCTCGGCACGCTCGATGCTGGCACCGTCGCTGCGGCAGCTCGGCGCTCCACTCGGCAAGCTGCTGGCCCGGTCCAAGAGCACCCGCACCGAGGGCTTCGACGCCCTGAGCGAGGTGCTCGAGGACCGCACGCTGACGCGGGCCGAGGCGCTCTCGCTCGTGCGGATCGCGACGGAGGTCTCGTTCCCGCCGCAGGAGCACGACTGGAACGATCCGGCCCACGACCTGCTGTTTCCGCTCGTCACCAGTCCCTTTGTCTCGCTCGTCGACCCGTTGCGTGCGGCGTACGCCCGCGTGTCGGAGCGCGCGCGGTGTGCCGTGCTCGCCGCCCTCGCCGCGATCGGAACGCGCGCGGCGGCCGAGGCGCTCGTCGGCTGCGTGCGCGACCACGGTTGGCCGCGCAGCGTGTACCAGCGCGTATTTCGCGAGCTGCCGAAGCTGAACGCGCACGCCGACGTGCTGTTCCCGGCGCTGCTCCTCGGCGCGGGCAACCACGTCGGCCCTCTGATCGGAGTCCTCATCGGCGGGCTGGCCGATGGCCACCTCGACCCGGCGAAGGTCGACCTCGAGCCCCTCGCGCCGGTCGCGCTCGCCGCCCTGGAGCGCGGCTTACCCATCGCGAAGAAGCAACAGCGGCCCGGCACCGCGTGGCGCTTTCGTGAGCAGTACGGTGCGCGCCGCACGGAACTGGGCGCGTGGCTCGACCTCGCGGGCCACCTCACCGCGCCGTCGTTGCTGCGCCCCCTCCGCGCGGCGCTTGCCTTGCGCGACCCCAAGCTCGCCGGCTTCGCGGCGACCTCGCTCCTGCGGCGCAAGCAGCCTGTCACCGCGGCCGTGCTCGAGCGCGTCGCTGCCGATCACGAGACGCGCGAGCAGCTCTTCGAGAACCTGAAGGCGATCGGCGCGCTGTCCAGGTTTCCGAAGCGGTGGCGCACGTGGGATGCGTTCGCGGCCGCCGAGATGGCGCGCTGGCTCGTCTTTCCGACGGAGCTCGGCGAGCTGCCCGACGACCTCGAGCTGATGGAGAAGCTGCGCTCGGGCAAGCTCACGCTCTACGTGTGGAAGTTCCGGACCGGCAAGGAGTGGAAGGCAGGCGTGTCGGGCGCGTACGTGCTCGCCGGGACGCCCGGGCCCGTCTACGGCAGCTCCACCTTCTCGCGGTTCGATCGCGCTGACTCCATGACCCCGGAGCAGCACGCCGTGGCGGTGATCGACACGCTGGCGGCGTCGCGGGGCTGACGCAGTCGCGAGATCGCGGCCGTGACCTCGCCTCGTGGCGGGGGCAGCCCCATCATCGTCGTCTTTTGCGCAGGTCATCGTGGTACCGACCTGGTGATGAGGCGGCTCACGTACACGGTTCTGGCGCTCTCGGTCTTTGCAGGCGCAGCGAGCGCCGATCCGGCGGCCGACCGGCAGCAGCGACTCGATGCGGCGCGGCGCAAAGCGATCCAGGCGGCCGAGAAGCAGCCAACGATCAAGGCCAAGGCCTTCGCGAAGACCTGGGAACGTGAGTTCGCGAAGTTTGCGACCGACCTCTGCGCCTGCTCGTTCGGGGATCTGGAATGTGCGTACGCCCTCTACGATGCCTTTGACGTCAAGTTGACCGGCCTGGCGTGGCGAATCGAGGAGCGGGAGGCTCTCTTCAACACGCTTGCCGAGCAGGCGATGCTGAGCGGGCGGGATCCCGGCGAGGCGGGCGCGGCGGCCGGCGAGCAGCTGGTGACAACGGTGCTTGAAAAGTTCGTACCGGCCGCGCGAATGAAGAAGCTCGAGGCACGGGCCGAGCGCTGCGTGTTGCACGCAAGCGGTCAGCAGGCCAGCGACTGAACGTCGGCGCGAACGGCCGTACTCGTGGGGCAAGTGCCTCCCGGGAATCCGGTTGCCAGGGTATCGTGCCGCGCATGCCCCCGACCGCCGGCGAGCTGCGCACCATTCCGCTGTTCCACGGCCTCACCGACGAGGAGCTCGGCGAGCTCGCCGGGAAGTTCCTGCCCGTGACGATCGACCCGAAGCGGCCGCTGTTCGAGGCGGGCGAGCCGGCGACCGCGTTCTACCTGCTCACGGCGGGGCAGGCCACGCTCGAGCGCGAGGACCCGGCGCCCGGTGATCGCAGACCGGCCGTGACGGAGCGCTTCGAGCTCCGGCCGCCCGCGCTCATCGGCGAGCTCGGCGGACTCACGGGACTCGCGCGCTCGACGCGCGGCATGGTCGCGGAGGGCTCGACGGTGTGGTCGCTGACCGCGCAGACGCTCCAGGAGTTCTTCCACTCGCGGCAGGAGTCGGGGCTGCGGTTCCTCGTGAACCTCCTGAGCGTCGTGGCTGACAAGGTCCATCGCGATCAGAGCCGCATGGCGGACATGCGCGCGAACCTGGTGCGCACGCAGAAGGAGCTCAAGCGCCTGCGCGAGCTCGTGCTCGAGGCGCCGGAGACGGAGCTGTCCGCGCCGGTGCACGATGCCCTCGACAAGCTCATCACGCACAACCGGCGCGTGAACTACCGCGTCGAGCCGCCGGCCTCGCTCGCGGCGTCGCTGCGCCTCGATCAGGGGCGGGCGCCCGTCGTCGATATCTCGCGGACGCATGTCGCGATCAAGGACGCGCCGAAGGTCGCCGTCGATACGTGGCTCACCGGCGTGCTCGAGCTGGCCGGCACCGAGATCGCGATCAGCGGCCGCGTGCAGCGCGTGGTGGGCGATCGCGTGACCATCGAGCTCGACGGCATGATCGACGAGTTCGCGGCCGTGCTCGAGGGCTACCTGACCCGCGCCCAGCTGGCCGACGTCCTCGTCTAGAACGCAAAACGGGTCGCCGAAGCGACCCGTTCGTGACGAGAGGGCGAGCTGGTTACTTGCTCGAGACCTTGTCCGGCTTCTTCGCCGTGTCCTTCTTCTCGGTCTTCTCGGTCTTGGCCTTCTCGGTCTTGGCCGTCTTGTCGGTCTTCTCGGTCTTGTCGGCCTTGTCCTTCTCGGCCGTGCGCGGCGCTTCGGTGGTGCTCTCGGAGTGACCCGGGCACGCGAACACGGGCGCGGCGATCGAGAGGCAAGACACGGCAACGAGGGCGGCGAGCTTCTTCATGTCCGACAGCATGCAGGGGAGAATGGGCCGTGGCAAGCGTGGCGGTGTGTCGCGCCTAGGCAGGCTGCTTGGCCGCCCGGGCCATCTTCAGAAACCGCTGGATTCCCTCGAGATACTCCCGCTCGTGCCCCCGGCGGTCGGTGGCCGCCACGATCTCGGGGTTGGCGTTTGCCCAGTCGTGCACGGCACAGGCCCCCGGGGGCGGCGGGGCGTAGCGCTCGTTGCCGGGGAAGCAGCCGGGCTGCATCTCCCAGTCGTCCACGTTGAAGGCCGGGAGCTCGGCCGGCGGGGCCCACTCGCCGCGCGCGAGCCGGTCCATGTCGATGCAGTCGGTCAGGTCGTTCGCCGCCGTCACCCGCTGCGTGAGCGGATCGAGCGCGAAGGTCACCTCGAGCTGCTTGAGGCCGCTCGCGTGGTTGTAGACGGTGCTGCTGACGTGGCCTTGCTTCACGTACGGGCCGACGACGAGCGCGGGGATCCGGGTGCCGAGCTGGTCGAAGCCGTCGGCCGCGAACTCGTCCTGCACGGTCGGGGGCGCGACGTGGTCGTAGTAACCGCCACCCTCGTCGTACACGACGACGAACAGGCAGTTCTTCCACTGCGGCGACATCGCGAGCGCGCGGTAGATGGTCTCGATGAGCTCCTGGCCGTTCGCCGGGTGCATCGGCGGGTGGTCGTCGTTCAGGTAGTAGCCGGGCTCGATGAACGAGACCTGGGGCAGGTTGCCGTCGAGCGCGTCGGTGATGAAGTTGCCGAAGTCGCGCAGGCGGCCCTCGGTGTTCACCGTGTCAGCGACGAGCCCGGCGATGGTGATGTTGCCGTAGTAGTGCGCCCAGTCGATGCCCTTCGCCTCGAGGCGATGCAGGACGGTGGGCCACGTGACCTCGAAGTCGGGGACCTCGTTGATCTTGATCCCGTTCGACGTGCCCGTGTGCCAGTAGAAGCGGTTCGGCCACGTCGGGCCCATCACGGCCGAGAACCAGCGATCGCACGTCGTGTAGTGATCGGCGAGGGCCCACGTGACGGGCAGGAGCTCGCGCGTCATGTACTTCATCGGCGCCGTGTCACCGGGGTGGCGCTTCTGGTGCTCCGTCAGGAACCCGTCCATCGCGCCCCCGTTGAACTGCAGGTGCGCGGCGTCCCAGCTATGCGGCGGATCCAGATCGCACATCGTCGCGCGGGTCGCGGCGTACATGTTGACGGGCGTGCCCCCCAGGTCGGGATTCGCCAGCGCGGGGGTGATGCCGTCGCCGGGCTTGCCCTCGAGCGACCGCGCACCGAGGTAGTGGTCGTACGACCGGTTCTCCATCATCAGATAGACGTAGGTCGTGATGCCCACGACCTCGGGCGCGCTATCCGGCGTGGTGCCGTCGCCGCTCGTATCGTCGCCGCAGGCCGGGAGGAACTTCGTGAGCCCGGCGAGGGCTGCGAGACCACCGAGCTTCTTGATCGCATCGCGCCGCGTCGTCATCGCCGGACGTTATACCCGCGCGTATGACAGGCCCGGTTGACTAATTTACCAAGTTCGCGACGTAGCCCACGCCCACCCAGAAGCCGAGGGCGGTGCCGAGGCCCGAGGCCACCGTCACGATCAGGATGCGCGTCACGGGATTGCGCAGGTAGCCGCGCCAGCCCGCCTCGACGTCGTCGGGCAAGCGCTCGCAGTCGGCCACGCTGGGCTTGCGTCGCCACGCCTCCACGACGCCGACCACCATGCCGGTGCCGAGGAGGGGATGGATCGCGGCGATCGGCGCCACGACGAGGGCCGACAGGACCGAGAGCAGCTTGCCCCCCGACAGCAGCGTGAGCGCGCCCGCTCCGATCGACGTCGGGAGGATCCACGCGAGCATCATCTCGGCGAGGCTCGCCGAGTCGCTCGTTCGCCAGAACCACACGATCCCGACGATGAAGAGCAGCGGCACCAGCCACTTCAGGGCCGTCCACAGGAGGCTCGGCGGCGGCAGCTTGTCGAGCGCGTCGCGGTCGATGATCTCGCCGAAGTGCGCCTTCATGCCGGGCACGTGCGCCGCCCCGACGACGGCCACGACCTTCTTGCGTCCCTTGCCGGCGTCGAGCGCCTTCGAGGCCAGGTACTGATCGCGCTCGTCGATGAGCGGCTTCTTGATCTGCGGCACGGCCTCGCCGAGCTGCGTCAGCATCTCCGAGAGCGCCTTGGGCTCCTTGAGATCCTCGACGGTCGCCGCCGTCACGGGCTCCGCGGTCGCCGGCTCGCCGTCGTCCCAGCCGACCAGCAGCGATGACAGCAGCATCGAGCGCTTCCACAGGCCGAGGTTGGCCCACGTCCGCTTGAGCGTGATGTTGATGTCGCGATCGATCAGCTCGACCGGGATGCTCCGCTTCGTGGCCATGTTGCATGCGGCCAGGAGCTCGGCCCCGGGCTTCACGCCGAGGCTGTTGCCGATGCGGCGCTGATAGCTCGACAGCGCGAGGTGCGCGAGCAGGTAGAGCGTGCGGCCTTCCTTGATGACCTTGAAGACGTCGAGCTCCTTGAACGCGCTCTCCTTCGTGAGCGCCTCGTGCCGCGTCTTGTCGAGCTCGACGCACACGACATCGGGCTTCACCAGGTCGATGACCGTGCGGACGTCGTCCACGGAGCGCTGCGAGACGTGCGCGGTGCCGACGATGTAGTACGTCGTGCCCTCGTGAACGATCTCCGTCACGGAGGCGGGCAGGGCCGCTGGTTCCGTCGGGGACGCGGTCACTTCCGGCAGGACTTCCACGGGCCTGACATAGCACGCGACAGCGCGCTACACCTCCGCCATGGCGGAGATCCCAGACGCGACACGCACCGAGCTCGAGGCCGCTGCTTTCCGGCGCCTCGTGAAGCACTTCCGCGAGCGGACCGACGTCCAGAACCTCGACGTCATGAACCTGGCGGGCTTCTGCCGGAACTGCCTCTCGAAGTGGTACCGGGCCGCGGCCACCGAGCGGGGCATCGAGATGTCCGACGCCGAGGCGCGCGAGACCATCTACGGCATGCCGTACGACGAGTGGAAGGCGACGTACCAGAAGTAGGCTAGTAGACGCTGAGGCCGATGAGCGCGTCGGTGGTGCGCTCGTCGTGCGCGCGGACGGTGCCGATGCGGCCCGTGAGCGCGATGCGCGTGTGCAGCTCGAGCTGGAGCTGGATGCCCGCCGTCAGCACGGTCGAGCCGGCATCCTCGCCCTGGTTGCCGCCCTTGAGGCCATCCTCGTAGCGATACGCGAGGCCGGCGCCGCCGTACACGCCCGCCGAGAAGATGCTCGCCTGCAGCGGCATGAACGCCGCCTCGAGCATGTAGCGCGAGTCGAAGAGCACCTCGTTCACCTTGTTGTCGCGCCAGCCGACGAACACGCCGACCTGGATGCCGAGCTCCTGGGTCGGGAAGTAGCCACCCTGCACGAGGAACGCCGTGCCGAGCGCCTTGTCGCCCGCGACGGAGCGCATCGTCGCGGCGCCGCCGTACATCGAGTACGTCCAGCCCTGGCGCGAGAGCGGCGCGCGGTCGAGCTCGAGCCATGGCCCCTCCGAGGCCCGCACGTACGCGCGATCGATCCAGCCGACGGTCTCGGGCGTGAGCGCCGCGAGCGGCGCCTGGATGTACGTGCCGTCGCGACCGTAGAGATGGAGGGGATGCATCGGGTGCAGCGCGGCCCAGCCGTCGAAGCGGGAGCCCTCGACCCCGGCCGCGATGAACAGCGCCGTCGCCGCCACCACGAGGAACACCACCGCCGCCGCCTTGCCGTCGCCTCCGGCGCCCCCGAGGCCCCGGCCGCCGCCACTCCCACCACCGCCGCTCCCACCACCGCCACCGCGCGGACCACCGTTGAAGCCGCCGCCGGTGCCGATGTAGATGTTCGGCACCACCACCACATCGTCCTGTTCGACGTGCGTGGCCGACGGCGCATCGAGACGCTTGATCTCCTCGATCACGCGCACGCGGGCGCCGCGGCTCTCGGGCGCCACGAACGACAGGCGCGCGAGCTCGTTGTTCGGGATGCGATACGCATCGGTCGCGCAGCCTGCGACCAGAACCGTTGCTGCTAGTAGGCCCGACACACCCCGCATAGGGTCGAGTATCTCAGCAAGGCACGTGCCCGCGCACCTGCCACGTGGCCCCCTGATCGGCCTGGCAACCGATGGCACTCGCGTGGCGGGCTCACAACAGTGTGGCTGCTACGATGCAGCCGTGGAGCCGGTCGATCTCGCCGCGAGGGCGGACGAATTCGACGCCGCCGTGGCCGCCAGCCCCGAGGTCGACAAGTTCTGCTCCACGGCGGCGTGGGTCCTGTCGGCCTCCGCCGCGCTCATGCCGGCCCGCACTCCCTACACGTTCCGGGGCCCGCATGGCTTCTTCGCGGCGATGCGTGGGGTGCATCCGACGGGCTTTCCGTACATCGAGCCCCTCGAGCTGGCGTGGGGGCTCGCGGCGCCGATCATCGGCGGCGATGCCACCGGCGTCGCCGAGGACGTCGCGGCCCTGCTCGCCACCCGGACCGACTGGCAGGTCGCGATCCTGTCGGGGCACTCCGCCAACAGCCTCCAGCACCGCGCCCTCCTGCGCGCGATCCCGCCGCGGTGGGAACGCCGCCGCGGGACACCGACCGTGCGCCACGTGGCCAGCCTCGAGGGCGGACTCGACGGGTTTCTCGCCCGGCGGTCACGGGAGCTTCGCAAGTCGCTCCGCAAGACCCAGCGTGCGGCCGCAGCGGCAGGGGTCACGTTCGAGAGCGTGTCGGGCACGCCCGAGACCGCGGAGGCGCTCTACGAACGCATCCAGGCTGTCGAGGCGCACAGCTGGAAGACCCGCGACGGCGTCGGGATCCACGAGGGGCCGATGCGCGAGTTCTATCGCCTCATGCTGCCACGGCTTTGCCAGACCGGGCAGCAGCGGACCGTGTTCGCGCGCCAGGGCGAGCGTGACGTCGGCTACATCCTCGGGGCGGTCTTCGAGGACGAGTACCGCGGGCTCCAGTTCTCGTACGACAATGACCTCTCCGCCCTCGGGCTCGGCTCGCTGCTCCAGCTCGAGCAGGTGAGGCTCCTCGTCGACGAAGGTGTGGCCCGGTACGACCTCGGGACCGAGATGGACTACAAGCGCCGCTGGGCCGAGGGCGAGATGGTGACCGAGATGTTGGTCCTCGTCCGCTAGGGCCTTTATTCTCGGGAGACATGGCTCGCTCGCCTCTCTTCCGTCGCTTGCGGCGTCTCGCGCGTCGCGCTCATCAACACAACATCGATGCCGGGAAGGTGCCTGCACCGCCCGTCGCCGAAGGGCCCTCGCGACGTCGCTTCCTCGAAGGACTCGGCGCACTCGCTGTCGTGCCACTCGTGCCGAAGCTCGCCGGCTGCGGTGATGACGGGGGCAACTCCACCGCCGTGGAGATCGCGATCATCGGCGGCGGCATCGCCGGCCTGACGTGTGCGCACTACCTCGAGCAGGCCGGCGTGCGCACGACGGTGTACGAGGGCTCCATGCGTGCGGGTGGCCGCATGTTCACGCAGAAGGGTGCGCCGCTGCAGGGCGGCCAGCTCGTCGAGCTCGGTGGCGAGCTCGTCGACTCGAACCACGTCGTCATCCCGGCGCTGTGTACCGAGTTCGGGCTCACCCTCGACGACCTCGTCACCGCGACGACGGGCCTCAAGCAAGAGATCTTCCACTTCAATGGCGCCGAGCTCGCCGACGCGGACATCGTGACCATGTTCACGCCCGTCGCCGAGACGATGGCCATGGCGATCGCGAGCGAAGAGGACGAGACCGAGTTCGCGCGCATCGACAACCTCTCGATCCCGCAGTTCCTCGAGCAGGAAGCGGGGCTCGCCCCGGGCAACGTCCTGCGCGAGCTGCTCGAGGTCGCGTACCTCGAGGAGTATGGCCTCGAGGTGTCCATGCAGTCGGCGTGGAACCTCCTGTTCTTGATCGACGCGGAGAACCCGGACCCCTTCCGGGTCTTCGGCGACTCCGACGAGCGCTTCCACATCCACGAGGGTTCGGGCGCCTTACCCGAGGCGATGGCGGCGCGCCTCGGCGATCAGGTCCTGCTCGACCACCGGCTCACGAAGGTCGCGCAGACCGGCGCGAAGTACACGCTGACGTTCGTGTCGGCGGGCGCCGAGGTCGTGGTCGAGGTCGACCACGTCGTGTATGCGCTGCCGTTCACGAAGTTGCGCGAGGTCGATCTGACGGCCGCGGGGCTGTCCGAGGAGAAGCTCACCGTCATCCAGGAGATGGGCTACGGCACGAACGCCAAGCTCATGATGCAGTTCAATAGCCGGCCGTGGGAGACCATGCACACGGCGGCGGGCAGCGTCATCACCGATCATCAGCAGCTCCAGGCGCTCTGGGCCACGTCGCGTGGTCAGGACGGGACCCAGGGCATCCTGACGAACTTCGTCGGCGGCAATCGCGGCGTCGCGATCGGGACGGGCACGGAGGAGTCGCAGGCCGCCACCGTCCTGCCGTGGATCGACACCATCTTCCCGGGCACGTCCGCCGAGTACATCCCCGGCACGGCCATCCGGCAGCACTGGCCGAGCTACGAGTGGAGCAAGGGCAGCTACGCCTGCTACCTCGTCGGGCAGTGGGCCTTCTACGGGACGGAGGGCGTCCGCGAAGGCAACCAGCACTTCTGTGGCGAGCAGTGCTCCGAGGACTTCCAGGGCTACATGGAAGGCGGAGCCGAGACCGGTGCACTCGTCGCGGCCGAGATCTGCGACGACCTCGACGTGACCAAGCCGGACAGTCTCGACGAGATCACGCGGCTACTTGTCAGCGGACGGACGCGCGCCAGCTACCACGGCCGCCTCGGGGAGCGGAGCCGGGCGCGTATCGCCGCCAGCCGCGCCCGCCGCGCCCTCGTCGCCACCACCCTGCGCCGCTAGCCGCAGCGAGGCGGCGGCCTCCTCCTTCTTGCGCGACAGGATCGACGCGACCACGCCGGTCCCGACGATGCCGACGATGAGGGAGAGCGAGACCCAGATGGGCAGGTGCACGTGGTTGTGCAGGATCATCTTGGCGCCGATGATGATCAGCAGCACCGCGAGGGCGACCTTCAGGTACTTGAACTGATCCATCGCGCCGGCGAGCACGAAGTACAGGCTGCGCAGGCCCATGATGGCGAAGATGTTCGACGTCACCATGATGAACACCGTGCTCGACACCGAGAGCACGGCCGGGATCGAGTCGAGCGCGAACACGATGTCGGTGAGCTCGATCGAGACGAGGCAGACGAACGCCGTCGTCACCGCGCGGCGACCGTCGATGCGAATCATGAACTGACCGCCGTGGTCCCCGTCGACGATCTTCACGAAGCGCCGCAGGAAGCGGATGAGGAGCTTCTTGTCGTGCGCCCCCTCTTCCTCCTCGGGCTCCGGCTTCATCAGCTTGAAGCCCTGGAACGCGAGGTAGGCCCCGAAGACGTAGAAGATCCAGCTGAACTGGTGCGCGAGCCACGCGCCGGCCGCCAGCATCGAGAGGCGGAAGGCGATCGCGCCGATGATTCCCCAGAACAGGATGCGGTGCTGGTACTTCGTCGGGATCCGGAAGCTCGTGAAGAGCAGGGAGATGACGAAGATGTTGTCGACCGAGAGCGCGTACTCGAGGAGGAACGCGCCGATGTAGGCCATCGCGGCCGTGGGCCCCTGGCTGGCCCCCGGGCGCACCGAGACCATGTCGTTCGGGTGCAAGTGCGCCCCGAGCCACTGGTTGTCGTACATCAGGTAGACAAAGCCGGTGACGGACAGGCCGAGCGTGAACCACGCGACGGTCCAGTACGTCGCGCTCTTCAGCGTCGGGGTCTCGGCCTTGCGGTGCAATACGCCGAGGTCGAGCGCGAGCAGCAACGCGACGACGGCGAAGAAGCCGATCCAGAACCAAAGCATCGGGTAGGCCAGACCATGCCGGTCTCGCCGGACCATGGCAAGTGGCGCCCAAACTATTGATCCCACCGCCTCGCCATTCGGCGCGGGGGCTACCGTGCGTTCGCGCCCTCGCGGCTAGCCAATCGACGCGAGGATCGCCTGGGCCTCGTCCGCCGGGCGCTGGAGTCCCAGCTTCGAGAAGACCATCAGCGCATCGCGCAGCATGTCTTTCCCATCGGCGACCTTGCCGGCCTCGACCTTGTAGCGGCCGAAGGCGAGCAACGCCTTCCCGAGCGCGGCCTCGTTGCCGATGCTCCGGACCACGTCGAGCGCACGACCGTAGGCCACGGCCGCCGGGGGCTGCGCCGGGTCGTCGGTGCCCCCCATGTCGGACAGCGTGCTCGACAGCACGTCACCGAGCGTCAGGTAGGCCTGGGCCTCGTGTTCGCGCAAGCCCGCCTTCTTGGCGACGGCCAGGGCGCGCTCGGCGAGCTCGCGGGCCGACTTGTGCTGACCGGAGAGCTTCTCGAGGGCGGCCAGGTGGCGGCAGCACTCCGACTCGAGCCCGAGGTCTTCGATATCCTCGATGATCTCGAGGGCGCTCTCGAGGCGGCTGCGGGCTTCCTCGCGATGTCCTTCGACGAGCGCGAGCTCGCCGAGGTTCGAAAGGATCATCGCGGTGAGCGGCAACGCGCCGATCTCCTCGGCCTCCGGCAGTGCTTCGTGCCAGCCGCGCCGCGCGTCGCCGAGCTCGCCGATCTCGAACGAGAGGGTGGCGAGGTTCGTCGTCGAGACGACCACGCCCCAGCGATCACCGGCCTGCTTGCGAAGCTCCAGGGCCTCGGCGTGGCAGGCGAGGGCGGACTCGTACTGGCCGCGGTCCTGCTGGACGTCGCCGAGGCGCGAGAGCGAGGTCGCGATGGCGCGCTTGTCACCACCCTTGCCGCGGCGCGCGAGCGCCTCGGTGATCTTGGCGTGCGCCTCGTCGTAGCGGCCGAGCATCTGCAGCGCCTTGCCGATGTCGTCGAGGGAGCCAGCGATGCCGCGCGCATCACCGGCGGCGCGGAACAGCTCGAGGCCCCGCTCGAGGTAGTCGAGGGCGAGGCGCAGGTCGCCCTTGCGACGCCACACGCGGCCCATCTTGTTGAACGCGACGGCCGCCTTGGTCTTGCTCGCCGCCACCCACGACAGGCGCAGCATGCGCTCGAACGCGCCGAGAGCGGCCTCGAAGTCACCGATCAGCTCGTAGACCGAGCCGAGGTCGTGCCAGAGGTGGATGCGCGCGGCGATGTCGGAGTCGCCGATGCAGGCGAGCGCCCGATCGAAGAGGCGGATCGCGCGATCGTTGGCGAACTGCGCGCGGGCCGCCTCGGCGGCGCGACGGTAACGGGTGGCCGCGTCGCGAGCCTCACCGGCGAGGGCGAGGTGGCGCGCCACTTCTTCCTGGGCGGCGGCACCCCGACCCTCGGGGTGGAGCTCGAGCCAGCGGGCCACCGCGGCGTGGTAGCCCTTGCGCTTCACCTCGTCGATGCCGCCGTAGACGATGGTCCACAGGTTCGGGTACGCGAAGCGCAGCTCCTTCTCGCCGGCGACGGATGACTGCGGAATCTCGATGAGCCACTCGCGCTCGACGAGCTTGCCGATGGCCGCGACCACCGCGATGCGCGAGTGATCGCCGCTCGCCGCGATCTGGCCGAGCGTCGGACCGTCCGGGTCCGTCGTGCGCTGACCATGGCGCTCGAGTGCGAGGATCGCGTCGAGCCACGAGGTCTCACCGATCACGGCGGCCATCTCCAGGACGCGGCGCTCGGTCTCGTCCATCACGCGCAGGCGCGCGGCGACCAGCTCCTCGTACGTCTTCGGGAGGCGCGTCTTCGCGAGGTTCGCCTTCTCGATGCGCCACATCACGCCCTCGCGGACGATGACATCGCTCTCGAGGAGGAGCCGGACGAGCTCGTAGATCGCGCGCGGCGAGCCGCCGAGCGTGCGCACGTGGGCGACGAGCTGCGGCGGCACCTCGGGCAGCTGGCGCGTCAGCTCGCGGAGGAGATCCTCGGCCTCGGCCGGCGAGAGCGACCCGAGCTCGATCTTGATCGGCGGGTACTCGCCCTCGCCGAACGCGGGATGGCGGTCGTACAGCGCCGCGGTGCCGGTCGAGATGATGGCGATGCGCTGGTCCTGCATGCCATTCGCGATGTAGTGCAGGAAGTTGATCGTGTCGGGCGTGCAGAGCTCGATGTTCTCGACGACGAGCATCACCGGCGCCCGCTCCGCCTCGGCGGACAGGAAGCGCTTCAGCGCCATGAACAGGCGCGCTTCGAGGCGCTGCGGCGAATCGAGGAGCGGCGTGGTGACGGGGCTGTCCTCGAACGGGACGCGCAGGAGGTGCGCGATCAGGTGCGCGACCTCGGGGACGCGCTGGCCCTGCACGACCTCGGCGACGCCCTCCTGGATCTTGTCGCGGCTCTCGTTCGGATCCTCGCCGGGCACGAGCCCGAACCGGGCCGTGAGCGCGCGCGAGATGGGGCCGTAGGTCGACGCGTTCTCGTCGGCGGCACCGGAGATGACCAGCGCGTTCTTGTGCTGTGACTTCAGGCGGGCCGCGAGCTCGCCGAGGATGCGGCTCTTGCCCATGCCGGGCTCGCCGACGATGACAGCGAAGCCGAGCTCGCGCTTCTCGAACGCGCGGTCCATGAGCTCGTGCAGCTTGGCGATCGCGGTCGAGCGGCCGGTGAAGCGCGGCCGGAGCTCGTACATCGCGCTCGTGATCATCGTCTTCTCGCCTTCGCCCTCGAAGTCGTCATCGAGGCTCTCGGCGGTGAGCTCCTGCGGATCGAACGTCGGCGTCGGCTCGGTACCTCCGGGAGTACCTTCCGTAGGAAGCGGCGGAATGCCGGCTGCCGGCGTCGGCCGGTCGTAGGTCATGGGAGCCATAGCAAGCGGCCGACGCTAGTGTAGGTGTGTGTCGTTGTAAAGCTGTTTCACGGAGCCGCCGGCGGGCGCTTGGCGCAGCGACCGGGGAGGGCGGCGGTGTACTTCGCGGTCCGGTCCTTCACCGCGTCCGGGATGGCCCGGGCCTGCTTCTTGTCCTGCAGGAAGTAATGGATGGAGACGGGGATGATCGGCGGCTTCTTGGGGTCAGCCGCACTGAGGCGCCGGCAGTTCTCGGCCTCGAGGTCATCGAGGATGCCCACGATGGCCTTCGCCGAGACGGTGTGGATGTCGTGCATGAGGACGACGCCGCCGCCCTGGTCAACGATCATCTTGCTCGTCTTCGCGCGGAGCTTGTCGGACTTCTTGGCTTGCCAGTCGAGTGTATCGATCGACCAGAAGGCCTCGGTCAGCCCGCGCTTCTCGAGCCAGGCTTTCCCGTTCGGGCCGAGCGCCCCGTAGGGAGCGCGGAACAGGCCGATCGGCTGCTCGGCGACGGCGGCGAGCGTCTTGATCGACTCGTCGATCTCGGCGGCGAGCTTGCTGGGCTTGGCGTTCTTCAAGTAGGCGTGCGTGACCGAGTGGCTCGCGATGGCGAAGCCCTCCTTCTTCATGCGCGTGACGAGCTCCTTCGACTTGCTCTCCCCCTTGCCCGCGATCCGGCGTGTCACGATGAAGAACGTTCCGGGGACGTCGTACTGGACGAGTGCGTCCATGACGGCGTCGGTGGTACCCGGGTTCGGCCCGTCGTCGAAGGTGAAGGTGACCATGTCCTTCGCCTCGTAGCCGTCGATCCGGTCGGCCTTGCCCAGCTGGGGGTCGTCGGTGAGCTTCAGCAGCGCGAGGTCGGCCTCGGTCGGCTTCGCCGGCTCCTGCTTCTCGGCCTGCTTCTGCTTCTGCTTCTGCTTCTGCTTCTTCTTCGCCAACGCGACGGAGGCGGGCGCCACCGCACACGCGATTCCTACCAACGCGGCCCACCGTGCTCGCACCCCGGAAAGCTAACACGCAGTATCCTCGTGGTCGTGCGCGTCGTTGCGAGCTCGGCCCTGCCCATCGATCTCGTCGCGCAGGTCCAGGCGGCCGTGCCGGGCACCCAGGTCGAGGTCCCCGCGGCCGGTCACGCGGGCTTCGCGGGCGTGAACCTGTCCGACGCCGACGCGCTCGTCAGCCTGCTCCTCGACCGGATCGACGCGGCGCTGCTCGAGCGGGCGCCGAACCTCCGCGTGGTGGCCAACTGCGCCGTCGGCATCGACAACATCGACGTCGGCGCGGCCACGGCGGCCGGCATCGCCGTCTGCAACACCCCTGACGTCCTGACCGAAGCCACCGCCGAGCTGGCGTTCGCGCTGATGCTCGCCGCGGCCCGGCGGATCGGGGAGGGCGAGCGCCTCGTCCGGGCTGGCGCCTGGACGGGCTGGGCGCTCGACCAGCTCCTGGGCGTCGGGCTCACCGGGAAGACCCTCGGCATCGTGGGGTTCGGGCGGATCGGCCAGGCCATGGCGCGCCGGGCGCTGGCCTTTGGCATGCGCGTCCTCCACGCGGATCCGCGCGACGACGCGATGCTCGACGGCCGTGCGGTCACCACAGCCCCCGTGCCGCAGGTCACCGTCGACGAGCTGTTCGCCGTCGCGGATGTCGTCTCGCTCCACTGCCCGCTGACCCCGACCACGGCCGGGCTCGTCGACACGCGGCGCCTGGCCCGGATGAAGCCGACCGGGATCCTCGTGAACACGTCCCGGGGCGGCTGCGTGGACGAGGCCGCGCTGGCCGAGGCCCTGAACGCCGGTCGGCTGTTCGCGGCCGGGCTCGATGTCTATGCGGGCGAGCCCGCGATCCACCCGGGCCTGCTCGCTTCGGAGCGCGTCGTGTTGGCGCCGCACATCGGATCGGCTACCACCGAGACGAGGACCCAGATGGCTCAGCTTTGTGCAGATGCGGTGATCGCGGTCCTCTCGGGGCGCCGCCCGGCGAACCTCGTCAACGACGTCGTGATCCGATGAGCGATCCGCAGGTGCTACTCGTGACGAGCGCGGGTGCCCCCCCGTCGGCCGTCGTCCCCGTGCTCGCCGCCATCGAGGCTGCCGGCATGCGCGTCCGCGCCATCGACCTCGGCAGCGTCGGGGGCGGAGGCTCCGGCGTCACCGATCGCGTCCGGCGCGCCATCCTCGGCGAGGGCGCGGAGCGTCGCCTGCGGAAGGAGCTCGAGGCCTCGCCGCCCGATGCCGCTGTCGTGTTCGATCCGTACTCCGCGGCCGCGCTGACGGCGGCACGCGACTCCGTCCCGCAACCCGCGCCCGTGATCGCCATCGTCGACGAGCTCGAGCCCGTGGCGGCCTGGGCCCAGACCGACGCCGACCGCTTCATCGCCGTCGATGATGTCGCGGCCGTGGCGCTCGCCGATGCGGGCATCGAGGGGGAGCGCATCATGGTCGTCGGCGCGATCGGCGAGCGCGCCTACGCCGACGCCGGCACGCAGGACCGCGCGGCCCTGCGCACGCGCTTCAAGCTGGGCGGCAAGGTCGCGCTCGTCGAGGTCGCGGGCCTCGGCCCCGAGGCGACGGGCCAGCTCGCGATGCAGCTCTCGCTCCTGAACGACGCCAAGGCGATCACGTATCTCTTCGACGCGTCGGGGGACCCCGACTCGGCCGCGGTGCTGCGCCGGTCGGTGCCGGCCCTCGAGCTACGCGCGAAGCTGTTCGGCGCCGGTCCCGACGCCCCGCTGCTCTGGCGCGCCGCCGACGTCATCGTGGCGCGCCCCCGGCCCGAGACGATCGCGCGCGTGCTTCTCGTCGGCGGGCGCCTCGTCGCGATCGTCGATGATTCGATCACCGGCGGCGCCCGCGCCGTCGCCGCCCTCGAGGCCCGCAAGCGCGCCATCGCGGCGAAGGGCCTGCTGCTCGTGTCGAGTGCGCTCGAGTCCGCGTTCGGCGGTAGCCCGCCCACCCCGACGGCGGATGGCAGCGATCACATCGCCGATATCGTGGCGGTCGTGGCTGGCGATCGCCGTGGGGTCGTCGACGAGCGCCGCCAGGCCGCCCAGGCCGAGACGCATGCCAAGGTCCGCGCGGCGAGTGCCGCGGCGAGTGCGGCCGCGGCCGCCTCGGCGATGCCGGGTGACCTCGAGGACCTGTCGGGCGGCACGGCGATGCCGGACCTCGATGTCGAGTTGCCCGATGCGGCCGAGCTCGCCCGCCTCCGCAGCGAGGTCTCAGCGCGCAAGGTCGAGCTGACGCGCTCGATGATGGCGTCCCGCGAGGCGGCCACGAAGCACGACGCCGCCGGCGAGTCATCGAAGGCCGACGCCGAGCGGGCGCGCATGCACGCGTTGCTCGCCGAGCTCGCCACCCTCGAGACGGAGCTCGCCGAGCTCGAGCGGGTGCGCAAGACCGTCTCCAGTGCCCCCCGGGGCCCAAAGCTGGACCGCGAGGCCGTCCGCGAGGCCGTCCGCGACGCCGCCCCTCCGCCACGCACGCAGTCCGTCGACGACATGCTCGCCGATCTGAAGCGCAAGGCGGGCGGTCCCGTCCCGCCGCGTGCCCAGGCCTCGCCGTCGGCGAGCTCCTCGACATCATCCGGCGCGGCCAAGGCCGCACCGAAGGCCGGGGTCGACGACGAGCTGGCCGCGCTGAAGCGCAAGATGGCCTCGGCGCCGCCGAAGAAGAAGTAGCCGCTGACTCGATGAACTGCGGCTGCTAGGCTCGCCCCGTGAGTCGGCTCGAGGACATCGCCAAGCGCAATCGGGGCGCGGCGCGCTGGTCGCTCAGGTCGAACTTCGCCTTCGGCCTGCGCAGCATCTTCCTCCTCGTGATCCTCGCGGGCCTCATCTTCACGAAGTGGGCGTTGCCGCCGAAGGACACGC
>LNFM01027125.1_pt1 | contig 23924 bp, 19 predicted proteins | sample 596031 | NCBI WGS metagenome assembly LNFM01 (sample SAMN04254537, study PRJNA301005) | activated carbon metagenome | isolation source: dual media filters at the Ann Arbor, Michigan drinking water treatment plant | place: USA: Ann Arbor | reverse complement strand
ATCATGATCAACTTCCTCGTCGATCTCGCCTATGTCGGGCTCGATCCGCGGCTGCGCCGGGCGGGCTCGCGATGAGACAGCCCGTGCCCCCGAGTGAAATCTCCCCGGCCGCCCGTTTCTGGGCCGAGTTCCAGGAGAGCAAGGTCGCCGTCGTCGCGCTCGCCGTCGTCGTGCTGATGCTCGGCGTCGCGATCTTCGCGCCGCTGGTCGCCCCGCAGAACCCCTATGACCTCGCCAATCTCGTCCTGATGGATGCCCGCCGGCCGCCCGGTTTCGTCGGCTCGTCCGGCTACACCCATATCCTGGGTACGGACGCCCAGGGCCGGGACCTGTTCTCGGCCATTCTCTATGGGTTGCGCATCTCGCTCCAGATGGGGCTGATCGCCGGTTCGCTGGCCTTCACCGTCGGCGTGACGCTGGGGGTCGGCGCCGCCTATCTCGGCGGCCGTTGGGAAGCCTTCATCATGCGCGTCGTCGATCTCCAGCTCGCGTTTCCGGCGATCCTGCTGGCGCTCGTCCTCTCGGCCCTGCTCGGCCAGGGCAAGATGCAGCTGATCGCGGCCTTGGCTGCCGCACAATACGCCTATTTCGCCCGCACCGCCCATGGTGCGGCCTCGGCCGAGCGCGGCAAGGACTATGTCGAGGCCGTGCTCTCGACGCCGCTGCCGGCCTGGCGCGTCGTGCTCAAGCACATCTTCCCCAACTGCCTGCCGCCGCTGATCGTGGTTGCGACGGTGCAGGTGGCGAGCGCCATCGCGCTGGAGGCGACGCTCTCCTTCCTCGGCGTCGGGCTCCCCGTCACCGAGCCGTCATTGGGCATGCTGATCTCCAACGGCTTCCAGTACATGCTCTCGGGCCGCTACTGGATCTCGATCTATCCCGGTATCGCCCTGATCGTGCTGATCGTCGCCATCAACCTCGTCGGCGATCGCATCCGCGACCAGGTCAATCCGAGGCTGAAGCGATGAGCGGTCCGTCCGTTCATGCCCTCAGCCCTCATCCTGAGGAGCGCCGCAGGCGCGTCTCGCTGGACCATCCTTCGAGACGCCGCTGCGCGGCTCCTCAGGATGAGGGCTCGGAAGAGCCCAAGGGCCATGTCATGACCGACACCCCGCTCCTCGACGTCACCGACCTTGCCACCCATTTCCACGCCCGCGCCGGTGTGGTGAAGGCGGTCGACGGCGTTTCCTTCAGCCTGAAGCGCGGCGAGGTCATGGGCCTCGTCGGCGAATCCGGCTCGGGCAAGAGCATCACCGGATTCTCGATCATCGGCCTGCTCGATCCGCCGGGCCGCATCGAGCGCGGCTCGGTCAAGCTCGAAGGCCGCGAGCTCGTCGGCCTGCCGCCCGATGAACTGCGCGCCATTCGCGGCAAGGCGATCTCGATGGTCTTCCAGGACCCGATGATGACGCTGAACCCGATGCTGACCATCGGTGACCAGATCGGCCTGGCGCTCGAGGCGCATGAGAGCGTCACGGGCACTGAGCGCCGGCAGCGCGCCATCGCGGCACTCGCCCAGGTCCGCATCCCCGACCCGCAGACCAAGGTCGATTTCTACCCGCACCAGTTCTCCGGCGGCATGCGCCAGCGCGTCGCCATCGCGATTGCGCTGCTGCACCGGCCGCGGCTGATCATCTGCGACGAGCCGACGACGGCGCTCGACGTCTCGATCCAGGCCGAGATCCTCGCCGAGATGAAGGAACTGGTCGCGCAGCTCGGCACTGCCCTGATCTGGATCAGCCACGACCTCGCCACCGTCGCCTCGATTGCCGACCATGTCTGCGTGATGCGTTACGGCAAGATCGTCGAGGCGGGGCCCGTGCTCCAGGTCCTGACCCGGCCGCAGCATCCCTACACCCAAGGCCTGCTCGACTCGCTGCCCTCGCGCGCCAGGCCCGGCGCGATGCTGGCGCGCGGCGCCGGCACTGACGCAGCCCCGCCGCCACGCCTGCCGCGTCAGGCAGAATCGGGCCATCGCCGGGCCGATCTGCCCTATGTCGTGATCGAGACCGTCGGCAAACGCTTCCAGCGCAAATCGGGTGTGTTGCGCCTGCTCGCGCAGAAGGCGGGGCTCGTCGGCCCGCTCCCGGCGGTGCAGGCGGTGGACGATGTCACGCTGTCGATCGCGCGCGGCGAGGCGCTGGGCCTGGTCGGAGAATCCGGCAGCGGCAAGTCGACGCTGGGGCGGATCGTTGCGGGCATCTATGCGCCCGACAGCGGTCAGATCCTGCTCGATGGCGAGCCGGTGATGAGCCCGGGCGAGCGCCCGCACAAGATCACCACCCGCATCCAGACGATCTTCCAGGACCCCTTTGCCTCGCTCAACCCGCGCATGCGCATCGGCGACAGCATCGCGGAAGGCCCGCTCGCCCACGGCCTCGTCGGCCGGGCCGAGGCCGGCACCTATGTCGCGCAATGGCTGGCGGCGGTGGGGCTCGATCCGGCTTTTGCGGGCCGCTACCCGCACCAGTTCTCCGGCGGCCAGCGCCAGCGCGTCGCGATCGCCCGCGCGCTCGCCATGCAGCCTCGCTCGACGTCTCGATCCAGGCGCAGATCATCAATCTGCTGCTGCGGCTGCGGCAGGAACTCGGCCTGACGCTGCTGTTCATCTCCCACGACCTTTCGGTCGTCCGCCATCTCTGCGACCGCGTCGCGATCATGCATCGCGGCAAGATCGTCGAGAGCGGCCCGGCCGGCGAGGTCTACGACAACCCGCGCGACGCCTACACGCAGCGCCTGCTGGCGGCGGTGCCCGTGCTGCCGGTGGCGTGAATTCTAGCGTCATTGCGAGCGCAGCGAAGCAATCCAGAAGGGCCACAGCGGGACGCTGGATTGCTTCGCTGCGCTCGCAATGACGGCGAAGACAGCAAGGAGACCACCATGTCCGAACCCGAACTCCTCCCCTGGCAATGGCCGGAAGAGACCTGGCGCGCCAAGGTCGATCGCGTCCGCGCTGGCCGCAACCTGAAGCCGGCGACCTGGAAGAACGGCGCGCGCTGCGCGGTCGCGCTCTCCTTCGACGTCGATCACGAGACCAATGAACTGCGCGACGGCGGCAAGTCGGTCGGGCGGCTGTCCTGGGGGCAGTACGGCAACCGCGTCGGCATGCCCCGCATCCTCGACCTCATGAAGAAGGAGGACATCCAGGCGACCTTCTTCGTGCCGGCCGTCACCGCCTTGCTCTATCCTGACGAGCAGCGCCGGGTGATCGCCGAGGGCCACGAGATCGGCCTCCATGGCTGGATCCACGAGGTCAACACCGCCGTGCCGCCGGACGCCGAGCGCGAATTGCATCTGCGCTCCGCCGACACGCTGGAGAAGATCACCGGCGTCCGCCCGGTCGGCATGCGCACCCCCTCCTGGGATTTCTCGGAGGTGACGCTCTCGATCGAGCGCGAGCTCGGCCTGCTCTACGATTCCTCGCTCTTCGCCGATGACGACCCCTATGAGATCGTCGAGAAGGGCGAGCCGACCGGCATGGTCGAACTGCCGGTCGAATGGATCCGCGACGACGCGGTCTATTTCAACATGAACCGTTTCCAGGCGCTGCGGCCCTATACGGCGCCCGAGGCCGTCTTCGACATTTTCCGCCGTGAGTTCGACCGCGCCTATGAGGAGGGTGGGCTGTTCCTCCTGACCATGCACCCGCATGTCATCACCTATCGCTCGCGCATCTGGATCCTCGAAAAGCTGATCTCCCACATCAAGGAGATGCCGGACGTCTGGTTCGCCAGCCATGCCGAGATCGCGGCCTTCGTGAAGGAGCAGGCCGGCATCTGAGGGAGGCGTCGCCCCGGTTCGCACGGAACCGGGCCGGATTTCCGCCGTTTTTGGTTCAGGACGGGTTCAGCGCATCCGGCGCGTTCTCGCTTTCAGAACGAAAACGGAAACGGATTTCATGACGCGCACCAAGAACTGGCTTCTGGTCGGCACCATCCTCCCCGCCATCGCCCTGTCGCAGGCGGGGGGAATGGTTGCCGCAGCGGCTCCCGACCGCTTCCCTGAGCTCGCACAGGCTCAGCCCCCGACCGACGACCAGCCGGGCCAGCCGCGCCGCGAGCGTGCGCCGGGTGTGCCGCGGGCCCCGGGCGGCCCTGCCGCTCCCGGGGCGGAAGGCCCCGCCGCGCCGCGCGGGTCCGGCGCGCCCCCAGCGATCCAGCGGCCGAGCGCCCCGCAGGCGCCCACCGCCGCACCGCCGGCCGCACCCCGTGCCCCGGCCCCGGCAGAGGCGCCGCCGCCGCGTGCCGCGCCCGAACCGCGCCGCGACCCGCCGATGCCGCGCCCGGCCCCCTCGATCACCGCGCCGCAGCCCGGCCAGCCCGCCGCCCGACCGCTACCGGTGCCGCCGGTCGATGGTGAGCCGGCCGTGCGGCCGACACCGCCGCGTCCGCCCGCCGCCGCGCCCGAGCGCCAGCCCCCCGCGGAGCGCCTGGCTCCGACGCAACGTCCGGCGCCGCCGGCTGCGGCACCCGCCGATCGCCGGGCCCCGGCTGCCGCGCCTGCGACCCCGCCGGCGCCACAGCCAGCCCCGCAGAACCGCACCGCACCCGCCCCGGCGGCCCCCGCACCCGCCATCGCACCCACGGCTCCGACTCCGCCGGTCGTGCCGCAGCCCCGCACGGTGCCGGTTGCCCCGGCCCAGCCTCCGGCGGCTGCGCCCCAGGCCGCGCCACCTCCCCCTGCTGCGCCGCCCGCAATCGCTCCGGCTCCGGCGCCTTCGACCGCTCCGGCTCCGGCGCCGCAGGCCGCTCCTGCCGCCCCGCCGGCGCCTCCGACCGCGCCACCTCCCGCGCGGCGTGACGGGCAGACGCAGGCCGCTCCTCCGGCTGGGCCTGGCGGCGTGCCGGGGCAGCCGGTCGATCCGCGCCAGGGCCGCCGCGGCGGCATCGGGCTCGGTGGCGCCGCCGCAATCGGGCTGGGCGCCGGCGTCATCGGCGGCATCATGGCGACGCAGGGGGCCGAGCGGCTCGACGATGTCCGCGGTCGCCGCGAGGAGCGGCGGGAGGGTGATGTCACCATCATCCGCGAACCCGGCCGCACGATCATCCGTGACGACGACCGCACGATCATCCGCCGCGACGAGACGCAGCGCTTCCGCGACCTCGGGCTCGAGGCTCGCACCGAGCGCCGCGGCGACGAGAACCGCACCGTCTTCGAGCGTGCCGACGGCACGCGGATCGTCACCATCACCGATGAGGAGGGCCGCCTGATCCGCCGCACCCGGCTCGATCGCGAGGGCAGGGAGGTCGTCATCATCGACAACACCCGCCGCGACCGGCCGCGCGATCGCTTCTCCGACGAGATCGTCGTGCTGGAGCGCCCGGCGCTGCGCATCCCGCGCGAGCGCTACATCGTCGATGCCGATCAGGCCGATGAAAACCTGATCTACGACACGATCGTCGCCCCGCCGCTCGGGCCGATTCCGCGTCGCTACACGCTCGACGAGGTCCGCTATTCGCCGGATCTGCGCGCCCAGATGCGCAGCGTCGATATCGACACGGTGACCTAGGCGCAGCGGCTGTCGGTGATCGCCGACTCGATCCGCCGCGCGCTTCAGGCCTCTCCCAACGAGGTCTTCCTCGTCGAGGGCCATACCGACGCGGTCGGTGCCGAGATCGACAATCTCTCGCTGTCGGACCGGCGCGCCCAGTCGGTCGCGGAAATCCTGACGAAGGATTTCGGCGTGCCGCCCGAGAACCTGACGACGCAGGGATATGGCGAGCAGTACCTCAAGGTCGCAACGCCAGAGGCCGAGCGCCTGAACCGCCGCGTCACGCTGCGGCGGATCACGCCGCTTCTGGCGGGGCAGGGCGGCTGACCGGGCCAGCCCTCACGCGCGATACGGAAGGCCGCCGCGAGGCGGCCTTCCTGCAGGGCACACCCCGCTTTCACGGCATCGCGTTCACGAAGGTTCAACGTACCGCGCCTATCACCGATGCGAGGGAGGATCCCCGATGAGCGACTCCATGGCCATCGCGCAGAGCTTCGCCGCCATGCAGGCGGCCTCGACGCAGCAGGCGCTGCAGACGCAGATGCTGCGCCAGCAGACGCAGAGCGACCAGGCCATCGTCGCCCTGCTGCAGCAGAGCAGTGAACAGATGCAGGCTGTTCTCCCCGCCGGCCAGGGCCAGTCCGTCGACGTCACCGCCTGAGCCGGTTGCGCATCGCCGCCCACCCGCCTAACCTCGATCCCGTTCCGAGGGGTGCCCGCAAGGGCTGAGACGGCTTTTCAAGCCGAACCGACTGGAACGCGGCGCAAGCCCTTATTGCGACCGCATCACAGCGCTTGAACCGCTTTCGACGCCGGATCTCCTGACCTCAAAGGCGGAGATCCAAAAATGCCTTCCCAGCCAACCAAAACCTTCGGCGCCCCGATCGGCGTCACCACCGGGCCGATCACCGGCTCGCGCAAGATCTATGTCCCGACCCCGCAGGATGAGGCGATCAGCGTGCCCTTTCGCGAGGTGCAACTGAGCACCGATGCCGAGCCGCCGGTCTGCCTCTACGATCCGTCCGGTCCCTATACCGAGACAGACGTCGCAATCGACCTCAATGCGGGCCTGCCGCAGGTCAGGCGCGCCTGGCTCGACGGGCGCGGCTTCGAGGCCATTGTGGGGCGCGCCGTAACGCCTGCCGACAATGGCCATGCCGCGCCTTCGCAGACCGTGCCGTCCTGCCCGGCGCAGCGCCCGGTCCTGAGGGCGCAGCCCGGCCAGATGGCGACGCAATACGAGTTCGCGAAGGCCGGCATCGTCACGCCCGAGATGATCTATGTCGCCCACCGCGAAAATCTCGGCCGCGCCGCGATGCGGGAGGGAGCCCGCGAGCGCCTGGCCGATGGCGAGAGCTTCGGCGCCAGCGTGCCGGAGTTCGTCACGCCGGAATTCGCCAACATCAACCATCCCGAGCTGGAGCCGATGGCGATCGGCCGCAACTTCCTGGTCAAGATCAACGCCAATATCGGAAATTCGGCGGTGACCTCGGGGGCGGCCGAGGAGGTCGAAAAGCTGGTCTGGGCGATCCGCTGGGGCGCCGACACGGTGATGGACCTCTCCACCGGCCGCAACATCCACGCCATCCGCTCCTGGATTCTGCGCAATGCGCCCGTCCCGATCGGCACGGTGCCGATCTATCAGGCGCTGGAGAAGGTCGGCGGCGACCCGGTCAAGCTCGACTGGGAGGTCTTCAAGGACACGCTGATCGAGCAGGCCGAGCAGGGCGTCGACTACTTCACCATCCATGCCGGCGTGCGCCTGGCTTACGTGCCGCTGACGGCCAACCGCGTCACGGGCATCGTCTCGCGCGGCGGCTCGATCATGGCGCGCTGGTGCCTGGCGCATCATCGCGAGAGCTTCCTCTACGAGCGTTTCGACGAGATCTGCGAGATCACGCGGGCCTATGATATCTCGTTCTCGCTCGGTGATGGCTTGCGGCCGGGTTCGATCGCCGACGCCAATGACCGCGCCCAGTTCGCCGAGCTGGAGACGCTGGGCGAACTGACCAAGGTGGCCTGGGACAAGGGCTGCCAGGTGATGATCGAGGGCCCCGGCCATGTGCCGATGCACAAGATCAAGGAGAACATGGACAAGCAGCTGCGCGAATGCGGCGAAGCCCCCTTCTACACGCTGGGACCACTGACCACCGACATCGCGCCGGGCTATGACCACATCACCTCGGGGATCGGGGCGGCGATGATCGGCTGGTATGGCTGCGCCATGCTCTGCTACGTCACGCCCAAGGAGCATCTCGGCCTGCCCGACCGCGACGACGTCAAGACCGGCGTCATCACCTACAAGATCGCCGCGCACGCCGCCGATCTCGCCAAGGGCCATCCGGCGGCCAGGCTCCGGGACGATGCGCTGTCGCGGGCCCGCTTCGATTTCCGCTGGGAGGACCAGTTCAATCTGGGGCTCGATCCCGATACGGCCCGCGCCTATCACGACGAGACGCTGCCGAAAGACGCCCACAAGGTCGCGCATTTCTGCTCGATGTGCGGGCCGAAATTCTGCTCGATGAAGATCACGCAGGATCTGAGGGCGGAGGTTCTGGCGATGGACGACGCGCAGCGTGCAGCGCTCGACCGGGCGGCAGGCATGGCCGGCAAGGCGCAGGAATTCCGCGACCGCGGCGCCAGCCTCTATCTGCCGGCGGAGTAGGACCCACGGTCCCCAAGCCGGCCGCCTGAGGGAAGGGGGGGCTCGCCGCCCCCTTCCGGAACGGCCGCGAATCCCGCACAATCGCGGGCGATGCGGCTCTCCCTCTTCAAGCGCAAGCCCGATCCGGAGCGGATCGAGGTCTCCCATGCCGGGGTTCTCTACCCCGTGCAGGTCAAGCGGCGGGCGAGCGCGCGGCGGATGACGCTGCGCGTCTCGCAGGCCAGCGGCGAGATCACGCTGACCCTGCCCGAGCGGGCCGATTTCGCCGCGGGCCGGCTCTTCGCGGAAAATCATGGCGGCTGGATCGCGGCCCGCCTCGCCAAGCGCCCTCAGCTCACTCCCTTCGAGCCGGGCCGGACGATCCCCTTTCGCGGCACGCCCCATCGCATCGTCCACTGGAGCAAGGCGCGCGGGCTGACCCGCGCCACGACCGACCAGGACGGCGCGCCGATCCTCGCGGTCGCCGGCGAGAGCGCCCATGTGCCGCGCCGGATCAAGGATTTCCTGCGCCGTGCCGCCCTGGAGGATCTGGAGGCGGCGGTCGCCCGCCACACGGCTGCGCTCGGCATCCCCGCCCGCCGGATCACCATCCGCGATACGACCAGTCGCTGGGGCTCCTGCTCCTCGCAGGGGCACCTCAACTTCTCCTGGCGGCTGATCCTGGCCCCGCCTTTGGTGCTGGACTACCTCGCGGCCCATGAGGTCGCCCATCTCAAGGAGATGAACCACTCGCACCGCTTCTGGGCGCTGACCCACAAGCTCTGCCCGCGAACGGAGGAGGCGGAGGCCTGGCTCAAGCGCCATGGCGCAGGGCTGCATGCCTATGGGTGAACTCGACAGCCCTTTGAGCGAAGCCTAGAGGGGCTGCTCGATCTGTGGAACGACCTCGTCATCCCGGCCGAAGCGAAGCGGAGCGCCGGGATCCATCCTAGAGTGCAGCCATTGCTTTATGATGGATCCCGGAGCGACGCGGCTGGCGCCGCTTGTCCGGGATGACGCGGTGTTTCCGAGGCAAAACAGGCCACCCGCATGAAACTCCGCCCCGACACGCTGGCGATGACCGCCGTTCTCGCCATGCTGACGGCGCTGGGCCCGCTCTCGACCGATTTCTACCTGCCCTCGCTGCCCGACATCGTGCGCGTCATCGGCCTTCCTGTTCGGTTTCGCGGGCGGGCAGATCCTCTGGGGGCCGCTCTCCGACCGGCTCGGCCGCCGCCCGGTCCTGCTGACGGGGCTCGCCCTTTTCACCCTCGCGACGCTCGCCTGCGCGCTGGCGCCCTCGATCGAGGCGCTGACCGCGGCCCGCGCCGTCCAGGCGCTCGGCGCGTCAGGGCCGATCGTGCTCGGCCGCGCCATGGTGCGCGATCTCTATGAGGGGCCGCGCGCCGGCCGCGAGCTCGCCCGCATGGGCATGATCATGGGGCTCGTGCCGGCGGTCGCGCCGGTGCTGGGCGGCGTGCTCCAGCAGGCCTTCGGCTGGCGCTCGACCTTTGTCGCCTCGCTCGCCTTCGCCGCGGTTCTCGCCGCGGTGGTCGGCTTCCTGCTGCCGGAGACCCTGCGGACCCGCTCGCGCGAGCCCCTGTCGCTGCTCGCCATCATCCGCGGCTTCGGCACGCTGCTGCAGAATCGCGCCTACCGGGTCTATGTCGGGCTGACGGCGCTGGCCTATGGCGGGCTCTTCGCTTTCATCTCGGGCTCGTCCTTCGTCCTGATCGGCATCCATGGCCTGACGCCGGCGCAATATGGCCTGTCCTTCGGCTTCGGCGTGCTCGGCTTCATCCTCGGCACCATCCTCGCCCAGCGCCTGGTCGGGCGCCGCGGCATGGACGGCGTCATCGCGCTCGGCGTGCTCTGCCTGGCCGGCGGCGGGCTCGCCATGCTGCTCTGCGTCCTGACGGGCTTCGCGGGGCCTTTCGGCGTCATCGTCCCGATGGCGCTCTATGCCTGCGGCGTCGGGCTGACCATGCCGCAGGCCCAGGCCTCGGCGATGATGCCCTTTCCGGATCGGGCGGGCGCCGCCTCCTCCTTCACCGGGCTCTGCCAGATGCTGTTCTCGGCCTGCGTCGGGTTGCTCGTCGGCCATGCGCTGAAGAGCGGCGCGCTGCCGCTGCCGCTGGTGATGTCGGCGATCGGCGTCGCCGCGCTGGTGCTGTTCAAGGCGAGCGCGGCGATCCGCGCCGCCAAGGTCTGACCGCTCAGCCGCCGAAGAGCCGCTCCAGGAAGTTCTTCTCCTGCGGCGCCGGCGGCACCCAGGCGCGGTCGCTGTCGGCGGTCTGCGTATTGGGCGCGCGCGTGCTGGCGACCGGCGCGCCGCCGTCGAAGATCGAGCGCGGCGTGCCCTGCCAGAGGCCGCCGGGCAGCGGGGTCGGCTGCACCCCGGCATGGGCCGCCTTCATGTATTTGCCCCAGATCTCGGCGGGAAGCCCGCTGCCGGCGACGCGCTTCATCGCGCTGTTGTCGTCATTGCCGAGCCAGACCGAGGTCACGAGCCTCGCCGTGTAGCCGACGAACCAGGCGTCGCGGAAATCCTGCGTGGTGCCGGACTTGCCGCCCACCTCCCAGCCGGGGATGTTGGCCTTGGTGCCGGTGCCGCTGACCATCACCTGATGCAGCATGGCGTTCATCATCGACAGGGTCTGGGGCTGGATCACCGGGCCGAAGCTCGTCGCCGCCCGCGCATAGATCACCTTGCCGGCGGAGGATTTCACCTCCCGGATGACATAGGGCAGCACGCTCTGGCCGCCATTGGCGAAGGTCGCATAGGCCGCCGTCAGCTCGACCGGCGTCACCTCCGAGGTGCCCAGCGCCAGCGAGAGATTGGGCTGCAGCGCCGAGTTGATGCCGAGGCGCTGGGCGGCCCTGATCACCTCGCGCGGCGTCACCTCGTTGATCAGCCGCGCGGCAATCGTGTTCAGCGAATGCGCTAGCGCGGTCTGGAGCGTGACCGGGCCGCGATAGCTGCGCGAATAGTTCTCGGGCTCCCAGCCCTTGAAAGAGACCGGGCTGTCGTCGCGGATCGTGTCGGGCGTCAGGCCCTTTTCCAGCGCCGCGAGATAGACGAAGGGCTTGAAGGCCGAGCCCGGCTGGCGCTTGGCGGCAGTCGCGCGATTGAACTGGCTCTTGGTGTAGTCGCGCCCGCCGATCAGGGCGCGGATGCCGCCGTCGCTCGCCATCGAGACGACCGCGCCCTGGCTCACGCCCTGCCTGGCGCCCTGCGCCGCCAGCGCCTCGACCAGGATCGTCTCGGCCGAGGCCTGCAGCTTGGTGTCGATCGTCGTCAGCACGGTGACATCGCCCTCGACCGCGCCGATGAAGTCGTCGAGCACGTCCATCACATAGTCGGCGGCATAGTTCACCGAGCCCGCGCCGATGCGTTCGGCGGCTTCGGCCGGGGCAACGAGGGCCGTCTTGGCGGCGTTCTGCGAGATCAGCCCCTGGTCGGCCATGGCGGCGATGACGAGCTGGGCGCGCTTCTCGGCGGCTTCCGGGTTGCGGTTGGGGGCCAGGCGCGAGGGCGCCTGCACGAGGCCCGCCAGCATCGCGGCCTCCGCGATCGTCACCGAGCGCGCCGATTTGTTGAAATAGCGCTGCGCCGCCGCCTCGACGCCATAGGCGCCCGAGCCGAAATAGACGCGGTTGAGATAGAGCTCGAGGATCTGGTCCTTGCTGTAGGTCCGCTCCAGCCAGAGCGCCAGGATCGCCTCCTGGATCTTGCGCGCGGCCGTGCGCTCCTGCGTCAGGAACAGGTTCTTGGCGAGCTGCTGGGTCAGCGTCGAGCCGCCCTGCACCCCGCCGGCGCGGCGCAGATTGTTGACCAGAGCGCGGCCAAGACCGATCGGGTCGATGCCGAAATGATCGTAGAAGCGCCGGTCCTCGATCGCCACGAAAGCCTTGGGCAGATAGGGCGGCACCTCGCCGATGGTGATGGTGCGCCCGCCGGTCTCGCCGCGATTGGCCAGCAGCGAGCCGTCGGCGGCCAGGATCGCGATGTTGGGCGGCCGCTTCGGCACGGTGAGCTGGTTGATCGGCGGCAGCTGCGCGGCGTGATAGGCGACGAGCCCGCCCAGCCCGATCGCGCACCAGAGCCCGAGCACCAGCGTCCAGTAGAACAGCCCGCCGAGGAAGGAGCGGCCGCGGCGTCCGCGCCGACGGCCTCCGCCGCCTCCGCTGCGCTTGTCGCGTCGCGGCGGCTGGCGCGGCTCGTTGCGCGGCGGGGCGCGGTGGCCGCGGGAGGGGCGATCGTCGTCGGAGAGGCGCATGTCGAAATCGTCGCGGCTTTCGCCCCGTCCTGCTCCGAAGGAGGGCTCGCGCCGCTCGGCCCGTCTCGTCCGGTCGTTCATCCTGCCCCGTCACGCCGAAAGGCCGCCGGAGGTCACGGCCGGCCGGATGCCCACACAGGAGTTAAACATGGCGCTTTTAAGGGGTGGTTAAGCCTGCGGGCCCCTGAGCCGCCCGCTGATGTCGCGGGAACGTGAAGATATTGCGCGGATGCAAGACCCAGCTGGCGACCGCGGCGCCTTGCGGACCCTGCGACAATCCGTCATCACCGCTCGAAAAATCGACGGGAATGGAAATGCCCGGGCAATCCACCGAGCTGCGGACCGCCCGTCCCACCTGACATCCCGTACTGGAAAGAGAAACCCATGCCTTCCCTCGATTCCGTCAAGCGCTTCGACCCCTACTTTCTTGCATTGCTGCGGATCTTCACCGCGCTCAGCTTCATCTCACACGGCACGCAGAAGCTCCTCGCCTTCCCGGCTGCGCCCTCCTGGGGCATGCCGGCCGCCTTCTCGCTGCCCTGGATCGCGGGCGTGCTGGAGATTGTCGGCGGCGCGCTGGTTCTGGTCGGCTTCCTCACCCGTCCGGCCGCCTTCGTGCTGTCGGGCCTGATGGCCGTCGCCTACTGGATGGCCCATGGCTCGAAGGGCTTCTATCCGATCCTGAACGGCGGCGAGGCCGCCATGCTGTTCTGCTTCATCTTCCTCTACCTCTTCGCCGCCGGCCCGGGCGCCTTCAGCGTCGACGGCCTGCGTCGCCGCGGCTGATCGGACCTCCGGAACAGAAAAAGGCCCGCCATCCGGAAGGATGGCGGGCCTTTTGTCTTGGCAGTGGAGCGTGGCTCAGACCGAGCCGGCGATCCAGCGCGAGAGGTCGCTCTTGGGCGCGGCGCCGACCTTCTGGGAAGCCAGCTTGCCGTCCTTGAACAGCATCAGGGTCGGGATCGAGCGGATGCCGAACTGGGCGGGGATCGCCTGGTTCTCGTCGACATTCATCTTCACGATCTTGACCTTGCCGTCCATCTCGCCGGCGATCTCCTCGAGCGCCGGGCCGATCATGCGGCAGGGGCCGCACCACTCGGCCCAGAAATCGACGACGACCGGCTCGGTCGACTTGAGGACGTCCGCCTCGAAGCTCGCATCGGTAACTTTGCTCGTAGCCATGGGCGTTTCGCCTTTTCAGAGAGGGGTGGCGGGAGCGCCGCCTTCGTTGGGCAAGATAGGAACGCGCTCCCGCGGGGTCAAGGCGCTGCCGCTGCGGGGGCGGCCCTGTCCACGGGTCATGGCCCAGCCTCAGGAGCCGGCCGAGACGAGGCTCGCCCCGACATTGATGGCGAGCGCCAGGATGCTGGTGTTGAAGACGAAGGCCAGGATCGAGTGAACCAGAACGAGCCCGCGCGCAGCCCGCGTCGTCACGGCCACGTCGGAGGTCTGCGAGGTGCAGCCGATCGTGTAGGCGAAATACAGGAAATCGACATAGTCGGGGTCGCGGTCGCCCGGAAAGTCGAGGCAGGGCCCGTCCTCGCCGGCGTAGTAGGTGCCGGCATAGTGCAGCGTGAAGAACGCGTGCAGCAGCGTCCAGGAGCACAGGATCGTGATGCCGCCGAGTGCCAGATGCAGCCCGCGCTCGCCCGGTGGCAGGCCGCCGAGGCCCGACAGCTGCAGGCCGATCGCCGCGATGCTGGCGGTGGCGGCGAGGCAGGCGATGACGAGGATCGCGAGCCCGCCCTCGTCCTGACGGGCGGCGCGGGCGCGAATCTCGGGGACGCTCTCGTTCAGCATCGTCGCCGCGATCATGGCGAGGTAGAGCACAGCCCCGGCATCCCAGGCGACCAGCAGCCTTGTCGTCCAGCTCCAGCCCGACGGCAGCGCCAGCGCGAGGCGGGCGGACGCGCAGGGGGCGCGGGACCAGTCTCATGCCGCGTCCATCCCCCCTGCGCCGAGCTGCGCGAGCAGCGTGTCGAGCACGGCGGCCTCGGGCTCCAGCCGCGTCAGCGTCGCCGTATAGACCAGCAGCGCCCGCACCCGCCGGTCGGGATAGATCTGGCCGACCAGCGCCCGGTAGACCGCGAGCTGCGCCAGCGTGGTCGGCGCGATGGCGGCGAGGTCGCGTGGCGGCCGTGCGGTCGTCTTGAAATCGGCGATGATGACCTCCTCGGGCAGGATGGCGAGCCGGTCGATCTGTCCCGAGACCGGCCGTCTTTCGCCCGCCCCCCAGGCGAGCAGGCCGGTGATCGGCACCTCGGCGAGCGAGCCCGGCCCGAACAGCGCGGCGAGCGCCGAGTCGGCCAGCAGCGCCAGCGCCTCCGTGACGATCGCCTCGCGCCGCGGCTCCGGCAGCGCGGCGCCGCGCGAGACGGCGAGTGCCGCCGCCACTGCCGCCCGCCGCTCGGGCGCAATCTCCGGCAGCATCTGCAGCAGGAGATGGGCGAAGCGCCCGGCCGCGGCGGCCTCCGCCAGGAAGGGGCCGTCGACCGGTCGGTCGGGAGCATCGGCGGCAGTGAGCGCGCTGGAGGGCTTCAGCGGTGGCGCGGGCTCAGCCTCCCGCGGCGGCGGGCGCGACAGCCAGTCGGGCGCGGGCTCGGGCGTCGTCGGCTGGGCCGAGGCCTCCACGGCCACCGGCTGGGGGCGCGAGGTCATGAAGCGGCGGACCGCAGCGTCGCCCTCACCGATCTCGATGAGCCCCGCATCGGAGGCGGCGAGCCCGGCCTCGACCATGGCATACCAGCTCCCCGCCGGGGCCTCGCCCTTGGCCTGCGCACCGCAGACGATCAGCCGGTTTTCCGCCCGCGTCATCGCGACATAGAGCAGGCGGTGATGCTCCTCGACCATCTGCTCGACGACGCGGGCCTTGGCCTGGGCCGTCGCCTGCGCGTCTTCGGCGCTGGCAGGCGGCCAGATCGGCACCGCCTGTCGCCGCACTGGCTCGACCGCCAGGATCTTCGGCAGCCTCTTGGCGCCGGGCGGTGGGGCGAGATCGGCGAGGATGACGATTCCCGCCTCCAGCCCCTTGGCGCCATGCACCGTCATGACGCGAACCTCGCCGCGGCTGGAGGAGAGATCGCGCTTCACATCGGTCGCGGCCCCGCAGACATGGTCGAGGAAGCCGGCGAGCGAGGGGCCGTAGTGCCGCTCATGGTCGAGCGCCGCAGACAGGAAGGCGTCGAGCGCGTCTCCGGCCTCGGCCCCCAGACGCGCCAAGGCGAGATTGCGCCCGCCGCCCGGCCCGAGTAGGCCGGCGAAGAAGCGGAACGGCCCGCAGCGCCCCGCCTCTGCCGCGAGCGCTGCCAGCCGCGCCTCGACGGCGCCATAGCGCGGTTCGCTCGCGGCCGCCGCGCGCAGCGCCGCCCGCAGCGAGCCGCTGCGCTCTGGTGCGAGGCGCATGAGGTCGTCGTCGTCGAGCCCGATCAGTGGCGTCTTCAGCGCGGTGGCGAGCGTCAGGTCGTCTTCCGGCAGCAGCAGCGTGCGCCCGAGCACGACGAGATCCTCGACCGCCGGATGGGTCGCGAGCGTCAGCCGGTCGCGGCCGGTGACGGGGACGCCGGCATCCTTCAGCGCCTTGACGATCGTCTCGAACAGCGCCCCGCGCTGCCGCAGCAGGATCATCACGTCGCCGGGCAAGAAGGGCTGGCCGAGATCGTCCATGCCGCGGCGCGTCCAGCCGGCGAGCGTCGTGGCGATGCGCTGGGCGAGCTTGGCCGTCCCGCTGCGCCGCTCTGTCGCGTCGACCGGCGTCGTCCAGGCGTCGGGCGGCTCGCCGGAATCATTAGCGCAGAGCGGCCAGAGATCGACGCAGCCGGGGTCGCTCCGACGCACGGTGTCGTGGATTTCCGGCCGCTCCGAGCCGTCGAAGACGAGGCCGCGCGCATGCTCCGGCAGCGCGAAGACGGCATCCACCGCCTGCATGATGTCGGGCGCTGAGCGGAAGGAGGTGTTGAGGCTGATCGCCTCGAAGCGCTGCTCGGCCTCACTGATGCGCTGCCCGAGCTGCCGGCGCTGCGTGTTGAACGCGGCGGGCGCGGCGCCCTGGAAGCCGTAGATCGACTGCTTCTCGTCGCCCACCACGAAGACGGTGCGTGGGCGCGGGCCGGCCTCGCGGCCCCCGGCGCTGAACTCGTCGGCGAGCTGGCGCAGGATCGCCCATTGCGCGTCGCTGGTGTCCTGCGCCTCGTCGAGCAGGATGTGGTCGATGCCGGCATCGAGCTTGTAGAGCACCCAGGCCGCCTCGACCCTCGTCAGCAGCGAGCGTGTCCTGGCGATCAGGTCGTCATAGTCGAGCAGCGAGCGCTCGCTCTTCTGGCGCTGGTAGGAGGCGAGCATCCGCGTCACCAGCAGCGCCAGCGCATGGCTGCGGTCGCGGATCGCGATCGCGTTGAGGCGGTCGATGGCCTGGCGCAGCCGCGCGGCCAGATCCTCGAGCGTATCAGCGAGCGCGCCCTCGAAAGCCGATTTGCCGCGGCCGCTGATGTTGCTGTTGACGCTGCCGGCCTCGGTCAGAAAACCCTTCCGGCAGAAGGACACCGGATCGCCGTCATCGGCCCTCGCGCGCAGGGCGCGCAGCGTCGCCGCGAAACCCTGCCGGGTGGGGCTGCCCGCCTCCAGGGCTTCAATCAGTGCCGCGAGGCCGGACATTCCGGCGAGGTCACGCCGGAAATCCTGCCGCACGGTTTCCGCCGACAGATCCGGCGCGATGCCGAGCACGGCCGCGATGCCCTCTCGCATCTCGCCGGCATCGCGGGCGCGGCCCTCCGCGTCGTTGAACAGGCTTCGCTGGCGCAGCGCCTCCTGCATCATCGCGTCAAACGTGTCCTGGGCCGCCTGGCGGGCGAGCAGGTCGAGCGCCTGTGCCTCCTCGCCCTCGGGATCGGCCGCGACCGCCCGCAACAGCTCGCGCCGGGCCTCGCGCAGCATCTCGGCCTGGGCGAGGTCGTCGGCGACCTCGAAGCGCGGCGGGACATTCGCCTCGAAGGGCGCCGATTGCAGAACCCGCGTGCAGAAGGCGTGGATCGTCTCGATCTTCAGCCCGCCCGGCGTCTCCAGCGCCTGCGCGAACAGGCGCCGCGCCGATGCAAGGCTCTCGCGCGAGGGCGGCTTGCCGGTCAGGCGGGTCAGCACCGTGTCGAGCTCCGCCTCCGGCAGCGTCGCCCAGGCGCTCAGCGCTGCAAAGACGCGGTTGGCCATATTGGCGGCGGCGGCCTTGGTATAGGTGATGCAGAGCAGGCGGCCCGGCGCCACGCCGTCGAGCAGCAGCCGCAGCACGCGGTTGACCAGCACATAGGTCTTGCCCGAGCCGGCATTGGCCGAGACCCAGGCGCTGAGCCGCGGATCGGCCGCCAGCGCCTGGTTCTGCTGCGTGAGGGGCGGGACGATCCAGCCGGGCTTCATGTCCCGTCCCCCTCGTCGCTCTCGGAGGCGGCGGCCCATTCCTTGACCCGCGCGAGCTGGTCATAGGGCGAGGCGAACTTGATGTAGTCGGGCGCCCGGCGCGAGACAAAGGCCTCGCGCCCGCTGCGCAGCGCCTCGACATGCGCCAGCAAGCGTTCGAGATGGCGGTTCGCCACGTCCGCCAGGCTCTCGCCGTCGAACTCCAGCGGCTTGTCCTTGGCCCAGGCCTTTCCGTCGTGATGCAGCTTCATGTAGAGCACGGCCTCAACCGGGGTGGGGCCGACCGCGCCCTCGAAGCCTGACCGCGCCGCCAGCTCCGCCTCCAGCGTCAGCTGCGGCGCGAAGCCCTTCTCGACCTGCGCCTTGCTGGGCGGCGCCCCGGTCTTGAAATCGATGATGCGCAAGGTCGGCGTCCGCGTAATCTCGACCCGGTCCGCCTTGCCGCTGAGCCGCAGCGTCGCGCCGTCGGAAAGCGGAAAGCGATGGCCGGTGAAGACCTCGACGGCGACACGGGCGAGAGAGCCGCGCCGCCGCTCCTCCCAGGCGATGAAATGGCCGGCCGTCAGCAGGAAGCGCGGCCACCAGAACGCCCGCACCTCCGGCGCATCGGCGAAGCGCCGGAACGCCTGCTCGCCGATCGCGATCAGCCGGCCATGGGCGTCGGTAGGCAATTGCTCCGGATAGGTCGCGGCGAAGGTCTCGACGATCTCGTGCAACAGGCTGCCGCGATCCTGCGCACTCGGATCCTCGTGCGGGCATGGATCTGGTAGGGGTCGCGATAGAGCGTCTCGACATCGGTGACGCTGAGCGAGAGCGGCTGCAGCGCGCGCGGCGGCTTCGGCGCGGGCCGCCCGACGGGGCGAACCGGCGCCGGGGCCGAGAGCCGGCCGGCCAACGCCGTCAGCCGCTTCCCTTGTGCCAGCGCCTCGCCCCAGACCGGCGCCGGCGTCACCGCCTGCAGCCGCTGCCAGAAGCGCGAGGCGATCGTCTCGGACTCGCCGGCCTTGCGCGCCCGCGTCAGCGTCACGCAAGGCGCCGCCAGCGCCATGGAAAAGTCATGCGCGGTCTGGCCGACGCGGCGCTCCGGCGGCGACAGGCCGAGTTCGGCGCGCATCGGCCGGTTGATGAAGGCATCCGTCGTGGTCTGCGGCGGCCAGACGGTCTCGTTCAGCCCGCCGAGGATGACATGGTCGGCCTCGAGCAGGCGCGCCTCGAGCAGGCCCCAGATCCGCACGCGCGGATGGCCGCCGCCGCCGCGCTTGACGACGCGCTCGGCCAGCAGCCCGTCCAGGATCGCGACGACATCGGCGGGCCGGCCGCCCTCGGGCATGTCGGGCTGCGCGGCGGCGAGATCGTCGAAGAGCCCGGCCAGAGCCTCGCCATCGGCATCACGAAAGGCGCAGGCCTGCCCGTTCTCGTCCAGGCTGATGGCCTCGACCGTGGCACGCGCCGCAGCCGTCATCACCGCCAGCGAGGGCGCCTGCAGGAACAGCGCCTCCAGCAGCGGCGAGAAGGCGGTGCCGAGCGCCGCCAGCACTTTGGCCGCCGCCGCGGCATCGTCTTCGCTCAGGCGCTTGCGCGGACCCGGCGCATGGCGCGCGGTGCAGAGTTCGCTCCAGCGTCCGAGCTGTTCGTTGAGCCCGGCCAGCCCCCGGCCGACGCTCTCGCCCCGCCACAGCCCGATTTCCAGCGCCGAGGCGCCGCGTGCCGTCTCTTCGCTCGAAAGCCCGAGCCGGCAGAGCGGGTGGGCGAGCAGCGGCACGAGGCTTCCCGGCGTCATCTGCGCCAGCGCCGCCTCCAGCACGAGCCGCAGTAGCGAGCCCGCCGGCCAGCGCGCCAGCGGCAGGCCGGCCGAATCATCGACCTCGATGTCCCAGCGCCGGAGCTCGACCGTCACCCGTTCGGCGAGCCCGCGATCCGGCGTGATCAGCGCCGCCTGCCGGCCGGGCGTCTCCAGCGTCTCGCGCAGCGCGACCGCCACCGCCAGCGCTTCCTCGCGCTCATCGGCCGCCTCGACGAGGCGCAAGTCGCGGAAAGCAAGCTCCGCTTCGCCGGCGGGAAGGCGCTCGCGCAGATCGGCCCAGTTTTGCGTCACCGAGGCCGGCAGCATCGCCTCGCGCAGAAGCCGCGAGCGGGCACCATGCGCGGCATCGGGCTCGGCGAGCGCGCGCACATCAGCCCGCGTCGCCTGCAGCGTGTCGAGCAAACGGTGCAGCGCCGCCTGCGGATGCGAGGGCGCGGGCTCCTCTGCGATCGCCCGCCAGGCCGCTTCGGGCAGGTCGAGGTCGAGCCCCGGCAGCACCACCGCGCCATTGGGCAGCCTTGCTATCGCCGCGAGCAGCCGCGCCGTGGCCGGGACCGTGCCGGTCGAACCGGCCGCGATGATCGGCCCCGTCACCGCGCCCGACAGCAGGCGCTCGCGCTCGGCGGCGAGCATGCGGTTGCGGAAGGTGGCGGGGTCGCAGGCGCCGCGCTCGCTCAGGATGGTCGGCCATGCCCCGCCCAGGATCGACAGGAATTCGGCGTTGAGCTGCCAGATCTTGTCGAAACGGGCCGCGTCGAGCCGCGCGAGCCGCTCGACCGCGACGTCCTCCGTCTGCATCTGGTCGAGCAGCGCGGCGAGGTCGCCGGCCAGCCCATAGGCCTCGGCCAGCGTCGCCGGCACCAGCGAGGGCTCTGCGGGATCGAGCCGCAGATGGCTGCGATTGGCGGTTCGGCCCCAGGCATCGACGAGGCGGGTCAGGATCATCCGCCGCGCCAGCGGGTCGATCGGCGCGATGCGGTCCTCGGCCAGCGCTCCGGCGCCGATCAGCGCCGTCTCGGCCTCGTCGACATCGCCCAGCGGCAGGATGCGCGGCAGCAGCAGCGGCGCGCCACCGAGCTTGTCGGAGAGGCAGGCGGCGAAGGCCCGTGCCGCGCGCCGCGTCGGCAGATAGAGCGTCACGCGCGCCAGCGCGGCGGGGTCCTCAGGGTCATGGACGCGCCCGAAGCGCCCCTCCAGCATCGCCTGCGCCAGAACGTCGAGAAAGGGCGCGCCGGCGGGGATCGTGAAGAGGTTGAGTTCAGCCATCGGCTCGCGCGGGCGCGACCTGAGCCGCCGCGAAGGCGGCCTCGGCCGACGCGATCGCCTCGGGCGTACCGACATGCAGCCATTGCCCGTCGAGCACGAGCCCGTGCAGCCGGCCGGCCGCAATGGCGCGGTCGAACAGCAGGTTCAGCGAGAATGGCCCTTCTGGCGTATCCGCGAAGAGGTCAGGCTTCATGATGGCGACACCGGCATAGACGAAGGGTGCGCTGTCGGCGCTGCCGCGCCGTGTCAGCAGCCCGTCCTCAGCCTTGAAGAAATCGCCGCGGCCGTCGAAGCCGACGCTGCCCTCGCGCTGCGCCAGCAGCAGCAGCATGTCCATCCGTGCGGCGTCCCAGCCCCGCGCTATGGCCTGCATGGCCGAGCCACCGCTCTCGCTCCAGAGCGAATCCGAATTCACATGGAAGAAGGGCTCAGACCCGAGCAGCGCCAGCGCCTTCTTCACCCCGCCGCCGGTCTCCAGCAGCAGCGCCCGCTCGTCGGAGATCGTCACGCGCGGGGCGCTGCGGCCGGCCAGATGCGTCTCGATGAGGCTCGCGAGATGGTGGACGTTGACGACCGCCTCCTCGACGCCGGCCTGCGCCAGCCGGTCGAGCGCATGGTCCAGCATCGGCTTGCCGCCGATGCTGACGAGCGGCTTGGGCAGCGTGTCGGTGATCGGCCGCATCCGCTTGCCGAGCCCCGCCGCCAGCACCATGGCGCGGCGGATCGGGTGGGAATGGGCCTGCGTCACGCGAATCTCCCTTGACGGCGCGCACGCTAGCAGAAGTGCGAGCGACCACCACTCTCAGCCCTCATCCTGAGGAGCGGGCAGAGCCCGCGTCTCGAAGGATGGTCCAGCGAGTTCAGGAGCCTCCTGAAGCATCCTTCGAGACGCCGCTGGCGCGGCTCCTCAGGATGAGGGCTAGGACTAACGAAGCTCGCGGGCGTCCGCTCACCCCACCTCGAACAACCGCGGCAGATGCGCCTGGTACCAGCCCTTGAGCTCGGCCAGCGCCGGGTGCTCGAGGTTGCGGCGCAGATAGGCCTCGATGCGCGGCAGGTGCTTGAGATAGGCCGGCTTGCCGTCGCGCTTGTCGAGGCGCGCGAAGATTCCGGCGATCTTGGTGTTGCGCTGCGTGCCGAGGATCGCATAGGCGCGGGCAAAGCCAGCGAGGTCGAAATCGGGATCGTGCGCCCGCCGCGCCTGGCCATAGGCCGCCAGCAGCCGCAGCTCCAGCGCGGCGGGCACGTCGATGCGCGCATCCTGCCCGAGCGAGGCGAGGTCGTAGGCCGGGTGGCCGATCACCGCATCCTGGAAGTCGATCAGCCCGAGCTTGGCGTGGCCGTCCCGGCCCGGCAGCCAGATCAGGTTGGGCGAGTGGAAATCGCGCAGCGTCCAGGTGCCCGCCGCCTCCAGGATCTCGTCGAAGAGCCGGTTCCAGATCCGCGCAAACTCGGCCTGCGCCACCGCCGGCAGCGTCATGCCCCCAATGTGCGGCGCGTACCATTCGAGGATCAGCTCGGTCTCGATCGCCAGCGCCCCGCGGTCGTAATCCGGCAGCACATGATCGCGCCCCTCGGCCACGGGCAGGATCGTCGGTAGGGTGTGACGGTGCAGGTCCGCCAGCAGCCGGGCCGCCGCCTCATAGCGCTCCGGGATCGGTCCCTGCGCATCGACCACGCCCTCGCTGCCGAGATCCTCGATCAGCAGCAGCCCGGTCGACAGATCCTGCGCGTAGATCTCCGGCGCCGAATAGCCGAGCGAATGCAACCCGCGATCCATCGCGACGAAGGCGTCGACGTTTTCGGCGAGATGCGCGATTGCGCTGTAGGGTTTGCCGAGCCGGATCGCCGGCCCGTCCGGGCGCGGCGGCGAGATCATCAGCACGGCGCTGGTGCCGTCGGGCCGCGTCAGCCGCTCATATGCGCGGCTGGAGGCATCGCCCTGCATATAGTCGCGCCGTGCATCGTCCCAGCCCGCCTCGTCGATCAGCCTGCGCGTCGCGATGGCGATGGCGAGACGCTGGCGCCAGAGCACGCCGCCGGAGAGATCGGCGATGCGGCCGGTTTCCGGATTGTCCGGATCGACGTCGAGCACGATGTCGAGCCTGCGCCCGCCGGGCAGGCGCGCCCCGGCGCGATCGGGCCACTCCACCAGCAGGATCAGCCGGTCGAGCTCCTCGACCAGGCCGATGTCGTCGAGCTCCTCGGGCGAGCGCACGCGGTAGAGATCGGCGTGGAGCACGGGGCCGCGCGGGGTCTCGTAGCTCTGGACGAGGGTGAAGGTCGGGCTTGGCGCCTCCAGCCTCGGGTCCTCGGCGAGTTCGCGCAGGATCGCCCGCGCCAGCATCGACTTGCCTGCGCCGAGATGGCCCGACAGGGCGACGATGTCGCCCGGCTTCAGGATGGCGGCGAGATCGGCGGCCAGGCGCAGCGTCGCCGCCTCGTCGTCCATTTGCAGGCGGTGCGTGCCGGCCCGGGAAACCTCGTCCGTCATTCGGCGGCATCCGACAGCGGCAGCCCCGCCGCGGGGAAGACCGCCGTCACGCGCGTGCCGCGGCCCGGCGCCGAGTCGAGCTCGACACGGCCGCCATGCAGCTCGACGATCGAGCGGACGATCGAGAGGCCCAGGCCGACGCCGCGATGGCTGGAGCCGAGCGAGTGGCTCTCGAACCGGTCGAACACCTTCTCCTTCACCTCGGCGGGGATCCCGCGGCCCTGGTCGGCGACGGTGATACGGATATGGCCCTCGCTGCGCACGGCACTGACAGTGATCGTCTGCCCGGGCGAGGAGAAGCCGATCGCGTTGGAGATCAGGTTGAACAGCACTTGCCGCAGGCGCTTGCCGTCGGCGCGCAGGGGCCCGGCCTCGGGCGCGATCACGACCTTCAGCTCCAGCTTGCTGTCGGTGAGGCGGTCATGCAGCCCCGCCGCCGCCTGCGAGATCGTGTCGGCGACGTCGACCTCCTCGAGGTCGAGCTGCAGGGCGCCGTTGTCGATCGTGGCGAGGTCGAGAATGTCGTTGATGATGGCGAGCAG
>LNFM01000348.1_pt1 | contig 23924 bp, 17 predicted proteins | sample 596031 | NCBI WGS metagenome assembly LNFM01 (sample SAMN04254537, study PRJNA301005) | activated carbon metagenome | isolation source: dual media filters at the Ann Arbor, Michigan drinking water treatment plant | place: USA: Ann Arbor | reverse complement strand
CGCCCTTCGGGCACCTTCTCCCCGCCTTCGCGGGGAGAAGGAAGAGGAGGAAACACCCATGATCACGCGCTTCGACAGCTCCTATGTCGGCACGGTCGACCTGGAGAACTGCGGCTATCTCGGTACGCCGGTCAATGATCGCTGGTACACCAATCAGCAGCTCGCCGACGTGCTGCACAACGCGGTCGCCTACGCCAAGAAGATGGATAGGCTCGGCTACGACACGTTCTGGATGGCCGAGCATCACTTCCAGCCCGAGGGCACGGAGTGCATCCCCAATCTGCTGATGATGGCGATGCACCTGGTCAACCAGACGAAGAATCTCCGCATCGGCTGCGGTTTCAACGTCGTGCCGATGTGGCACCCGCTGCGCCTGGCCGAGGACTACGCCATGGCCGATATCCTGAGCGGCGGGCGTGTGATCTTCGGCGTCGCGCGCGGCTATCACACGCGCGAGGTCGAGAGCTTCGGCGCGCCGCTGATCGACCAGGAGTCCAATCGCGAGATGTTCGAGGAAGGCGTCGACGTCGTCTTCAAGGCGTTCAACGAGGAACGCTTTTCGCACAAGGGTCGCTTCTACACCATCCCGCCCGCGGTCGAGTATCGCGGCTATACGCTGAAGGACATCACCCTGGTGCCGCGGCCGCTGCGCCTGCCGGTCGAATGCTGGCAGCCGATCCAGAGCGGCTCGGACCGCGCCTTCGACTTCATGGCCAAGCACGGCATCTGTGGCGTGATCGGCGGCGGCTCGGCCGAGGGCGGCGCGGTCGAACGGCACATGAAGGGCTTCCAGGCCGCCTATGCGCGGCGCGGCGTGCGGATCGCGATGGGCGAGCGGCTGTCGCTGGGCTTCCAGTTCCACATCGCCGAGAGCCGCGAGGCGGCGATGAAGGTCGCCGGCAAGTACTACGAGGAGAACATGAAGATGTTCGGTGAGCTGCGCCTGGTGCGCGCGCTCACCGACGAGCAGATCGCCGCGATGCGCGATCCGGCTCTCGTGCCCAGCACCAAGCTGCCGCGCATCGAGGACGCGGTGAAGGCCGGCGGCTTCCTCGCCGGCACCGCCGCCGACATCATCGAGCAGCTCAAGGCGGTCGAAGCGCGCTACCCCGGCCTCGAACGCATCAGCTGCGCGATGCCGCTGGGCACGCCGCTGCCGATGGCGCTGGAGCAGCTCGAGCGATTCGCGAAGGAGGTGATCCCCGCCTTCCGCACCGCCCACGCCGCGGCCGCGGCGGATTGATCGAGGGCGCCATGGGGCAGTCGAGCGTAATGGGACGGCGCGGCGTCGTTCTGGCGATGGCGTCGCTGCCCGTCGCGGCGGCGGCGCAGCCCACCCGACGGCGCGTGGCGTATCTCAGTGGTGGCTCGATCGATTCGCGACGCCCGTTGCTCGACGCGCTGCTCGAGGGCCTGGCGGGCTTCGGTTACCAGCGCGAGCGCAACCTGGACTTCCTGCCCAAGGGCGCCGACGGCCGCTTCGATCGGCTGCCCGCCTTGGCTGCGGAAGTGGTCGCCTGGAATCCCGACGTGATCGTCGCGTCGACCACGCCTGGCGTGCTCGCGGCCAAGGCGGCGACGGCGCGCATTCCCATCGTCATGGCGGCGCAGGGCGATCCGCTTGGCCTAGGCATCGTCAAGAGCCTGGCGCGCCCTGAAGCCAACATCACGGGCATCTCCAATGCGACGGTCGAGCTCGTGGGCAAACGCCTGCAGCTCCTGAAGGAGCTACTGCCGCGCGCCCGGCGCTTCGCGGTCTTGATCAACCCGAACGACGAGAATGCCCCACGGCAGATGAACAACGCGACGGCGGCGGCGTCGGCGCTTAGCGTCGAGCTGGCGCCGGTCGTTGAGATCCGTAGCGTCGGCGACCTCGATGCCGGCTTCGCGCGGATCGCCGCCTCGGGCGCGGACGCCGCGTTCCGCATGGTCGATCCGCTGACGCCGATGATCCGGCCGATGATCCAACAGGCGGCGGAGCGGCATCGCGTGCCTGTCATGTACGCCTTCCGCGAGGACGTCGTGCAGGGTGGCCTGATCGGGTATGGCGCGAGCCAGGCGCAGCTTTACCGCCAGGCCGCGCGGCTGGTGCATCGCCTGCTTCAAGGTGCGACGCCAGCCGACCTGCCGGTCGAGATGCCGACGGTCTACGAGCTCGCGATCAATCTCGCCGCGGCGAAAGCGCTGGGCATCGCGGTGCCGCCGACGCTGCTCGCCGGCGCCACCGATGTGATCGAGTGATGGCGGAGGCGATCACGCCTCCTTGTACCAGTTCGCCAGATCCCAGGTGTTGTTGTCCCAACCGCCGGTCTCGCAGACCAGGCGGTGCGTCACGGCCGAAGCGCCGAGCCGCGCGACGACCGGGATCTCGACCTGGTTGTTGACGATCAGGTCGTTGAGCTTGATGAACAGCGACGCGCGCTTGATCGGGTCGAGCTCGAGCACGGCGGCCTTGTAGGTGTCGTCGTACTCTTTGTTCTGCCAGCGCGTGACGTTGCGGCCCTGCCACTTGTTCTCCCGCGTCGAGGCCTCCCACGACAGGCCGCAGCGCAGGAAGCGCTCGGGGTCGATGCCGGTGTTGGTGTTGTACATCTGCAGGTCGGCGTAGAACTTGGAGTAGGTGTCCGGGTTGGCCACGTCGGAGCCGAAGAACACCGAGGCCGTCACCGCCTTGATCTCGATGTCGATGCCGGCGCGCTGCGCCGCCTGCTTGACGATCGCCTGGGTCTTCTGGCGCGGCTGGTTGATCGAGGTCTGGTAGACAAGCTTGAGCTTCTTGCCGTCCTTCTCGCGGATGCCGTCGGCGCCCTTCTTCCAGCCGGCCTTCTCGAGCAGGTCGTTGGCCTTCTCGACGTTGAACTCGTAGGTCGCCGTCGAGGAGCGGAAGCGCTTCGGGTTGTTGACCATGTTGGGCGTGGCCACGCCGGTGCGGCCGTAGATGTGCTTCTCCACCGAGGCGCGGTCGACCAGCAGGGCCAGCGCCTGTCGCACGGCGGGGTCGGTGAGCAAGGGGTGCTTGGTCTTGACGCTCGAGCGTTCGCCGTCGACCTCGGTCCACGGATCGGTGTTGTTGACCTGGATGCGCTCGATGCCGCCGCCCTCCGACAGCACGACCTTGCCCTTGCCGCCCTTCTCCAGGCGCAGGAGCACGTCGTCCTCGACCTGCAGGTTCCAGGCGAAGTCGAACTCGCCGGTCTGCAGCACGGCGCGCGCCGCCGACACCGCGTCGCCGCCGCCCTTCATCTCGATCGAGTCGAAATGCGGCCGGTTGGGCTGGTGGTAATTGGGGTTCAGGACGCCGGAGACGAAGTCGCCCGGCTTGAACTCCTTGAACATGTAGGGGCCGGTGCCGACAGGCTTCAGGTTGGTCGGCGCCTCGCGCGATTTCGCGCCGGTGTAGTTGGCGAACAGGTGCTTGGGGATGATCATGCCGAAGGTGCCGACGAAGGCGTCGGCCCAGAACGGCGTCGGGTCCTTGAACTTCACCACCACGGTGTGGCTGTCGATCTTCTCGACCGTGTTTTCGGTGTAGCTGCCGCTGGTCACCGCGGAGGTCGCGGGGTCGCGCGCGTATTGCCAGTTGAACACCACATCGTCGGCGGTGAACGGCTTGCCGTCGTGCCAGGTCACGCCCTGCTTGAGCTTCCAGGTCACCGACTTGCCGTCGGCCGCCAAAGTGCCGTCCTCGCGGTTGGGCACCGAGGCGGCCAGGATCGGCCGCAGGTTGCCGTCGGAGTCCCACGCCGCCAGCGGCTCGTAGAACAGGCGCGAGCCGTCCTGGTCCTTCGTCCCGACGGCAAAATGCGGATTGAGCAGGGTCGGTCCCTGCCACCACAGCACCTTGAGCACGCCGCCGCCGCCACGCTTGGTCGGCTTGTAGACCGCGGCCCGCGTCTGGGCCATGGCGACACCGCCCAGCGCCAGCAGCTGCGTCGCCAACGGCGCGCCCAGGCCGACCGCCGCCATGCGGCGGATGAAGCTGCGGCGCGACATGCGGCCATCCCGCACGCGCCCGATCAGGTTACGCAGATCCTTATGGTCCATCGGATGCCCCCGTCCGAAAGTGAAGCCTTGTCCGTCACAACGCTCACATACGACCGTATGCAAGAAGCGGGCAAAGCCGCCTCAGAACTCCATCAGGTTATCGCGGAAGTGCTTGTGCGCATACCCCTTCCGCACCAGGCCGCGGCGCTGCAGCTCGGGCACCAGGCCTTCGCAGACCTCCATGACGTAGCGGCGGTCGAAGTAGCCGTTGAAAATCAGGAAGCCGTCGCCGCCGACCTCCTGCATGATCTCCTGCATCATGCCGGCGACGTGGTCGGCCGTGCCGGTGTAGTCGATGCCCGACTTGGTCGCCCAGGTGGTGACGATCGCGCGCGGCGTCTTGCCGATCCATTTGGCCAGCGCCGACTGATGGCCGTTGGTGGTCAAGGTGTCGGGCAGCGGCTCGTCGAAGGGCAGCTTGGAGAAGTCGATGCCGGTCAGCCTGGACATGCTGGAGAGCTGCATGTCCATGTGCTCGAGCGCGGCCGCCTGCTCGAGGCGCTGGCGCTCGCGGGCGGCGTCCATGGTGACGTCGATGATCGGGTGGGCGAGGAACAGCACCTTGATGCTGTCGGGATCGCGGCCCAGCGCGGCGGCGGTGGCGCGCACCTTCTCGCGATAGGCCTTCATCGAGGCGGCGCTGCCGCCGCCTTCGGTGATGATGGTGTCGGCCCATTGCGCGGCGAAGCGCTGGCCGCGCGACGAGCCGCCGGCCTGGCAGATCGGCACGCGGCCCTGCGGCGAGCGCGGCGCGTTGATCGGCCCGCGCACCTTGAAGTACTTCCCCTCGTGGTGGATGGGATGCACCTTGTTGCCGTCGGCGAACAGCGGCGTCTCACGATCGAGCACGACGGCGTCGGGCTCCCACGCCTCCCATAGCCTTGTGACCACGTCGCAAAACTCGTCGGCGACGTCGTAGCGTTCGTCGTGCGGCCGGTGCTTCTCGTGGCCGTAGTTCTGCGCCGCGCCGTCATTGCTGCCGGTGACGCAGTTCCAGCCGATGCGGCCCTCGGTGACATGGTCGAGCGAATTCACCAGGCGTGCCAGCAGGTAGGGCGGGTACTCGCTGACCGACAAGGTCGGCACCAGGCCGAGATGCTTGGTCTGCTGCGCGAGATAGGGCACCAGCACGGCAGGGTCGAGCTTGGGCGTCGAGGCGGCGTATTTCAGATAGGTGTCGTGCGAGCCCTTGTAGGTGTAGGGCACGTTCGAGGAATCCTCGATGATCAGATAGTCGAAGCAGGCCCGCTCCATGCCCTTGGCCAGGTCGATGAACAGGTCGGGCATCATCCAGCGATTGAGATCGGCGCCGGGCCAGGCCGTGCGCCAGGTCTTCGGGCCGTAGCCCTGCGAGAGAAACCAGGCGAGGTGGAAGGGTTTGGTCATGACGCTCCTCTTGTCATCCCGAGCGCAGCGAGGGATTCAGTGCGGCACTGGATCCCTCGCTGCGCTCGGGATGACAGCGACTATATATGCAACGCCTCGCCTAGCGCGCGCAGGCTGGCCTCGTGGAAGGCTTCGCCCAAGGTGGGATGTGCATGGATCGTGCCGCCGATGTCCTCCAGCCGCGCGCCCATTTCCAGGGCGAGCGCGAAGCTGCCGGCGAGCTCGGAGACCTTCTGGCCGACGGCTGATATGCCGAGGATCACGTGGTTGTCGGCGCGCGCGATCACGCGCACGAAGCCGTCCTCGGCGGCCATCGACAGCGCCCGGCCGTTGGCCTGGAAGGGAAAGCTTGCCGTCAGCACTTCGCGGCCGCTCTTGCGTGCCTCATCGGGCGACAGTCCGACGGTGACGATCTCGGGATCTGTGAAGCATACCGCCGGGATCGCCTGGGCGTCGAAGACGCGGCGGTGTCCGGCGATCTGCTCTGCCACCACCACGGCCTGCGCCATGGCGCGGTGCGCGAGCATCGGCTCGCCGGTCACATCGCCGATCGCCCAGACATTGCGCATCGAGGTCATGCAGTGCTCATCGATGCGGATGGTGTTACCGTTCATTGTCAGGTCGAGCCGCTCCAGCCCGAAGCCCTGGATGCGCGCGCGCCGGCCGGTGGCGACGAGGATGCGGTCGGCGGGAATGCCGCGCGAGTCGACCATGACGGCGTCGCCGGACTCCCTGAGGCCTGAGGCGCGCGTCGAGGTCAGCACCTCGACGCCCAGCGCCTTCAGCCGCCGCGCCACCGGGCGCACCAGCTCGGCGTCGTAGGCCGGCAGAATGCGATCCTCGGCTTCGAGGATCGTCACCGTCGCGCCGAGCTTGGCGAAGGCGGTGCCGAGCTCCAGCCCGATATAGCCGGCGCCGACGACCACGAGGCGTTCGGGCACCGACGTCAGCGCCAGCGCCTCGGTCGAGGAGATCACGCGGCCGCCGAAGGGCAGGGACGGTATCGCCGCCGGCTGCGAGCCCGTGGCCAGCACGACGTGCTCGGCGCGGATGCGGTCGGTGCCGGTGTCGGTCTCGACCTGGCAGGTCTTGCCGTCGATCATCGTGGCGTGGCCTTCGACGATGCGCACGCGATGACGCTTGAGCAGCGCGGCCACGCCGCTGGTCAGCCGGCCGACAATGCCGTCCTTCCAATCGATGGTGCGCGCGAAGTCGATGCTGGGCCGCTCGACCTGGATGCCGAACGGCGCGGCGGTCGACTGCTCGACCGCGTGCGCGTATGCCTCGGCGGCGTGGATGATCGCCTTCGAGGGGATGCAGCCGACATTGAGGCAGGTGCCGCCCAGCCCGCCATCGCGCCCGCCCTGTTCGACCAGCACGACGTCGAGGCCGAGCTGGCCGGCGCGGATGGCACAGACATAGCCGCCCGGCCCGCCGCCGATGACCAGCACCTTGGTGGTGAGCTCGGCCATCTCAGGACTCCATGAAGATGGTGGCCGGCGTCTCCAGCAGCCGCTTGATGCGCTGGACAAAGCTCGCCGCGACGTAGCCGTCGATCACGCGGTGATCGAAGGACGACGACAGGTTCATCATGGTGCGCGGCACGAATTGGCCGTCCTGCCACACCGGGCGCACCACCTGCTTGTTGACGCCGATGATCGCGACCTCGGGCCGGTTGACCACCGGTGTGGTGACGATACCGCCCAGCGCGCCCAGGCTGGTGATGGTGATGGTCGAGCCGGAAAGCTCGGTGCGGCTGGCGCGGTTCTCTCGCGCCGCCTCGGCGAGACGGCGTACCTCGGCGGCGCAGTCCCACAGATCGCGCGCCTCGCAATGGCGCACGACAGGCACCATCAGGCCTGATGGCGTCTGCGTGGCAATGCCGATATGCACGCCGCCGTGGCGCTCGATGGTGTCGGCCTCGTCGTCATAGAGCGCGTTCATGTCGGGGAACTCGGCCACCGCCTTGACCAGTGCCAGCATCAGGAACGGCATCAGGGTGAGACGCGTTTTGTCCTGGCGGGTGTTGAGCGAGGCGCGCAGCTCTTCGAGCGCCGTGACGTCGACCTCCTCGACATAAGAGAAGTGCGCCACCCGCCGCTTGGAGTCGGCCATCTTCTGCGCGATGCGTCGGCGCAGGCCGATCACCTTCACCGTCTCGACGTCGGTATTGGCGCCGCGTACGCCGGCTTTCGCCGGACCGCTGGCGCCGCGCAGGAAGGCGTCGAGATCCTCGTGGCCGATGCGACCCGCCGGGCCTGACCCACGCACCTGCCGTAAGTCGACACCGGCTTCGCGCGCACGGCGACGCACCGCGGGCGACGCGAGCGGCTTCTCGCCCGCGACGCGCGGCGGGCCGAGCGGCGCGCGTGTTGTCGCGATCAGTGGCGGTGGTGCTTCGCGGTCCGGTGCCGGCGTCGGCATTGTGACGGGCGGCTTCGGCGCAGAAGGCGGCGCGGCCTCGCGCGGCGCGGCGGCGACTTCGCTGTCGCCTTCGCCGGCGACTTCGAGGCGCACCAGCTCGGCGCCGACCGCGAGCACGCCGCCAACCTCGGCGCCCAACGCCAGCACCTTGCCGGCAACGGGCGACGGGATCTCGACCGTGGCCTTGTCGGTCATCACGGCGGCCAGCACCTGATCCTCCAGGACCGACTGGCCGACCTGCACATGCCACTCCACCACCTCGGCCTCGGCGACGCCTTCGCCGACATCGGGCAGCTTGATGATGCGGATGCCCATCTCAGGCCTCCATCACGGCCTTGAGCGTGCGACCGACCCGGTCCGGTCCCGGGAAGTAGTCCCACTCCTGGGCATGCGGATAGGGCGTGTCCCAGCCGGTGACGCGCATGACAGGCGCTTCGAGGTGATAGAAGCAATTCTCCTGCACCAATGCGCTGAGCTCGGCGCCGAAGCCCGAGGTCAAGGTCGCTTCGTGCACGACGACGCAACGGCCGGTCTTCTTCACGGAAGCCGTGATGGTCTCGAGGTCGTAGGGCACGAGCGTACGCAGGTCGATGATCTCGGCGTCGATGCCGGTCTCCGCCGCCGCCGCCTCGCTGACATAGACCATGGTGCCATAGGCCAACACGGTCACCGCCGCGCCGGGCCGACGCACCACGGCCTTGCCCAGCGGCACGGTGTAATGGCCATCGGGCACCTCGCCCAGCGCGTGACGCGCCCAGGGTGTCACCGGCTTGTCGTGATGACCATCGAACGGGCCATTATAGAGTCGCTTGGGCTCGAGGAAGATCACCGGATCGTTGTCCTCGATCGAGGCGATCAGCAGGCCCTTGGCGTCGTAGGGATTGGACGGCACCACCGTCTTCAGGCCGGAGACGTGCGTGAACAGCGCCTCGGGACTCTGGCTGTGCGTCTGGCCACCGAAGATGCCGCCGCCGGTGGGCATGCGCACGACCATCGGCACGGTGAACTGGCCGTTGGAGCGATAGCGCAACCGCGCCGCTTCCGAGACGATCTGGTCGTAGGCCGGGTACATGTAGTCGGCGAACTGGATCTCGACGCAGGGCCTGAGGCCATACGCGGCCATGCCGACGGCGGTGCCGACGATGCCCAGCTCGCTGATCGGCGCGTCGAAGCAGCGGCTCGATCCGAATTTGCGTTGCAGGCCCTGCGTGCAGCGGAACACGCCGCCGAAGTAACCGACGTCTTCGCCGAACACGACGACATTGTCGTCGCGTTGCATCGAGACATCCATGGCGTCGCGGATCGCCTCGACCATCGTTCGGCGCGGCATGGTCAGGCTCCTCTACCTTCCCCCGGAGGGGGAAGGTGGCGCGCGTAGCGCGACGGATGGGGTCCGTCTTCGACATCCCCCATCCGCCCTTTGGGCACCTTCCCCCTCCGGGGGAAGGTATGAGTGGTGGCGCACCATCACACGCCTCCCTGCTGGCGCTGGCGGCGCAGATGGGGTGGCATCTCCTCGTAGACGCCTTCGAACATGTCGCGTGCGGAAGGGTGTGGGCCGGAGTGCAGCGTGCCGTGGCTCTCGGCTTCCTTCTGGATCGCGATCACGGTCGACAGGATCTCGGCCTCCGCCTGCGTGTGCCGCTCCTCGCTCCACGCGCCTTCGCGGATCAGGTGGTTCTTCAGCCGCAGCACGGGATCACCCAGCGGCCAGGCATCCGACTCGGTCTTGGGGCGATAGGCCGAGGGGTCGTCCGAGGTCGAATGCGCGCCGACGCGGTAGGTGACGTATTCCACCACCGTCGGCCCGAGATTGGACCGTGCGCGTTCGATTGCCCATTTCGCCACGGCGTAGACCGCGAGGTAGTCGTTGCCGTCGACGCGCAGCGCGGGAATGCCGAAGCCCAGGCCGCGCGCGGCGAACGTGCCGGAGCCGCCGCGGGCGATGCCCTGGAAGGTCGAGATCGCCCACTGATTGTTGACGATGTTCAGCACCACCGGCGCCTTGTAGGTCGAGGCGAAGACCAGCGCCGAATGGAAATCCGACTCAGCGGTCGAGCCGTCGCCGATCCAGCCCACGGCGATCTTGGTGTCGCGCTTCATCGCCGAGGCCATCGCCCAGCCCACCGCCTGGACGAACTGCGTCGCGAGGTTGCCGGAGATCGAGAAGAAGCCGTGCTCGCGCGCGGAGTACATGACCGGCAGCTGCCGGCCCTTCAGCGGGTCACGCTCGTTGGAATAGATCTGGCACATCATGTCGAGCATCGGGTAGCCGCCGGCGATCAGGAGTCCGGCTTGCCGATAGGTCGGGAAGTTCATGTCGCCCGGCGACAGCGCCTTGCGGAAGGCGCAGCTCACCGCTTCCTCGCCCATATGCTGCATGTAGAACGAGGTCTTGCCCTGGCGTTGCGCCATCTGCATGCGCGCGTCGAAGGCGCGCAAGGTCATCATGTGGCGCAGGCCGTCGAGCAGCTCCTCGTGACTCAGCAGCCCGGCCCATGGCCCTACCGCTTCGCTGTCGCGGTTGAGCACGCGGATGATGTCGAAGGCGAGATCGCGGATATCCTCGGGCGCGACGTCGATCGGCGGCCGGTCTACCGAGCCGGCCGGCGGGATCTTCACGTCGCGGAAGTCGGGCGTGCCGCCGGGCCGCACGGCGGGCGCCGGCACGTGGAAGGACAGCGGTTTCGACTCCGACATGGCGCGCTCCGCTTCACGGCCGGATCGGGCCGTTCAGCCGCGATATCACGCTACTCCATGAGGAGTCGCAAGACGGGCGTGCGACGTGCGTGGTTGTGGCGCCTGATGTGTCTCAAACGTACGATCGTGGCTGGCCGCGCCGCAGGGCTGGCAACAATGATGCCGGACCTTCAGAGCTTTCTCCCGGCGAAGGCGGGGAGAGCACTTCAGGCGGCGGCGCGTTGGCCGTCCCGGGCGAGCCAGTCGAGGCCGATATCGAGCACGCTGGCGCTGTGCGTCAGCCAGCCGGCCGAGATCAGGTCGACACCGCTGGCGGCGATAGCGGGCGCGCTCGCGGGCGTGATCCGGCCCGAGGCCTCGGTGACGGCGCGGCCGGCGACGCGACGCACCGCCTCGGCCAGCATCGCCGGCGTCATGTTGTCGAGCAGCACGGCGTCGACGCCCACCGCCATCGCCTCGTCGAGCTGTTCGAGCGAATCGACCTCGACCTCGATTTTCACCAGATGGCCGACGCCCGCGCGCGCGGCGTGGATCGCGGCGGCGACGCCGCCGGCCGCGGCGACGTGGTTGTCCTTGATCAGCACGGCGTCGTCGAGGCCGAAGCGATGGTTGACGCCGCCGCCGGCGCGCACCGCGTACTTCTGCAACGCGCGCAGGCCCGGCAATGTCTTGCGCGTGCAGCAGATGCGCGCCTTGTGACCGGCCACCGCCGCGACCAGTGTCGCGGTCGCCGAGGCCACGCCGCTGAGATGGCCGAGGAAGTTCAACGCCACGCGCTCGGCGGTGAGGATGCCGCGTGTCGGCCCGCAGACGACAGCGATGCGATCGCCAGGCTGCACGCGCGACCCGTCGGGGCGCGCGATGCGAATCTCGATCGTCGGATCGATCAGGCGGAAGGCGAGCGCGGCGATGTCGAGACCGGCGACAACGCCGGGCTGACGCGCCACCAGCGCCGTCTCGGCCCGCGCATCCGACGGCACGATGGCGTTGGTCGTGATGTCGCCGGCGCGGCCGAGATCCTCGAGCAGCGCGGCACGAACCGGTGCCTCGATCATCAGCAGGGGCAAGGGAGAGAGCGTCATGGGTCAAACTCCGGTCGGTAGCTAGCGCACCTCGAGCATGCGCTCGACCGAGCGGCGCGCGGCGGCGGCGACGGCGGGATCGATCGTCACCTCGTGGCGCAAGGTCTCGAGCGCGCGGCGGATCTTGGGCAGGGTTATGCGCTTCATGTGCGGGCAGAGATTGCACGGCCGCACGAAGTCGAGCTCGGGATGCAGGGCCGCGATGTTGTCGCTCATCGAGCATTCGGTCATCAGCACGACCCGGTTGGGCCGCTCGCGCGTGACGTACTCGGCCATGGCCGCGGTCGAGCCGGCGAAGTCGGCCTCGGCCACGACGTCTGGCGGGCATTCGGGATGGGCGAGCACGACGATGCCGGGGTGGCTGAGGCGCAGCCGCCTGATGTCGTCGGGCGTGAAGCGCTCGTGCACCTCGCAGTGTCCCGCCCAGGCGATGATCTCGACCTCGGTCTCCTTGGCGATATTCTGCGCCAGGTATTCATCGGGCAGCATGATCACCTTCGGGACCCCGAGGCTCTCGACGATCTTGCGGGCGTTGCCCGACGTGCAGCAGATGTCGCTCTCCGCCTTCACCGCCGCCGAGGTGTTGACGTAGGCGACGATCGGCACGCCGGGCCAGCGCTGGCGCAGCAGGCGCACGTCCTGGGCGGTGATCGAGGCGGCGAGCGAGCAGCCGGCCGCGGGGTCCGGAGTCAGCACTATGCGCGACGGATTGAGCAGCTTGGCGGTCTCGGCCATGAAGTGCACGCCGGCCAGCACGATGACATCGGCGTCGCTCTTCATCGCCTCGCGCGCCAGCGCCAGGCTGTCGCCGACGATGTCGGCGACGCCGTGGAAGATCTCCGGCGTCTGGTAGTTGTGCGCGAGGATCACCGCGTTGCGCTCGCGCTTGAGCCGATGGATCGCCTCGATGTCTGGCGTGAACAGCGACCACTCGGCCGGCAGGATCACCGACTTCACCCGGTCGTAGAGCTGGGCGACGTTGGGTTGGACGGACATGACCACCTCTTATGCTCTATATGAGCAATAATGCTATTATGCTAATCCTGAGCATAATGGTGGTCAAGCGGTCCTGCGGTGGGTAACGCGGGCGGAATCAGGCGGGGCGGGCGAGCGGCAGCTTGCTGCCGGCGACGGCGCGCTCGAGCAGGATCTCGCGGCGGAAGCGGTAGAGCTTGGCCGGGCGACCACCGGTTTCCGCCGTCGTCGCGCCGGTCTCCTCGACCAGGCCCTGCTGCTCGATCAGGCGGCGAAAGTTCTGCTTGTGCAAGGGCCTGCCGGCCAGCGCCTCGACCGCGGCCTGCAGCTGGCCCAGCGTGAAATCCGGCGGCATCAGCTCGAAGACCATCGGCCGGTATTTGATCTTGGCGCGCAGCCGGGCGATGCCGGTGGCGAGGATGCGGCGATGGTCGTGGCGCATCGCCATGCCGCCCAGCGATGGCGGCAATGCGTGGGTGATCGGTCGGCGCGCCCGGCCGGCGCGCGTGGCGATGGCCTCGGGCACCAGCCCGGCTTCGTAGAGCAGCTCGTAGCGCTGCAGCACCAGGTCCTCGTTCCATGACTCGGCGTCGAAGTCGATCTCGACGCGCTGGCGGCGCAGGCGTTTGGTCGGTGCGTCCGGCGCGGCGTCGGCCCAGTGTCGCAATCCCTTGAGCAGGGCGCGCAGCAGCGGCTCGGCGCCGCCGGCGCGCCAGTCCTCCCACGGGAAGTAGCGATACCAGTCCTGCCAGCCCGGCTCGCGGCGGCCGGCCTCGACATGCTCGCGGGTCAGCGCGAGGTAGGAGATCGACACGATGCGCCGGCCCGAGGCGTCGGCGCGGCTGCGGTCGGCGAAGGTGTAGAGCTGCTCGGTGTAGCCCAGGGGGTGGCGCGTCTGGCGTTCGACCCAGGCGCGCAGGCCGGTCTGCAGGGTCGGGTGATCGCTTTCGAAGGGGCCGGAGGGCAGCAGCGCGCCGTCGTCGAGCGTCAGCACGTGCGGCGCGCCGTCGATCAGGGCGACGACGACCGCGTTCAGCTCGATCGTGACGTTCCTGACGTGCTCGGTGGCGGGTGGCATGCCGGGCGATAGTATTGTTCCGTCACACGTCGTAGCAACCACGCTGAGCCGTTTGCTACCTTCCCCCGGAGGGGGAAGGTGCCGAAGGCGGATGGGGGATGCTCCAACGAAGTCGGTGTTCGTCTTCGACATCCCCCATCCGGCGCTGCGCGCCACCTTCCCCCTCCGGGGGAAGGTAGAGTCATGAAGGTGGGGTCATGCGGATCTGCGTATTCGGGGCGGGCTCGATCGGCGGCAACTTCGCCACGCGCCTGGCGCTGGCCGGCAACGAAGTGTCGGTCGTGGTGCGCGGTGCGCATCTGGAGGCGATCAAGGCGCGCGGGCTGACCTTGCTGAGCGGCGACAGGCGCCACGTGGTCAAGGTGGCGGCCAGCGACCGGCCGGCCGATCTCGGGAAGCAGGACGTCGTGATCTCGACCATGAAGGCCTGCAGCCTGCCGGGCCTGGCCGAGACCGTCGGCCCGTTGCTGCGTTCCGACACGCCGGTGGTGTTCGTGCAGAACGGCATTCCCTGGTGGTACGCGACCGGGCTTGGCGCAGCACGGCCGGCGGCGCCCGACCTGTCGCGCCTCGACCCTGGTGGCGCGCTGGCGAAGGCGGTGGGCCACGAGCGCACTATCGGCGCGGTGGTCACCTCGTCGAACCACGTGATCGAGCCAGGCGTGGTGCGCAACATCTCGCCCGATCGCAACACGCTGTGGGTTGGCGAGACCGACGACCAACAGAGCCCGCGCATCGAGCGGCTGCGCGCAACTTTGATCGCCGCCGGCATCGCCTCGCCCGCGACGCGCGATATCCGCTACGACGTCTGGCACAAGCTGATGGCCAACCTCACGGGATCGACGCTGTGCCTGATCCTGGCGCAGCCCACCACCATCCAGGCGACCGAGATGATCAACCGCCTGGCGCGGCGCGCGCATGCCGAGGCGCTGGCGGTGGCCGCCGCGCACGGCGTGGTACTCGATGATTCACCCGACGTACGCTACGGCCCCAAGCGCATCTATCCCGACCATCGCCCGTCGATCCTGCAGGACTACGAGTATGGCAGGCCGATGGAGATCGAGTCGATCGTACGCGCGCCGGTCGCCTTCGCGCGCAAGGCCGGCCTCGACACGCCCAACCTCGACGCCATCGAGTCGCTCAGCGTCAGCAAGGCGCTGTCGAAGGGGTTGTATGCGGCTTAACTCTTACCTTCCCCCGGAGGGGGAAGGTGCCCGAAGGGCGGAAGGGGGATGTCGAAGACGGACACCGGGTGCGTTGAAACATCCCCCTTCCGTCGCTGCGCGCCACCTTCCCCCTCCGGGGGAAGGGAAGGCTACTTCAAGCCATAAATCTCCCGCGCGGCCTGCTCGCTGATCAGGCCGTATTCGACGTCGCGCGCCACGAGCTGCGGATCGCGCGCCTTGGGATCGCCGTAGCCGCCGCCGCCGGGCATCTCGATGATGATGCGGTCACCTTTGGGGATGATGTGCAGGCCTTTCTCGGGGAATTCTTTGCCGGACTGAAGACGCAGCTTGCCTGTCGCGCCGTCCTTGCCACCGGCGCGGCCCCGCGCGGGGTACTTCACGCGCTCGAAGCGATGGAAGATGCCCATCGGCGAGTCCTCTCGGTTGCTGACCTCCATGATCTGGCCCAGCCCGCCGCGCTGCCGGCCGGCGCCGCCGGAATCGGCGCGCAGCTCCTTGCGCCAGACCACGATCGGCGTGATCGACTCCGTCACCTCGACCGGCACGTTGCGCACGCCGCTGGGGAATGGCGTCGCCGACAACCCGTCGAGCTGGGGCCGCGCGCCGACGCCGCCGGAGTGGAAGGTCGTGACGTTGAACGGCGTCTTGATCTCCGACGCGTGCCCGGTCTGGCCGTGCGCGGCGACCAGCGACAGGTTCCACAGCGAGGACGTGCCCTCGGCCGGGAAGGTGTCGGGGATCGCCTGGTCGAGGCAGCCGAAGACGATGTCGGGCAGCATGTGGCCGAGCACCGAGCGCGCGTAGACGGCGGCCGGGTGTGGCGCGTTGAGGATGCAGCCCTCCGGCGCGCTGACGATGATCGAGTCGAGCGTGCCGGCGTTGTTGGGGATCCACGGCGCGATGGCGCACTTCACGCCGAAGGCGGTGTAGGCGTCGGTGTAGCAGAACGGGCAGTTGATGGCGTAGCTTGAGATCCCCGATGTGCCGGTGTAGTCGACCCTGATGACATCGGCCTCGATGGTCAGCGTGCCCTTGAGCTCGACCGGCGCCTCGAAGCCGTCGACGGTCATGCTGGCGCTCCAGCTGCCACGCGGCAGCTTGGCGATGGCTTCCGTCATCGCCTGCCTGGAGCGGCTGATGATGGTCTCGCTGAGCTCGTCGATGTCGCTCAGCCCGAACTCGTCCATCATCTCGATCAGCCGCGCGCTGCCGGTGTCGTTGCAGGCGGCCAGCCCGTAGATGTCGCCCACGACCTGCACCGGCTCGCGCACATTGGCGCGCACGATGCCAAGGAGGTCCTCATTCATCTTGCCTTCGCGCGCGAGGTACATCAGCGGGATCTGCAGGCCCTCGTGGTAGATCTGCCGGCCGGATGGGCTCGCACCAATGCCGCCGATATCGACGACATGCGTCGTGCTGGCGAACAGCGCCACCGCCTTGCCGTCCTTGAAGGTCGGGCTCACCACAGTGAGATCGAACAGGTGCCCAGTGCCCTTCCAGGGATCGTTGGTGATCAGCACGTCGCCTTGCTTGAGCGTCTCGATCGGGAAGGCGTCGAGGAAATGCCGCACGGCGCGCGCCATGGTGTTGACGTGGCCCGGCGTGCCGGTGACCGCCTGCGCCACCATGCGGCCCTGGCGGTCAAAGACGCCGGCCGAAATGTCGCCGGCCTCGCGCGCCGCCGTGCTGAAGGCGGTGCGCACAAGCGTCAGCGCCTGCTCCTCGACGACGGAGATCAGGCGGTTCCAAAGCACCTGACTCTCGATCTCGCCCAGACGGTTTCTCATGGGGTTATCTCCAGCTCTTACCTTCCCCCGGAGGGGGAGGTGGCGCGAAGCGACGGATGGGGGATGTTTCAACGCGCTCGGTGTCCGTCTTCGACATCCCCCATCCGCCCTTCGGGCACCTTCCCCCTCCGGGGGAAGGTAAAGAAATCGTCACGACGCATCCCTTTCGATGATCACGTGGCCGGCGCCGTTCAGCGCGGCGGTGAAGCCGCCGGGGATCAGGGTCGAGGTTTCGGACTCGGCGATGATCGCCGGACCCTGCACCGGTGCGCCGGGCTGCAGCGTGTCGCGGGCGTAGAGGCTGGCGTCGACGGGCTTGCCGCTCACCGGATCGACCAGGTTGCGCGTGCCGTTGCGTGCGGGGGCTGGATTCGACTGAACGGATGGCGCGCGAGCCGGCAGGCTGCGCGCCTCGCTGAGCGACAGTGTCCAGCTCACCACCTCGACCTCGAGCTTCGGAATGATGCGGCCGTAGAGCGCGCGGTAGACCGCCTCGAAGGCGAGCCGCAAGGTGTCGGGGCCAAACGCGGCGTCGGCGATCGGCACGCGCACCTCGTGGCCCTGGCCGCGATAGCGCATGTAGGCGGTGCGCTCTTCGTGCAAGTCCGCCTTGGGCGCGCCCAGGCGGACGACGCCCTCGGCTTCGGCGCGCATCGAGGCGAAGAGTTCGGCGACGAACGCGGCGTCGTAGGCGGCGAGCGAGACGAGTCGCGAGCGCACGACTTCGTAGGAGATCGGCGCCTGCAGAAAACCATGCGCCGAGCCGACGCCGGCGCCGACCGGGATCACCACCCGCGTGATGCCGAGCTTCTGCGCCAGCCGCGCGGCGTGCAGTGGTGCCGCGCCGCCGAAGGCGATCAAGGTGCGGCCGACCATGTCCTTGCCGTTCTCGACCGCGTGCACGCGTGCGGCACTGGCCATGGTCTCGGTCACCAGCTCGGCGATGCCGTAAGCGGCGCGCGTGCGTTCGAGCCCGATCTTGCTGCCGACGAAGGACTCGATGGCGCTTTCGGCGGCCTCGGGCGCCAGGTCTATATGACCGCCGGCGAAGCGCTTGGGATCGAGCCAGCCCAGCAGCAGGTCGGCGTCGGTGACGGTGGGCAGCGTGCCACCGCGACCGTAGGAAGCGGGGCCGGGCACCGATCCCGCGCTGTCCGGGCCGACGGTGATGCGGCCCAGCGCATCGGTGCGCGCGATCGAGCCGCCGCCGGCGCCGATCTCGACCATGTCGATCACCGGGATGCGCACGGGAATGCCGCTGCCCTTCACGAACCGCGCGGCGCGCGCGACCTCGAAATGCCTGCTGTATTGCGGGCGCAGATCGTCGATCAGCGTGATCTTCGCCGTCGTGCCGCCCATGTCGAAGCTGAGCGCCTTGGCGATGCCGTTCTGCGCCGCCACGCCCAGCGCCATGACCACGCCGCCGGCCGGCCCCGATTCGGCCAACCGCACCGGAAAGCGCCGTGCGGTCTCGACCGTGGTGATGCCGCCCGAGGACATGATCATCAGCAGCGGCGCCTGCGTGCCGAGCGCGCGGAAGCCCGCTTCGAGCTGGCGCAGATAGCGCTCCACGACCGGCAGCACATAGGCGTTGGCGACGGTCGTCGAGGTGCGCTCATACTCGCGGATCTCCGGGCAGACCTCGCTGGAGATCGCGATCACCGTTTCGGGGATGCGCTTCGCGATGATCTCTCGCGCGCGCCGCTCGTGCGCGTCGTTCTGGTAGGCGTGCAGGAAGCAGATCGCCACCGCCTCGACCTTGTCGGCGACGAGTTGCGCGGCGAGGCGCTCGACGGCGGCCTCGTCCATGGGCAGCAGCACCGAGCCATCGGCCGCGACGCGCTCCGGCACCTCGTAGCGCAGCGGCCGCGGCGCCAACGGTTCGGGCCGCTCCATATAGATGTCGTACTGCTCGAAGCGGTGCTCGTAGGCGATCTCCAGCGAGTCGCGAAAGCCCTCTGTTGTCACCAGCGCGGTGCGCGCGCCCTTGCGCTCGATCAGCGCGTTGGTGATCAAGGTGGTGCCGTGGATGATCAGGTCGAGATCGGCGGGCTTCAGTCCCGCCTGCCGCAGTACGATGTCGGTGCCTTCCAGCACGCCACGCTCGGGCGCGTCGTGCGTGGTCAGCACCTTGGCCGACAGCGAGCGATCGCCGAGGTCGAGCACGAGATCGGTGAACGTACCGCCGATGTCGACAGCGAGGCGTGTGGTCATACCAGACTCCTACCTTCCCCCGGAGGGGGAAGGTGGCGCGAAGCGCCGGATGGGGGATGTTGAAGACGAATGCCGATGTCGTTGAGACATCCCCCTTCCGCCCTTCGGGCACCTTCCCCCTCCGGGGGAAGGGAGGAACTTGAAGCGTCCATCATGTGCGCGCCGCCTGGATCGCTTGCCAGACGGCTTGCGGTGTCGCGGGCATGTCGAGGTGTTTGACGCCCAGCGGTTTGAGCGCATCGAGGATCGCGCTCATGATCGTCTGTGGCGCGGACATGCAGCCGGCCTGGCCGGCGCCCTTCACGCCCAGAAGGTTCGCCGCCGTCGGCACCGAGGCATCGAGATGGCCGGCGAAGCTCGGCAGGTCGTCGGCGCGTGGCAGGGCGTAGTCCATGAACGAGGCGCTCAGCATCTGGCCGGTCTCGGCGTCGAAGACGGTGTGCTCCAGCATCGCCTGGCCGATACCCTGGGCGAGGCCGCCATGCACCTGACCCAGGGTCAGCATCGGGTTGAGCAGCCGGCCGTAGTCGTCGACCAGCGTGTAGCGATCGAGCCGCACCGCGCCGGTCTCCGGATCGATCTCGACCTCCGCTACGTGGCAACCATTGGGGAAGCCGAACTTGTCGCTGGGATTGCTGGCCAGGCTATCGAGCCCCGGCGTTACGCCCTCCGGCAGGTTGGCGGCATCGCGCGCGGCCGCGGCGACATCGAGCAGGGCGATGGCGCGATCCGTGCCGTCGACGACGAAGCGCCCAGTGACGAAGCGCACGCCCTCGACTGGCGCCTGCAATAGGTGCGCGGCGATGCGCCGGGCTTTGTCCAGCACCGCCTCGATCGCCATGACCAGCGCGGTGCCGCCCATCTGCATCGAGCGGGCGCCGCCGTGACCGTTGCCGCTGGGCAGCAGCTCGGTGTCGCCCTGGCGGTAGCGGAACGTCTCGATCGGCAAGCCCAGCATGTCGGCCGCGACCTGAGGATAGGTGGTTTCGTGGCCTTGTCCGTTCGACATCGTGCCCAGGGCCAACGTCACACCGCCATCGGTGTCGAACGAGACGCGCGCGACCTCGCCAGGTGTGCCGCGCGCTGTCTCGAGGAAGCACGACAGGCCCCAGCCGCGCAGCAAGCCCGCTTCGGCCGAGCGCTTGCGGCGGGCCTCGAAGCCCTGCTGGTCGGCGACGCGCAACGCATCATCGAGATTGGCCACGAAGCGCCCGCCATCGATCTGCATGCCGGTCGGCGTGCGATGCGGAAAGCTCGAGATGAGGTTGCGCCGCCTGAGCTCGACGGCGTCGATGCCCGTCTGCTGCGCCGCTATGTCGACGAGGCGTTCGATGAGGTAGTTTGACTCGGGCTTGCCGGCGCCCCGATAGGCGTCGATCGGCGGCGTGTTGGTGAAGGCGCCGCGTGTCTCGAGGAACGCCGCCGGGATAGCGTAGACGCCGCCCATCGCGTTGCCCGCCGACACGGTCGAGGTTCCCGGGCCGGCGCCGGACAGATACGCCCCCATGTTGGCGATCGCCTGGACATCCAGCGCGAGGAACCGGCCGTTCTCGTCGAGCCCCAGCCGCGCCCGTGCGCGGAAGTCGCGGCCCTGCGCCGAGGTCAGGAAATCCTCGACGCGCTCCGACACCCAGCGCACGGAGCGACGCAATTTTCGCGCGGCGTAGAGCACGTGCACCCATTCCGGATAGACGAAGTTCTTCGTGCCGAAGCCGCCGCCGACATCGGGTGCGCTCACCCGCAAGCGCTCCTGCGGTACACGGAACACCGAGTCCGCGAGCTGTCGTCGGATGCCGTGTACGCCCTGACCGGTCAGCATGAGATGCATTGCGTCGGACGCCGCGTCGTAGGTGGCGATGGCCGCGCGCGTCTCGATCGGCGCGACGACGACGCGGTTGTTGAGCAGATCGGCTGTCACGATGTGCTTGGCCGTGGCCATGGCCGCGTCCACCGCCGCCTTGTCGCCGCGGTGATAGAGAAAGGCGGAGTTGCCCGGCACCTGCGGCCAGAGTTGAGGCGCGCCGGGTGCGAGGGCGGCGGCGCCGTCGACGACGGCGGGCAGGGGCGTGTAGTCGACCTCGATGGCGTCTGCCGCTTCCAGCGCCGCCTCGATCGTCTCGGCGATGACGCAGGCGACCGGATCGCCGACATGGCGCACGACATCCTTCGCCAGCGCCGGACGCGGCGGCACGATCAGCTTCTCGACGAAGTCGATGGCGACGGCGCAGGGCAGGGGGCCGATGCCGTCGACGGCGAGATCAGCCTCGGTGTAGATCGCGACCACGCCGGGCAGCTTGCGCGCGGCGCTCGCATCAAGTCGATCGATCCGCGCGTGACCATGCGGCGAGCGCAGCACATGAGCGTGCAGGCAGCCGGCGGGCGAGGCGTTGGCGACATAGGTGCCCTTGCCGGTGAGGAAGCGCGCATCCTCGAGGCGGCTCAGCGATCGTCCAAGGTAGGTGTCTGGCATCCCTCATCCTACCTTCCCCCGCACGCCCAGGGCTATCACCTCCACCTTCCCTTCCCCCGGAGGGGGAAGGTAGCGCGGAGCGACGGAAGGGGGATGTTTCAACGCACGCGGTGTCCGTCTTCGACATCCCCCATCCGCCCTTCGGGCACCTTCCCCCTCCGGGGGAAGGTATGAGTTCTGTGTTGTCGAAGCGCCGCCCGCCGGCCATGCTCGCGACCGATAAGAAGAATGTCTGGAGGAGACGCGCCATGAACTCGGGTCGCATTCGTCGTCGTACCGCTGTCGCCGGCGCATTGGCCGCCGGCCTGCCATTGCCGGCGCTGGCGCAGGGCACGGGGCCGATCAAGATCGGCATGAGCATGCCACTGACCGGCGGCCTGGCGGCGGGCGGCAAGTCCTCGCTGATCGGCATCGAGGTCTGGCGCGACGACGTCAACGAGAAGGGTGGCCTGCTGGGCCGCAAGGTCGAGCTGCTGGTGTTCGACGACAAGTCGAGCGCCGCCGAGACGCCGGCGATCTATTCCAAGCTGCTCGACGTCGACAAGGTCGACCTGATCTTCGCTCCCTACGCCACGGTGCCGACGGCGCCGATCATGCCCTTGGTCAAGCAGCGCGACCTGCTGCTGATGGGCAATTTCTCGTTCCAGGTGAACCGCACGGTCAAGCACGACAAGTGGTTCAACAACGCGCCGTGGGGCCCGGCCGATTCGTGGGCGCGCGCTTTCATCGATCTGGGCATGAAGGCCGGCGCCGACTCGATCGCGCTGATCGGCGCGGATCAGGAGTTCGCGCAGAGCCTGATCAGGATCGCCAAGAGGCTGGCCGAGGAGAGGAAGCTCAAGATCGTCTACGAGCAGAACTATCCCCCGGCGACCGTCGAGTTCTCGGCCATGGTGCGCGCGTTGCGCGCGGCGCGGCCGGGCATGGTCTTCGTCTGCTCCTATCCGCCGGATTCGGTCGGCCTGCTGCGCGCCGTCAACGAGATCGGCGTGGGCGAGAGCGTCAAGCTGTTCGGCGGCGGCATGGTCGGCCTGCAGTTCAGCACCGTCGCCGAGTCGATGGGCTCGCTGCTCAACGGCGTGGTCAACTACAACTCCTACCTGCCCGAGAAGTCGATGGAGTTCCCGGGCTCCAAGGAGTTCTTCGTCAAGTACCAGAAGCGCGCGATCGAGGCGAAGGTCGATCCGCTCGGCTATTACCTGGCGCCGTTTGGCTACGCCATGGGCCAGATGGTCGAGCAGGCGGTGGCGGCGACCAAGTCGATCGACCACAAGAAGCTGGCCGACTTCCTGCGCACCGCCGAGATGTCGACCATCGTCGGGCCGATCGCCTTCGCCGCCGATGGCGAGCGCAAGGAATCGGCGACCCTCATCGCGCAGTACCGCGGCGTCGTCGACAAGAACATCGAGCAGTTCCGCAGCCCCGGAAAGCAGGTGATCCTGTCGCCAGAGAAGTGGAAGACCGGCGAGCTGGTGCAGCCCTTCGAGAAAGCGCGCAAGGGCTAGGGCGTTGGTCAGCGTAAGGTTGTCATCCCGAGCGCAGCGAGGGATCTAGTGACGACCTGGATCCCTCGCTGCGCTTCAGGGGCCGCGGACGGCCCCGAGGATGACAGTGTCGGGCGCGTAGCGTCGAGGCAGGTCTGATGTTCTCCTGGGAACTGCTGCTCGATGCCGTCGTGCTGGGCACGATGGTTGGCTGCTTCTATGCCGCGGTGAGCATCGGGCTGGCGATCTCCTTCGGCATGCTCGACGTGCCCAACGTCACGCATCCGGCGCTCTTGGTGCTGGCCTCCTATGGCACGTGGCTGCTCGGCGGCTTCGACATCGACCCGATCGTGGCCGGGCTGATCCTGATGCCGCTGTTCTTCGCGATTGGCATCGTGCTGTACCGCGTCTACCACGAGACCTTCGAGAAGCGCGGCAGCCAGGCGGCGGTGCGTGGCTTGGCCTTCTTCTTCGGCATCACCTTCATCATCGAGGTCGGCATCATCATGGCCTTCGGTGTCGACCAGCGCACCGTGCAGGCCTTCTACATCGGCAAGAGCATCGAGATCTTCGAGATCCGCATCCCGATGCGCATGATCGCCGCCTTCGTCATGGCGTTGCTGCTGTCGGGCTTGCTGGCGCTCTATTTCAACCGGACCTTCCTCGGCCGCGCCATCCGCGCCGTGGCGCAGGACGAGGAGGCGCTGCGCCTGATGGGCGCCGATCCCGTGCGCATCAAGCAATGGGCCTTCGGCATCGCCACGGCTATCTCGGCGCTGGCCGGCGCGCTGCTGATCATCGTCCAGCCGGTCGAGCCGACGCTCGATCGCGCCTATATCGGCCGCACCTTCTGCGTCGTGGTGATGGCCGGGCTGGGCAGCATGTCCGGCACCTTGGTCGCCGGCATCATCCTCGGTGTGGCCGAGACCATCGTGCTGACGATGTTCGGCGCCTCCTGGGCACCGGCGATCTCCTTCACGCTGCTGCTGATCATCCTCGGCGTGCGCCCGCAGGGGCTGTTCGGGCGATGAGGACGATCACGCACCTTTATCTTCCCCCGGAGGGGGAAGGTGGCACGCGAAGCGTGACGGAT
>LNFM01005248.1_pt1 | contig 23928 bp, 27 predicted proteins | sample 596031 | NCBI WGS metagenome assembly LNFM01 (sample SAMN04254537, study PRJNA301005) | activated carbon metagenome | isolation source: dual media filters at the Ann Arbor, Michigan drinking water treatment plant | place: USA: Ann Arbor | reverse complement strand
AGGACAGCCTCAACGATTAACGAATCGCATTCAGTCTGTGGTCGATGCGGCTTTGTGACTCGGCCCTGATGGATTCCGAGTAGCCGCTGACGGCGGTATGCAGTGCGTATGATAGACAGGCAAGCGATCGGGCGACGGTGGGATGCGGACGGCTCGAAGCGGGACGAACGCGGCCGTCGATTGTTTGCCGCGAGCGAGACGCGGGCTGCCGGATGGGGTGGCTTGGTGGCGGTCTCGGAGATCAGCGGGCTGGCACGCAGCACGATCGAGCGTGGCCTGAAGGACCTCGATGGGCCGGCGCCGTCGGCCGGCCGAATCCGCCGTGACGGTGGCGGCCCGCGCCCCCTGACGAAGCGCGATCCGACGCTGCTCGATGACCTCAGGCGCCTGGTGGAACCAGTGACGTTGGGCGATCCGGTGCGTCCGCTGCTGTGGGTGTCGAAGAGCCTCGACAAGCTTGCGGCGAGCCTGACCGGAATGGGCCATTCGATCAGCCCCAACAGCGTGCGCAAGCTATTGTGCGAACTCGGGTTCTCCCGTCAGGCGAACCGCAAGGCTGAAGAGGGTTCCAGGCATCCGGACCGCAATGCCCAGTTCGACCATATCAATGTCGAGGTTGTGGCGGCTCAGGCCGCCGGGCAACCCGTCATCTCGGTCGACACGAAGAAAAAGGAGCTGATCGGTAATTATCGCAACGGCGGCACGGACTATCGGCCGAAGGGCGAGCCCAAACGCGTCAAGGTGCACGACTTCGAGGACAAGAACCTCGGCAAGGTCGCGCCCTATGGTGTGTACGACATCGCGGCGAACAGCGGTTGGGTGAGCGTCGGTATCACGCACGACACCGCCCAGTTCGCTGTGTCGGCCATTGCCACCTGGCTCAAGAAAATGGGCCGGCGGCGCTACCCCAAGGCACGGCAGTTGACGATAACCGCCGATTGCGGCGGCTCGAATGGCGCGCGCGTGCGGCTGTGGAAAGTCGAACTGCAGAAGTTCGCCGACCGGACGGGGCTGACTATCAAGGTCCTCCACTATCCGCCGGGTACTTCCAAGTGGAACAAGATCGAACACCGGATGTTTTGTCACATCACGCAGAACTGGCGAGGCCGGCCGCTCGCCGATCGCGCCACCGTGGTCGAGCTGATTGCCGCCACCACGACGAAGACCGGGCTCAAAATAAAAAGCGCACTCGATACCCGGACCTACGAGAAAGGTATCAAAGTCAGCAAGGCGACATTCGTGGCGACACCTTCCATCCCGAATGGAATTACACAATCATGCCAAGGACGGCTAAATAGTTGCAGTTATTGTTGAGGATGTCCTTAGCTGCGCTCGGTCTGGCACTCTTCCGGGAGGATTCGCTCGCAACACACCGTCCAGAAGCTGCACAGATTCCTTTGCCTGAGACGATATGAAGCGAACGGACGCATCCGGCATACCGGATTCTCTGAGCACCCTTTCTTCTTCGTTGACGAAAACTTCCAAGAATCCGGTCGCACTCTCTATCCGCTTCCGCGTTCTGTCATCCAGTGACCGGACTCTTACGCCTTCCGCGCGACGTGGTATCAGCGCTTCGGGAGCCACCTCTTCAGCATCACTACTTGTCAGGTGTTGGATCGCCCAGTCGATCTCTCCGCCGGGAGAAAGATCAGTCGCCAGCTTGCGCATGGTCACACACCCCAGACGAAGCGCCCTGGTCAGGACGATCCTTTTGTCCGTGTCACTCCCTTCTTGCTGGATTGCGCCGAGGATATTCGCTGCTGCAGCGAAGTAGTACGGATCTCTCACGCGGCTACCTCCAAGAGGCAAGAACTTGCGATGTGGACAGGTACGGGGGCTGCGGTGCGTGTCTCTACAAGAGATCGGCGAACACGACCTTACCGGACTTCGGTATCGTAACCGTCTTCAGCAAGACGACGTTGCCGCCTTGCCTGTCGTACACCTCGAACGTCACGCTGATGCCCTGAGGCACGGTGAATGAAACCGTTCCACTTTTGTCACTGGGGACGATGACGATGTCGTAGGGCGGATGGAGTGTTCCATCGACTCGCTGCGCGTCGTACTTGAGGTGGATATAGCCTTCGGGAGCAATCGCCCCTTCAATCGCTGCGAGCATTTGGGAATCCTCGTCCTATTCATGCCGATGATTTGACTAAGGCAACTGTGCGAAACTCCACGACTCCCAGCACGTCGGCGGCCCCAGAAGCGAGCGTGCAGACGGTGCCGGCTCTAGTTCGCGCTCCGTCACGGCTCGGCTCCCGCACACTGATGCTTCTCCCAACACAAGTAGCGCCAACTCGCCGGTGTCTGCGGATTGGGGTCTTGCCACACGCCGCGACGTTGCTCCTTGGCTTCCGCTTGCGCACACGCGCTGCGTGGATCACGCACCCAATTGGGATTGTCGGGAAGCATGCCCCAGCCGCGCTCGATCTGCTCCAGGTTGAGGTTCTTGGAGCCGACAAAGACAGTGCAGACCGAGCGTTTATACTGATCACGTTCGTAGCACTCTGCTCGCGCGTCCGTACCGATCGGCGCGATGCTCTTGAGAGAGGCTTCAGCGGCACAGCCGAATTGCTGGCCTGGCCTTGAGGCACCGTAGCTCACCTCAGGGGTGTCCATATCGGACATCCGGATCGTCGTGGAGCCAGATTGGTTGGTGACAACGAGCGTGTCTCCGTCTGAGACAGCGGTGACCCTCCCCGTGAAGCTGAAGGTCACCTTTGCCGCCCTGGAATCTGCGGCTACCACGGCAACTTGCGGGCTGACCATGGTCGGTACGGTCGCGGTGGACGCGCGCTCGCAAGCGGAGAGCGAGACCGCGCACAGGGTAGCGGCTACAGCAGCAGCCAGCTTCATTAGCCCTTCCCGATTCCCTATCTACATTGAATTGCAGAAAACTCTACTATTGCTCGCGGTGCTTTACAACGGCGGTTCCTCCGCGGCATACCCATCAGTTGCGCCGAGTGCGGCACTGCAATATCAATCGCTACGCGCAGCCAAATGGGCCGGCGGGGAGCGCTAGCTCAGCTAGAGTGGAACCGACCGAGGGGTCCCGAAGATGCTAGGGACGCTGGAGAGCACGGATATACTAGCCTGTCGCCCAGTCCTAACCAGAGGAAGCTGCATCTTGGCAAAGTCACACAACGTAGATGTCCATGTCGGCACGCGCATGCGCCAGCGCCGCACGCTGCTTGGCATAATGCAGTCCAAGGTCGGCGATGCTGCGTTAATTGCGTCAGTAAGGCTGATTATTTGCCTTCTTAACGCTTCCAAGCTCTGCCAGTTCGTAGCGGTCGTCGGCTCGTTCTACCCATTACCGGCCCGACCCTGGCGCGGCATGACTGGTGATACGGTAGCCGACATGCCGTGTGGCGCGCTTGTCGATGGCGCTGGTGTGGCGTCGCTCTAGCATGCGGCTTGCGGCGTTCGTCAAAAGTTCCATCTTCTACTTTCACCTCATCTCTACTTGGGCTTGTCAGCAGCGCCCGGCTTGTAATCAAAGTTGGACAACGCCTTTGGCAGGCGCATGGCCCGACCTCCTCTGTTCGAGGAGCCGTAGTGGATGCCGAGGAGAGCATCGTCGCGGACGGCGATAATCATTGATCCCGACGTACCGGGGCCGGTTTTGCAGTCGTGTAGGAAGTGGTGATCGCTGACGGACAGCTCGGTGACCTGGCAAGTCTGGACTTCAGGCACGGGCCGGCCCGCTTCCATCTTGGCGAAGTATATTGGTTCGCCCTGCACGGGCTCACGAAGGCGGGTCTTGTCGAGAAATACATCGACTGGCTGATCGAGTTGAAGAAGCGCCAGACCATCCGACTTGAACGTCTCGAGGACCTTAGCATTGCGCGTGGTCCTTGCAATCTCGAATTGAGTGCTGGTACTGCCCATAACACAGAGATCAGTCGTCAGAATCATGTCCGGAGCAATGGCAACGGCTGTGCACCTTCTAAGTTGCCCGGCGTTCACTACGGTCACCTGTCCCGCAGTCTGAAGCGCACGGGTGGCTGACGCGCTGGACGGCTGGCTGATCGACGGCAGGCTTCGGTCGCTGAGGCCCCTGATCTTTCCGCCGGCATCATCGATGAAGCCTGCGGCCACAAAGAACTTTAGGTTCCGAATAGCATCTTCACGGGAGGGCGTCTTGATCGTCTCCATGATCAACGCCGTCTCGAACTTCTTGCGTTCGAGCGATTCGACTGCCTGCTGCTTGGATCGCTCGAGAGCGAGCGTCCCCTCAACCTTGACGCGCTCGATCGCAATTGACGACTCGGATCTTCCGGCCTCGACATTCTGAGTCGACCAAGCGCCGATTCCCGCACCGATTGCGCCACCCAGCACCGTCAGGATCGCTCCCGCGATAGATGCCAAGGCCGGTGAGAGACCGGTTGACGTAGCCTTCGCCTCGTCCAGCGTCATCTGACGGCGGCGGAGCTCCGCATCCAGCGCAAACTTCCTTTCTTCAAGGCTCCTTGTCTCGCTCACAGCTATCCCCCCTTCGCCAAGCGGACGCTCAACAAACATGACCAGTTCCACTGCGGAGATCCAACAAGCATTTGTAGGATCGTAGTCGACTGCCGGTATGACCCGACGGCCCGCAGAATCGGCGAACCTGTTCGGCGCGCTGACGTTCTCGAACGAGATGGAAGTCGCGTCAGTTCTCGAATATGGAGAGCCAGATAGTCTAGTGGCCGAGGCATTCCTCGCGCGCCTCGCCAGCCCGCGATTGTGAAGATCGCGGCCCATTGAGGCCAGTGCAGTTGGCCGTAGTGCCGACGGCAGACACGAAGCCTTTCCGTCGCACCTGCTCCCGCTACAGCACTTTTGCTGCCAGCCGCTTTCTGGCACTTCTTGCCTTCATGGCTCAGCTCCCGCGCACTGATGCGCGGACAAACCTACTCCTCTCTAAGTGAACAGTCCCGTATCCCAACCTTATCGTTTGCGCTCTGCTGCCTTGCTATTTGCCGCGATGTACTCGCTCGACACGGTATCAAGAATGCTATCGAGCACTTCCTTCCATCTTTCCAGCGTTGCAAAGGTTACTGATCTATAGGGCTCGGATATGCCTACTGTCGCAGGTTTGTCATCCCATACGAGAGCATACTCAATGTCCGACTGAAGACGCGTCAATTTCAGCTGCGCTTGAGCTTCTCGGACATACCGTCCCCGCGTGTCGAGCAAGGCTTCACTACCTGTCAACAGTGCGATGATTGCAGGCAAGGCAACCCGAAGCATGCCGACAACTTCGCCCTGCGAGGTCGCTGTTAGTCCGCCGAACACGGCGCCGATCGTGCTTGTAACCAAGACAGCACCGCTTAGACAAAACATCCACCGCCGAGCGCTCCTCCAGCGGCCTTCGACTTTCCTTTTCTGCCGTCCGACACTGCGCTTCAAAGCGAGGATCGCTCGACCAAGCCCATCGCCATATCGTTTGAGCACTTCGTCATCACCGAGCCAGTAGGTGGGCGGGGGAAGCTCCTCAGCCGCCGCTCTCACGAACGGCGAGCGGAAGGGCGCTCTTAGGTAGATGGGTCCGACCTTCAGCAGATTTCGCTGTGGCAGCGGGGACGATGTCTCTACAGTCAATTGTTCGCCTATGAATGATGGTAGCTTCAGTACCTCGCACGCAGCCGCTTGGGTCTCTCGGCGGCGCGCTTTGCAGCGAACGTCCTCGAGAAAGCGACCTCACCAGTTCGAAGCCGAGAAATACGCCATACCCTTCTCACTCTTAACGTCTTGAGCAACCTGCCTCCCACTACTTGTCGCCTTGTTCAGCGTCGGAAGGCGAGCAGAAAGACAAGGACGGCCATAATGCCTTCTATGGATGCTCCAGTATCCCGCATGCCAATGCGTTGCCGGCGCCAATGCTTCGATTAACCCTCGGCCTTCTTGACGAGCTCGCCGAGCTTATCCGTGACGCCGCTGATACCGCCCATCACCTTTGCAATTGTGTCGGCGAAGCTCGCGATCTGCTGAATCTTCTCGATACACTTCGTCAACGGCTCCGTCGCGTGCTCGATCTTGCGCTTTAGCTGCTTGACTTCTTCCGTCTTGTCGAGCTGCGTCACCGCGGTGAGAGCTATCTTGTCGCCCGCTCCGCCAATCGGAGCCAACGCACTTCTTAGCAACTCGATCTCGACTGTTTCTGCCGCCGAGAGCGGCCTACCGGCCGCCTGCAGCTTGATCGCCGTGATTCTGCTATTGATCTCTTCCGCCATCGCATCGAGCTGCGCGAGAACTGCCTTAGTAGCCGCAAGGACTTCTTCGTATTCTGACATCGGCATTCTCCCTACTTCCTCTTCGCTTCCGCTGCTTTACGAAGGGCTTCAGCAACTCCATAGAGAGCCTCCGCATCCGCAGCGAGCCGATTCACGAGAACGAAGGCCTGCGAGAGTGCCATCGGCTGGTCACTGTCGAGCGAAGTCGCGAGAGCTTCATGTGCCGCGCCCAAGTCCTTGAAGACTTTCTCGGGCGACAGCGAGAGCATTTCATCCAGCTTTTCCGCAGCAGTCAGCAAGGCGTCGAGAGTTGCACGCGATGGATTCGCCTCAAATTTCTTCTCCTTCTCCAAGACGTCGTCTGCCAGACGGCCTCGCTCAGGCCGGAGCATCAAGTTCGCGATCTCGCCGAACTTTGCTGTCGCTTCCTTCATGGTTGAGCGCATGTCTTTTGTTGCATGGCGTAGCGCGCTTAGCTTGAGGTTCTCTTGGTACTTGCCGAACGCCCAGACGACGAGTTGGCCAGCTGGCGCCACGAATGCGGTGATTGCCGGGGCGGTCGGTCCGGCAAGGGCCGCGAGCGCGGTCGTGGCGCCTGCGGCCTTGTCTACGGCCGCCTTCACCTGCGCGGTAGCGTCGGCAGCGGTGATGTCCTTGAGGGCTTTCGCATAGAGTGCGATCTGCTGCATCGCCGCAAGATGCTCGGACGCAAGCGAAGCGATCGTGAGCTGCTTTGGGTTTGAATCTGTGCTGCTTGCGTGTGCGACAAAGCGGCAGCGGGTGGAGGCCCGGTTGCAGTCGTTGCCCACGCGCACGATAGCCATGTGATCCTTGATCGCTTCGGTGCGAACGATATCGGTCATTCGCGCGGCAGCCGTCTTGTCGTAGGTCTCGATGGCGCTCTTGGCTTTGTCGGTCGCGCCCGAGAACGACGACATAAGGTCGGAGTAATCTGCAGCGGAAGAGCAGCCCATCAGGACCAAGCAACAACCGACTAGGGCGAGAAGCGGTTCTATTGGCCTTCTTGAGAGAATCATCTTCTATCCAGTTCTAGTGGCAGGGACGCATCGCCGCTGTTGCGGGCCCAGCGCGGCAAGTGGCAATATTTGCAAGAATGGACTTCGTTTCTCTGCTGTCTCTCTTTTCGAGCATGAGAGGCGCACTTGCGGCTATCTTCCATACAGTTCCTTGATTGTCGCGGTGATGAGCTTTCGCTCCTCGTCTGTCTTTGCAGCTTGCAGCAGCGTGATTAGCTCAGAGTAGGTAGGCGGAGTAATGGCCCGGCTCTCCGCTGAGTGTTCGGCCCGTCGCACGCTTTCCAAGGTGATTTTTGGGAGTATGGCGGCAGTAACGCGCTCGATCGTCGAGAAGAGAAAATCGGTGTTGTAGCCGGTCAGGAAACCTAGTGCTGCGCTACTAAAGCGGATCACCGCCCCACCATCACCGCTTACCTGTTCGACCAGGAGCACGACCGCTCCTCCACTCACCATTCCGAGGACCACCCGATTAACGTACTCGGAATCGCGCCTGCGGTCGTAGGTTCGCTCGTAGAGGTATACATGCAGCGAGCGCAGCAAGTATACGCAAGCCCCCATCGCGCCGTACGTAAATGGCGTGAACACCTGAAGCACAATGCCGATCAGGTTGCCGATGCCGTCGACCTGGTCTAGGGGAGGGCCGAAATAGCGAACGACCACATCGCCGGCGACTGCGACAAGCATAAAGATCAGCGTCGCGACCATCAGCTTGCGGGACAGCCAGCGGCCTTCGAATGTTGGCATTACGAAGAACAGCCACGTGGAGCGCCGGCTGCGGTAAGGATCGGTATCCTTGAGAGTTTGGATAGTAATCCCGTTTCCCAAGGCGATTAGGATGCGGGATAGGGCGAGCGTCAACTCTCCGCTGTTTTCGCCCGAAAGGGCTCCAGTACTTCTAAACGCGCTGACGATCCCATTCACCTTCCGGACATCGTCTGGATCGACCTTCGCGGCGACACCCTTCCCTACGTCGTTGTTTGCGATAGTTCTCAACAGATAGGCGGCATCTTCAACCAAGGCTTTGGTAGCCGGGTCGGCTTCCGCGGCATCAGGGCCTAAGGGCACATTCATGTTCTCGCCCCTATGAACTTCCTACACGGCGGGTCGAACTCTTCTGCCTTGTGTGGCCATAGTTCCTTTGTTCGTGCTTTGCGGATCGGGGCGTTGTCGGCAACGCCCGGCAGAAACTTCTGACGGGTGAGCCGCTCTATTTGGTCGATGCTGCTTCCCCAGGCGAGCAGGTCCCACTTCTTAGCGCCAAGCTCATACCGGGTGTCTTGCTGGGGCATCACGAATGCGAGCGCATGCCAGGTATCCCGATCATCCTGACGCAGTACGATCTTGAACATGGCATCCGGTATAGCCACCGGCCGTGCGGGCCTCTGCGGTTCCTTTAACCAAGACTGAGGCGCGCCCGTCTGAAAGACCGGGCCGGCAATGACCCAAACCTTCTTGTATTGGTTCGCCCAGGCGCCGACTCGGCACTCGAGGTCGAGCCAGACGGTTTTGTTGAAACGCCCCCGTTGGGGAACAGCGTTCGCCAGATTGTGAGAGAACCAAGCAGCATCCGGACCGATTCGTTCAAGCAGGTACTTTTGCGCAAGGTGACCGCGCTCGTACCAATCGGCATGCGCCGCTCGCCATTGCTGTGAGAACACATAGCTCTGGTCGGTTGGTGCGATGCCTACCGGTACTAGCTCGTCCACCGTGAACCAGCGGGTTGGCCGCTTACGAGTCTCTACCTTCGCTTCAGCCCGATCAACGCGATGCGCCACAAACAGCGGTATGCGGAGCACGTCCGGTTCACCGTCGTCGTCGAGGTCACTCGTCTTGCCAGCGAAGTTGCTGACGTAGCCGGCAAAGCAAACGCCGAAGTCGGACACCTTGGCGATATCAGGATTATGCCACTGGGTTAGCGATTTCTCCTGCACCTCGCCGCGCAAGGTCATCTTGTCATTGCAGTCTCTTTCGCCGGCCGCCAACGCGTTGGTGCTCACGCACCCCATTGCAATGAACACGACCAGAAGGCGCGCACTCCAGCGGCTCTTGGCGCTCATGGCTGGCCGGAGTGTCATCGGCCCGACCATCACCCTGTGCGGGCGGCGATCGCCGTTAACCCAAAACGATGAGTTGTGCTGTTCCACTGGCCGCCCCCCAGCGCCAATTGGCAATGCAAGTATACTTGCATACAGAACGCACGGTTGTAAAGGTAGATTCTACACACGCCGTGTGATTTACTTTCCATCGTGATCGGACGCGACCGACAATCAATTGTGGGTAGTGGTCCATCGACGCGCGTTCCTTGGACCGCCTGGGGGAATTCCTGATGCCCGGTGCATACACGCACATCACTATGGCCAATGAGGCCTCCGATCGGATGACGATGGAGCGCTTCGACATGCCACCAGCTGCGATCACGGCCTGCAACAAGTGGCTGAAATATTGCGAATTGGGCGCGGTCAGTCCGGATCTTCCGTTCCTTCAGTTCGCGAGTTCAGCGGCCAAGCAGTGGGCCAACACAATGCACTACACCAAGACCGATGGCGTCATCAGGAGTGCCATCGCGCAGCTCAGGGACGGAGACCTGCCAGGGTCGGAGAAGGAGCGCGGACTTGCGTGGCTGCTCGGGTATACCGCTCACGTTGTCATGGATTGCACGCTTCACCCGGTGGTCAATCTACGCGTGGGGGACTACGCCACAAACGCGAGAGAGCACCGCGTGTGCGAGATGCACCAGGACGTTTTCATATTCGATCGGCTTCAGCTTTCGGTCGAATTGTCTGAGCACCTCGATGAAGGGCTCGCAGCCTGCAGGGTGAATGGAGAGCTCGATCCGGTGATTGTGCGGCTATGGTCAAATGCGCTCAGCGAAACGCATGGTCAGGCATTTGCCGAGAGTGCACCCAAACCGTCCGAGTGGCACGTTTGGTTCGCGCGGGTCGTGGATACCAGTGATGGGCCAGGGGTTTTCCGTGCAATCTCCCGACACATCGCGCCCAACAGTGGCTACATTTATCCAACTTTCGGAACCATAGACAGATCCTTCATCGAGGATCTCGCGACGCCGGCCAATCGTTCAATGAGCTTCCCTGAGCTCTTCGAAATGGCCAAAGGAAACGTCTGCCGCACGTGGCGGGTTGTCGCCCGCGGCGCGCTAGGCTTGGATGAGTCGTATCGAGCAGTCTTGCAGCATTGCGACCTCGATACCGGACTGAACACTGCGGGCAACATGATCTTCTGGGAGGGCGTCTAGCCATGAGATGGCTTATTGCCGGCATTTGCTTGGCGTATGGACTTCCTGCTTATTCGCAGAGCGCCAGCGACCGTGCCATGTGTCAGCTCTCTTCGCCCCTCACCAGACTGGCGAGAGCGGTCGATGCCTATGTGGCGGAAAATCCTCGGGCTGGGCAGATGCGAAGTGGTGATGTCCTCAGCGCAGCCACGGAGCACGATCGGTCACTCCTCGGTCCGTTCCGCACCTACGAGTTGTTCGTGCGGGTTGAGGGACGGAACTCTTCGGTCCTGGTGTGTACCGGCAACAAAGCCAGAGCGCTCCTGGAGGATGCAGGATGCTCGGCGCGGGTCGACGGCCAACTTTGGCGCGAAGGTTTCCTGTGCGGCTTCACTCTCGATCTTTCATCAGTTTGCACCGGCTCTACGCGGCCAACTGTGAACCTGTGCCGGTAGCAGTTGGGCACCTTCGTAGCAGCATTGCGGCGGGACGTACCACTGGCACTTCTCCAATGGCGATTGAGCGGTTCCACACAACGGGCAGGAGGCAGTGGTGAAACTCGCACTTGGCATAACCTTTGTACTGTTGGGCCCTCTCGTGTTCATTCGGCTTCTGAGCAGAGACTCGAACACTTTGTATTTCGAAGGTCTCGAGCGTTCTGAGTACTTGCCTCTCGGAATGGGTGTCGCCATGCTCGCCGGGATCGTTTTTGGCACCCTCTACCAGGGGCTGATTGATCGGCAAGACGATATTTCTATCGCGGGCGAGCTCCGAGCGATTCTACGGAAGCCTCATCTCTGGCGCGCGTTGCTTGCGGCACCGATCGTATTCTTAGGTGTGTATGCTGCAGCGCGCGAGCATGCGGATGTTCTCGTCGCAGCGGTCTTCGCATTCCAGAATGGATTCTTCTGCGAGGCAATACTCCGCAAGTCTACGAGAACTCAGGGATGACATTCTGGCGCCACGGGCCGTTCGGAATACTCCTCATTGCGGGAATGGCACTCGCGGGTTGGGGCATTCTGGCCAAGAAGCCAAATGTGGTGTCCTGGGAAGAACTGAGGGTCCTCCCTCGCGCAGACCAGCACTGGGTGCGCCTCGCCGAATCAACGCTCCCAGCAATCATCGAGAAAACCCGATTCAAGAATAGCTGGACGATCAATCCCGTGGAGCTGGTAGATGGCACGCTAAACCTCTTCGTCGTAGATCTGTCGCAGGCAAGGGCATCTGCCTCTCAACGACGATACCTCAATAACTGCGCGTACACGGGCCAAGCGCTTGCGATCGTCTGCGATATCAATCTATTCGAGCGCTTCCTCGAACGTCTCTGGTTCCACAAGGTCGCGGTCGTTCCACCCGGTTTCAGGGATGTCGGGACGGTGTTTCCCGAGGTCCCCGCACCCGTGGAGTCTCGTGACAACGCGCGACGACAGATGATGCGATGGGTCATCGGGCATGAAATTGGCCATGTGGAATCAAACGATGCCGGCGCTCATTTTGCCGAAGAGGCCTTCTTTCGGGAGACCAAGACAGCGAGCGTCTCGCATCAGCGCGAGACGGCCGCGGACAGCTTCGTGATTCAGAAGCTCGACGATCCGCTAGGCAGAGACAAGGACTTTTATGACTTTCTGTTTACGATCGTGAATCTCGAAATCCGACTGCGCAGCTGCCCAGATCGGTCAGTGTTGCAAGACTGTCCCAACATCCAATACGGCGTCGGTCTGCCGCCACCGGCGGTCGACATTGCGGTACGAACAAGCGGATCACACCCAGAGTACATCGTGCGGCTATTGAACATCTTGGAGGCGGCTGGCAAGCATAAGGGCCTCGAACATGTTGACTATCTCGCGCGCCAAATTCTGCTCCTGAATATCAAGGAACGTTGAGAAGCAGGAGCCACCGAGTTTTTCAACGCGGACCAACGGCCCCCAACTCGACAGTCACGTCCTATTGGCTTCACGTCCAGATTCGCTAAGTTGCGCACCGTCCCGGCAGCGCGACGGCCTGCAATAAGCTGGCGAGGATGCGAAGGATCACTTGCATGGGTAGATCACACCCCGTTGATGTTCACGTGGGAGCTCGTATGCGCCAACGCCGCCGTCGTAGGTCGTGCCCCCGGTGGTGGTGTAGCTGGGTAGAGCAAGGCCGCGAGCGAGCGCGCCCATATGGGGTGCGCTGTAGCGAGGGAGCGGCCTTGCGGCGGTCATCGGCGATTTCGGGGTTAGGGTCGGGTTGGTAGCTCAACCTGTCACCAAGGAACCACCGATGACCGAAGAGATGATGAACCTGCGCTCGCTCGTGGAGAAGACCCCAGATGCCGACCTGTTGCGTGAGATGATCTCGTTTGCCGCCGAGCGGCTGATGGAGGTCGGGGCGCGGGCGCAAGAACTCTGGTGAGCCAGGAACGCCTTCTAGTCGCGAGAAGGTTTCTCTGGCCAGACGAGAGGCGCTGAAGCTGGTGCGTGCCTACTACAAGATCCGCGAGGCCCGGGTGCAGAGGCGTGTCTTCGAAACGGTGAAAGCGATCGGCGGCGCCAGCCATGCCGAGGCTGTAGGCGGTCGCCAAGGACACAGAGCCCGGCGCGCTTCCAGATGATCACGTTTTGACAGTTGCAAAGACGCGCTGCCTTTGTGCCGGGCGTGCCGCTTATCTTCAAGGCATTGAGAAAGAAGGATTATTCTGAAGCCCCCCAAAACCTTGGGGCACCTCAAGAAGCGCCGAAAAGGGTTGGGCCTTTACCAGCGGGAAGCGGCGTCCCGAATGGGCATCGCCAAGGAGACCTACGCCAATTGGGAAAAGGGCAGAACCGTGCCCGTGGCGTCCCAGTTTCGGCCCGTGGTGGCGTTCCTCGGGTTCGACCCGACCCCGGCACCCGCGACCCTCGCGGAGCGCTTGGAGGCGAAGCGGCGGGTGACCGGGATGACCTTCTCCCAAGTGGCACGGCACCTGGGTTGGGATGAGGGAACGCTCACCCGCTACCTCAACGGCACGTGCCGGATGCCCCCAAAGCGGGCCCTGGCGATAGAGGCCTTCCTCGGCGCGGCTGTAAGTCTTGCCCCGATCTCCGATCTTCCCCAGGGGCGCTAGTTTGGACAGCGTGCGCGAGAATACGCGCCTAGCTCAGTACAATGCGAGGTGCGTCAGACCGACCGCTAATTTCGCTGCTGCGTCGGAGGCGCGTTTTGATTGTTTGTCGTGCCGCCCTTGGCGGGATTGGCAACCGGTGAATTCGAAGAAAGGGGATTTAGGGCGAAGTATAGACCGGCCAGGCCAACCAAAAGCGTGATCCAGAAGTATCGCCCGTTTTTTTTCTCCGCTTTCAGTCGACCTTCCTCCGACACCCTGTTGGCTTCGACGAGGGCTGCGTGCGTCTGACCTTGTGCTTCGCGAGTTTCTTTCTGGGCGTTCAGCAACTGCTGCAACGTCTCGATTGTTTCATCTTTCTTTCGAGCTTCTGACTGGGCTAGAGCGAGCTCTTCGACAAGCCTTTGCTCGGACGTACGCAGAGCATGGTAGGTCTCCATGATCTGAGGAAGCCAAGTTGTCCAGATGGTCTCGTAGAGCTCGGGTCGCCGTGCCCGTTCTTCGCGCGATTGGGATATGACTTTGCCCGCCTCGCGCATCACCCTTTGGGTCTCAAGATATCCCGGGTGGATCTTGCAGACGATTGCTACGTTGAAGGTCTTCTCGGTTGATTTGAAATACTCACGAGCTTCAAAGTAGAGCGAATCGATCGCATCGTGGCGAGCGCGAATGCAGTTTTGCTTAGCTTCATAGAGAATTGAGCGGAACTCGTCTTGATCCGCCGGCTCATCGCTAAATACCAAGTAGATTAGGTCGACGAGACGTCGGCCAGCGTAACGCAGTTCATTCAGTGACGCGACGACTGGCTCGCCGAGCAGATCCTCGGCGTCTTTGATCCGAGCCTCAACCTCGTTCCAGAACCGGGCGAGCTCCTTAAGCTGGGCAATCAGATCTTCATTCGGCATAGAAAAAACCGTGCATCCCAAGGTGCACGGTTCCCTTCGATGTTCTTGAAAGAACTAACTCGTTTCCGCGAGCTCTCTCCGAAGAGCTTGACGCTTTTCCTCAAGCACTTCTTCTGTGAGTAGCGGTCCCGGTTTGCGAGCCATGGCTTGGAACGCGATGTTTCCTCGCACGAACCGTCCGGCCGCTGTTCGTCTCGCCTGGGGAGCAGATCCGCGGTACGCTTCTACGTCGAGGTCCGCAAACTGCTTCTGAGCGAGCAGTGCAGCAAGCTCCATATCAGCCACTATGACCTCCTTTCGTCCTTAAGATATAATAATTCACAAACCAATAGTGTACAAATATCCATAGAAGCACGACGTCGCCCTTGCCGGCCTCGGGGCCGCTGCGACGTCAGTATAATAAACTCCCCCGACGCCCGGATGGGCGCGCGTGGCGAATAGTCACGGGCACGGGTCGTAGCCGACCTTCCTGCCCTGGGGAAGGCTTTTGTGATCTGAGTGCGCATTTGAACCGTTGCCGAGGGGTACATACGGTTTCTGTCGCGCCAAAGGCTATGCCCAGGGCGTCGTTGTTGTGTGCTATAGACCTTAGCATACAACATCTTGGGACTGAATCGGAAAAATCAAGCGCACTCAAGACAGCACGGACACCTGTCCACTGCCCATTTGGGCGAGGACGGTGTTTGGCGAGTGTTCGGCCTGTGACGAATTATGGTCAGGAAAAGCAGAGCACATCGTCATTCCTTCTCGTTCCGTAACGATCGGGCGATCACTGATGCGACCGTCGCCCTGCGATGGCCTTGCTCAGCGGGATCGCCGGCCTCGACCGTTGTCCGCACCTTGTATCCCCGCACCGTCTTCACCTCGGCGTCACCACACCACCGAGCCAGCAGTCCGATGGCGTCCTCCGGGCTGGCAAACTGCAATTTTGCCCGGTCTTCCTCTTCGAAGTGGTGATCCGCAAGCTTCTCCATGGCGGCCAAATGTCGGGCGTCGCTCGATACAAAGATGATCCGGGCGTAGCCAGCTCCGAGGCACTTCTCGATATTGCCGAACTCGTGATCGCGGCCGGTCGTCACTGAAATCTCGCAGGCGATCTTTTGATCCTTGAGCGCAAGTGAAACGTCCACGCGCCCAGCACCTCCAAGGATCTCCTCCTCGATCACGGCATGATAGCCCTTGGAGATTGCGAACTCCTTGATAAGGTTCTGGAGATACCGGTGCTCTTTGCCGCCGCGGCCCAACGGCGGCGTCTGGGCAGGGGCCGCCATCGCCCGACGGGGCGGTACGGGCTTCTTGCCTGGTGTGGCGAGGTTTCGTTCCGTCGATGCGGACTGCGGCTCAGGAGCTGGTGCCTCTTTCGCCACATCAACCTCTACGGGCTCTAGAGGCGCTTGCGCCTTCGTCGGCCTTTGCTCCTCTCTAGCCTCCTGCTTGCGAGGTACAGCCTTTCGCGCCGGGCGGAACTGGGCAGCGGGCACTTCCTCCAGGGAGATGCAATATGCGGCACGATTGGCGGCCTGGACCATCTCCCATTCGGCACTGCTCATCTTAGGTTCGCGCTCCATGACACCAAGGGGCACCGATACCGCGAGCGCTTGGGGCGTCACGTTGCGCACATGGCAAGCGAACTTCGTCTCGCTGTCGAGTTTGCGCATCGATTCGAGGAACTCTCGCTCCGAGCGCATTTCCGATGCGAAGACCGTGGCGTCCCTACTCGAAACACCGCCGGCATATTTGATGCTCGTCGAAGCGAAGATCGATGCCCGCAGCGAGGTTGAGAGCTGATCGAGGTTCTGGTGAGCGAGGACCATGCCCACCTTGTATTTGCGGGCCTGATTCAAGAGGTGATCGACCGTGACATCGAAGTAGTCAGCGGCTTCGTCAACATACACGAATGCCGGATTGCGCTCGTGCTGCGGTACCGTTGCTCGCCGCTGTGAGGCCTGGGCGATGAGCGCAATGAAGAAGCGTCCGAGGATCGAGGCGCCCTCGTGGCCCAAGAGTTCCTTGGCGGTGTTCACCAAGACGATCTTCCCGCCCTGTAAGGCCCCATACATGTGGACCTTGCTCCGGGGATGGCTGAACATCCTGTCAAAGGTGGCATTTGAGAGTACGCCCCAGAGCCTCGTGAGCACCTGCTTCTTCGTCTCGGAAAATGTTCGGTCAAAGAAGCGGGTCTCAAAGAAGGCCCGGGCCGTGGGCGGAAGCTTCTCCATGTACGGCCGGAACGGCTCGCCGTCCTCCATGAGCTCCCGGAAGGTATGAATCGTGGCATCCGGCACCTCCAAGAGGAGCCGAGCAATGTACTTGAAGATGATGCCCTGCCGGGCGGTGAGTTCCGCGCCCAAAAGCGCGCCAAAGAAGTATTCGTAGAGGTCGATGGTGGCATTGAGGAGCCGCTCGCGATCCACCATCGGCAGCCGTTCCATGCTTCCGCGATCGAAGTCGAACATATTGAGCGCAACGGGATACTCAACGTCGGTCGGATCGACGATGAGAAGCCGGTCAGTGAGACCGGAGGGATCATCTGGCGCGAAGAGCGACAGCCGGGAGATGTTCCGGATGAGATCGCCCTGAGAGTCGATCACCACGATTGAGCGGTTGTCCTCGATGCTCGCCTCAAGGTCTCGCAGGATACCGAGCTGGAGTAGCTGCGTCTTGCCATGGCCCGATCCGCCAACGATGTGGGTGTGCTCGAAGCGGACCGGGAACGGGATCGAGAGCGGCACCCGCGTGTCGAGGAACGTCTTCCAAGGTGTCCCGTCGAGATACGTTGCAGCAAGCAGCGCCGGCTGCTGCGGCTTGTATGCGGATGGCGGCACAAACTTGCGCTTCGTCTCGAAGCGCTCATGCCATTCAACGCCCGAGGCCACGCAGGCACGACGATCAAACTGCTCCCGCAATTCAGGGAAGACATCAGCCTTGAGGACGAGATCGCTCGTGAACGTGGCAATAAGGCGCTCGATCATCTCCGCCGTATTGTCGAGGAGATCGCTTAGGGGAACGGTCGGCCCGTCCTCGGGGATAGGATCCGGGTCGTCCCAGTCTTCCTTGAAGAGGGTCGCGGGGAGGCACTTGAGGATACCCGCGATGGCGCCCACGACCGGGCTGCGCCACTCGACCAGAAGATGCTCGGGATTTGCGAGGAAGCGCTCTTTGCGTTTTAGATACGTGCGGAGGTCAACGCCTTCGTGCGCCGTGAGCGTGCCAAAGTGCGGCCGCTCCGGAAGGCCGTAGAGCAGGAAGTCATAGTCGACGAGGTCGCCAACTAGGCATCCGATGGCATTGATGAGGGGATCGATGGGTATCCGCTCGGCGTGCTCGCAAGCCTCCAAGATCACGCCGACGCGGAACTCGCCAAACTTGTCGTCAGTGTACTCGGATGCGTCAAAGGCTGCTTTGACGCGTCCATAGAGCGCCTCAGTCTCGCGCACTTCGCGGGCGCGCGTGCCGCCCGTGATGAAGTTGAGGAGGTTGTTCCAGGCCACTCAGGGCTACTCGATCGTGACGACCTCTTCGCCGCCGAACCGAGATGCAGCATCGAGTACGGTCTTGAACGTGTGCGCCGCCTCCCGGACCTGCTCCTCGATCGCAACCATCTCGATGATGTCCTTGCAGTCGATCCGCTTCCCGTTCTCCAGGTCGGCGACGCTGATCGAGATGTTCGTCGCCTTGAAGGCGAGCCTTGAGGCGACGCCCAAGAGGCCGGAGCCCGGATCCGTCACCGTTGACCGTTCGTACAGCACGGTTTCACCGAGCTTGTACTTCTGGATGTTCGCCCGCTCCTCCTCGGTGAGGTCCGCACGGACGTCGAGCAGGAACGTGATGGTCTTTGAGAGCATGCCGGTCGTTTTCTGGTCCCGGCGCAGAATCAGCTTCATCGCCCCCCCAATGCCGCATCTGCGCGCGGCTATACTCAAGTCCGTGCGCTGTACCAGAGAATTGCAACCTATGGAAGACGTCTCAAGGAAGATATTCTGACCCGTCTCCCTTAGCATGATGCCGTGCAACTAGCGGCGTCTTACGAAGCCGGCATTCCTGGCTGGGAGCTGCTCTGTAAGTGGAGCCGCGACACTCCGTGCCCGTGAGTAGCGATCAAGAAGCGGCCCCGCGAACTGGGCCTGCTGCAGCGGGACGCCGCCAATCACATGGGGCATCCTGACCGGGACGTGGCGGATACCGGCCCAGCGAACCGACAACCTACATCGGTTCCTGAGGTCGGACAGCGATGCTGAGAGGAGGTCTCGCCGCTATCCGATGGTCGATGTGCGTGACATCGGGAGTGGAACGGCGCGGGCGACGCGCGAGATGTTCAGTGCCGACTGGGCTGTGCGCGCATTAGCGACATTGCGCGCTTACGGGGTGGCCTACCGTTGACGTCGGGATCACACATCGAGTACCGGCTTACTTGCCGACGACAAGAGGTATCAATGCCGCATCCCATAGACATTCACGTAGGACTCCGAGTGCGCCAACGACGCGCGCTCCTTGGCATGAGCCAGACAGATCTCGGTAAGGCCGTGGACCTCACCTTTCAGCAAGTCCAGAAGTACGAACGCGGCGCTAATCGTATCAGCGCCAGTCGACTTTTCGAGTTCGCGGCGGTGCTCGACGTCCCCGTCTCTCACTTCTTCGAGGGGATGACTTCAGAGACTTCTTCAGGGAAGCGAAAGCCGGGGCGGGCGAAGGGCAAAGAGGGTGGCGATGAAGCGGGTCACAGCACGAAGCGAGAGACGCTCGAGCTGGTGCGCGCGTACTACAAAATTAAAGATGCCAACCAGCGGAAGAGTCTAACCGGCCTAGTGACCGCTCTCGCCCAAAAGTAGGCGCACGAGCCTGGCACGGCACGATCATGCCCCAATGGTGGCATCACACTGCCGTTCATCGCGCCGAGGAACTTGCCGCACGGAGCGCACCTGCGCGTATAATCTACGGAACCAGGGCTCGTCTTGATCGACGCCTTCGGGCTTGCGATGGACCGCCTCGAAGGTCAGAAGCTCTGCCTCGGTACTGCATGTGCGGTCGTTGACCGACGACGTCCACACTGCGGGGAACGGCTGCTCTGCGCAGACAAGATAGTACCGGGTCTCGTTCCAGATCCCCGCTTCGCAGCTCTCCTGGCCAGACTCGATCACAAGCTCCATCTCGACCATGACGACGTACATTACGGGCAGATCGCGTTCGCCTTCGGTTGACGACGCGATGCGCGACCAGACCGTTCCGGCAGCGCGGCATGGCGTCCCGAGTATGCTTGAAACCTCGATCCAGCTTCCAAACTGCTGCTTTAACCTCCGGCAGGCGATGTCGACATCTTGAAGCGCGCCCGGAAAGTGGATCGTGCATCCCGCATTGTCGAAACGGAACGTGTGATCCAGGGGGACCACAAACATGTCTCCCTGGAGACTGCCCGACAGGTGGCAACTACTGGCCCACGCCCCGCTATGGGCAGTCTGCACAGTGCAGTCCGGAAGTACCCGTGCGTCGCCGTATGCAGTAAACGGAAGCTGCGCAAGCGGTGTCGCGGCTTGCGTCCACGCGCTTGAAGCGGCGAGTGCGATACCGGCCGCGGCGAGGAAAAGCGTCCGCACGGCTACTGGCCCTTGATCGAAACCGCGTCGCCTTTGTTCGTCCTGCCCTGATTGTTCCAGTAGTCGTAGCGGACAACGACGCCCGGCTCCGGCGCATACCACTGGCTAAATTTTTCTTTGAAAGTACCGTCGATTCTGTCTTGAAGCCGCGTGATGAGGAACGCATCGAAGGTGCCAGCTTTTGTGGTGATACGCTCATACTTCTCGACGGTGTATGTGAAGATCCAACTGCCGTGGTAGCTGCCGATGGTCGCGGCTCCGTCATATCGAGCAGAAATTTTCTTGCCGAGCGACAGCGGCCAGATGGCCTGCGGCTTCACCTGGTCGAGCCAGGCGCGGCTCCCGCTCACCGGCACGGAAGCCATGGGCGCGTACCAATTTACGAGCCGCGGCTCTTCGTTCGCGGGCTTGTGGTTGGTGCGGCAGTAGCCGGCCTCCGGCGCTATCCACTCACTCCAACTGCCATTTTCGTACTGCACGAAAGTCCCTGGCTTCGCGCATTTGAATGTGGCCGTCTGCGCTTGCACTGCACCCGGCACCAGGCACAGCGCCACCATCACCCATACTTTCATCGCACGCCTCTTCAATGTTGGTGTTATAGCACCTGTATTAATCAGTAGTGGACGTGCCTTGTCAAAGCATGGAGGGGCGGAAAATTGTCGGCTGGAACGTGCGGAAGCTGCGCGCGGCGAAGGGACTGACCCTTGAAGACCTAGCTGCCCGGGCCGAAACGGAGCCGTCCCATTTAGCCAAGCTTGAACGCGGCCAGATCAATGCCACCGTTGATCTTCTCGACCGCCTGACGAAGCAACTGGGCGCAAAACTCGCGGACCTTACCGTCGAGCCCAAGCCGGGAGAAACGCCGCCCGCCCCCCTAAAAGCAGGACGGAGACCCCGGAAACAACCGACGGCAGCTAAACACCCCTTTGCACCCACAGAGCCTCCAACTCGACGAGATGGCAGTCGCGGAACAGACCCGACGCATACACGCCGCAACAAATGAACTGTTCAAACGGTAGCCCTGCGTCGGCAGCCAACGGTATTACCCTGCGCAAGCCGCCCCACGTCTGCGGAAGGTGAAAGGCCTAGACCTCCCGCAGACTCCAAGTAGTCGAGCTGCTTCTCGAAGCGCTCGTGGCCTTCACCGCGAAGCTTTCGAAGTCGCAGAAGCGAAAACCGGGATACGATCGCTAAACCCGACTGCGCCGCAATCCCCAACAGGTCACTCGAGGCAGGTCACCGCACTGAAAGGTCGGCTTGGCGTGCCGTCAATCATGAGCTTGAGGAAGAGGTGATAGTTGGGGAGGGTAGTTAAGTTGTCGGCAGTGAAGACTGGCGAGAACTCACTCGCGAAATGGCACGCATCCTCTGCGCCCGTTCGAAATGCGATGAGGGTACCCACGTTTCCAAGGACCGCGTGCCGAACGTCGGGTTCAAGTTGCGCAAGGTGTTGGTGGGCGAGTATGAGCGAGATTCCGTACTTGCGCAGCTCCGATGCCATCGTCGCGATCGATAGCGTCGTGAAGTTTTGAAACTCATCGATAATGAGCGCGAATGGCCGGCGTGACGCTGCGGGCATATCGGCCCTGCTGAAAGCGGCTAGGCCGATTGTTGAGACCAGAAGACTTCCCAGAAGGTTCGCGCTGTCCTCGCCGATCTGTCCCTTTGCGAGGTTCACCAGCAGGACGCCGCCTCGGTCCATGATGGCGCGCAGATGCAGGTCCTCCTGGGGCGCCGTGAGGATGCGCCGGAGCATCGGATCGGCGAGGAACGCGCCGATCTTGTTTTGTATCGGCGCCGCACCATCCGAACGATAGCCAAAGGAATACCGCGAGAACTCCTTCTGCCAGAAGAGGCGTACCGGCTCGTTCTTGATGCCTGCGGCCACCTCCTTCCGGAAGCTTTCCTCCCCGAGAAGCCGCAGCACATCGGCAATCGTGCTCCCGGGCCGCTCAAACAGGGCATAGAGGGCGTTCCGCAGGATGTGCTCCATGCGCACACCCCAGGCATCGGCCCAGAGCTTCCTCATGGCCTCTAATACCCCGGAGACCGCAAGCGGGATCTTGTCCTTTCGTACGAAGCGGAGCGGATTGTATCCGAATGGTGAGGCAGGATCGGGGACGTTCCAGTAGATCACATCAGGCCGACCGCAGCGGACAGCGTCTTGAGCTAGGCGCTCGACGACATCGCCATGAGGATCGATGAAGCAGAAGCCCCGGCCGGCCGTGAGATCCTGTCGGGCGAGCGACGCAAGCAGCGTCGACTTGCCGGTGCCGGTCTGGCCGACGACGTACAGGTGCATCAGCCGGTCGGCTTGCCGAATGCCGAATGGAGTCTGGTCGTTCCGGAACAGCACATTCCCGATACGTGATATGTCGTTCTCACGTCCCATGCAGCCCACGATACCGAGTGGTCAGGCACTCCGCAGGACTCCGTCGTGCACGCTTTGGCGCATGCACGGATTGACGTGCATTACCGTCCCTCGTGCGATGCAGACGCATCCGTACACTGAACGCAGGTCCTCAGTTCTTTGAGACCAGTCCGCCAAGTGCGGACCCCACAATCAGCATGCCTCCTACGAACTCCCGCTGCGGAGCCGTGCCTGCATGCCTACCCGGAGACCACTCCAATGGCTACCACCGTACCCTTCGCGGCACTCCTGCCGCCGAAGAACAATCCGCGTCGCGCATACGACAAGAAGACGATCGAGGGGCTCGCCCAGAGCATCAAGAAGGACGGCGTCCTTCAGAACCTCATCGTGCGGCCCGAGGGCAAAGGCACACACCGTGTCATCGCCGGCAAGCGCCGGTACCTGGCACTCAAGCTCCTCAATGACCGGGGCGAGATTGATCGAGCGTACCGTGTACCGATTAGGCTCTCCGGGAAGGCCTCCAAGGCCGACCTCGACCGCATCGCGACCGTCGAGAACGTCCAGCGTGAGCCGCTCGAGCCGATCGACGAGGCCGAGGCGTTCGCCAAGCTCCTCATTAAGGGCGCAGCGCTCGAAGATATATCTGCGGAGACGGGGGTTTCGATCCCTGTGATCCGCCGACGTGTCGCACTTGCGGGACTCGCTCCCGAGGTCAAGGAAGCGGTCCGCACCAAAGCGCTTCCGCTTTCACTGGCCGAGGTCTTCACACTCGCCCCACAGGGTGAACAGCGGAGTCTCCTCAAGGAGGTCAAGCGGCTCGGCCGTGTCGACGCTCGGCAGCTCCGGGAGCACATCCTCGACGAGAAGCCGTCGATCGCTATCGCGATCTTTCCGATCGAGACATATGCGGGAAACCCATTGTCGGCCAGTTCGTCCTCTTTAAGAGTAGACAGGAAGAGACAAGTTCGTTCGGCGTCCTCGCCAAAGAGCATTGCATTGATGATCTGCAAAAGACGGCTATTGCTGGAGAGCGCCTAAATCTTTCTATGATCTTGTCCGCAATCGAAGGACCTGCGATCGGATTTCCGATTTTTCAGAACGGTCAAGACGAGACTTAATTAGCTCTACGAGAATACTGATGAAGCAGGTTTGCTTCTTGCTGGCCGCTACGACATTGCCTTTCTCACATATGAGATGTTTCTGGCGCTTGGGGTATCGTCTCCACATATTCTCAAGCGCCTAGGCTTGGTCGTGCTCGATGAAGGACAGTTTATTACTGATCCGATGCGCGGCATTAGTGTTGAATTGCTGTTAACTCTCCTGCGTGCGGGTCGATCTCACGGAATTTCACCGCAGCTGATTGTTCTGTCGGCTGTGATTGGCGACATTAATCATTTCGGGTCTTCAGGAAGTCGAGTGGGTGAATTGAGGGTCGGCCGCGGCCTCTAACCCGCACGGGTATTGGCTTTTAAGCATTACGCGGGTTGCCCAG
>LNFM01005101.1_pt1 | contig 23935 bp, 22 predicted proteins | sample 596031 | NCBI WGS metagenome assembly LNFM01 (sample SAMN04254537, study PRJNA301005) | activated carbon metagenome | isolation source: dual media filters at the Ann Arbor, Michigan drinking water treatment plant | place: USA: Ann Arbor | reverse complement strand
GGATGTAGACCTTCTCGAAGGGCACCCGGCCATCCATGAAGTGCAGGCCCATCATCATCATCCGGGCGACCCAGAAGAAGATGATGTCGAAGCCGGTCACCAGCACGTCGCCGGGATAGTACTTTGCCAGTTCAGGCGTCTGCTGCGGCCAGCCGAGCGTGCTGAACGGCCAAAGTGCGCTGCTGAACCAGGTGTCCAGCACATCCGGGTCGCGCACCAGTTCCACATCCCGGCCGAACTTGGCCTTGGCCGCGGCCTGCGCCTCGGCTTCCGTCCTGGCGACGAAGACCTCGCCATCCGGCGCGTACCAGGCGGGGATCTGGTGGCCCCACCACAGCTGGCGGGACACGCACCAGGGCTGGATGTCGCGCATCCAGGCGAAGAAGGTGTTCTCCCACTGGCGCGGCACGAACACGGTCTGGCCGGTCTCCACCGCCTTGATAGCGGGCTGCGCCAGCGTCTTGGCGTCGACATACCATTGCATGGTCAGGCGCGGCTCGATCGGCACGCCGGAACGGTCGCCATGCGGCACCTGGTTCACATGCGGCTCCACCGCCGCCAGCAGCTCCATCTCCTCCAGCTTGGCGATGATCGCCTTGCGGGCGGCGAAGCGGTCCTGGCCTTCCAGGCTGCGGACGAAGTCGGGCTCCGCCCAGGGGCCAGGGATTTCGGCCAGCGTCACCTTCGCATCGGCATCGAGGACGGAGGGGCTGGCCAAGCCGTGCCGCTTGCCGACCTCGAAGTCATTGAAATCATGCGCGGGCGTGATCTTCACCACGCCGGTGCCCTTCTCCGGGTCCGAATAGGCATCCGCCACCACCGGGATGCGCCGGCCGGTCAGCGGCAGCACCAGGTGCTTGCCGACGAGGTCCGCATAGCGTGCATCCTCAGGGTGAACGGCCACCGCCGTGTCGCCCAGCATTGTCTCGGGCCGGGTCGTCGCGACCGTCACGAAGCGGCCCGGCTCGCCCTCCACCGGGTAGCGCAGGTGCCAGATATGGCCCTTCACCTCCCGGCTCTCGACCTCAAGGTCGGAGATCGCGGTCTGGAACACCGGGTCCCAATTCACCAGCCGCTTGTCGCGATACAGCAGCCCCTGGCTGTGCAGGGTGACGAAGACCTCCCGAACCGCCTCGGACAGCCCCTCATCCATGGTGAAGCGCTCACGCGGCCAGTCCAGGCTGGCGCCCAGGCGGCGGAGCTGCCGGGTGATGGTGCCGCCCGATTCGCGCTTCCATTCCCAGACATGGGCGAGGAAGGCCTCCCGCCCCATCTCGCGCCGCTTCTGGCCCTGGGAGGCCAGCAGCCGCTCCACCACCATCTGCGTCGCGATGCCGGCATGGTCCGTGCCCGGCTGCCACAGCGCGTCGCGGCCCTGCATCCGGCGGAAACGGGTCAGGATGTCCTGCACCGTCATGGTCAGCGCGTGGCCGATATGCAGGCTGCCCGTGACATTGGGCGGCGGGATCATGATGGTGAAGGGTTTTCCCGCACTCTCGGGATGCGCCGCGAAGGCGCCGGAGTCTTCCCAGCCCTGGTACAGGCGGGGTTCGATGGTTGCGTGGTCGAAGGTCTTGTCGAGCATGCGGCATCCCTTCCCCGGCCGCCGGTCTTCGTCAAGGGGCGCGCGGGACGCGGCAGGGCTGCGAGGCGGGCTGTTCGGCCCGCCCCCGGGCGATCAGGGGGCGGCGCGCCCGATCACGCGCTCGATCTCCACCCGCACCAGGCGCTCCACCAGAGGCGGCAGGTGCTGGTCGAGCCAGGCCTTGAGCAGCGGTCGAATCTCCTCCCGCACCACGTCCTCGATCGAGGGGCCACCGCGGGTAACGGTGGCGCGGCGCTCCTCCGCCACGTTGCGGAGCAGGCTGGCCAGCGTCGCCGTGGTGGCGGCGGCCACGGCGGGGGCGATCAGCCCCTCGGCGGCGGACACCACATTGGCCACCGTCATCTCCGGATCGGCTTGCGGCGGAGGCGGCGGCTCGGGGCTGGGCGCCGGCGGTGCCGCGGCGCGTGGCGGCGGCTCGGGTTCCGGCTCCGGCTCGGGCTCCGGCTCCGGTTCTGGTTCGGGCGCAGGCGGGGCGGCGACCAGCATGGCCTCCGTCAGGTCCAGCGGCTCCGGCTCCGTCCCGTTGCCCTGTGCCTCCTGCGCCTCATCCTCGTTCAGGATGCGCCGGATCGAGGCGAGGATGTCGTCCATCGCCGGGTCCGAACCGCCGCCCGGCGGCCGGCCGGGCTGCCCTGCGCCGCTCATGCCTCAGCGCCCCTGCGCGGCATAGTCGCCGAAGCCCGCCCAGCGGGTCCGGACCGCGTTGTAATAGGCTTCCATGTCATAGATCTGCACCGGCAGGCTGAGGTCCCGTGCCGTGAGCCGGCCGACCGAAGCCGCCAGGCTGTGCGAGGCGGTGATGACATTGGCCAGCGCGCGCACCAGGCTGACGCGGGCGTTCAGCAATTCCTGCTCCGCGTTCAGCACGTCGAGCGTGGTCCGGCTGCCGACCACAGCCTCCCGCTGCACGCCGTCGAGCGCGATCTCGGCGGCGCGGATCTGCGCCCGCACGCTGTCCACCTGGGCGCGGGCCGCGGTCAGCGTCTCCCACGCCGAGGTGGCCTGCTGGGTCGCGAGGCGCCGCTGGTCGTCCACCAGCTGGCGCGCCTGCTGCGCCGTCTGCCGCGCCTGGCGCACCTGGGCGTATTCCGCGCCGCCCTGATACAGCGGCACCGTCAGGTTGGCGGTGACCTGGCTGCCGGTGATGCGGCTATCGGGGGTCGTGTTGTTGTCGTTGCGGAAGGTGCTCCCGTTCAGGCTGACCTGCGGCAGCAGGGTGGAGAAGTTCACATCCACCAGGTCCCGTGCCGCGGCCTCATCGAACAGGGCCGCGACCACGTTGGGGTTGTTCAGCCCGGCCTGCGTGCCGGCATCCGCCGCCGTGGCCAGCGGCACGCGCAGCGGCTGCGGCGCCACCAGGCGCTGCGGCGGCTGGCCGACCAGGCGAGTGAAGCTGGCGCGGGATTGCTGCAACCGCCCTTCCGCATCGGCGCGCGCCGCCCGGGTGCCGGCCAGCCGGCTTTCCGCCTGCGCCACGTCCGTGCGGGTGATCTCACCCACCCGGAAGCGTTCGTTGGTGGCCTGGAGCTGGCGGGTCAGCACCTGCTCATTGTTGATGTTGAGGCGCACCTCCTCCTGGTCCCGGATCACGGCGACATAGGCGTTCACCGTATCGGACAGGACCTGCTGTTCGGTCGCGATCAGCCGGGCGCGCTGCGCCAGCACCTGGTTTTCCGCGCGCCGGGTCGAGGCGATCGTGCGGCCGCCGCGATACAGCGGCTGGGTCACGGAAGCCTGGATCGTGGCCGGGTTGCGGTCCAGGTCGGTGCGGGTGCCGACGGCGGTGTTGGTGCTGCGACCCTGTGCGGCGCCGATGCTGCCGGCGACCTGCACCGTCGGGCGCCAGCCCGCCAGGGCCTGCGGCACGTTCTCATCAACCGCCCGAAGCTGCGCGCGGGCGGCCTGCAGGGTCGGGTTGTTGGCATAGGCCAGCGCCAGGGCGTCCTGCAGCGACTGCGCCGCGGCGGGTGCGATCAGCGCCGGCGGAGCGGCCAGCAATGCTGCGAGCGCAAGGGTGGGGCGGGAGAAGATCATCGGACTGCGGCTCCTACAACCCGCGAAGCGGGGCGGGTCTTCAATTCACCGGCTTGGGCATCGTCCGCTCAGGCGCCCCGCCGGGGCGGGGCCACGCATCAGAAGACGAAAGCCGGGGCAGGTTGGAAGGCGGGCAAGGGCAGCGTGGCGCAATCGAAGGCATCCGTCACGCTGAAGCTGCCGGCGTGGCGCACACCCCACACGGCGCGGGAGGAAGCGGCGCGATCCTCCGCCGCCATCACCGTCGCCAGGCGGCCGCCTTCGGCAAGCTGGGCGGAGATGGAATCCGGCAAGGCGCGGACCTCGCCCTCGATCAGGATGGCATCATAGGGCGCGCCGGCGGCGTGGCCCGTGGACGGGTCCGCCGCCACCAAAGTGACCACCCCGGCCGGCAGCAGCCCCTGCAGCGCCTGGCGGGCGATGGCGAGAAGCGCCGGATCCGATTCAACCGCGACCACCCGCGCGCCGCAGGATGCCGCGACGGCGGCCGCGTAGCCGGTGCCGGCGCCGAGCACCAGCACCCGGTCGCCGTCCCGGATTCGCAGCAATTGCAGCAGACGGGCGATCGCCATCGGCTGCATCAGGGCGCGGTCGCCGGGCAGGCGCAGATCCTTGTCCGCATAGGCAAGGGCGGCGAGGTCGCGCGGCAGGAAACGCTCCCGCGGCAGCCCGCCCATGGCGGCCAGCAGCCGCGGGTCGGTGACCTTGTTCGGTCGCAACTGGCCGTCCACCATGAAGCGGCGCGCCAGTGCCATGCCAGCTTCGGCATCCGCCAGGCTGCGCGGTTGCGCGTGATCCAGGTCCATCGTCGCCGCCTTGTCCATGAGGCCGCTTATACGTCCGGGGCGCCCCGCGGCCAAGCAGCACTTCCGCGGCGCAGCATCGGCGCCAGGGATTGCTGAAGCCTTCACGCTTCGCCTTCCTTGGCCGGAACTCTTGACCGGCGGACCGCCCTGCCGGATAGAGGCGCCGCTTCCCGCGTGGTGTGCCACGCATGGGGCCGCGTGGCAGAGTGGTGATGCAGCGGACTGCAAATCCGTATATGCCGGTTCGATTCCGGCCGCGGCCTTTCTCTTCCCCACCCCATGCTCAATCGGCACGGGGCGGGTTTACCGGGGACCGGGTGCTTGCTATAGGCCCCCCACTGGCTGATCCGGCGTGGCGCAGCGGTAGCGCAGCGGACTGTTAATCCGTTGGTCGTAGGTTCGAATCCTACCGCCGGAGCCAATCCTCATTCTCGCGACCCAGATGTCGGCTTTGGGCACCGCGCCTCGTTCCTCCACGGAGGCTTCCGATGACCGAGACTGTCATTCGGTTGGCGGTGCGGGATGATCTTCCGGCCCTGGTCGAGATCTTCAATCACTACGTCCTCCACGGGCACGTCACCTTCCAGACGGCAACGCAGACCGAGGCGTCCCGCCTGCCCTGGTTCGAGAGCTTCGGCGAGGGGCGGCACCGGTTGCTGGTGGCCTGCCGGGCGGGAGTGCCGATCGGCTACATCTCCAGCAGCCCCTATCGCTCCGGCCCGGCCTTTGAGACGACCGTCGAATCGAGCGTCTATCTGCACCCGCAGCACCAGGCCCGCGGCACCGGGACGGCGCTTTACGCGGCGCTGTTCGGGCAATTGGCGGAACAGCCGGTCCATCTCATCCTGGCAGGCGTGGCCCTGCCGAACGCCGCCTCGCTCGCCCTGCACCGCAAGATGGGTTTCGACGAAGTCGGCACCTTTCGGGACTATGCCCGCAAGAACGGCGAATGGATCAGCTCCAACTGGTTGCAGCGCCCGATGCCCTGGCCATCGGCCCCGGCTGGGCCCTTGAGCGAAGTTTCCGCCTTAACGTGATGATCCCGTCATGCCAAACCTCTTGCCGTCCACGACGTGGCAGCCCATGAGTATTTAATTACATTTCAGACAGGACATACGGAGCGGGTGGACAGCGCGATCGATTCCCACACCATCCGCACCGTGTCGGCCCGCCAGCACAACGTGCCGCGCCTTGCCCTCTTCGACCTGGACGGCACGCTGGCCGATAGCCGCGACGTGATGTTCGAGGCGCTCGACAAGGCGGCACGGCATTTCGGTTTCCGCCGTATCGACGAGGCGGAGGCGGAATCGCTGCGTGACCGGGATGCGCGCAGCATCATGCGCGCGCTGGGCGTGCCGCTGTGGAAGCTTCCGCGCATCGCCTCCCACATCAAAGGCCTGGCCGCCGCCGCCCCGCCGCCGCCCCTGTTTCCCGGGGCCGCCGCCATGCTCGCGCGGTTGCGCGAGACGGGCGTGACGCTGGCGCTGGTCTCCTCCAATTCCGAGGTGAACGCCCGTCGCGCATTGGGGGCGGAGGCGGCGGCGCAGATCGGGCACTGGGCCTGCGATGCCACGCTGTTCGGCAAGGCCTCCCGCTTCCGACAGGTGCTGCGGCGCACCGGACGGCTGCCGGGCGAGGCGATCGCCATCGGCGACGAGCTGCGCGACATCGCCGCCGCCCGCAGCGCCGGGCTGGTCGCCGGCGCGGTGGCCTGGGGCTACGCCCTGCCCTCCGCCCTGGCGGCGGCGGAGCCGGATATCCTGTTCGGCAGCATGGCGGATATCCAGGCCTTCTTCGGCGCCTGAACGCCCTATTGCGGCATCCCCTCCGGGATCACCGTGGCGACCAGGCTGGAATCCAGCGCCTCGTATTCATGGTAGCCGATGGTCGCGTAAAGCTGCGCGCGGGTCTGCATCCGGTCCAGCACCTTCATCGTGCCGCCATCGCGGTTGATGGCGGCGTAGAGCTCCTCCATCGCGCGGGCGGCGACGCGCAGATGGCTGACCGGCCAGATCACCATGGCGTAGCCGAGGTCCTGGAATTCCTGCGCCGTGAAGAAGGGCGTGCGGCCGAATTCGGTCATATTAGCCAGCAGCTTCACGCCCGGCATCCGGCGGGCGAATTCGGCGAACATCTCGCGCGTCACCAGCGCCTCCGGGAAGATCGCATCGGCCCCGGCATCCAGGTACAGCTGCGCCCGCGCCACGGCGGCATCCATGCCCTCGCTCGCCACCGCATCGGTGCGGGCGATGATGTACAGGTGCTTCCGTGCCTTGCGGGCGGCCGCGACCTTCGCCGCCATGTCCCGCGCATCGGCCAGCTTCTTGTCGTTCAGGTGGCCGCATTTCTTCGGCAGCAGCTGGTCTTCCAGATGCACCGCGGCGGCGCCCGCTTCCTCGAAGGTCCGCACCATGTGCATGACGTTCAGCGCCTCCCCGTACCCGGTATCCCCATCGACCAGGATTGGAAGGCCGGAGGCGCGGGCCACCTGGCGGATGTGGAAGGCCACGTCATCCACCGTGATCATGCCGAGATCGGGCAGGCCCATGGTGGCGGACATGGCGGCGCCGGACATGTAGAGCGACTCGAACCCCGCCTGCTTCGCCAGCAGCGCCGCGATGCCGAGATGCGCTCCCGGCATCTGCAGGATCTGCGGCCGGTCGAGCAGCGCGCGGAAGCGCTGGCCCGCGGGGGCGTCGGGCAGGTCGTCGGCGATCACATAGGGCATGGCGAGGCTCTCCGTCTGGTCTCGGTATTACTGCATGGTCAGCGCGGCGTGACGATCCGGCAGGCCCGCGCCGTGGCGCGGGCCAGCAGCAGCATGCGCCGCGCGGCGACCGCCCCGGTCGCGGCATCGCCGACGACGGATGCGACCAGTGGATTGGTCGTCACCGCCGTAACCGCCGCATTGATCGCGACATCGGCCGCCGCCACCGCGCCCGCCTCGAACAGCGTACGCCGCAGCAGCTTCATGGTGCCGAGCAGGCCGGGGCGCAGTCCGTGGATCACCGCCACTTCCCGCACCAGGCGCAGGCCGCGCCAAGCGATGAACAGCCCATCCAGCGCCGGGGACGGCACGATAGCCGTGGCGGCGAGGGATTGCAGCGCGGCGGCGCGGCCGGCGGACACCGCGGCGCGGTCGAGCGCGGCGAGCGGCCCGGCCTCCAGCAGCGCCAGCAGGGTCGGCAAGTCGGGCGCCTTGCGGAGCGCGGGCAGCATCGCCTGCGCCTCCGGCACCCGCGCCGCCCAATCCAGCAGCGCCGCCCGGCTGGCCGCGAAATCACCGCGCGCGACGGCGGCCCGGCCGCGCTCCACCGTGCCGAGGCCGGCCAGGCCGCGCAATTCGCGGATGAAGGCGGCGGCGATCAGCCCGTAGCCGGCCACCGCCACGCCGAGCGTGACCCAGCCGAGCCAGGGCGCGCGGGTGAACTGGTCCGCGACATAGCCGCCGACATCGATGGCCGAGAGGCCCAGCAGCAAGACGAGGATGCCCGTCGCCGCCAGCCCCACCGCGGACCAGCGCCCGCGCCGGGCGGGCGGCATCGCGACCGGCGCCACGGAGAGGTCCCAGCCGAATTCGAGCGGCTGCGCCGGGCCGGTGGACTCCTCGGTCAGGATGCGAGGGCCGCGCGGGGCGTCGCGGGGACCGCGCGGGGTATCGAGGGGAGCGCGCGGGGTATCGCGGGGACCGCGCGGGGTATCGAGGGGACCGCGCGGGGTATCGCTCACAGCAGGTCTCCGATCAGGGATGCCAGCATCCGGTCCAGCCCGAGATGGGGCATGCCGGCCAGTCCGTCACCGGTCAGCCGCGGCGGGCGGAACACCGGCATGCGGAATTCGCCGCTGCGCCAGAAGTCGTGACCCGGCCGGCGGTCCGGCACTTCCCCGGGATAAATGCGCGCACTGCGCCCGCCCTCCAGCAGCACGCCGCGCACCGCCTGGACGTCACGGCCATCGACGCGGGCCATGTCGTCCTGGGTGCAGCGCAGGGCCGCGATGGCGTGGACGGAGGTGGTAGCGCCACCGGCGCCCGCGGTGTCCCGCCCCACAAGGTCGCCGAGCAGCCCGACCAGCGCCTTGCGCTGCGCCTCCGGCACATGGTCCGCCTTGGTGGCGGCGAAGCCCACATGCTGCACGCCCTGCCCGGTCAGCAGGTTGAGCCAGCCGCCGCCGCGACGCAGCGCGGTGGCGATGGCCGAAAGGGCCGCGGCGGTGTCGTCGAAGGCTTCCTCGCCCGCATGCAACGAGCCCAGCGCATCGACCAGCACCGCCTGGCGGCGGAAGCGGCGGAAGAAGGGCTCGAAGAAGGCGCTGCGCTGGTCGGCCAGATAGGCCGCGTGGCGCCGCGCCAGCAGCCGGCCGAGATCGCCCTGGCTGCCCCCGGGCAGCGGGAAGAACCACAGCAGCGGCGCCTCCCCGCGCGGCCCGGGGTTCAGGGCGCGGCCGGGCTGCAGGAAGCGGAAACCGAGATCATCCCGGCAGCGCAGGAGCGCGGCGCGGTACAGGCGAAAACCCTGGCGGGCCAAGGCCTCGTCATCCCGGGCACCTGGCGGCAGGGCGTCGATGAATTGCAGAAAGTCCTCGGCCGCCGCGGCGCGCCGCCCCTGGCGCAGCCGGGCCAGCGTCTCCCGCGACCAATCATCGTAGGACTGGTCCAGCATCGGCAGGTCGAGCAGCCATTCGCCCGGGTAGTCCAGCAATTCCAGCGTGACCCGCCGTTCCCCCGCCACCCAGCCGCGCGCTTGGCCGAGCCAGGATGCCGGCGCCAGGTCCAGCGCGATCTCGAGCGTGGAAAGGTCCTCGGTGCGTTCCGGCCAGCGCGGCGGGTCGGCGGCCAGCGCCTCCAGATGCGCGGCGGCGTCGAAGCGGGGCGTGGATTCCACGCCCGGCGGCACCAGCCGCGCGCCCTTCAAGCGGTTGCCCGAGGCCGCGGCCAGCGCCGGCAAGGTATTCGCCCCCTGCCCCGCCGCCAGCAGATTGGCCACCAGCGAGGTCAGGAACACCGTCTTGCCGGCCCGCGACAGGCCGGTGACGGCCAGCCGCACCCTCTCCCGCCCCGCCAGGGCCCGCGCCGCATCGGTCATGCCGGCGAGGGCATCCTCGAGCGGCGTCAGGATCGCCATCTGGGTGGGCTTACTTCCGCTCGATCAGCTCGATCTTGTAGCCGTCCGGATCCTCGACGAAGGCGATGACCGTGGTGCCGAACTTCACCGGCCCCGGCTCCCGCGTGATCTTGGCGCCGCCGGCGCGCAGCTTGTCGCAGGTGGCGTAGATGTCCGGCACGCCAACCGCCAGGTGGCCGAAGGCGTTGCCCTGGTCATAGCTCTCGGTGCCGTAATTGTAGGTGAGTTCCACCGCCGCCGCGCCGGTCGATTCATCCGCATAGCCGACGAAGACAAGCGTGTACTTGCCATCCGGCACGTCGCGGCGACGCAGTTCCTTCATGCCGAGCAGCTTCGTGTAGAAATCCACGCTGCGGTCGAGGTTGCCGACGCGGATCATGGTGTGCAGCAGCGAGCCCTGGCTCATGGCGTATCTCCTTGCTTGAGGATGTGGTCGGCATCCATCGCCAGCAGGAACAGCCCCGCGGCGTCGGCTTCCGATATGGTCTTCTCGCGGTCCAGAACGATGGTGCCCACATGGACGTTCCGTCGCGCCTCCACCGCAATGCCGCGCAGGCCGGCGGCGGCGGCGGCACGGATGGTGTCGGGGCCGATGGCGGGCAGATCGACCAGCTTGCTCTGCGCCGGCTTTACCAGTTTCACCAGCACGCCGCCCGGGCCTTCGCGGCGCATCTCGCCGGCGCGGGCGAGCATGGCATCCGTGCCCTCGATCGCTTCCAGCGCCAGCACCAGGCCCTGCTGCACCACGCAGCCCTGGCCGGCATCGGCGGCGCCGAGCTGGCGGGCGACGGTGATGCCGCGGCGGATATCCTCCAGCGCCTCCGCATCCGGCTGCACGCGCGTCGGGCAGCCGGCATCCATCAGCAATTCGGCGAAGACCTGCTGGGCGCCGAGCGGCTCGAATCCCTCGTCGCGCAGCACGGTGACGATGGCGGTCAGCAGCGCATCATCGCCGCCGAACAGGGCGCGGCGCCCGACCTTGGCCATCAGCCGAACGCCCTCGCCATCCAACCCGAGCGACAGGAGGGAGGGCCGCCTGACGCGGCCGGCGAGCACCAGCTGCCGCGCCCCGGCGCGCCGCAGCAACCCGAACATGCGGCCCACATTGCCGAGACGGACCACCTCATGCGGCCAGGCCGACCATTCGCGCCGGTCGGCGAAACCTTCGATCAGCACGGCGAAAACCGGGCGACCGGCGCGGCGCGCCGCATCCGCCACCCGCAGCGGCATGACGCCGCCGCCCGCGATCAAGCCGAGGGTTTGCGGGGCGCCGGTCACGCCGCCTCCCCGCTCTCCTCCTCGTCGCCGTAGCGGCCGAAGGGGATCAGGCCGTGGCGGCCGCGGTTGCGGGTGAAGGCGAGGATTTCCTCGACCAGGGCATTGCCGGGATAGGCGGCGGCGACGCTTTCCACCGCCTCATCCGGTCGCCCGCCGCGATACAGATCGTGCACCGCGCGCGCCACCGTCACCACCTGGTCCTTGCTCAGCCCGAGGCGGCGACGCATCGCGATGGTGTTGAGGCCCGAATGCTTGGCGCGGAAGCCCTTCACGCGGCCATAGGGCAGCACGTTGCGCTCCACGCCCGACATGCCGGCCACCATGGCCATGCGGCCGATGCGGACGAATTGCTGGATGGCGGCGCCGCCCTGCACCACGGCGAAGTCGCCGATGTCCACATGGCCAGCGAGCATCACGTTGTTGACCAGGATCACGCCGTCGCCGATGCGGCAGTCATGCCCCACATGCGCCACGCACATCACCAGGCAATCCGCGCCGATCCGCGTCATGCCATCGCCGCCGGTGCTGCCGCGATGGATGGTGACGTGCTCGCGGATCTGGCTGCGGGCGCCGATGGCTACGCCGGTCGGCTGGCCCTTGTACTTCAAATCCTGCGGCGGCAGCCCGATGGTGGCGAAGGGGAACACCTTCACCCCGTCGCCCAAGGTCACGCGGCCATCGATGACGACATGGGCGATGAGCTCCACGCCCTGCCCCAGCACCGCCTCCGCCCCCACGACGCAGCCGGGGCCGATCCGGCAGCCAGCGCCGATATGGGCCCCGGCCGCAACATGGGCGGCGGGGTGGATGAAGGCCGGCATGATTTCGGAATCCACGCGGAGAGGTTCGCTCACTTGTCGAGGATCATGGCGGCGTAGCTGGCCTCGGCCACCACCTTGCCGTCCACCTTGGCCTCTGCCGTGAACTTCCAGATATTGCCGCGCTGGCGTTCCTTCCGGACATGCACGCGCATCTGGTCGCCCGGCACCACCGGCTTGCGGAACTTGGCGCTGTCCACGGTCATGAAATAGACCAGCTTGCCCTGTGCGCTGGGACCGAGCGTTTCCACCACCAGCACGGCCGCCGTCTGCGCCATGCTCTCGATGATCAGGACGCCGGGGAAGACCGGGTGCTGGGGGAAATGCCCCTGGAAGAAGTTCTCGTTGATCGTGACGTTCTTGATGCCGACGGCCGAGACATTGGGCACCATCTCCACCACCCGATCCACCAGCAGGAAGGGAAAGCGGTGCGGGATGGCCTGCATGATGCGGGCGATGTCGTAGACACCAACGGTCCCTTCGGGGACTTCCGCCGCGGTGGCCGGCGTTTTCTCTGCGGTCGCGTCCATGATCCTGTCTTCCGCTCGCTCCCAGGCGAATTAGGGTGCCGGCTTGGCCGGGGGACGGCTGGCCAGTTTTCGCAGCGCGGTGAAGGCGCGCAGCGTTTCGCGCATCGGCAGGGCGGGCGACCCGCCGACAATCTCACCGGCCCCGACATCCGACATGACGCCGGCCTGTGCCGCCACCTGCGCCCGGTCACCGATCTCGAGATGCCCGGCGATGCCCGCCTGGCCGCCCAGCTGCACCCCGTTGCCGAGGCGTGCCGAGCCCGAAATGCCGACCTGGGCCACCAGCACGCATCCCTTGCCGGTGCTCACGTTGTGGCCGATCTGCACCAGATTGTCGAGGCGCGTGCCCGCCCCCAGCACCGTGTCGGACTGGCTGCCGCGGTCGACGCAGGCATTGGCGCCGATCTCCACGAGATCCTCCAGCAGCACGCGGCCGAGCTGGGGCATGGTCTCGAACCGCCCTTCCGGCGTGACCGCGAAGCCGAAGCCTTCCTGGCCGACCCGCGCGCCCGGATGCAGCACCACGAAGCGCCCGGCGATGCAATGCGACAGGCTGGCATGGGCGCCGATGCGGCAGCCCTGCCCCAGCACCACGCCCGTGCCGACCACCGCATGCGGGCCGATGATGCAGCCCTCGCCGATTTCCGCCCCGGCTTCCACCACGGCAAAGGGCCCGATCTCCACCCCCGCCCCGATGATGGCGCCGGGATCGACCACGGCGGTCGCATGAATGCCAGGCCGCGGCGGCGGCACGGGATGCAGCGCGCGGGCGATGCGGCCAAAGCCGAGATAGGCCTGCTTCGTCACGATCGCCACGCGGCCTTGCGGCAGGCGCGGCAGCAATTCCGGCGCCAGCACCACCGCGGCGGCTTGGCATTCCGCCAGCAGCGGCAGGTAGCGCCGGTTGTCGAGGAAGCTGATCTCGCTGGCCCCGGCCGATTGCAGTGGCCCGACGCCGGTGATCCGCAAGGAGGCGTCGCCACCCACCAGCTCACCCCCGGCGGCGGCGGCGGCCTCGGCCAGGGTCAAGGCGGACCCCGCCGGAAAGAAGCGGGGATCCGCCGCCATGGCTCAGTTCCGTCGCGCAGGCGCCGCGGGGGCCGGCGGCGGTGGCGGCGGCGGCGCGCCATTGGCGGCAGGGGCGCCGGCAGCCGGCGCTTCCGTGGGCGCAGCCCCCTCGGCCGGCATGTTCACGCTGCGCAGCACCCGGTTCATCTGCGCGGAAATTTCATCCGTCAGGTCGAAGGCGCTGTCATTGTAGATCACCAGCGGCCGCGGCAGCACGATGTTCACCCCGCGGGAGGCAGCGACCTGGCGGATCACGGCGCCCAGCGCCTGCTCGATCTGCTGCAAGCCGGCCTGCGCCGCCTGGTCGATGGCGCGCGACCGATCGCGGAAGATGCGCTGCGCGTCGGTGATGCGTTCCTGCAGGTCCCGCTCCCGCGCGCGGAGCTGTTCGGGGGCCAGGGCGGCGCGGGCGGCGGCCAGGGACTGCTGTTCCTCGCGCCAGCGGCCCTGTTCGCCCTGCAGATCCTCGTTCAGCTTGGCGCGGCGCCGCTCGATCTCCTCCCGCACCTGGTTGAAGGCGGCGGACAGGCGCTGCACCTCGGGGATGTCGACGATGGCGATGACGGGCGCTGGCGGGCGCTGGCCGGCGGCTGGCTGCTGTGCCGCCGGGCGCTGGGCGGGGCGCTGCTGGGTCTGGGCCGGCCGCTGCTGCTGCTGCTGGCCTTGCGGCTGCCCCGCTGGCGGGACGAACCACTGCTGGCCCTGCTGCTGCGCCGAAGCGGGAAAGGACAGCAGCAGGGGCGGCGCGAACAACAGCGAAGCCGCGAGGATATGGCGCAGGCGCATGGGTCGAATTTCCCGATAGTGCTTAGAAGCGGGTGCCGAAGCCGAAGCGCACCAGCTGCGTCTCGTCGTAGGATTTCTTCACCACCGCCTGGGCGATGTCGATGTTGATCAGGCCGACCGGCGTGCGCCAGGAAATGCCGACACCGGCACCGACGCGGGGCGAACTGTCATCCTGCACGCCGACGCCGGTCACCGGCGTCTCCGACAGCGAGCCGACATCGACGAAGGCTCGGCCGATCAGCCCGATTTCGGAGGGCAGCGGCAGGGGGAAGCGCAGTTCCGTCGTCTGCGTCCAGATCAGGCGGCCGCCCAGCGGGTCGTCATTGCCGGCGGTTGCGGTATCGCGCGGTCCGGCACCGGCCAGGGCGAAGCCGCGCAGATTGTCGCCACCCAGGAAGAAGCGGTCGATGATCCGCTCCGGCCGGTCGCCCCAGGGGGTCAGCAGGCCGACGCCGGCCTGCAGCGCCAGCACGTATTCTGGCGCACCCAGGATCCGCTCCAGCGGCACATAGCCCGCCACGTCACCGCGCCAGCGGACATAGGCGACATCGCCGCCCAGACCCGCGACATCGGTGCCCACCCGGACGATATAGCCGCTGCGCGGCTCGATCCGGCTGTCGCGCACGTCGTAGGACAGCGTGGTGCCAAGCTGCGACAGCAGCGTGACGCCGCTCTGCTCCTGGATGAACCGGCTCGCCGTGGAGTCCACGTCGAACACATCACGCTGCACCAGGCTATAGGCCCAGTTCTGCCGCACGCGTTCGTTGAATTCATAGCCGGCGCGCAGCACGAAGCCGACGCGCTTCTCGGAGTAGCTGGACGTGTCCTGGAGGTCGCGCGTGATGTAGAAAAGGTCGACGCCAGCGGCCAGGTTGCGGTCCAGGAAGGCCGGGTCGGTGACCGAGAAATCCACCTGCGTGCGGCGCTGCGCCAACAGGGTCTGCAAACGCGCATCAATGCCGGAGCCGAGGAAATTACGCTCCCGGATGCCGAAATCAGTCAGCAGGCCCGCATCGGTCGAGAAACCGCCGCCGAGCGAGATCTCGCCGGTCGGGCGTTCGGCAACGGTGGTCTGCAGCACCGTGCGATCCGGCGCGGAGCCGGGCTGCACGGCGATCTCGGCGCCGCCGAAATAGCCGAGGTCGCGGATGCGCTGGCGCGAACGGCGCACCTGGGCCGCGTTGAAGGCATCGCCTTCCGCGATGCGGAATTCCCGGCGGATCACGCGGTCCGCGGTGCGGCTGTTGCCGATGATATCGATGCGCTCGACATAGGCGCGGGTGCCCTCGGCAACCTCGAAGGTCACGTCGACGCGCTGGTTTTCCCGATCACGTACCACGCGGGGGCGGACTTCGACGAAGGGAACGCCCCGGAGGCCGACGGCATCCGACAGCGCCTCGACCGAGCGCTCGACGGCGTCGCCATCGTACCAGTCACCCTCCGAGACGGCGAGATCGCGGCGCAGGGATTCGGGCTCCACACCGCGCAGCGTGCTGGTGATCTCCGCCTTGCCAACCCGGTATCGCGGGCCTTCGTCGATCGTATAGGTCACGAAGAAGCCGCTGCGGTCGGGCGCCAGCTCAGCCACCGCGCCCGTCACCTGCACATCGGCATAGCCGCGGCGCAGATAGTAGCGGCGCAGCAACTCGCGGTCGAAATTCAGCCGCTCCGGGTCATAGATGTCGGAGGTCGAAAGGATGCGGTACCAAGCCTGTTCCCGCGTCGCCACCACCTCCCGCAGTCGGCCGTCGGAGAAGGCGGTGTTGCCAACGAAGGAGACGTGGCTGACCAGCGCCGCCTCACCCTCCGTGATCTCGAAGACCACGTCGATGCGGTTCTGGTCGAGCTGGATGATCTTGGGCTCGACCCGGGCCGCGAAGCGGCCGCGGCGGGCGTAGAGGTCGAGAATGCGCTGCCGGTCCGCCTGTGCCGCCTGCGGCGTGAAGACGGCGCGGGCGCGCAGCGTCACCTCCGGGGTCAGCACATCGTCGGAGACCTTGCTGTTGCCCTCGAAGGCCACCCGGTTGACGATCGGGTTCTCCTCCACAGCCACCTGGATGCGGTCGCCGTTGCGCGCCACCGTCACGTCCCGGAACAGGCCGGTTGCGAACAATGTCCGCAGGCTGCGGTCCAAGCGGTCCGCATCGAACGGGTCGCCCGGCTGCAACAGCATGTAGGAGCGGATGGTATCCGCCTCGATCCGCTGGTTGCCGGTGACATCGATGCCACGAACCACGCCGGAGGCGGGGAGCGTGGCGGTGGCGGGTGCGCGCGGACCGCGGGTCTGCGCTTCCGCGGTCAGCGCGAGGCCGACGGGGACGAGGCAGGTGGCGGCGAGCAGGAGAAGCCGATTGGCGACCAAGAGGTGTATCCCCGGGGGGGTGAGTAAGGCTGTGGAGACTACCCGAGGGACCCTGATGCCGCCACCCCCGGCCGCGGCCCCCCCAGGCCCCGATACCGAAGACTGCCCGCCAATAGCGGCCGAAGCGGGGCAGCGAAGCGGGGCAACGCGCCCCTGCCGCTGAAAACCCTGGAGATTTTTAGCGAGGCGCGCTCAGCCAAGCAATCCGGCCGCCCATCGGAACAGGCCGAATTGCGAGAGGTCGTTCCAGGTGGCGAAGACGAACAGCGTGATCAGCAACGCGAATCCGGCGCGGAAGCCGTATTCCTGCGCCCGTGGCGGCAGCGGCCGGCCGCGGATCGCTTCCGCCGCGTAGAACATCAGGTGGCCGCCATCCAGCACCGGGATCGGGAACAGGTTGATCAGCGCCAGGTTCACTGAGAGCACCGCCATGAAGGAGACCAGGCTGGCGATGCCGAGTTCGGCGACCTGGCCCGACATCTGCGCGATTCGCAGCGGCCCGCCCAGTTCCTCCGCCCCGCGGCCGCCGGCGATCATCTGCCATACGGCGCCCAGCGTCTGCACGGTAATATCCGCGGTCTGCACCGTGCCGGCCCAGACCGCGCTGAAGGGGTTCAACCGCTCGAACTGCGCCGGGGCCGCGCCAACGCCGAGGATGCCGACGGAGGTCTCGCCCAGCGCCCGTGCGATGGGGGTCGCGGTCAGGGTCTGCTCCACCCCGTCACGCTTCACCGTCACCGCGATCGGCGTGCCGGCGCGGGGCTGGACGTGGCGTTGCACCTCCTCGAAGCGCATCACCGGCTGGCCATCCAGTGCGACGATCCGGTCGCCCGGCAGCAGCCCGGCCGTGGCGGCGGCGGAGCCTTCCTGCACGGTGCCGACCGCCGTGGTGGCGGCCGGCTGGCCCACCGTCATGTACAGCGCGGCGAACATCAGGGCGGCGAGGACGAAATTGGCCAGCGGCCCGGCGGCCACGACGATCGCGCGATCACCCACCGGCTTTTCGTGGAAGGTCTGGCCGGGGCGCCACTTGGCGCGCACCTCATCCGGCACGTCTGCCGGCTGTTCCTGGCCGTGCAGCTTCACATAGCCGCCCAGCGGCAGCCAGCCGATGCGCCATTCCGTCCCCTGCCGGTCGGTCCAGGACGCGATCGCGCGGCCGAAGCCGACCGAGAACCGCTCGACGTAGACGCCGCGCCAGCGGGCCGCGAGGTAGTGGCCGAGCTCATGGAAGAACACCAGCACACCCAGCACGACCACGAAGGCCAGGATGGTGCGGATCGGGTCGGGCAGGAAATCCAAGGTGTTCTCCACCGGCGCGGAGCGCCAAAAACAATATCAGCGCGGAGCGCCAAAAAACTTACCCAGCGCGGAGCGCCAGAAACTTAGCCGGCGCGGAGCGCCAGAAACTTATCCGGCGCGGAGCGCCAAACTTAGCCGGCGCGGAGCGCCGAAATCTCAGCCGACGGCGGCGCGGGCCTCGGCATGGCGGGTTGCCGCGCGGCGGGCCGCGGCGTCGAGCGCCAGGATATCCTCCAGCCCCTCCGCCCGTGCGGTCACCATGCCCTCCAGCGTCGCCTCGACCACCGATGCGATCTCCAGGAAGCCGAGGCGGCCGTCGAGGAACATCCCGACCGCCACTTCGTTCGCCGCATTCAATATAGTCGGGGCGCCACCGCCGGCCTGCAAGGCCTCCCGCGCCAGGCGCAGCGCCGGGAAACGCAGCGGGTCCGGCGCCGCGAAGTCCAGCCGGCCAAGGGCGGCGAGATCGAGCCGCGGGGCCCCGACATGGATGCGCTTCGGCCAGGCCAGGGCATGGGCGATGGGGGTCCGCATATCCGGCGTGCCGAGCTGCGCGATCAGCGAGCCGTCGGAGAATTGCACCAGCCCGTGGACCGCGGATTGCGGATGCACCAGCACCTCGATCCGCGATTCCGGCACGGGGAACAGGCGGGCGGCCTCGATCAGCTCCAGCCCCTTGTTCATCATGGTGGCCGAATCGATGCTGATCTTGGCGCCCATCGACCAGACCGGGTGGCGCACCGCCTCGGCCGGGGTGGCGCGTGCCATGCGCTCCAGGCTCCATTCGCGGAAGGGGCCACCGGATGCGGTGAGGATGATCTTCTCCACCCCGGCGGGGTCCTGGCCATCGAGCGCCTGGAAGATCGCGTTGTGCTCGGAATCGACCGGCAGCAGCGTGGCAGCGCCTTTGCGGGCGACCGCCAGGACCAGCTCCGCCGCGCAGACCAGGCTTTCCTTGTTGGCCAGCGCCAGCGTGCCGCCGCGGGCGAGCGCCGCGAGGGTGGAGCGCAGCCCGGCCGCGCCGACGATGGCCGCCATGGTCCAATCGGCCGGACGCGCCGCCGCGTCCTCAACCGCCGCGCGGCCCGCCGCCACCGCAATGCCACTGCCGGCCAGCGCCGCCTTCAGATCGGCATAGGCGCCCTCATCCGCCACCACGGCTAGCCGCGCCTGATGGCGCAGCGCCTGTTCGGCCAGGACCGAAAAATCCCGGTTGGCGACCAGCGCCTCGACCCGGAAGGCGCCCTCCGGTGCTGCATCCAGCAGCGCCATGGTGGAACGGCCGACCGAGCCGGTACTGCCGAGGATGGTTACCGAACGCGTCACCAGACCCATCCCCAAAGTGGTCGCCCCTGCCCCAGCGCATAGGAGAGCAGCGCCGCAACGGGCGCCGCCGCCAGCACCCCATCCAGCCGGTCCAGCAGCCCGCCATGGCCGGGGATGAGGGAGGAGGTGTCCTTCACCTTGAAGTGGCGCTTGATGGCCGATTCGAGAAGATCCCCCGCCTGCGAGGCCATGCCGACCAGAACCACGACCACGGCGATGGAAACGAGCGCCGCGTCCGGCGTGAAGGCCAGCGCACAGGCGCCGCCGAATACCAGCGCCGCCAGCAACCCGCCGAAAGCGCCCGACCAGGTCTTGTTGGGCGAGATCGCCGGCGCCAGCTTCGGCCCGCCAAAGGCCCTCCCCGCCATATAGGCCCCGATGTCGGAGGCCCAGACCACGATGAAGACGAACAGCACATTGCCGCGCCCGGCCTCATTGTCGTAGCGCAGCTCGATCAGCGCGAGGCCCGCCAGGCCGATATAGAGCACGCCGGCCGCGAGGCGCCGCGCCGGCTGCGTGACGCCCGAGCGCCGGCCCATCCGCGCCACGCCGAACCAGGTGACGGCGAAGCCGACCAGCAATACCGCGAGGCCGGCGCTCACCTGGTCCATCACCGCCAGCGTGCCAGCCGCCAGCACCACCAGGGGCACGGCGAGGCCCGGAAAGGCCCGGGTCTGCCGGCCACACAGATGCACCCATTCCCAGACCAGAACAGCAACCGCCAACGCGACCATCGCGGTGAAGGATTCCGCGCCGAACCAGATGCAGGCGAGCGCCGCCGGCAGCAGCACGGCGGCCGAAAGCGCGCGTTTGCGAAGATCCGTCCAGCGTTTCCCGGCGCCGGACGCGCCACCTGGCTGCGTCATTCAATCAGCCGCATCACGCGACGCGCAGGCCGTAGCGGCGTTCGCGGCGGGCGAATTCGGCAATCGCCTGCGCCAGGTGCGGCGCGTCGTAGTCCGGCCACAGCACGTCCTGAAAAACCAGCTCGGCATAGGCAGATTGCCAGAGCAGGAAGTTGGACAGCCGCTGCTCGCCGCTGGTGCGGATGATGAGGTCGGGGTCCGGCATGCCGGCGGTGGAAAGCTGGCCGGCGAAGGTCGCCATATCCACCTGCTCGGGGTCCAGCGTGCCGGCCGCGACCCGGCGCGCCAGGTCCCGTGCCGCCGTCACGATCTCCGCCCGCCCGCCATAGGACACGGCGACGTTCAGGTTCAGGCGTGTGCCACGCGCCGTCGCGATCTCCGCCGCGCCGATCGCGCGCACGGTTTCCGCACCGAAGCGCTCCCGCTCCCCGATCACGCGCAGCCGGATGCCTTCCTTCGCCAGGCTGCCCACTTCGGAGCGCAGGTACATCCGCATCAGCCCGGTCAGGTCCCTGACCTCATCCGGCGGCCGCTGCCAGTTTTCGGAGGAAAAGGCGAATAGCGTCAGCCAGCCGATGCCGGCCTTGGCCGCCGCCTCGATGGTGCGGCGCACCGCTTCCGCGCCCGCCTTGTGGCCGAGGGCGCGCGGCAGGCCACGCGCCGCGGCCCAGCGGCCATTGCCGTCCATGATGATGCCGATGTGCTGCGGCGGCCGGCCGCCACCGCCCGGATGTGCCGGGTCCGCGGCACATGCCTGCGGCTGCGCGCCGAGAGGTTGCTCGGCCTGCCCCAGCGGTTTTGCCGCCGCGCTCATCACCCGTCCGTCCAAGCCGCCCAGCCCACCATCAACCTGTCCGGATGTCCTTTTCCTTCTCCGCGAAGGTGACGTCGACGGTCTTGATGCTCTGGTCGGTCATCTTCTGGATCTCATCCGTCCAACGCTTCACGTCGTCCTGGGACACCTCGGACTTCTTGTCCTTCTCCCAGCCCTTGACGGTCTCCATGGCATCGCGCCGGACGCCGCGCATGGCAACCTTGCTGGCCTCCGCATACTTCGATGCGGTCTTCACAAGATCGTTGCGCCGTTCCGTGGTCAGCGGCGGCAGGGGCACGCGGATCACCTGGCCCTCGGTCTGCGGGTTCAGGCCGAGGCCGGAATCGCGGATCGCGATCTCCACCGCCTTCACCACGGATTTGTCCCAGACCTGCACGGACAGCAGCCCGGGGCCGGCGACGGAGATGTTGGAGACCTGGACCAGGGCCTGAACGTTGCCATAGGCCTCGACACGGATCGGCTCCAGCAGCGCCGGGCTGGCGCGCCCGGTGCGCAGCCCCTGGAATTCCTTCTTCAGCGTCTCCAGCGCGCCGTCCATCCGGCGCTGCAGCTCGAGCTTGTATTCGGCGAAGTCAGCGGCCATGCCCGGATTCCCTCTCAAGCACCTTCAAGCCAGGCGAGGCTGCCTGACGGTTCGGAACATTCGGCGGATGATGGTCTATGGATCGACCACGGTGGTGAACTTCCCCTCGCCATTCATGACGGCGGTGAAGGCGCCCGGCTCGTGGATATTGAACACGACGATCGGCAGCTTGTTCTCCCGCGCCAGGCTGATGGCGGCGGCGTCCATCACCGCCAGGTCGCGCGAAAGCACATCGAGATAGGTGATGGTCGTGTAGCGCTCCGCATTCGGATTCTTGCGCGGATCGGCGGAATAGACGCCATCCACCTGCGTGCCCTTCAGCAGCGCATCGCAGCCCATTTCATTGGCGCGCAGCGCGGCGGCGGTATCCGTGGTGAAGAAGGGGTTGCCGGTGCCGGCGGCGAAGATCACCACGCGGCCCTTTTCCATGTGCCGCATGGCGCGGCGGCGGATGAAGGGCTCGCACAGGCTGGCCATCGGGATGGCGGATTGCACGCGGGTCGGCACGCCCAGCTTTTCCAGCCAGTTCTGCATGGCCAGCGCGTTCATCACCGTGGCCAGCATGCCCATGGCATCGGCCTGGGTGCGATCCATGCCGGCCGAGGCCCCGGCGACACCGCGGAAGATATTGCCACCGCCGATCACCATGCAAACCTCGACGCCGAGCGCCACGACATCGCGGATATCCTCCGCGATGTTCTTCAGCACGGCGATATCCAGGCCGTAGTCGCGGTTGCCCATCAGAGCCTCGCCGGAGACCTTGAGCAGCACGCGCTTATAGAGGGGGGCTCTGCTCATCTCTGTATGGGGTCCGGCTGGCTGACGTTGAGGAAACATAGGCGGCGCACCGTGGCGCCGGCAAGGCGAAGGGGGGCGCCGGCAAGGCGAAGGGGGGCGCCGGCAAGGCGAAGGGGGGCGCTGGCAAGGTGAAGGGGCAGCATGCGCGTGGCACGCCGCACCCCTCCGCAGGCCCACCCGCCGCCTCAGCCCTTGGCGGCGGCGGCCACTTCGGCGGCGAAGTCGCTGGCCGCCTTCTCGATGCCCTCGCCCAGGTGGAAGCGCTCGAAGCCGGTCAGCTTGCCGCCGGCCTTCTGCACCACCTGGCGCACGCGGGTCTCCCCGTCATGCACCCAGACCTGCTCCAGCAGCACCACTTCCTCGTAGTACTTCCGGATGCGGCCCTCGATCATCTTCTCGATGATCTCCGGCTTCTTGCCGGAGGCGGCCGCCTGCTCGCGCAGCACCGCCTTCTCCCGCTCCAGCGCGGAGGGGTCGACGGCGTCGACATCCAGCGCATCCGGGCGGGTGGCCGCGACATGCATGCCGATCTGCCGGCCCAGGCTTTCCAGCGCCTCGATCTCGCTCGCGGCTTCCAGCGCCACCAGCACGCCGATCTTGCCGAGGCCCGGCTTCACCGCATTGTGCATGTAGCTGGCGACCGTGCCGGACGGCACGCGCAGCACCTTGGCGCGGCGGATGGTCATGTTCTCGCCGATCGTGGCGATCAGGCGGGTCAGCTCCTCCTGCGTGGAATGCGTGGTGCCGGGGAAGGTCGCGGCCTTCAGCGCCTCCACGTCATCGCCCACGGACAGCGCCAGCCCGGCGACTTCCGAGACGAAGGCCTGGAAGGCATCGTTGCGCGCCACGAAGTCGGTCTCGGCATTCACCTCGACCATCGCCGCGATGTTCGGGCCGGAGGCAACGCCCACCAGGCCCTCGGCGGCAACGCGGCCGGACTTCTTGGCGGCGGCTTCCATGTCGCCGGCGGCTTCCACCAGCGCCTTCTTGCAATCCATCATGCCGGCGCCGGTCTTCTCGCGAAGCTCGCGCACCATCGCCGCGGTGATCTCGGCCATATCGATCGTCCCCGTCCATCGCATCACGGCCGCGCGGGCGCCATGCCCGGGCGGCCTCAAATTCAGCCGGCCGGGCGAGCGGCGCCCGGCCTGATGTCACAAGCCGCCCCCGGGCATGCCAGGGGCTGCGCCTCAGGCCGCCGGAGCGTCCTTGGCGGGCTCTTCCGCGACCGGCGCCGCGACAGGCGCCTCGGCGGCGATCTCGGCGGTGATTTCGGCGGCGACCGCCGCGGGCAGCACGTCGGCCACATCCGGCAGCGCCTCGGGCGCCAGTTCCTCGGCCGCGCCAAGGTCGGCGCCGGAGGAACCGAGCTCGGCCGAAATGCCGTCCAGCACCGCGCCGGCGACGCTGTCGCAATACAGGTGGATGGCGCGGATCGCGTCGTCATTGCCCGGGATCGGATAGGCGATGCCCATCGGGTCCGCGTTGCTGTCGACCACGGCGACCACCGGGATGCCGAGCTTGTTGGCCTCCTCGATCGCCAGCTTCTCCTTCACCGTGTCGATGACGAAGATGATGTCGGGCAGGCCGCCCATGTCCTTGATGCCGCCGAGCGCGCGGTCGAGCTTCTCCCGCTCCCGCGTCAGCATCAGGACTTCCTTCTTGGTCAGGCCCTGGATGTTGCCGCCGAGCTGCTCTTCCATCTGCTTCAGGCGCTTGATGCTGCCCTGGATGGTCTTCCAGTTGGTCAGCATGCCGCCGAGCCAGCGGTGGTTCACGTAGTACTGGCCGCAGCGCGCGGCGCTTTCGGCGAC
>LNFM01004907.1_pt1 | contig 23936 bp, 11 predicted proteins | sample 596031 | NCBI WGS metagenome assembly LNFM01 (sample SAMN04254537, study PRJNA301005) | activated carbon metagenome | isolation source: dual media filters at the Ann Arbor, Michigan drinking water treatment plant | place: USA: Ann Arbor | reverse complement strand
AGCGATATGATGTCTTCATAGGCTATAACTACTATTAGACGGAAACCGTCGTGATAACACCGCTGCATAATCTGGCGACCTGCGCGCGGACACGAGAAATTTCCCACCCAAATCAGAGCTTTACACCAGCCGCTCCGCCTATCACGTCGACGTAATCCGGCAGCCTTTCGCAGAAGCTCTGGCGACGCGCGATCGTTGCACTGCGGTTGGCTGAAGGCAAGCACTCTGCCTGAGTGCGTCGGCCACAGGTACGTTAGCGCGATGCCCGCGCACTGCGACGCGGCGCGTTGCAGCCGCCCCTGCGCTCGCCCCGGTCGATCGAACTCCATCAAGCCACAGCAGGGCGGCGGCACCCCACTCGCCTCGCCAGCCCGAGCTCAATCCCGAATCCCCGGTCTCCAACCAGACCTCCGCCCGACAGCTTTGGGCCTCCCTCGCGGTTCTGCGGGCTCCGCAATCCACCATGGCTGTGGATGATCTGCCGGGCCATCGCCGGGCCCGCGCCAAGGCGGCTGGGAGTGGCGGTGCAGAAGACCATTAAAAGCTTGTCGCTTTCAGACAGGCCCCGGCGATCGTCAAGCGTTTCGATGGGCTCTTGGACGACACCGAGACGCGCAACGATCCCGAAGCTCGCCCTTCGGGCTCAGGCTGAAATCGGCCACATTGCTGAGCGCATGAAAAAGGGCCCGCGCCAGCATCGGCGAGCTGGGTCGCGATCCGGTTGCTTGGCGCGCCATCCTTGGGCAGCGCGCCTCGCCCCACTCGCGGTGAATCAATCGCCTTCCAGGAGGGGTGCTCGCGAAGTCACGCTGACCTCGCGAGGCGGGCGGCAAGCGCATTGGGCACTCGCGTTGGCCGCATCAGAACGCGTACCGCGCTCCCAGACTCAAGGTGGTGATCTTGCCCAGCTCGTAGCCGGCGAAGACCGCGACATTGGGTCGGACATGCCAGCGGCCGGTAAGGCCGACCAGGACGTCGGCGTCAAAGACATCGGAGCCCTCGGTGGCGACGTCGCCTACCGGGGTGTAGCGCGCGTGGCCCTGCAGGTGGACGCTCTGGCTCGCCGCCCAGATCACGCCGACCTCGCTGCCAAAGCCATCTTCGGCACCGTCGGCCGGGAAACTGAAGTTGGCGACTTCAAGATTCTTCAGCTCGGCGCTGTCAAAACTGAGTCGCCCGTAGAGACTGGTGCGAGGCGAAAGCGTATGCGCGTAGCCGACGCCGACGCGCCAGCGAACGATGTCGAACTCACCGTCGATAATCTCGGGGCCGCCTCTGACCTCCAACTCCTGGCCGGCGTTGGAGTACTCGCCGAACACGTGCATGTTCTCGCTGAACTGCCATGCGCCACCGATGAAGACACCGCCACCTGCATCCGCTTCGAGTTCGAGCGGGGTGCCGCTGCCCGTGAAGGTGCCAGCGCCCTCCACGTCGTTGACGAAGCCGCCGACGATGCCGCCCTCGATGTAGTTGAAGCCGATGTCCTGTGCGCCCGCTGCCGCCGGCGCGCCGAGCGCGAGCGTCATTGCAAGCGCGATCATCCGTTGTCGCGTGGTCATGTGATTTCTCCTTGATGGGTGGTTGAGAGCGACCGGTTGCTGCGGGCCCGGCTGTGTGGGACGGGCTGAGCGCGGCCAGGCTATGGTGTTGAGGCTGTGCCGAGTGCAGAGCAGCGGCACGGCGTCTGCGCACTCCGGACTGCGGAAACAGTTGTCCGGGTCAGTGACGTGGAGCGGCCTGTCCTGCGGTTCGTATCTCAGCCCGGCGCGGCGGTTTGCAACCGTGCGACCCGACCAAGGTGCCGCGAGCCTAGGCCGCGCTTCGCGAATTCCGCGTGTCGGCCACGTGGGTGCAGCAGCGACCACATCGAGCATTCGCGCTGGCGGGATCGCGCGGCAATACGCCGCAAGGGACCGGACGCTCGCTGTGAAACGCGTCGTCCATGCTCCGCGCCGGCTGTTTGTAGGAGCGAGCTTGCTCGCGACCCGGAGAAACGGACCTGGGCGCAGCCTGTGGTCGCCTGCGCGCAGGCTCTACAAAGAGCGTGCGCGGGAATTCAGGTTTCTTCAGGAGTCGGCCGAGCCAGCGTGCTGCGCAGAGGCGCTCTCCAGCCACACCTCCGCCCGACACCCTTGAGCGTCCTCGCGGTTCTGCAGGCTCAGCCGCCCGCCGTGGCCTTCGATGATCTGGCGGGCCAGCACCAGGCCGATGCCGGAGCCGCCGGGCTTGGTGGTGAAGAAGGGCACGAACAGGTTGTCGCTGCCGGACAGGCCCAGGCCCTCGTCGAGGATTTCGATGTGCACCTGGGCGCCGTCGGCGCGGGCACGGATTTCGACGCCGCCGCGCTGGGCCAGGCTGGCTTCGGCGGCGTTCTTGACCAGGTTGATCAGCGCCTGCTCCAGCTGGTCGGGGTCGGCGGCGAAGCGCAGTTCGGGCAGGGCCCCGAGCTTGACCGGTACGCGCTGTTCGAGGGCGGCGACGCGACGCAGCAAAGGGGCCAGCTCGACCTCACGGCGCTGCGGTGGGGGCAATCGGGCCAGTGCGGTGTAGCCGATCATGAAGCGGTTCAGCGCCTCGGCGCGGTCGCCGATCACCTGCAGGCCGGCGTCGACGTCCTCGCGCCAGTCCTCGGGCAGAGGCTCGCGCGCCAGCACGCGCACCAGGGTGCCGGCCATCGACTTGATCGGCGCCAACGAATTGTTCAGCTCATGGCCGAGTACGCGGATCAGGCGCTGCCAGGCCTGACGCTCCTCTTCGCGCAGGGCGCGCGAGAGGTCGGTGATCACCAGCAGGTCCTGCGGGCGACCGGCCGAGCGGAAGCGGAAGCGGCGCACGTCGAAGCGGCCTTCGCTGCCGCCGAAGCTGCGCTTCAGCACCGCTGCGGTTTCCACGGCAAGGCAATCCTCAAGCCCCAGCTCTGCAGCGCTGCGGCCCGCAGCATGACTGCGGCCGAGCAGACGCAGGCCGGCGGCGTTGACCAGCTGCAGGCGCGACTCGGCGTCGAAGCTGAAGAGGGCGATGTCGATGGCTTCGATGACCTTGCCGAGCAGGGCGTTGGATTCCTCCACCCGCAGACGCTGCTCGCGCAGGGTGGCGGAGAGCGCATTGACCTCCCAGATCACTTCGCCGATCGCATCGCCGCGCTGGGCGCGCGAGCCGCGCAGGCTGAAGTCGCCTTCGCGCAGGGCTTCGAGCAGGTTGGCCAGCGTGTACAGCGGGTAGACCACGCGTTGCTTCAGCCGCAGGGCCAGCAGCAGGCTGGCGATGGCGGCAGTGACCGGCAGCAGCGTGCGCAGGCGGGCGAGGCTGTCCTCGGGCAGCCACAGCAGCAGGCCGATGCACAGCGCGGCCGGCAGCAGCAGCAGGGCGGCATCGAGCAGCAGGCGGCGCTCGAAGTTGGGCTTCAGCATTCGCGCGCTGCGCTGTGGATCGACGCTGCGTAGGAGCGCGCGCCGAACCTTGCCCGCGCGCTGACCGAACGGGCGAACGCCGCGACCGCGGCGGGTGGCGTCCGCATCGCGGATCGACGCGATAGCGCGAGACGCATGGCGCGTGCGCCCATCGATTATTCCTCCGTCGCCAGGCCGTACTTCTCAAGCCGCCGATAGAGCGCGCCGCGGCTCAGGCCCAGCACCTCGGCGGCGCGCTGGATGTTGCCGCGGCACTGGTCCAGCGCGTTGCGGATCATCGCCTGCTCGGCCTGTTCCAGGGTCATGCCGTTCAAAGCGGGTGCGGCCGCACTGGCGGCGGGTGCATCCGCCACCACGGCGCTGCCGCTGCCGAGGTCGAGGCTGTCGATCTCGCTGCCGCGCGCCATCAGCACCGCGCGCTCGATCACGTGCGCCAGCTCGCGCACATTGCCCGGCCAGGCGTGCTGCTCCAGCGCACGCAGGGTCGAGGGCGCGAAGCGCAGGCCCTCGCGGCGGTAGCGCTGGGCGGCGCGGGCGAGGAAGTCGCGGGCCATGGCGGCGATGTCCTCGCGGCGCTCGCGCAGCGGCGGCAGGCGCAGCTCGACGGTGTTCAGGCGGTACAGCAGGTCCTTGCGGAAACGGCCGGCGGCGACTTCGTCGGAGAGGTCGGCATTGGTCGCCGACACCAGCCGCACATCCACCTTGAGCGTACGCGAGGAGCCGACCCGCTCCAGCTCGCCGTCTTCCAGCACGCGCAGCAGTTTGGGCTGCTGGCTGGGCGGGATGTTGGCGATCTCGTCCAGAAACAGGGTGCCGCCGTCGGCCAGCTCGAAGCGGCCAATGCGGTCGGCCTTGGCGTCGGTGAACGCACCGCGCACATGGCCGAACATTTCCGACTCGAAGACCGTCTCGGCGATGCCGCCCATGTTGACCTTGACCAGCGGCGCTTCGGCCCGCGCCGAGCGCCGGTGCAGCTCGCGGGCGAGCAGACCCTTGCCGGTGCCGTTCTCGCCGAGGATCAGCACGTTGGCGTCGGACGGCGCGACGCGGTCGAGCAGGTCGAGCAGCGGGCGCATCGAGGGCGCATCGGCGATGAAGGGTTCGGCGCCCTCTCCCTGCTTCAGCATGCCTTCGAGCTTGGCCGCGCGACGCTGGCTGCGGCCAAGCGCGACCTGGGTGGCGAGGATGCTGAGCAGGCGCGCGTTGTCCCAGGGCTTCTCGATGAAGTCGCCGGCGCCCTCGCGCATGGCGCGCACGGCCAGATCGATGCTGCCCCAGGCGGTCATCACCACCACCGGCAGGTCCGGCGCCAGCTTCTTCAGCTCGGCGAGCAGGGCCAGGCCCTCTTCGCCCGAGGTGGTGTCGCGGGTGTAGTTGAGATCGATCAGCGCGGCATCGAAGGCCTCGCGCCGCAGCTTCTCCACCGCCTCGCGCGGGCCGTCCGCGCAGACGCAGGTGTGGCCCTCGGATTTCAGCAGCAGGCGCAGGGCCTGCAGCACGTCGGCCTGGTCGTCGGCGATGAGGATGCGGGAGGTCATGGAGGGCGGGAACGTGTGGAAGGTTTGGAGGAACGCGTGACGCGCGCTATGGCGGACCGATGCGTGTTGCGGGGCTTGAGGGACCCGCGCCTGTGCGCGCGGACCTGTTCGTGCCATGGCGTGGGCGACGCACTCGCATAGGGTGGGCCCTGGCCCACCGTGAGCTCAAGCCTCGCGTCGGCGTGGGTCGTTCGAACGCGTATTCGTTGATGGTTGCGGGGTGGGGCCTTCAATCAACGGGGCGAGCATCGAGCCCATGGTGGCCCGGGGCCCGCCCTATGGATCGCGCGGTTGGTGGCTTGGCGGGGTATTCGTGCGGGTCGTCGGTGGAGGGACGCGATCCGCCACGCATCGCCCTGCGCTCAAGCGACCTGCTTCATCCAGCCGTCGTGCAGCTCAACCCGCCGCGATCCGCGCGCGGCGTACTCGGGGTTGTGGGTGACCTGGACGATGGTGGTGCCTTCCCTGTTCAACTCGCTGAGCAGGTCCATCACCTGCACGCCCTGGCTGGAGTGCAGCGCGCCGGTGGGCTCGTCGCAGAGCAGCAGGCGCGGCCGCGCAATCACCGCGCGCGCCACCGCGACGATCTGCTGCTGGCCGCCGGAGAGCTGACGCGGGTACAGGTCGCGGCGCGCCGCCATGCCGAAGCGATCGAGCAGTTCGGCCACGCGGGCCTGCCGCTCGCTGCCGCGCACATTGCGGTAGGACAGCGGCAGCTCCAGGTTCTCGGCCACGGTGAGGTCATCCAGCAGGTGGTAGTGCTGGAACACGAAGCCGATGTGCTCGCGGGCGAAGTCCTTGCGCGCGCGCTCTTTCAGCGTATGCAGTTCGGTGCCGGCGAAGCGGTAGCTGCCCGACCAGTCGGAGTCCATCAGGCCCAGCACCGACAGCAGGCTGGTCTTGCCCGAGCCGGATGGCCCCATGATGGAAAGGAAATCGCCCTCGTGGATGTCGAGGCTGATCTTGCGCAGCACGTAGTGGCGCTGGGCGGCCAGCGGGTAGGACTTCTCGATGTCGCGGAGTTCGATCATGGGTCGCTTTCCTCAGCAGGTGTCGTAGAACGGACGTGCGCGCGTGGCGCTCAGCTTTCGCGCAGCGCGCTCATGGCGTCGGTGCGGGCGGCGCGCAGGGCGGGTGCCAGCGCGGCCAGCACCGTGGCCAGCGCCAGCAGCAGCACCGCGGCGCCGATCACCAGCGGCTGTATGCCCTCCAGCCCGAACAGCTGGGCGCTGAGCACGCGCAGCACCGCCCAGGCGCCGAGCAGCCCGATCGCAATGCCCAGGGCCGCGACGCGCGTGCTTTCCTTCAGGCTCTGCAGGGCCAGCGCCCGCGGCGCCGCGCCCACCGCCAGCCGCAGGCCGAATTCGGAGACGCGCTGTCGCTGTCGAAGCGCAGCGACGGCATAGACACCGAAGGCCGCCAGCAGCAGGGCGGAGAGCGCCGCCACCGATACCGTGCGCGCGAAAAAGCGAGCCTGCGCCAGTTCGCCGTCGAAGGCATCGCTGAGGGCATAGATCTGCGTGCTGGCTTCGCGCGGGTCAACTTGATACAGCGCATCGGTCAACAGCTTCTCGTGGTTTACGAGCCCGTTCGGCGCATAGAGCAGATGGGTCATCACCGCGGTCGGTGCGATCGCATAGGGGATGAGCAGCTCGGGGCCGGGCGAGGCACGCAGCCCCCGATTGCGGATATCGCCAGCCACGCCGACCACGCGGTAGGCAACGCGCTCCGATTGGCCCAGCGGCAGCTCGATGACGCGACCCAGTGCACTTGCATCGCCGAACAGCTGACGCGAGAGCGTCTGGTTGATGACGGTTACCGGCTCACTGCCCGCGCGATCACCATCCACGATGCCACGACCTTCCAGCAGGGGCTGACGCATCAGCGCCATGTAGTTGGGGGAGACCTGACGGATGCGGATCTGGAAGGGCTCGGGCTGATCGCGCTCGGGTAGCTTCAGGTCGGCGCTGAAGTTGCCGATGATCGACAGCGGCGCAGCGCTGGCCAGCGCGACCTGTTGCACGCCGGGCAGCGACTCGAGGCGTTCGGTAAGGCGCTGGGCGAAGTCACGCAGCGTGTCTTCATCACCGCGATGGAACAACTGCAACGCGTACACCCCTTGATGGCGCAGACCGGGGTCGACCGATTGGAGTTGCCACAGGCTGACCAGCAAGGCCCCGCCGGCGACCACGCCGGCCGTCGACAGGGCCACGCCCACCGCCGGCAGCCAGGCGCGTGCGGTGCGGCGACCGAGGACAGCGCGCCCTGCGCGCATGGCCTCCATTGCCTGCGCTTGCAGGCGTAGCGCGCCCACGCAGGCGGCGATCAGCGGAACCAGCAGACCGAGTCCCAGCGCAAACAGCCACACGCGCGTATCGATGGCGATCGCATCGACCCGCGGCAGGCTGCCGCGCGCAAGCTCGCGCAAGGCGTCGACGCTGAGCGTGGACAGCAACCCACCGAGTGCCAAGGCAAGCGCTGTCAGCAGTCCGATTTCCAACAGCAGCCCGCGGTACAGGCGCGAGCGGGTCGCACCCAGAGCCTGCGCCACCGCCTGCTGGTGGCGCAGCTGGATCTGGCGGGCATCGATCAGGATCGCCACATTGGCGCAGGCCACCAGCATCACCAGCAGGGCGACGCCAAACACCCCCCACAGCACGCCGTGCAGGCTGCCGACGATCGAATCCAGCAAAGGACGGTCGCCCAGGCCCCAGCGCGGCTCGGCGAGGGAATGTGTGCGCATCAACTCCGCGCTGATCTGGTCGAGCCGCTGGGCGCGCTGGGTTGCATCCACCTGCGGATCGAGTCGCGCGTAGGCGTCGAGATAGCGCGCGTTCCAGATCCAGGGCTCACTGCGGTCGAAGGTGCTGTTCAGAAGCGGACGCCAAGCACCGATGCTGCTGGTAGGCACGGCGAACTCCGGCGGCATCACCCCGACCACCTGCATGCCGCCCTCGGAGGTTTCGATGATTTCGCCGATGGCGTCGGCGCGACCGCCCAGCAGGCGCTGCCACTCGGCGTGCGAAAGGATCAGCGCGCCGCGCTCGCTGGCGTGGTCCTCGGGCTCGAACCAGCGCCCCAGGAAAGGCTGCACGCCGAAGGTCGCGAAGAATCCCGTATTGACGACAGCGATGTTGAACTCGCGAGGACGCTCTTCAGCGAAGACCGTCATTCCGCCCCAGTTGAAGTAGGCCATCGACGCGAAGGGCGAATCCGGCTGCTCCAGCCGCCGCGCCTCGGCCGGCGTCAGGCCGCTGCTGCTCACGCCGCGCTCGGGGCTGCGGCTTTCCACCACCACCAGCTGCTCGGACTGCGGAAACGGCAGGCTGCCCAGCACCCCGCTCAGCACCGCGAACAGGGTGGTGCTGATGGCGATGCCCAGCGCCAGCATCAGCACCACAGCCAGCGAGTAGCCGGGCGCCTGCAGCAGGCGGCGCAGCGCGTAGCGGAAGTCCGTGGATATCGACATGGGCTTGCCTTGACTGGGGAGGAATCAGGGGACGGGCGGAGGTGGAGTGAGAGGGATCTCAGCGCTGGCGCTCAGACGACATCGCCCGCGCAATGCCCCCCTCTCCCCTGGTGGGAGAGGGGTCGGGGGAGAGGGGGAGAACGCTTGCGACACGCATCGCCCCCTGTCCCCAACCTGCCTTCGCTTCGCTCGGGCTCCGCAGAGCATCGGCTGCCACCGGCAGCCGATACGCGCTCTGCTCTGCTTCCCTCGATGGGAGAAGGGCCTGAAGCAGGCCTCGGCTGCGCTGGAACTGACGGACGTGCACCCCATGCGGATCACTCCTAGTCCTGACGCAGCGCCTGCATCGGATCGATCCGCAGCGCGCGCAGCAGCGGGCCGGCGAAGGCCGCCAGTGCGGCGAGCAGCACCACCAGCAGGGCCGCGAGGAATACCGCCGGCTCAGCGCTGCGCGTGTGGAAGTTCTCGCTGGCGAGCATGCCCGACCAGGGCAGGGCCAGAGCCAGGCCGATCGACAGGCCGATCGCCAGCTGCAGGCCAACGCCGCCGCCAACCAGGCGCAGCACGCTGCGCGCGTCGGCGCCGATCGCGCGGCGGATGCCGATCTCGCGCGAGCGCGCCAGCACCGCCTGGGCCAGCACGCCGTAAAGGCCGCTAGCCGCCAGCACCAAGCCGAGCAGGCCGATCGCGCTGAACATCTGGCTCAGGATCACCGGCCCGATGCGGCCCATCTCGATGGCGCGCTGCTGGGTGCGCAGCCAGTACACAGGCAGATCGGCGTCGAGCTGGCGCACGCGTTCGGCCAGCAGCGGCGCGAAGCCGAGTGCGTCGCCCTCGGTGCGGATCGCCACGGTGACGAACTCGCGCGGGTGCTGGGCCAGTGGCGCCAGCAAGGTCGGCTGCACCGGGTCATCAGCGTCTTCCAGATGCAGGCTCGCGATCACCCCGACCACGGTGTAGACATCGGGCTCGGCGCGCTGCGGATTGATCCACAGGGTCTGACCGAGGGCATTGCCTGCGGGCCACAGTTCCTGCGCCAGACGCGCATCGATCACCACCACGCGCGCACTGTCGGCGCTGTCGCGGGTGTCGAACATCCGGCCTTCGAGGAGCTCCAGCCCGTAGACCTCGGCAAAGCCGGGATCGACATGCGCTGCCAGCGCCCGCGGCCAACCGCCGTTGGGCTCGGCCTGGCCGGGAGCGGCAATGCTCTCGCTGGCTCCGGCCATGGTGCCCGGCAGGGCCGAGGAGACCGAGGCGGCGCGCACGCCGGGCTGGGCTTCGAGGTCCTCGACCAGGGACTGGTAGAAGAGCTGCTTCGCGGGCGCCTCGGCATAGCGCGCATCGCGCAGACCGATGCGGCCGGTCAGCACTTCGGCGGGCGGCGTGGCAGTGCCGAAATCGAAGGCAAAGGTGCGCTCCAGCCCGCGCAGGAAGGTGCCGGCACCGACCAGCAGCAGCACGGTCAGCGCGATCTCGGCCACCACCAGCGCGCGCACGGCGCGCCCCGCGCCGGCATCGGCGCCGCTGCGGCCGCCCGCGCGCAGGCCCTGCTGCAGGTCGAGCTTGGAGGCACGCAGCGCCGGCCACAGGCCCGAGGCCAGCGCGGTCACCAGCGCCGCCAGCAGGGCGAAGCCGAACATGCGCAGGTCGATGCCGAAGTTGACGAAATAGGCCGGCGCGTCCTCGTTGGCGATGAACACCGCGAGCAGCCAGCGCCCCGCGGCATCGGCGATGACCAGGCCGATGGCGGTTGCCGCCAGCGCCAGCAACACGCTCTCGGCCAGCAGCTCGCGCAGCAGGCGCGCGCGGCTGGCGCCGAGCGCGCCCCTCACCGCGAGCTCCTGCTGGCGCGCCAGCGCATGGCCGAGGCGCAGGTTGGCGGCATTCAGGCAGGCCAGCAGCAGCACCAGGGCGCCGGGCACGAAGATCATGCCGATGATGCCGCGGGTGTGCTCGTTGACGAAACGCAGCACCAGCGGCTTCAGGCTCAAGGGCCGCTGGTCGCGCTGCGCCATCAGCGCCGGCCCCAGACGCTCGACCACGGTGTCGAACTCGATGCGCGCCTGGCTGAGCGAAACGCCATCGGCGAGCTTGGCGATCACCTGCGCGCCGTAGGGGTCATCGCTGCGCAGGCGTCGCGGCATCCACACCTCGGCGATGTAGGGGAAGCGGAAGTCCTCGGGCAGCACGCCGACCACGGTGGCGGCTTCACCATTGAGCTTCAGCACGCGGCCAATGACCGATGGATCGGCGCCAAAGTCCTCGCGCCAGACGCGCTCGCCGAGCAGCAGCACGGCGGGTGCGCCGGGCTGGTCGTCGGCGGCAATGAAGCCACGGCCGAGGATCGGCTGCACGCCAATCAGCTGCTGCGCTTCGACGCTCATCTGGGCGCCGTCGTAGCGCTGCGGCAGGCTGTCGCCACCGCGGCTGATGTTGGCGGTGGCCTCGTCGTACACGCCCATGCGCTCGAAGCTGCGCAGCTCGTCGCGCAGCCGCAGGAAGTCATTGGCGTGGATGCCGCCGACCCCGCTGTCGCGGCGCTCGCCCATGGCCACCAGGCGGTCCGCTTCGGGAAATGGCAGCGGCCGGATCAGCAGGCCGTTGACCACCGACAGCAGGAACAGGAAGGCACCCAGCCCGAGGCCCAGCACGCCGACCACCAGCGCACTCTGGGTGGGCCGACGCAACAGGCGGCGGGCGGCGTTGTTCAGCTCAAGCATCGGCATGCGAATCTCCCTTTCCATGCAACTCGAAGCCGGGGATCAGCCTGCGCGGAGAAGTGCGCCGGGCTGGGGGGGGCAACAGAAACCGATCGTTCGCGCGAAAGCGGATCGCGGCCTAAACATGTCGTAGCACCTCGGTGGGCGGCGTGCGCGCTGCCCGCAGCGCTGGGCCTGCGCTGGCAGCCAGGGCCACAAGCACCATCAGGGCCGCGCCGATCAGCAGGGCGTCCAGGGGGAGACCCGCCTCAACCCCCAAGGCGCCGAGCTCGGCGAAGCCGAACGCAGCTGCGCTGGCGCAGGCACCCAGCGCGACGCCGATCAGACCGACCCTCAGACCTTCGCGCAAGGCGCGCGCGGCGAGCTGGGAAGGTCGCGCGCCGACCGCCAGACGCAGGCCGTACTCAGGCAGGCGACGCCGCTGCTGCAGCGAGGACACGGCATACACACCGGCCGCTGCCAGCAGCAGGGCGAGTGCGGCGAACACGCCAACGGTGGCCGAGAACACGCGCGCTGGCCGCAGTTGATCGGTCAGCTGCGCCTGCAACATGAACTGGTCGGTCACCGGCTGACGCGGATCAAGGGTCTGCAGCGTCGCGCGAACCTGTGTGTCGATCTCGGGCCCACCACTGCGGCTGCGCACGAGAAAGCTCATGCCCATCCGCGGCGATTGCGCGAAGGGCACCAGCACCTCGGGCGCTGGCGCATTGCGCAGGCCTTCGTTGCGAATGTCACCGATGACGCCTACCACTTCATGCCGCAGCAGACCGCCCCGCCCATCGGGCAGTTCGACCTGGCGCCCCACCGCGTTCTCATTCGCGAACAAACGACGCGCAGCTGCGGCGCTCAGCAGGACAACCGGTGCCGAGCCGCGTCGATCCTCGCGGCTGAAATCGCGGCCGCTGAGCAGAGGAATCCCGAGCAGGGCTCGATAGCCGGGCGAGACGTGCCGAACACCCGCCTGCAGCGGCGCGGGATTGCTCTGGTCCGCAGACCGGAGCTGGAGCTGGGCGCTGCCGATGTTGGACAGAGGAACCGCACTGGACAGTGCCGCCTGCTCAACGCCGGGGATGGCCGCCAAGGCCTCAAGCATGCGCTCGGCGAAGGGCACGAAGGCCTCCTGGCCGACGCGGAAGATCTGCAGGGCATGCACGCGATCGGTCTGGTAGCCCGGTTCAATCTGCTGCAAACGCCACAGCCCACTGGCAAGCCCGAGTGCGCTCACCAGACTGAGCGTGGCCAGTGCCACCGCGACGGCCGGCAACCAGCGCTGCGGGCCGGCCGAAGCCGGCAGGCCGAGGCCCGCGCCGCGCATGGCTGCGGCCTCGACAGCGCCCCCGCGTACTGCCCCCGCCACCACCACCAGAGCCGGCAGCAGCAGGCCCAGGGCGACCGCAAACAGCAGGGCACCGGAATCCAGCTGGATCTGTTCAGAGCGCGCCAGGCTGGTTTCGGCGACTTCGCGCAGCAGGGCGATGGCCGCGAGTGCGATCAGCACACCCATCGCAACCGCTGCCATCGAAAGGGCGGCGAGCTCGATCAACGCGGCGCGACCCAGTCGCGCTGAGCTCGCGCCCAAGGCGAGCTGTACAGCGCGCTCGCGCAGGCGTGCAGTACGGCGCGCATCGAGCATCAAGGCCAGATTGCTGGCGCCGATCAGCAGCACCAGCAGGGCCAGCGCGAACGCGCCCCACAGAGCGCCGCGCACATCACCCACCAGTTGATCGAGCAGACTGCGGCTGGACGCCGTCCAACCGGATTCGGCCTCGCCGCGCACCAGCGCCTGCATCCGCGCCGCCAGCGCGGCGTCTGCCTGTTGCGCAGAGGTCGAACCCAGCAGGCGCCCCACCAGCATCACCGCTCGCACCGTACGACGCGGCTCGCCCTCGGGCAGAAAGCGCGGCGACAACGGACGCCAGAGCGCGGCATCGCCAGAGAACACGCTGATGTCTGCGGGCAACACGCCGATGACTTCCAGCGGCGCCTCGTCGATCACATCCAGGCGCTGACCCAGCACCGCGGTCGAACCGCCGAACCGACGCTGCCACTCGGAATAGGAGAGCAGGGCCACCGGCCGATCCTCGCGGATGTCCTCCTCGCTGAGCAGACGGCCCAGCACCGGCTCGACACCGAGTGCAGCGAAGTAGCCCGGCCCGACCATGTGGGTCGTGAGGTCGCGCGCCGACTCGCCGTCGAATACACCGACGCTGTACCACCAGTAGTAGGCGATCTGCTCAAAGCCCGTCACGCCCGCCGAGAGCGCCTCGGCCTCCTCTACGGTGAACTGCGCCGCTTCAATGCCCTGCGCCTGATTGCACGCCTGCAGAACGACCACCGATGCGCCGTCCCGCAGCGGCAGGCGGCTCAGCAGCATGCCGTGCAGAGCGCTGTACATCGCGACGCTCAGTCCGATGCCCAGGCCAAGCATCAGCACTGCCATCAGACTGAAGCCGGGAGCGCGCGTGAGACCACGCAGCGCCGAGCGCAGTTCGTTCCAGGCACTGGCCAGGCTGGACATGATTATTCGTACCTCAGCGCAACCATCGGATCGGTCCGCGCGGCGCGGCGCGCGGGCAGGTAGCAGGCGGCCAGCGCGACTGCCGCGAGGAAGCCGCAGACCCCCATATAGGTCAGCGGGTCGCCGGCGCTGACGCCGAACAGCTGGCTGCGCGCGGCATAGCCGAACAGGCCAGCACCGAGCAGACCGAGACCGAGACCGACCGCCACCAGCCGCGCGCCCTGCCCCATCACCATGCGCAGCAGCTCCTGCGCGCTGGCGCCGATCGCCATGCGTACGCCCAGCTCACCGGTGCGCTGGCTGACCGCGTAGGCCAGTACGCCGTAGATGCCGAGCGCGGCCAGCAGCATCGACACCGCGGCGAAGGCGCCGAGCAGCAGCATCGGCGCGCGCTGTAGGTCGAGCGACTGCGCAATCCGTTCGTCCAAAGGACGGATGTCATAGACCGGCAGCTCCGGATCCACCGCTCGCAGCGCCTCACGCACGCTCGGGATCAACTGCTCCGCAGGCAGGTGTGATGCCAGCACGAAGCTGCCGTAGGACGGTGTCACCTGGCTGACAGGCCAGTACAGCGTCTCCTTGCTGACCGACGCAGCAAGCTGCTCGTGCTTGATCGTGCCCACGACGCCCACGATTCGCGCGGGCTCCGGACCACGCTGCACATACTGGCCAATCGCGTCGCTACCGTTGAAGTACTTGTTCGCGAGGAACTCGTCGATCACGACCACCCGCTCGGACTGGGCACCGTCGCCAGGCTCCAGATAGCGGCCCGTCAGCAGCGGGATCTGCAGGGCCTGGAAATAATCGCCGGCGATCTGACGCTGCAGCGCGTGCGGGCTGGCCTCACCTGCCGCGCGCTCGCGCCCAAGGACCCGATAGGAGCCCGAGGAATTGCTGCTGCTGAACGGCAGATTGGAGGTGAAGGCCGCATGCGCCACACCCGGTATCTCCCCCAGGCGGCGCAGCGACTCGTCGATCAGCTGACGGCGCTGCTCAGGCTCCGCATGGCGCGGCGCATCCAGATCGACGCTCGCGCTGAGCTGGCCGCTCGGCTGGAAACCCGGGCTCGCCTCCATCAAGCTGGCGAAGCTGCGCATCATCAGTCCCGCGCCGATCAGCAAGGTGGTCGCCAGCGCCATCTGCACCACCACCAGAGCCTGCCGCGAGAGCGCAGCGCTACGCCCCCCCATGCCTTGTCGCCCGCCCTCCTTCAGGCCGTGGCCAAGCTCGCTCCGCAGCACGCCCCACAGAGGCAGGCCTGTGGCCGCGAGCGCGGTGGCCAAGCTGAGCAGCGCGGCGAAGGCCATGACCTTCGCATCGATCGCGATGTCGTGGCCAACGGTAGGCAGTGGCCCGAAGAGGGACGGCAGGATCTCCAGACAGGCGCTGGCTACCGACAGCCCAAACAGCGCGCCGAGCAGCGCCAACACCAGCGCTTCAGCTAGCAGCTGCCACGCAATCCGGGTGCGGCGAGCCCCCAAGGCACTCCGCAGCACCAACTCCTTGCGACGACCGTGCAGTCGGATGAGCATCAGGTTGGCAAGGTTGGCGCAGGCGATCAGCAGTACGAGCCCAGCGGCGGTCTGCAGAAGCAACAAGGCCGACCTGGCTTCGCCCACCTGCTGCTCGCGGAGGCTTCTTGCACCGCCCTGGAAGCCCCCGGCCCTCAGGAATGCGCCGATGCGTGCGCTGGCGTCATCGCCCTGCGCCGTCAGGCGTTCGACATTGCGATCGACGATGACCTGCAGCTCCGCCACCAGGCCTTCGACCGTCGCCCCCGGCTTAAGTCGAGCGATGCTCTGGGAGTACTCGCTGCCTCGCGCACGGTCGCTTTTCTGCTCGGCAGTGAACGCGAAAGGCACCCACAGCTGGACGTTGCGCGAGGGAAAGCCGAAGCCCTCGGGCATTACCCCGAGTACGCGGTAGGGCTGGCCGTTCAAACGAATATCGCGTCCCACCAGCGTTCGATCCGCATTGAAGCGGTTGCGCCAGAGATCCCAGGACAACACCGCCACCTGATCCGCGCCCGGCTCGGCATGGGCATCCGTGAACGCCTGGCCGATGGCCGCCTGCACGCCAAGCGTGCTGAACAGGCTGGGCGTCGCCATGACCGCATTGAGCCGCTCTGGCGTCGAAGACGATTGACTCAGCCCGAAGCTCACTGCGGTGTAGAGGGCGATGTCCTCGATCGAGGGCGCCTGTTCGCGCCGATCCAGATAGTCGGGAATCGAGTTGCTGGCGTAGTCGAGGTTCATGTTCGGGTAGCGGTTGAACACCTCGACCAGCCGCTCGCCATCCGCATACGGCAGCGGCCGCAGCAGCAGGCCATGCATGACCGAGAAGATCGCGGTGTTGGCGCCGATGCCCAGGCCCAGCGTGAGCACGGCAATGGTCAGGAACAGCGGCCGCGCCAGCAGGCCGCGAAGGCTGTAGCGCAGGTCCTGCAGCAGGCTGGCCATCATGTCGATCTCCCGGTGTTTTCCGCGCCGCCCATGGCGCTGTCGCAGATCGAACGCGCACGGGTCCGGACCACGCTGCGCATCGCGCAGCGGAGCGCGGCCAGACTCGTGCGCGGGTGTTCGTACGTGCTCACTCGTAGCGCAGCGCAACCATCGGATCGGTCCGCGCGGCGCGGCGCGCGGGCAGGTAGCAGGCGGCCAGCGCGACCGCCGCAAGGAAGCCGCAGACCAGCACATAGGTCAGCGGGTCGCCGGCGCTGACGCCGAACAGCTGGCTGCGCGCGGCGTAGCCGAACAGGGCGGCGCCGAGCAGGCCCAGGCCGAGACCGACGGCGACGAGCCGCGCGCCCTGTCCCATCACCATGCGTAGCAGCTCCTGCGCGCTGGCGCCGATCGCCATGCGCACGCCGAGCTCGCCGGTGCGCTGGCTGACCGCGTAGGCCAGCACGCCGTAGATGCCAAGCGCGGCCAGCAGCATCGACACCGCGGCGAAGGCGCCGAGCAGAAGCATCGGCGCGCGCTGCTGGTCCAGCGAGATCGCGATGCGCTCATCCAGGCTGCGGATGTCGTAGACCGGCTGCTCGGGATCGACCGCACGCAGGGCCTCGCGAACCTGCGGGATCAGCTGTTCGGCCGGCAGCGCCGAGCGCAGCACGAAGCTGCCGAACGGCGGCGTCGCCTGGCGGGTCGGCCAGTACAGGGTTTCCTTGCTGGTGGCGGTGGCAAGCTGCTGGTGGCGGACCGTGCCGACGACGCCGACGATGGTGGCCGGTGGCGCATCACCGCCGAAGCGGCTCAGCTGCTGGCCGATCGCATCGCGACCGTTGAAGTGCTTGTTGGCGAGGAGCTCGTCGATCACCACCACCCGCTCGGACTCCGCGCTGTCGGCCTCGTTGAGATAGCGACCCGCCAGCAGCGGGATCTGCAGGGCCTGGAAGTAGTCGCCGGCCACCTGCCGCTGCATGCCGTGCGGACTGGCCTCGCCATCGCCGCTGTCGCGGCCGACGATGCTGTACGAGCCCGAGGAGTTGCTGTTGCTGAAGGGCAGGTTCGAGGTGAACGCCGCATGCTCCACGCCCGGCAGCGCGCGCAGCTGCGCCAGCGCCTCGTCGATGAAGCGGGCGCGCGCGGCGTCCTCGGCGTGGCGCGGCGCGTCCAGATCGACGCGGGCAGTCAGCAGGCCGCTGGACTCGAAGCCCGGGCTCTGATCGGACAGCGCCTGGAAACTGCGCAGCAGCAGGCCGGCGCCGATCAGCAGGGTGGTCGCCAGCGCCATCTGCAGCACCACCAGGCCCTGCCGCGACAGCGCCGCGCGGCGTCCGCCGGCACCCGAGCGCCCGCCCTCCTTGAGCGTCTCGCCGATGTCCATGCGCAGCAGGCTGGCCAGCGGCAGCGCGGCGGACAGCAGCGCCGCCAGCAGGCTGATGCCGATGCCGAACACCACCACTTCGCTGTCGAGGCGGATCGTGTAGTCAGCCGAGTCGGGCTGGATGCCCAGCGCGGGCATCAGCTCGATGCAGGCGGTCGCCACCGCCAGCCCGGCGAGTCCGCCCAACAGGGCCAGCAGCAGGGCCTCGCCCAGCACCTGCAGGGCCAGACGCGTGCGGCCAGCGCCGAGTGCGCTGCGCAGGGTCAGCTCCTTGCGGCGACCGTGCAGGCGGATCAGCATCAGGTTGGCCAGATTGGCGCAGGCGATCAGCAGCACCATGCCAACCGCGGCCTGCAGGATCGCCAGCACTTCGCGCGCCTCGCCCACCTGCTGCTCGCGCAGGCTGCGCGCGCCGCCCTTGAAGTTGCCGGCGCGCAGGAAGGCCGCGTAGCCGGCGCCCACCTCGCCGCCGATGCCGACGATCCGATCGGCATTGCGGGCGATGATGGTGTCGAGCTCGGCGGCAAGGCCTTCGACGCTGGCGCCGGGCTTCAGCCGCGCGATGCTCGCCGAGTACTCGTTGCCGCGCTCCTGGTCGCTCTTCTGCTGCTCGGTGAAGGCGAAGGGCACCCACAGCTGCACGTTGCGCGAGGGAAAGCCGAAGCCCTCGGGCATCACCCCGAGCACGCGGAAGCTCTCGCCGTTCAGGCGGATCTCGCGGCCGATCAGCTCGCGGTCGGCATTGAAACGGTTGCGCCAGAGGTTCCAGGACAGCACCGCGACCTTGTCACTGCCCGGTTCGGCATGCGCATCGGTGAACACCTGCCCCACCGCCGCCTGCGTGCCCAGCGTGCTGAACAGGCTGGGCGTGGCCTTCAGCGCGCTCAGGCGCTCGGGCGTGCCGGCGCTGCTGCTGAGCCCGAAGCTGACATTGGTGTAGAGCGCCATATCCTCGATCGAGGGCGCCTGCTCGCGGCGGTCCAGATAGTCGGGGATCGAGGTGCCGGCGTAGTCGAGGTTCATGTTCGGGTAGCGATTGAACACTTCGACCAGACGCTCGCCGCCGGCGTAGGGCAGCGGCCGCAGCAGCAGCCCGTGCATCACCGAGAAGATCGCCGTATTGGCGCCGATGCCAAGGCCCAGGGTGAGCACGGCAATGGTCAGGAACAGCGGTCGCGCCAGCAGGCCGCGAAGGCTGTAGCGCAGGTCCTGCAGCAGGGATCCGATCATCTCGCTCTCCTCGTCTTGCGGGCGCTCAGGCGCCGCGCAGGCTCTGCACGGGGTCCGCGCGCACCGCACGCAGACTGGGAATCAGACAGGCCACGAGCCCGACCAGACCGAGCACGCCGGCCACCGCCAACAGCACGCCCGGCTCGAAGCTGCCGACGCCGAACAGCTGCGCGCTCAGCGTGCGCCCCAGCAGCACCGCGCCGACCAGGCCCAGGGCCAGCCCCATCAGCAGCAGGCCCAGGCCCTGGCGCAGCAGCAGGCCGAGCAGGCGCCGCGCATCCGCACCCAGCGACATGCGGATGCCGAGCTCCTGCCGACGCTGCTGCACGCCGTAGCTGATCACGCCGTACAGGCCGATCGCCGCCAGCCCCAGAGCGACCGCACTGAAGATCGCCATCAGCCCCAGGTTGAAGCGGCGCAGCAGGTTCAGTTCGCCTGCCATCGCTTCGAAGGGGCGGATCGCCGACACCGGCATCGCCGGGTCGAGCGCCTGCAGGGCGCGGCGCAGCGGCTCGGCCAGGGCCATCGGCTCACCGCGCACGCGCAGGGCGAGGAAGAACTGCTCCTGCACGGCCTGGTGGTGGTGCATGTAGACCTCCGGCGGCGGCTCGCGGTCGGCGCCGAAGTGGCGGGTGTCGGCGACGACGCCGACCACGGTCTTGGGCCCGCCCAGGAACTCGATCTGGCGGCCGACCGGATCGCCCTCGCCCATGAAGCGGCGGGCGAAGCTGCGGTTGACCAGCACGTTGCCCGGCATCTCGCCGGCGCGCGCATCACTGTCCTGCAGGCCGCGCCCCTGCTCGATCATGAGACCGACCGCGGCGAAGAACTCCGGATTGACGAAGCGCCAGTTGGCGCCGGGCTCGCGGCCTTCGACCGGCTCGCTGCCGATCACCCGCACGCCGGAGCTGAAGTTGTCGAGCGCCGACAGGGGCAGCGCGTCGCTGATGCCGACGGCTTCGACGCCCGGCAGGGCGGCGACTGCGGCAAGCACGGCGTCCAGCCTCGGCGCGATGTACTGCGTGTGCCGGCGGTAGGCGTCCTCCCAGCCCTCGCCATCCGGGCCGGGCGGCACGTTCAGCACCAGACTCGCGGTCAGCACGCCCTCGGCCTGGACGCCGGTGTCGACTTCGCCCAAGCGACGCAGGCTCTCGATCATCAGGCCGGCGCCGGCCAGCAGGGTCAGGGCAAGTGCCACTTCCGCCACCACCAGCACGCGCCGCGCGCGACCGCCGTGGCGGCCCGCTGCCGGCCCGCGTCCGGCTTCAACCAGACTGCCAGCGGGCGCCACGTTGGCCGCGCGCCGCGCCGGCAGCAGCGCAAACAGCAGCAGGGTGCCGAGGCTCAGGCCCAGGCACAGGGCCAGCACGCGCAGGTCCAGCGCGACGTCGGCCTGCGCCGGCAGCAGGTCCGGTGCGCCGGCCAGCAGCAGGGGCACGCCGGCCGCAGCGATCAGGGCGCCGCCCACGGCGCCAAGCACGCCGATCAGCAGGGCTTCCACCAGGGCCGCGCGCAGCAGACGGCCGCGCGCCGCGCCCAGCGCCGCGCGCACCGCGTACTCGGCGCTGCGCTGGCTGGCGCGGGCCAGCAGCAGGTTGGCAAGATTGGCGCAGGCGATCAGCAGCACCAGCAGCGAAGCTGCGAACAGGCTCCACAGCGGCTGTTCGAGGCGCGCGCCCAGGCTCTCGCGCAGCGGCTGCAGGCGCGCGCCGAGCTTGGCACTGTCTTCGGGGTAGGTTTCGGCCAGGCGCGCATTGACGGCGGCCAGCGCGGCCTCCGCCTGCGCCGGCGTGGCGCCTTCGGCATAGCGGCCGAGCAGGCGCAGATAGCTGGTGCCGCGCGCCGCCCCGCTCAGCGGCAGATGGGTCGGCAGGTACAGCTCGGCGCCCTCGGGCAGACGCAGGGCTTCGGGCGCCACGCCGATCACCGTCCAGGCTTCGCCGTTCAGTTCGATGCGCTCGCCGATCACCTCGCTGCGGCCGCCGAAGCGCTGCTGCCACAGCGCATGCGAGAGCACGGCGACCTTGTCGCCGCTGTCTTCCTCGGCCTGACCGAACCAGCGGCCGAGCAGCGGCGGCAGGCCCATCACCGTCCAGAACTCGGGGCTGACGCGGAAGCTGATGCGACGCTCGGCGGCGTCGCCGATGCGCAGGGTGCTGATGCCGCCGTTGGTCGCCGCCAGCGCTTCGAACTGGTCTCGCGTGGCCTCGCGCCAGTCGAAGTACAGCGGCCGCGAGACCGGGCCGCCGTAGTTCTCCTGCACGCGCAGCACCTCGACGATGCGCTCGGCCTGCGGGTACGGCAGGGGCTTCAGCAGCACGCCGTAGACCACGCTGGAGACCGCAGTGACCGCACCGACGCCGAGCGCCAGGGTGAGTACGGCGGTGAACAGGAAGCCGGGCTGGCGCAGCAGGCTGCGCAAGCTCTGGCGGATCTCGCTCAGCAGGGTCATGGCTGGGCCTCCCGGCGCGTTGAAAAAGTGCGTCCTTGCATGTCGCCTCCTCGAAATGGATCGCGCGGCGCTGCGCTTCAGTCGCTGCGCAAGGCGGTCAGTGGATCGACGCGCAGCGCGCGCCCCAGCGGACCCGCAACGCCGACGGCGAGCGCCAGCAGCAGGGCGATGAGCGTCGCGCCGATCGCCATCGCGCCGACCTGGCTCTCGCCGTAAAGGCTCTGGCTGAGCGGATCGACAAGAGCGATCGCCGCTGCAACGCCCAACAGCGAGCCGGCCGACCCCCACAGGCCCAGACCGCCGAGCAGTCCACGCCCCAGGCTAAGACCGGAGGCGCCCAGCGCGCGGCGCAGACCGATCTCGCGGATACGCTCGTTCACGAGGCTGCCGAGCAGGGCCGACAGGCCGGTGGTGGCCAGCACCAGGGCGAGCACGCCCAGCGGCGCGAACATACCCAGCACCATCTGCGCCCATTCGTTGGCGCGCGCGCGGCGCTCGGCGAAGCTGCCGATCTCGGCCAGCGCGAAGTCGGGATCGATCCCGGCGGCCAGTGCCTGCAGCCGCGGCACGAAGGCTTCGACATCGCCCTCAAGGCGCAGCGCCAGGGCGAGCTCGGCGCCGCTTCTGGGCGGCATCGGCACGAACACGCTGGGGCGGTCGGCGCCAACGGCATCGGCGAGCCGCACTTCCTCGGTGAGGCCGATGACCTGGTAGCGCACGCTCTCGCCGCCGACGTCGCGGGTGAAGCTCTCGCCGATGCCGTCGCGTCCCTCGAACAGGGCTGCAGCCAGGGCCGGATCGATCACCGCCACGCGCCGCTGCTGGGCGACCTCGTCCTCGCTGAACCAGCGCCCGCGGCGCAGGGGCAGCCCATAGACCTCGGCGAAGCCGACATCGACCGGCGCCAGATCGACATTGATGAGCCGCTCGCCCAGCGCCAGATCGGGCCGACTCACCACCGCCAGTGGAATGTGGTTGGACACGCTCACCGCGCCCACGCCCGGCTCGGCGCGCAGCCGCTGCTGCAGGCGCTCGCTGAAGGCGGCGCGGGCGTCGAGATCGGCGCCGTTGAACTGCGCCACCAGCACGGCATCGGTATCGAGTCCGATCGACTGCGTCTGCTGGGCGTGCGCGCCCAGCCCGGCCTGCAGGGTGGCGAGCACGGTGACGACCGCCAGCAGGGCCTGCAGGGCGAACAGGCCGCGGCTGAAGCGCGACAGCATGCGGCTGGTCGAACGCGTGCCGCTGCGCAGCTCGGCCAGGGCACCGGCGCCGCGCAGGCGCATCAGGGTCGGCACGGTCAGCAGCAGCACCGCCAGCAGCGCGGCGGCGGCGCTGATCGCCAGCACCTGTGCCGACAGCTGCAGCTCGACATACAGCGGCATGCCGCTCTCGACACTCCAGAAGTAGCGCGACAGCGCATCCAGAATGCGATCGCTCAGCAGCAGGGCCAACAGCCAGGCGAGGCCGACCAGCAGCAGCCCCTGCAGCAGCAGGCCCGCGCCGATGCGCAGCGCACCCGCACCCAGCGCGCGCCGCGTCGCCAGCTCGCGCGCGCGGCCCAGCCACTGCACCAGCAGCAGCCCACCGGCATTGGTTGCCGCCATCAGCATGACCAGTCCGACCACCGCGGCCAGCACCAGCACCAGCAGCTCGGTCTGCGGGCCGGAGGACGCGCCCCACAGCGGGCTGAAGTGCAGCGATTCGTGCTTGGCCGCGGCGCCCTGCAGGCGCTCACGCTCGGTCTGGGCCGCAGCAAACGCCGCGCGGATCGCCGGCAGCGCGCTCGGTTCATCGACGCGCACGAGGGTCTGCCAGTAGCGGCTGTGCAGGCCGGGCGAGGCGGCGAGATTCACCGGCCGGTAGATCTGCTGCTGGAAGGGATAGGCGCGCTGCGGCGGCAGCACACCGACCAGCACCGCAGGCGCACCATCGATGCGCAGGCTGCGGCCGATGACCGAGGGGTCGGCATTGAAGCGCGAGCGCCACAGCGCATCGCCGATCACCACCACGGCCGGCGCATCGGCGGCGAAGTCCTCGGCGCTGAAGCCGCGGCCCATCGCCATCGGCCAGCCCAGCAGCGCGAAGGGGTCGCCATCGATCAGGGTGCCGCTGACGCGCTCGCTGCGCACGTCATCGCCATCGGCCGCGGCGAGATTGAACTCGACGCCGCGCAGCAGGACGGTGCGCTCAAGGCCAGGCACGTCAGCACGCAGGGCCAGCGCTTCGCTGCCGGGCAGGCTGCGCGCCTGCGCCGGATGGGCGCCGACGCCGAAGCCGAACAGGCGCTCGCCGGGAATCGCGTCGGGCGCTGCGTCCATGACGAGCGCGCTGATCGCGCTGACGCACATGACCGCGACCAGCCCCAGTGCCAGCACCAGCACGACCGCGGCATTGCCCAGCGGACGCGCGCGCAGCAGGCGCAACGCTTCACCCCAGACGGCGGCCAGTGCGGTCATGGCCGTGCCCTCGCGTGTTCGCCGAAGATGGATCCGAGCGCGCGCATTCAGACCCCCGCAACGTGGCCGGCGCGGGCGCGGGCGATCTGCGCGTCGAGACGGGCTTCTTCCTCCCGACGCAGGCGATGCAGGGTGTCCTCGTCGACAATGCGGCCGTCGAACATGCAGATCTTGCGCTGGGCGAAGTCGGCGTAGCGGGCGTCGTGGGTAACCATGCAGATGGTCGAGCCCGACTGGTGCAGCTCATCCAGCAGGGCCATCACCGCCTCGCCGTTCTTGCTGTCGAGGTTGCCGGTCGGCTCGTCGGCG
>LNFM01011488.1_pt1 | contig 23944 bp, 16 predicted proteins | sample 596031 | NCBI WGS metagenome assembly LNFM01 (sample SAMN04254537, study PRJNA301005) | activated carbon metagenome | isolation source: dual media filters at the Ann Arbor, Michigan drinking water treatment plant | place: USA: Ann Arbor | reverse complement strand
CGATGGGCTCGTGCTTCCACTTCGAGCTGTCCGCACGCCTGCTCGCGCAGGTCCGGTTCGCGCGCGAGAGCATCGATCTCGACCTCGGCGCGCGCGATGGCCTGCTCCCGCTCTTGTTCCGACACTGGCCGTTCACCGACGACGAGAAGGACTTCCTCCCGAAGTGCAACGCGCTGCGAAACAAGATCATCCACTGCGAGCCAGACGCGCTCTACAGGATCGTGAATAAGATCGACCCGTCGTTCATGCCGCCGCCCCACGTGCGGAGCTTGACCTTGGACGAACACGCATCTGGTTCGGAAATCCTCGCCGCCATCACGACCCATGACGGGAGCGTCGCCGTCAACAGCACTACGACGCGAGATCAAGGGTTCTCAGGCTGGATGATGGAGGCCGCCAGCAACGGCACGTTCGCCAAGGCGGTGGAGATCCTCGGCCGCGGCATCGCGATCCTGCGCTCGAAGGGCGAGGCTGCGGCCGAAGGCTAACGCCGCAGGCGTCACAGGTCGCAGGCTCGAACAGGTCGCGGCTGAACTCCGTCGCCTTGCCGGCTTCCGCAACCCGATGTTAGACCGCATCTGGCTGCCACTGCCCGCGGACGCGAGTTCGGGGTTCGAGCGTGGAGGACAGTGGGCGGTCGCTACTCCAGCGACTGCTCCTCAGACAATACCATGCAGTCGGTCACTTCGCCGCCGCTGCACCGGTCGCAATCTCGGAGCTCGCGCTTGGCCTCGGCCGCGGCAGCGATCACGCAGCGATCGTACCCGCGGCCGGACAGGTTGGCGCACGTGCGGTCCTTCTCAATCTTGCGGATCGTGGCGAGGTTCAGCGTCCTGCAACGGCGCTGAAGCTCGGCGTCGGTCTCAGCGTTGCGCTCCCGCACCGCCGACCGCTCGACGGGGACCAGAAACAGAGCGCCGACCACCGCGGCGGCAACGACGACGACCGCGACGACGACGACCATCGTCGGGTACGGTTTCTGCTGCGCCACACGGGCAGACTACCCAAGCTCCGTGAGACGCGCACTTCTCCACGCTCGGAGTTCGCCCGAGGCACCACCGGAGGGATCCCAAGCTCCAGCGAATGGACCAGGAGCATGGGTCGAGCTCCGGGACGGCCGGCGAGCTGCAACGCCCTCACCGCCTGCCATGACCCCGCGAACCACGCGAAAAAGGGCCCGTAGGCCCCCTCTGCTGCTCTTCCAACTGGTCGGGGCGAGAGGATTTGAACCTCCGACCTTTCGGTCCCGAACCGAACGCGCTACCAAACTGCGCTACGCCCCGATGTGAGGCCGCGGTATGTACCGCCCGCGCCGCGCCCCGTCAATCAGCGCGTTGCGCGCTGTCACCTCCGCGCTCCGCGGCCCGCCTCGGCCGGACCCACGCGCCGCCACGCCCACGCCACGCCCCCGTCAGTAGCTGTACGTGAACGTGAAGGGGACGCAGGCGGCGTCCGGGGCGTCGACGATGATGTCGATCGAGGCGTTCTCGTAGCCGCCGTTGCAGTCGAGGGTCATCGCGACCGTGCCGGTGCCGCAGCAGCGGTCGCCGTTGGGCTCGCCCTGCGTGCACGTCGCCTGGGTGCCGCCGGCCGAGCAGTTCGGCAGCAGGCAGAACTCGAGGTCGGCGCCCTCGGTGAAGGTGACCGACGGCTGGGCGTCGCCGTTGCCGCAGGCGTCGGACCACTGCCCTTGGAAGTAGAACCAGTCGGGGCTCGTCGCGGCGTCGACGACCGCGCTGTGCTCGAGCGTGCCGCCGTCGCAGGCGAGATCGCCGAGCGGCACAGAGTCCTCGTAGTCCTGGTTCGACTCGTCGTCCTCCTCGCAGGGCCCGACGCCGACCTCCGCGGACCCGCTCGACTCCACCGCGGTGGGATCCGTGCTGCTGCCGTCGACGCCCGTCGTCCCCGAGGGATCCGTCGCATCGGTCGGGTTCGTCGGGTCACTCGGGTCCGTCGGATCCGTCGGGTCACTCGGGTCCGTCGGATCCGTCGGGTCACTCGGGTCGCTCGGATCACTCGCGCCGGATCCCTCCGCCGAAACCCCACCCGACCCGTCGTCGGATCCCCGCGTCACTCCGCCCGTCGCGTCGCCGTCACCGTCCCCCTCACCGTCACCCGCGCCCTGGCTGGCGTTCGCGACCGTGCTCGACTCGACCGGCGATCCGGTGCAGCCGGGCGCGGCGAACCCCACCAGCACCAGCACCAACATCGAGGCGCGCGTCATCGCGAACGACGCTAGCAGCGCCCGCCCGAACCGGCAACGCCGACACCGCCCCCGACGGGGCGACAACCCGAGTCAGCCCGACGCGCCGTCGGGCCCGAGCTTGCTGCGCAGCCGCTCCTTCACCCGCTCGAAGCGCTTGCGCAGCTTGGCCGCGGCCTTGTCGTGGTCCTCGTCGGGGTCGTCGCACATCACCCGCGCGATGTCGCGCCACGACATGCGCCGATCGACGCGCAAGACCAGCAGCGTGCGGTCGTCCTCGTCGAGGGTCGAGCGCAGCAGCTCGAGCCGGCGCTTCATGTCGCTGCGCATGTACGCGACCGTCGTCGTGCGCACCGCCGCGGCCTGCTGGGCGACCTCGGGGGCCTCCGACATCGCCACCACGTGCCGACGGTGCCCCTGCCGATACGCCTCGCGCACGAGGTTGCGGGCGATCGCGTAGGACCACGTGCGGAAGCTGCTCTCCCAACGGAACGACGGCAACGCGCGCCACAGCTTCTCGCACAGCTCCGAGAACATCTCCTCGGCGTCGTCGGCCGTGCGCGCGAGCGCGAAGAGGTACCCGAGCAGCTCGCCGCCGTAGCCCTCGATCGCGCGGGTCGTCGCGGCCGCGGGGCCCGCCGTCTCGGCGAGCGTGCGGATCTCGTCCTCGAGCGCCTTGGTGCGGCGCTCGTCCTCCGCCAGGCGTGCTGCCCGTTGGGAATCCTCGGGGGCGCCGGTCATCGCGACGACGATGATACGCTCCGCCCCCAATGGGCGACAAGACCAGCGACACGGGCACCGGCAAGACCAGCGACAAGGCCGTCGACAAGACCATCAGCTTCGTCCGCTCGCTGTGCCAGGGCGCCATCGAAGAGGAGGTGATCCTCCCCTACCCCGCGCTGTCCGAGACCGAGCGCGACACGCTCCGCGCGGTCGTCGGATCCGTCGACGAGCTCCTCGGGCCGCGCGCCGAGGACTTCCGCCACTGGGACGCGGCCGGCGAGCTGCCCGCGTCGTTCCTCGAGGAGCTGCGCAACTTCGGGCTGTTCGGCCTGGTGATCCCCGAGGAGCACGGTGGCATGGGCATGCACGCCGCCGCGTACTCGCGCACGCTGCAGCAGGTCGCGCGCCACGACGCGTCGGTCGCGGTCACGATCGGCGCGCACAGCTCGATCGGCATGCGTGGCCTGCTGCTCTACGGCACCGACGAGCAGAAGGCCAAGTGGATGCCCAAGCTCGCCACAGGCGAGATGATCGCGGCGTTCTGCCTGACCGAGCCCGGCGCGGGATCCGACGCGGCGTCGATCCGCACCACCGCGGTCAAGGACGGCGACGACTGGGTGATCAACGGCAGCAAGCTGTGGATCACCAACGGCGGCATCGCCGACTTCTTCACGGTCTTCGCGAAGACCGGCGGCGCCGACGAGCGCGGCAAGCTGTCGGGCTTCGTCGTCACCCGCGACATGCCGGGCGTCAGCATCGGACCCCACGAGGACAAGATGGGGCTGCGGGCCTCGTCGACGACGTCGGTGTACTTCGACAACGTCCGCGTCCCCGCGTTCAACCTCCTCGGGCCCGAGCACGCCGGCTTCAAGGTCGCGATGCACATCCTCAACAACGGGCGCACCGGCCTGGGCGGCGGCGCGGTCGGGGCGATGAAGCGGCTCGTCGAGGCCGCCTCCAAGCAGGCGAAGACCCGCCAGCAGTTCGGCCGCCCGATCGCCGAGTTCGGCCTGGTCAAGCAGAAGCTCGGGCAGATGGTCGTCGACTGCTACGCCGCCGAGTCGGTGGTCAACCTCGTCGCCGGCATCATCGACCAGGGCTACGAGGAGTACGCGATCGAGGCCGCGATCTCGAAGGTCTTCGCCAGCGAGGCGCTGTGGCGCACCGCCGACGAGGCGCTGCAGATCGCCGGCGGCAACGGCTTCATGCGGGATTACCCGTACGAGCGGGTGGTCCGCGACAGCCGCATCAACCGCATCTTCGAGGGCACCAACGAGGTGCTGCGGCTGTTCATCGCGCTGTCGGCGATGAACGACGTCGGCACAGAGCTTAAGGAGCTCGCGTCGAGCCTGCGCGGCGTGTTCGACGATCCGATCAAGGGCTTCGGCGTCATGTCGGCGTACGCCCTGCGCCGCGCCGCGCTCGCCACCGGGATCCGCCGGGCCAAGTCGGCGTTCACCAAGATCGAGCCGTCGGTCGCCCCGGCCGCGCAGATCTTCGCGGTGTGCACCCGCGATCTGGCGACCGCCGCCGATCGGATCCTGCGCAAGCACGGCAAGCACATCATCGGCAAGCAGTTCGCGTCGAGCCGCCTCGCCGACATCATGATCGACATGTTCGTGCTCGCCGCGATCATCTCGCGGGTCAACGCCGCGGTGGTCGCCTCGGGCACCCAGGGCGCCGCCAAGGAGCTGGAGATCCTGAACGTGTTCGCCGGCCAGGCCCGCCGCCGCATCCGCGCCAACTTCGAGCGGATCGACGACAACGACGACGAGCTCATCAAGGGCCTCGCCGACGACGCCGTGGCGCGCGAGGGCTACGGCTGGGACAACCTGTGAGCGTCACGCCGCACGGCCACTTCACGCTGCGCGGCTGGGCCCCATCTCCCGCATCTTGACCGCGAGATCGAAGTCGAGGCTCGAGACGATCGCCTCCAGGTTCGCGAGGCGCTGCTCGACCTCGGGGGAGCTGGGGGCCGGCAGCGCCGGGCGGGGCGCCGGCTGGCGCAGCGCGGCCATCTGCGTGCGGTGATCGAGCACGCGCTGGATCAGCCACGCGGTGAAGACGAAGGGGGTGGCGACGATGCACACGACGGCGAACATGGATACGAACTCCCAAAGTCGCCCGCCGGCGGGGTGCCGCGGGAGGCAAGGCCTACCGAAGCTGACGGACGGGCATTCCGCCGGACACCGCGGCGCCCTCGGCGATGCGGATCCGCACGGTTTTTGCGCCCCGCGCCGACACCCCCGGGGTGTTAGCGTGCCGCCGCCACGCTCGATGGGTGTGGCGACGGAACCAGGGGTCATGCGCGTGCGTTCTACGAAATTCATCCTCGGTGCCCTGTTCGTGCTCTCGGTCCTGTCATGCCGGGGCAAGAAGGACGGTCCCCTCGCCATGATCGATCCCGACGACGCCGCGCCCCCCGTGCGCACCGGTGACGAGCCCGGCCTCACGATCACGCTCGGCCACGCCGACGCCGACGGCGGCAAGGCGGCGCGACCCAAGCTCGCCGAGGCGACGGTGCTCGGCGAGGCCGACACCGCGAAGGTGCTCGCGCGCCTGCCCAAGCTCCCCGCATCGCCCGACGACACCAAGGACTTCGCGATGCGCCCGGGCTCGGCGCCTCCGCCCACGACCGGCGCCACCGTGCTCGGCGCCTTCCCGCCCAAGGCCAGCCCACCGGCCGTCGCCGCGCGCCCGAGCGGGCCGCTCGAGGTGACCCGCTTCGCCCCCGAGGGCGCGGTGCCCATGGCGCCGCACGTGTCGATCAGCTTCTCGCAGCCGATGGTCGAGGTCACGTCGGTCGCGGAGCTCGCGGCCAAGGACGTGCCGGTGAAGCTGTCGCCCACGCCCGCCGGCAAGTGGCGCTGGGTCGGCGCGAAGACGCTGATGTTCGAGCCGGCCGAGCGCCTGCCGATGGCGACGCGCTACCGCGTCGAGATCCCCGCGGGCACGCGCTCCGCAGTGGGCACCAAGACCGCGAAGGCGACGGCGTTCGACTTCCAGACCCCGCCACCGACGGTGAAGCAGCTCTATCCCCAGGGCCAGCCCACCCGACTGCGACCGGTGATCTTCGTCGAGTTCGATCAGGCGATCGACCCCGCGAAGGTCGCGCCGATGATCGAGCTCGGCGTCGGTCGCAAGGGCCGCGCGGTGCGCCTCGCGAAGCCCGAGGAGATCGCCGGCGACGAGGTCGTCCGCACCCTCGCCGAGCAGGCGATGAAGGATCGCTGGCTCGCGGTGGTTCCCGTGGACGCGCTGCCGAGCGACAGCCGCGTGCAGATCACCCTGGGCCCCAAGGTGCCGTCGGCCGAGGGCCCCGAGCTCAGCGCCGCCGCCGAACGCTTCGAGTTCAGCACCTACGGCCCGATGCGGATCGCGGCGCACCGCTGCGGTTACGACGGCAACTGCCCGCCCGACCAGCCCTTCGAGATCGAGTTCACCAACCCCATCGACCCCAAGAAGTTCGACGCGGCGATGGTGAAGGCCGAGCCCGCGATCGACGACATGCGCGTCGAGGTGTGGGGCCAGAACATGGTCGTCAGCGGCCGCACCAAGGGCCGCACCAAGTACCAGGTCACGGTGTCGGAGACGGTGCCGGACATGTTCGGGCAGCGCCTGGGCAAGGCCGACACGCTGACGTTCCGCGTCGGCGCGGCGCCCGAGTCGTTGTCGGCGCAGGGCTCGGGCCTCGTGGTCCTCGATCCCGCCGCCGGGCCCGAGTTCGCGGTCTACTCGACCAACCACAAGAAACTCCGCGTGCGCGCGTACACGGTCGACCCCGACGACTGGCGCGACTACCTCGCGATGATCGAGCGGATCGGCCGCGACTCCCGCGACGTGAAGCCGCCGGGCACCCGCGCGTTCGACAAGGAGATCGACGTGCGTCGCGACGACGATGCGATGGTCGAGACGCTCGTCGATCTGCGACCCGCGCTGAAGGGCGGCCTCGGTCACGTCATCGTGATCGTCGAGCCGCCGGGCAAGCCCAAGGAGCCGTGGATGCAGCAGCGCGTGGTCGCGTGGGTGCAGGCCACCAAGCTGGGCCTGTCGGCGCACGTCGACGGCGAGCAGATGCTGGTGTGGACGACGTCGCTCGACGGCGGCAAGCCCGAGGCCGGCGTCGCGGTCGAGCTCGGCGGCGGCACCAAGGCCGACAGCGACAAGGACGGCCTGGCGCGCCTCGTGCTGCCCGGCAAGGCCGCGCCGGTCGTCGTCGCGCGCAAGGGCAACGACGTCGCGTTCCTCCCCGAGGCGGTGTGGTGGTGGTCGGCCGGCGACGGCTCGTGGAAGAAGTCGACCCGCGGCGACGAGCTGCACTGGTACGTCTTCGACGATCGCCACCTGTATCGCCCCGGCGAGGAGGTCCACGTCAAGGGCTGGATCCGCAACGTGCAGGGCGACAAGGGCGGCGACGTCACGGCGGCCGCGGGCCTGCGCGACGTCGCGTACACGCTCACCGACTCGCAGGGCAACAAGATCAAGTCGGGCACGCTGACGCTCAACGCGTTCGGGGCGTTCGACACCGTGCTCGCCCTGCCCAAGACGATGAACCTCGGCGGCGCGTCGCTGGTGCTCACCGCCAAGGGCGCGAAGAAGGGCCTGATGGGCGCGGAGTACTGGCACAGCTTCGACGTCCAGGAATTCCGCCGGCCCGAGTACGAGGTCACCACGGCGCTCGACGAGGGGCCGCACGTCGTCGGCGGCCGCGCCGTCGCCACCGTGAGCGCGAAGTACTACGCGGGCGGCGGGCTGCCCAACGCGGCGGTCGACTGGCGCGTCACCTCGATGCCGGGCAGCTACCAGCCGCCCGGCCACGATGGCTGGCTGTTCGGCAAGATCGAGCCGTGGTGGTGCTTCTGGCGCGGCTGGGGCCCGTACACGCCCGACCCGGCGCGGGAGCCGAAGTCGAGCACGTTCACCACGACCACGGACGGCGCCGGCGAGCACCGGCTCGCGATCGACTTCGTGTCGGTCAACCCCGCGCGGGCGATGAGCGTCACCGCCGAGGCCACCGTCACCGACGTCAACCGCCAGGCGTGGAGTTCGACGACGAGCACCGTCGTGCACCCCGCATCGCGCTACATCGGGCTCAAGAGCGAGCGCGCGTTCGTGCAGGCCGGCGAGGCGATCGAGATCGACGCCGTCGTCGCCGACATCGACGGCAAGCGGGCGATCGGTGCCCCGGTCGCCCTGCGCGCGGTCCGACTCGAGTGGCAGCAGGAGAAGGGCGAGTCCGTCGAGAAGGAGCTCGACCCGCAGACCTGCGAGAAGAAGAGCGCGGCGGATCCGGTCCGCTGCAGCTTCACCGCGGCCAAGGGCGGCAGCTATCGCATCGTCGCGACCACGACCGACGACGAGGGGCGCATCAACCGCACCGAGTTCGAGCTCTGGGTGGCGGGCGGCGACCTGCCGGCGCCGCGCGACGTGGCCCAGGAGCAGGTGCTGCTGATCCCCGACGCCGAGTCGTACGAGCCCGGCCAGACCGCGAAGATCGCCGTGTCGGCGCCGTGGCCGGACGCCGAGGGCCTCGTGACGCTGCGGCGCTCGGGCATCCTCGAGACCCGCCGGCTCCGGTTCACGGGGACGTCGAGCGTGATCGAGGTCCCGATCACCGACGCGCTCACGCCCAACGTCGTCGTGCAGGTCGACCTCGTCGGTAGCGCGGTGCGCAGGGGCCCGGACGGCAAGCCCGATCCCAAGCGGCCGCCGCGGGTCGCGTTCGCGAGCGGCAACGTGAGCCTGTCGATCCCGCCGCGGCAGCGCACGCTCGTGCTCGACGTCCGCCCCGGCGCGGCGAAGATCGAGCCCGGCGGCAAGACGACGGTCACCGTCGACGTCCGTGACACAGCGGGCAAGGCGATCGCGGACGCCGAGGTGGCGCTGGTCGTCGTCGACGAGTCCGTGCTCGCCCTGACCGGGTATCGCCTGCCCGACCCCTTGGCGGCGTTCTACTCGATGCGGGACGGTGGCGCGCGCGATCACTACCTGCGCGCGCAGGTGCTGCTCGCGACCGACACGACGATCGCCCTGGGCGGCCTCGGCGGCGACGGTGCGGCGCCTGGAGGTGGGGGCAAGCGGGCCGAGGCCAGCCTCGCGATGGCCGACGCGGCCCCGCCGGCGCCGCCCGAGTCGCCGAGCCCCGCGAGGTTCTCCCCCAAGGCCAAGGACAAGGGCGGCGAGGGCAAGGACGACGGCGGCGCGATCGCGATGCGCAGCAACTTCGACGCGCTCGCGCTGTTCACCCCGAGCGTGAAGACGGACGGCTCGGGCCACGCGAGCGTGCCGCTGAAGCTGCCCGACAACCTCACGCGCTACCGCATCATGGCGGTCGCGGTCGCGGGGACCAAGCAGTTCGGCGCGGGTGATGCCGCGATCACGGCCCGGCTCCCGCTGATGGTGCGGCCGTCGGCGCCGCGGTTCCTCAACTTCGGCGATCGCGTCGAGCTGCCGGTGGTCGTGCAGAACCAGACCGACGCGCCGATGACCGTCGACGTCGCCGTGCGGGCGCACAACGCCGAGCTCACCCGCGGCGCGGGTCGCCGCGTGCAGGTGCCCGCGAACGATCGCGTCGAGGTCCGCTTCCCGACCGCGGCCGCCTTCGCCGGCACCGCGCGCTTCCAGGTCGGCGCGGTGGCCAGCGGCACGAAGGCGTCCGACGCCGCGCAGTTCGAGCTGCCGGTGTGGACGCCCGCGACGACCGAGGCGTTTGCGACCTACGGGGAGCTCGACTCCGGCGCGGTGGCGCAGCCGGTCAAGGCCCCCGCCGGGGTGTTCCCGCAGTTCGGCGGGCTCGAGATCTCGACGACGTCGACGGCGGTCGCCGCGTTGACCGACGCGGTGCTGTACCTGGTCGCGTATCCGTTCGAGTGCTCGGAGCAGGTCGCGTCCCGCGTGCTCGCGATCGCGGCGCTGCGCGACGTGCTCGAGGCGTTCCGCGCCGAGGGCCTGCCGCCCGCGAAGGAGCTCGTCGCCGCGGTCGATCGCGACCTCGACAAGCTGAAGCGGATGCAGACCGACGACGGCGGGTTCTCGTTCTGGGGCCGCGGCTGGCCGTCGTGGCCGTACCTGACGATCCACGTGACGCACGCGCTCGAGCGCGCACGCCTCGAGGGCTTCAAGGTCGACAAGTCGATGCTCGAGACGGCGCGCACGTACCTGCGCGACGTCGAGAAGCACATCCCCGGCGACTACCCGGTGGAGGTCAAGCGCGCGATCCGGGCCTACGCCCTGTACGTGCTCGCGGTCGGCGGCTCGCCCGACGTCCGCAAGGCCCACGCGCTGCTCGACACGGCCGAGCTCGACAAGCACCCGCTCGAGCTGGTCGCGTGGCTGCTGCCGACGTTCGCGGGCGACCCCGACTCGCGCAAGACCGTCGCCGCGATCCACAAGCTGCTGCGCAGCAAGGTCAGCGAGACCGCCGCGGGCGCCCACTTCGCGACGTCGTACTCCGACGGCGCGCACCTGCTGCTGCACTCGGATCGCCGCGTCGACGCCATCCTGCTCGAGGGGCTCATCGCCTCGGATCCCAAGAGCGATCTGATCCCGAAGCTCGTCCGCGGGCTGCTCGATCACCGCGTCGCGGGCCGCTGGTCGAGCACACAGGAGAACGGCTTCGTGCTGGTCGGCCTCGATCGCTACTTCGACGTCTACGAGAAGGCGACGCCGGACTTCGTGGCCAAGGCGTGGCTCGGCAAGGACTACGCGGGCGACCACGCGTTCCGTGGGCGCACGACCGAGACCCACCGCATCGACATCCCGATGGACTGGCTCGCGGGATCCAAGGCCAAGGACGGGGCCGACCTGGTGCTGTCGAAGACGGGCGCCGGCCGGCTCTACTACCGCGTGGGGATGCGCTACGCCCCGCGCGACCTGAAGATGCCGGCGTACGACGCCGGGTTCGCGGTGACCCGCCGCTACGAGGCCGTCGACGATCCGGCCGACGTGCGCCGCGACGACGACGGCACGTGGCGGATCAAGGCCGGCGCGCGCGTGCGCGTGCGGCTCGAGATGGTCGCCGAGGCGCGGCGCTACCACGTCGCGCTGGTCGACCCGCTCCCCGCGGGCCTCGAGCCTGTCAACCCCGCGCTCGCGACCTCGGGCGCGCTGCCCAGCGATCCCAAGGGCGATGGAGGCGGCGACCGCTGGTGGTGGTGGTGGCGGACCTGGTACGAGCACCAGAACCTCCGCGACGAGCGGGTCGAGGCCTTCACCTCGCTGCTCTGGGAGGGCGTCCACGACTACGACTACGTCGCGCGGGCCACGACGCCGGGCGAGTTCGTCGTGCCGCCGCCGAAGGCCGAGGAGATGTATCACCCCGAGACGTTCGGCCGCGGCGCGAGCGATCGCGTCATCGTAGAGTGATGGGTGGAGTGACGGGGTGGTTCCCCCCCGCCGCGACGCGGGTGGGAACCTTCGCACACCGTCGGGCGAAGCTCCGCGTGGGGGGGGCGAGGACGCGGCCGGATCGGCCGCGGCGGCCCTCCGCATCCACGGAGCTTCCATGCGACGCACGTTCTCCTCGGCCCTCGCAATCGCGGCCCTCGTCCTGTGCATTCCGGCCTGTACGCCGGCCTCCAGCGACGATCCCGAGACCTGGGAGTTCCCGGCCTGGGGCACCAAGGGCGATCAGATCGGCACCGCGCTGACCGTGACGCACGACGCCTCGGCCCAGGTGTTCGATGGCTACAACCGGGTCGTCGACGCGGCGATCCGTAGGAATTGCGTACTGCCCGAGGACGGCGGGCTCGCGGTCGCGGACTTCCGCGCTGGCGGGGACGTGATCGACACCGAGCTGCAGTACCTGAGCAGCCGCAAGCAGCTCGAGCAGGCGCTCGACATCGACGCGCAGGCCAAGCTCGCCCTCGGGCCGCTGTCGGGCTCGGGCCAGGTCGGCCTGGGGCAGTCGTTCCGCAGCTCGGATCGCACGGTGTCGATCCTGCTGCGATCGCGGCACGTGTACACCGTCATCAACCAGCAGGCCCACGAGCTCACCGACGGCGCGCTCGCGACCCTGCAGAGCGACCCGGCGCAGTTACATCGCGGGCGTCGCCCACGGCGCCGAGCTGGTGATGCTGATCCAGATCGAGTCGAGCACGCTCGACAAGAAGCTGCAGGTCGAGTCGAAGCTCGCGGCCTCGGGCATCAAGGCCGGACCGGCGACGCTCGACGCCTCGCTCGGCAGCAAGTTCGCCAGCGCGCTGGCCGACGAGTCGGCGGAGGTCTCGGTGTTCGTGCAGTCGCGCGGCTTCGTGCCGTCGGTCGATCTCGCCGCGCTGTCGAAGCTCGACGGCGACGCGTTCGCGGTCGCGGCCGAGGCCCAGAAGCAGCTGCGTGCTTCCGTCGAGCTCGACAAGTGCCACGACCAGGGCGCCGCAGGCCCCGGGGCGTGCGGGGGCGCGCCGGCCCGCGGCTACCTCGCCAACGGCGCCCGCGTGGCGGTGCCGATGGGGATCCTCCGCCAGGAGTTCCAGCGCACCGGCAACTTCCCCAGCACGTCGGTCGTCGTCGACGCGATGCTCGCGTCGGCCCGCGCCGCGGACCAGGCCAACGCGGTGATCGAGGACTTCGCCGAGCTGTACGACGCGGTGCTGTCGATCCACGCCGACGAGGCCGGCGCGATGGTCGACGGCGGCCGCCCGTTCGATTTCGGCATCTACGACACGACCCCGGTGATGCGCGAGGACTTCACCTACGACGAGTGGACCGATCACGCCGCGGGTTGGGCCGAGACCTTCGATCCCGGAGGTGGCGAGGCGATCGATCGGCTGAGCGCCGCGCTGCAGCCGTGCTGGAGTCGCGCCGAGTTCGGGGACTTCAGCGACTGCGCGACCAAGCCCGGCCAGACCGACGACGGAAAGGCCCTGTTGGCGCTGTTCGCCGAGTACGACGAGGCCCGCGTGCGGCCGGTGTCGTACGCCAGCGCCGTGAACCCGACGACGCACGGCGACGCGCTGGGCTCGTGCCCGAAGGCGTGGCGGCTGCCGACCAAGGCCGAGGCGAGCCGGCTGTGGTACGCGATCGAGCGCAGCCCCGACGTCGCGGCCCCCACGGCGGACGACGGGATCCTGCAGGCCCACCGTGCCGCGTGGTACGAGGACGCGGGCCAGGACTGCGCGGCCGATGAAGGCGCGTACCTCGAGCGTCTCGCCGACGGCACCTTCCACACCGGCTGCTACGCCAGCGGCGGGGTGTTCTCGAGCTCGATGCGACTGCCCGCGCTGTGCGTGCCGAAGACGGGGCTGTGGGGCACGGCCGTGCCCAAGCTCCCGACGAACTAGACGCGACGGCGTCTCACCGCGGTGACGTCAGCACCGAGCGCAGGATGCCGCTCGGATCCAACAGCGCCTTGGCCCGCCGCCAGTCGTCGTAGCGCGCACCGTAGTGGGCGCGCCAGGCCGCGTCGTCGGGCTCGAACAGCCAGCCCGACAGGTAGCGCTTGCCGCCGATGCCGAGCAGCGCATCGTGGGCGCGGCGCAGGGCGTCGAGCGCGATGGGCTGGAACGGCGCGGGCACGCCCACGGGCAGGATCGCCAGGCCGACGATCGGGGCGACGGGCAGCATCACGAACGCGGGTCGCGGCACGTCGGCGACCGGCATGACGCGGTGGCCATCGCCGAGGAAGACCGGCAGCGTCGGGATCAGCTCGGGCAGCAGCGCCGTGGCGGCGTCGGCGGGCAGCGTGCACTCGAGCCACGGGTGGACCTGCTGCCACGCCCCGGTCGCGCGCATGAACTCGAAGCGCAGATCGTAGCGCGAAGCATACTCGACGCTGTCGCTGTCCTCGACGTGGAGGACCTCGCGGTGGTGCAGGCCGTGCAGCGGGTCGACGCTCGGCGCGTCGTCGTCGAACTCCATCGACACGTGCAGGCCGCCGAACCACCGGGCGAACGGGACGCGGCGCCCCTGTGGCCCGCGACGCACGCCCTGCAGCGCGGCCGAGGCGAAGCCCTCGAGGTGGACGCACCACGGCTCGGCCATGATGCGGCGCTCGTCGGCGATCATCGTCGCGAGGTCGTCGTAGAGCAGGCAGTGCGTGCGCGTGGTCCGGCCCAGCGGCCGCAGGCGCAGCTCGACCTCGCAGAGGAAGCCGAACTGTCCGAGCCCGCCGAGGACCGCATCGTAGACCTCGCGGCGATCCTGCGGACCGGCGACGACCTGTTCGCCCGCGCCGGTGACCGCGGTGAACGACTCGACCGACGAGACCGCGAAGCCGCGCTGGTGACTCGTGCTGCCGATGCCACCCGCCGACAGCGTCCCCCCGACGCTGAGCTCGAGGTTGAACGGCATCACCGCGGGCGCCAGCCCGTGGGCCGACGTGGCCGCGAGGAGCTGTCGCCACGACACCGCCGCGCCGCAGCGCGCGATGGCCCGCGCCGGATCGATGGTGATCCCGCCGAAGGCCCGCATGTCGACGCCGATCCCGCCCTGCGGCACCGCCTGGCCGCTCTGGCTGTAGCCGAGGGTTCGGGGGGTCAAGGCGACGGACTCGGCCCGCGCGAGCTCGACGAGGGCGCAGAGCGCATCGACGTGCTCGGGCCGCGCGACCGCGTGGGCACGCCCGACGACGAGGCCACCGAAGTCGCGCTCGACCTCCCGCGCCTCGGGCCCGTGCGCGACGGTGAGCCCGGGGATGGCGTGCAGCCGCCGCGACGCGGTCTCGGACAGGGGCGTGTCTTCGGTCATGGTCGAGCCCGGGGGTGTGCGACGCGCGTCAGGGCGCCGGCGCGTGGTGGGCGGTGTGCAGGTGCGTGGCGAAGCGGGCGAAGTATCCGAAGCAGCGCCGCACGAGCGCGACCGCGGCCTCGAAGTTGGCGTCGTCGAGGGGGATCGATCGGATCGCGTGGGCGCCGGCCTCGGTGAACATGTCGTGGTCCGACTCGACCTGCTCGTGCGAGCGCGCGAAGTACCGCAGGGGCCGGTCGTATCGCGCCCGCTCGAGCAGGCCGTTGACCCGGTAGAAGAACGTCGCGCCCACCGCCTCGAGCACGAGCGGGACGGTCAGGCGCAGGCGATCGTCGTCGGCGGAGAGGACCTCGGAGAGCATGGCGTACGACAGGTCGCGCGCCGCCCGGTGGTGCGCGGCGAACACCCACGGGACGTCGCGGACGCAGTCGAGCTCGATCATGTCGGTGGCGAACCACTGCTCGTGCCCGGAATCCTCGTCGCGGTGCCGCCCGGCGATCTCGCGCAGGTGCGGATCGACGATCCCCTCGTGCGACAGCCGAAGCATGTCCTGGAAGGCGAACACGTAGAAGTAGAGGTTCGGCGCGAAGCGGCGCAGGTCCTCGACGTCGCTCGACGCGTCGAGCATGCGCAGGAACGCGTGGTCGGAGAAGCCGCGGCGCTGATCATCGACCTCGCGCATCACGTCGGCCATGGTCTTGTTCGTCATCGTGCATCGACTCCAGCGGGTTCGAACGGGGACGCGATCGCCAAGGGCGGCCGCACGCAGTATGTCTCGGGCACGAGGTAGACGGTGACGTTGCTGCCGTCTGCGGTGTGCTTGAGGGACGCGTAGCTCTGGATGCCGACGCCGGCGCAGAGCGGGCGTGCGGCGAACGCGGGGATCGCCGACTCGTAGGCCGCGGTCGCGATGCCCACGCTGCGCAGGTACGCGCAGATGCGGTCGCTGGCCACTTGATCGTCGCGCGCGTACCCGCGGATCGGCACGTGCAGCGTCGCGGACGGTCGGGCCTCCCCCTGCACCCACGAGAAGCACGTGATGATCGGCTTGGCGTCGTAGGGGCCGTCGCCGCCCGTCATGCGCCGACAGAAGTCGCTCGCCTCGCCCGCGACGTAGCCGCGGCAATTCTTGAGCGCCTGCTCGATCCCGCGGCCATCGATGCCGTGGTGGCGGACGTAGACCTTCACGCGCGCGTGTCGGTCGGCGCTGAGATCGAGTCCGAAGTACTTGAGCTCGTCGGCCTCGTCGCGCGCCAGCACGTCGCGCAGCAGCGGCCACGCCTCGTCGATCCCGAGGCACAGCAACGCCTGCGCGACCCGCTGCGCGGCGCTCGGCACCCCGGACGGACCGCCGACCTGCGGGTTCAGGTAGACCTTGACCGCCGGAGGCGCGGCGCCCTCGAACCCGACCGCGTGCCAGCGCGCGAGCTGGGCTGTCGGCGCGTCGCTGCGGAAGAGCGACTCGATCGTGCGGAGCCGATCGAGGGGGACCCCGAGGCGCGCCGCGAGCTGGTCGGTCATCGCCTCGCCCGCGGCCTGCAGATCGGCGAGGCTCGGCGTGGCCCCGCCCGTCTCCACCAGCACGCGCAGCGCGGCGTGCTTGCGGTTGAGGGCCACCGAGAACTCGAAGGGCCCGTGGTCATCGCAGATGTCCGAGGGCCACGCGGGGGGCTCCGATCGGGGGCGGGCGCCGTGGTCCCCGAGGAGGTCGACGACGCAGTCGCGGATCTCGTCCCGGCGCGCCTCGAACCCGAAACCGGCCACGAGGGCGTCGACCTTGCGGGTCGCCTGCTCCGCGAGGGTCCCTGGTTCCGTCATCTCGGGCATGCGCTCTTGACGCGTTACCAACGTTCACCCCCACCGAAAACTGATAGATGAACCACTACTTTTTCAGGGTAGTGGGACGATCGTCCGGACGCAAGTCCGGGGAATTCTGGCCAAATGGCCAGCGATGCACCGAACGGCCGCGGTGGATGTGGGGTCTTCGGGCGGCAAATGCTGGGTTTGTTGGGTTCCGTCTTCGCGCTCGCTGCGCAACTCCAGACCGACCGGCCATCCGGCCGACGCCGCAAGCCGTGCGTCGCGTCCCCCCAGCTGGTGAAAAACTCGCACGATTCCAATGGCTAGGCGCCCGAGACGGGACGGTTCGGCCGACCGGGCGTCATCGCCGCACTTGCGTCCCCATTCGGCTTCATACATGAGTAAACGTTAATCTACGTTGCATTTTCTAGGATAGGTAAAACCGCGCCGGGATCCGCCTCTGCGAATCCACCTCCGCTCCACCCGACGCCGCCCGCCCGTTGCGATCCCTCAACCCCGTGCCGAGTCGAGCACTCGTCGGCCCCGATAGGAGTCCCGCGCCGTGACGCTACCCCACCGTCTCCCCCTCCTCGCCGCCCTCTTCGCCCTCGCCCCGGTCGCCTGTGACGACGGCAGCGAGCCCTCTCCCCTCGACACCGAGTTCCGCTGGGGTGGCCACGGCGGAGGTGGCCACGGTGGAGGCGGCCACGGTGGAGGCGGCCACGGTGGAGGCGGCCACGGCGGAGGCGACTGCGACGACGACGACGACGACGACGGAGCGATCGAGATCGACGCCAAGGCCGGGTTCTCGTGCGACTTCATGATCGCCCCGGGGACCCCGCCCGAGCTGATCGCACCGACGATCGAGCGCGACCGCATGTACATGGCGGACCAACCGGGGATGCTCTACGGCAAGCACCTTCCCCTCAGCATCGACCCGCTCACGGGCGCGATGGCCAGCGGAGGTCGCTACCTCTTCGGCACCAAGCAGCAGGCACACGCGTACAAGGAGTGGGTCACCGAGGACTACATCCTCGACGGCGTGCAGTTCCTCGCCCGCCCCGAGGTCGTCGCGCCCGAGTGCCACGAGTGGACCAACATCGGCGCCTACGAGCTCGGCGACATCTCGACCGATCACGTGGTGATGCGGACCGAGCGCTGGCAGATCCCCGGCAACAAGAACCGGAAGGACTACCTCGAGGACCTGCTGCCGGACCTCGTCGACGAGGCGCAGGAGCGCGGACTCACCGGTGTCTGGCTGCTGTACAGCCGCCCCGAGCAGCTCGTCGAGATCGTCTACATCGACGATCGCGTGGCGCCGCCGGCCCCCGGTGAGCTCGACTTCGCCAGCTTCTTCGCGCTCGCCGGCTCGCCGACGCTCGGCGGGGCCTTCGACGCGAAGGGCTGGACCCGGGTGCTCGATCGTACCCACTTCGTCCTGTCGATCTGGTTCCCGTTCGAGCTCGGCGACCAGGGTGCACCGTCGCTGTGGCCCAACTCGCCGCCGCTCCCGGAGCCCTACTGTGGCGACGGTGTGTGCTCGGTCAGCCGGGGCGAGGCGAACGACAGCTGCGCGGCCGACTGCACCCCGACCTGCGGCGATGCCGAGTGCGACCCGGACGAGGGCACCGCGAGCTGCCCCGGCGACTGCCGCATCCGCCCCGCGTTCTGAACGGCGTGGGCCCCTCGGTCCTCGCGCCGCCGTTGAGTTTGGCCAAGCGGCCGATTATGATGCCGGTTCGGTGAGCTGCAACGCTCTTCGAACCGCTCGGCAACCGACCGCCGCCCGCACTCTACGCCCCGCGAGGACCCCCCATGGAATTCGTCTCTCCTGATCCCGACGCGCAAGTCCGTGCCGCGAACGTCCGCGCGACGCTCGACGCCTTCCAGCTGCGCCCGTCGCTGGGTCGAAATCTCATCGATCGCCACAAGCTCGGCCTCGATGACCTCCGACCGGAGAACTTCATCCCGGTGCAGCGGTGGCTCGACGCGCTCAAGGAGATCCAGGAGGAGATCGGGAGCAACCTGCTCCACCGCGTCGGCATCGCGATCCTCGAGAACATCGAGCTGCCCCCGGTCTTCAACAACCTCGAGGCCGTCCTCGGGGCGTTCGACGACATCTACTACGCGAACCACCGCGGCAACGTCGGCCACTACTACTCGACGCGACGACCCGATGGGGTCTGGGAGGTGCGCTGCGAGACGCCCTACCCACGGCACTTCGAGCACGGACTCGTCGTCGGTATCTCGCGCAAGTTCGCCGGCAAACGGCTCTACCACGTCGACTACATCGAGGCGCCGCCGGGCGGCGACCTCACCTGCACGATGCTGCTGCGCCCCGCCTGATCGCCCGAGACGGGGCTCGGTCGCGACGGGGCCGGCGTCCGGCCCCACCCGCGTGAACTCAGTACCCGGAGCGCGCCTCGCCGCCGCGCCCCGGGAGCATCCCCCGGATCCAGGTCGGGCCGTCGGTGAAGAGGTGATCGCGGACCGCCCGCACCGCCCCGCCGACCCCACGCGGGAAGGCGCGCAGCAGGACATCGAGGTGGCCGTCATCCGACTCGACGCCGTGGACGGTGACGACCGAGGAGACGAGGCCGAGCAGGCGTCGCACCGCCTTGTTCTTGCCGATCTTCGGGTGCTTCATCAGATCGATGACGAGGCGATTGCCCGTCGACTCGCCGAGCAGGCGGTTGAGCTTGGGCAGGTGCGCCGCGAGGTTGCCACTCTTGGTCAGGTCGAGCGCGCCCGACTTGATGAGCGCAGCCACCGGCGACTCGGCGTCGCCGAGCACGCGCAGCGTCGTGCCCTCGAGGCGGACCTCGACGCGCAGCTCCTCGGCCGAGAGCTTGATGCGCTCGATGAAGATCGAGGTCACCGCGCGCACGGTGGTGCCCATGAGGCCCAGCGTGGCGGCGACGCGGATGCCCGGTGGGTCCGGATCGATCTCGATGTCCTTGGGCCCGCCCTCCCCACCCTGCCCCGCGAGGAAGCGCAGCGAGGCGATGGGCACGCCGAACCGTAGGCCGATCGCGTTGCGGAAGACGCGGACGAGTTCTTCGGGGTGCGTGCGCAGATAGGAGGTCGTGGCGTCGATCAGTGCTTGGCGTGCGCCCATGCCCGGGCAGCATACGCCCGCCGTCGAACCGACGGGAAGCGCATTCCGGTGCCACGCGACCGCCGACGGCGTCCCCATCCGACGCCGGCCTGGCCCAAGAGGTGTCACGACGCCCGAACGCGCGCGCCCGAACCGACCCTTCGTTCGGGAGGCCGGGATGGCCGGGGCCGACCGACCGTGTTACAGGATCGATGGTGGGCCCAACGCATCGTGCCTGGGTGTCGGCGTTGGCGTGCGCGCTCGCGGCCTGCGGGTTCGGCGACGAGCGCAACCCACCCGCACCGGTTGCGGGAGCGACGAGCACCGGCCCGACCGACATCACGGTGGGCAGCGGCGTCGTCGAGCCCACCCCGGATCCCTGCGCGCCCGACGGTGCCGACTCCGGCAGCGACGACGCCATGGCCGAGGCCGGCGGCGACGACGGCTTCAAGTTCGACGTCGGCGGGCCCGACGGATCGGTGGGCTTCTCGCTGAGCTGCGACGACGTCGCCGACGCCCCGAGCAACCTCGGCTGCACGTTCTGGGCGGTCGATCTGCCGAACGACGAGCGCGGCACGGAGATGTCGCCACCGGCGGCCGAGCAGCCCTTCGCCGTCGTGGTCGCCAACGTCTCCTCCCTCGGCGACGCCAACGTCGAGGTGTTCTCCGGCGTCGACGATGCGCCGCTCACCAGCGCGACGCTCTCGCCCCTGGCCACCCACGTCTTCGACCTCGGCCAGGCCAGCATCGCCGCCGCGACCACCACGCTCGACGGCGTCGCGTTCCGCATCGAGAGCGACGTCCCCGTCGCCGCCTACCAGTTCAACCCGGCCGCGAACACGGTCGAGGTCTACTCCAACGACGCGTCGCTGCTCCTGCCGGAGAACGCGCTGGGGGCCGACTACACCGCGGCGACCGCAGACGGGATCCTGCTCGGGATGGGCCCCGGCGACACGATGCCCGTCAACGCCGGCGCGTTCGTGTCGGTCGTCGCCACCGTGGACGGCACCGAGGTCGAGTTCTCGCCCACGGCGCCGATCGTCGGCGGGATCGCGGATCGCGTCACGCTCGATCGCGGCGAGGTCGCCACCATCATCTCCGACGCGCTGACCGACGGCGGGGGCAACCTCTCGGGGACGCGCGTCCACGCCAGCGACCCCGTCGCCGTGTTCGCGGGCAACGTCGCGACCGCGATCCCGGCCAACTCCACGGTGTGCTGCGCCGATCACCTCGAGCACCAGCTCCTGCCGGCGACCGCATGGGGCGACGCCTATGCGATCGCGCCGCCGCCGGATCCCGACGACGGAGGCGACGCGCCGGCGTTCTATCGCATCCTCGCGGGCGACGGCGGGGCCGAGCTGCAGTGGTGCCCCAAGCGACCATCCGGCGCGCCCGAGTCGCTCGGCGCCGGCGAGGGCACGTGGTTCTCGACGGCCGCGCCGTTCACCGTCGAGAGCCTCGGCGACGACGAGGCGTTCACGATCACCCAGTTCACGCTGAGCAGCACCGAGCTCGGCGACTCGGGCCTCGGCGATCCGGCGATGATCGTGCTGCCGCCCACCGGACAGCACGAGCAACGCTCGCTCTTCGCGATCCCGGAGGGCTACGAGCGCAACTGGGCGACGGTCGTGGTCCGCGGCGCGGGCGAGGTGCGGCTCGACGGCGACGCGATCCCAGCGGAGGACTTCACCGACGTCGGCACCCTCGCGGGCGCATCGCACCGCTACGTGCACGTCGAGCTCGCGGCCGGCACCCACTCGCTCGAAGCCGAGGCGCCGGCCGGCGTCACCGTGATGGGGGTCGACGTCGCGGTCGGCTACGGCTTCGCGGGCGCGTCGGGCGTGCGCGTGCTGTCGGTGCCGCCGGCGGCAGGCTGAGCGCACCACGACGGCCACCGCAGCGCGCCGTCGTCGTCGCGCGGCAGCGCAGCGGCGTGGACCACCGCGGCCCGCGTCAGCGCGCCGTAGAGGTGGGGGAACGATGCGCCGCCGCGCGAGGTCTCCCAGCGCAGCGCGTCCCCGAGCGCGGCGACGTCGACCGCGAGCAACCAGAGATCCTCGCGATCGGCGAAGTGGAGCGCCGCGGTCTGGGCCACCTGCGCGCAGCTCGACAGGTGCACGAACCCGTCGCGCGCGTCGACGGCCGACGCGGGCAGCGTGCCCTCGGCCCCGCAGCGCTCCCACTGCGCGGCGCCACAGATCTTGAAGACCACCTCCACGTCAGCCGTTGCGGCGGATGATGTGGTAGCCGAAGGGCGTCTCGACGACGCCGCTGGTGCCGTGGACCGGCAACGCGAACGCGGCCTCCTCGAAGGCACCGACCATCTGGCCCCGACCGAAGCTCCCGAGGTCGCCGCCCTTGGCCTTGGACGGGCAGTCCGAGTGGGCCCGAGCGAGCGCGGCAAAGTCAGCGCCCTGCTGGAGTTCTTCGTCGAGCCGCGCGATCTCGGCCTGTGCCTCGGCCTTGCTGCGCGTCGCCGTCGACCGCATCGAGCCCTGGTACATGAGGAGGATATGGGAGGCTTGGACGCGATCGGCCATGCGCGTCACGTTAGCCCAACCACGTCACCTGGGTCACGCTGGGTCACGCTGGCGCGACGTGGTGTCGAGGGGTTGTCACCGGGTCCGCACCGGGGATTCCCGCGGGGTACCTCGCCCCCATTCGGGCGGGCGGACTCGGGGCTCGCAGGCCCGATGACCGCGCTCGGCAAACGCGCTACCGTCGACGTGGGGGGAGCACGCGGGGCGGATGACCAACCACGATCGACGAGCGCAGCCGCGTGTCGAGTGGACCGGTGAAGCGGTCGCCGCCTTCGGCGCCCGCGAGGTTCGGCTCCAGACGTTCGACCTCAGCGTCGGCGGCTGCTCCGTCGAGACGCCGTGGTGTCCGCGGACGGGCGAGCGCGTCGGCATCGTCCTGCAGCTCGACGGCGAGCCGATCGGCGCGTGGGCCGAGGTCGCCTGGGCGTCGCGTCGCTTCGGAGCCGCCGCCGAGAGCTACCGCTGGGGCCTGCGGTTCCTCGAGCTCGAGCAGACCTGTCACGCGCGCCTCGCCGCCTTCGTCGATCATTGCCTCGCCGTCGACATGCTCGACGAGATGCTCCGCGGCGCACGCGACGAGTCGCCGCCGGTGCCTGCGTTCGGCGCCGGTGAGCTCGAGGACATCCCGACGCGCATCTTCCACCACGGTCAGGAGGTCCTGCCCGGTCGGACGTTCTTCCCCGTCGAGGCGGCGTCGGCGTTCGAGGGCGAGGCGACGGCGGAGATCGACGTCGAGTCCACGCTGACCAGCGAGGTCCCCCACACGCGGACGGTGCAGGTCGATCTCGCCGGGCTGTATGCGTCCACCGCTGGAGCCCCGGTCGAGACCGCGACGCGCACCACGCCGAGCACCGCGATGGGGCTGCACGTGGCCCCGGAACCGTGGGGCCCCGCGGGACCCGACGCGATCGGGTTCGACGGGGGCTGGGACGCGCCCGCCGCCGGATCCTCGACGGGCTGGGAGGACGGCGGAGTGTCGTCGCCGGCCGAGTTCATCATCGAGCCCCTCGCCGCAGAACCAGCGAGGCCGATGCCCGCCGCGGCGCGCAGGCCTTCGCCGATCGCCGACGGCGGCGATCCGTTCTGGGCGGGCGCCACCGCGGCGTTCCCCACGCGGACGCCCGACGCGTGGCCGACCCCGCCAGCGGCGCCCTCGGAGCCCTTCGCGGGGACGCCCGCGCACGATCCGAACGCCTACGCGAAGGCGACACCGTTCGACAGCCCGGGCATGGAACCCATCGCGCTGCCCGCCGACGACGACGACTTCGGGGGCTTCGCTGCGGCGTTCGAGCACCCGCCGGTCACGACGACGCGCCCGGCCTTCGAGTCGCCGCGTCTCGCTGCGCCCGCCGCCCCGGCGCCGACGTTCGAGGTCGGCCACGAGGAGCACGGCTTCGACACGCACGCGTTCGCGCAGCAGCCCGTGGCGCCGCCGCCGTTCTCCGACGACGCGTTCGCGCAGCCGCAGGCGTTCGCGCAGCCGCAGGCGTTCGTGCAGCCGCAGGCGTTCGCGCAGCCGCAAGCGTTCGTCGAGCCGCAGACGTTCGCGCAGCCGCAAGCGTTCGCGCAGCCGCAAGCGTTCGTCGAGCCGCTCGCGGCGGATCCCCACGCCTTCGATCCGCAGGCGTTCGATGCCCACGCCTTCGATCCGCAGGCCTTCGATCCACAGGCCTTCGATCCGCAGGCCCTGGCGGCGCGGATCTCCGCGCGCCCAGGCCCCACGCCGACGCCGGCCGGCCCCGCGCCGATCACCGGGCCCTACCCCGCGCTCGAACCTGCGATCGCACCGGCGCCCGAGGTCGCGCCCCTGTCGGCGGACGATCTGCTCGAGCTCAAGCGCAAGCGCGTCGAGGCCCTGCTGAGCTCGGTGCCCCGGCGCGCCGATGCGAACAAGAC
>LNFM01005343.1_pt1 | contig 23945 bp, 18 predicted proteins | sample 596031 | NCBI WGS metagenome assembly LNFM01 (sample SAMN04254537, study PRJNA301005) | activated carbon metagenome | isolation source: dual media filters at the Ann Arbor, Michigan drinking water treatment plant | place: USA: Ann Arbor | reverse complement strand
CGGCGAGCGTCACCGCCGCCGAGACGCGGTCCACCGGGACCGGGTTGATCGTGCCGCCATCGACCAGCACGTGGCCGCGATGGCGCACCGGGCGGATGACGCCGGGAATGGCCATGGAGGCGGCGACCGCCGGCACCAGCGGCCCGTCGGAGAAGGCGACGTCGGTGCGGGCGTAGAAGTCGGTCGCGACCACCGTCAGCGGCGTCACCAGCTCCTCGAAGGTCGCCGGGATCACTGGTGGCAGGAAGGCGGCCAGCAGCTTCTCCGCGTCCACCAGCACCGGATTGGTCAGGCCGCCGCGCAGGATGTCGGAAAAGCGCCCGACCCGCGCCGCGAACAGGGCGCGCAGCACGTCGGGCTTCATGCGCATCACGCCGAGGGCATAGTCCCGCATGGCGGCGCCGCTCATGCCGGCGCAGTAGCACGCGCCGACGATGGCGCCGATGGACGTGCCGGCCACCATCCGCGGGCGGATGCCGAGTTCGTCCAGCGCCTCGATCACCACGATATGGGCGAGGCCCTTGGCGCCGCCGCCGCCGAGAACGAGCGCGAGGTCCGGGTTGGGCGACGGAGCGATGTCGGATGAGGTCATGGCGCCGAGTCTAGCCCAGCCGCCCGCATGGCGGGAGCCCGCCGGCCGGCTTGCCCTCGCAGGGCTGGCGGGCTTTCATCGTCGCCCCTGCAAGGCGGATGAATCATGATCGACCTGACAAGCGCCCTCGGCCCCTCCTTCGACGCCGGCAAGGCGCCCGCCGACGCCCTCGCGGTCAACGCCGCGATCGTCAAGCGGCTGGAGACCTGGGACAACTGGGCTCATCCCCCCGCCGTCATCCGGCAGATGCGGCGTGAGGGCCGCGGCGCCTTTCCCGCGCCCATTCCCTCGCCACGGGCGCGCACCATCACCATGGACGGCCCGCACGGCCCCATCGACCTGAGGATCATCGCCCCCGAGAATCCCCGCGGCGTCTATGTCCACATTCATGGCGGCGGCTGGGTTCTCGGCAGCGTCGACCAGCAGGACCAGTGGCTGGAACGCTTCGCCGACCGCGCCGGCATGGCCTGCGTCTCCATCGACTACCGCCTCGCGCCCGAGCACCCCTATCCGCAGGGCCCCGACGACTGCGAGGCCGCCGCGCTGTGGATCGCCGGCGAGGCGAAGCGCCTCTTCGGCACCGACCGCATGGTCATCGGTGGCGAGAGCGCCGGCGCGCACCTCGCCGCGGTGACGCTCCTGCGCCTGCGCGACCGGCACGGCGTCATGCCCTTCCGCGCCGCCAATCTCCACGCCGGCTGCTACGATCTCGCCCTCACCCCCTCGGTGCGCCGCTGGGGCGCCGAGAAGCTGGTGCTCAACACCCGCGACATCGAGATGTTCGTTCGCCACTTCCTCGTCCAGGGCGGCGACGTGCGCCATCCCGACATCTCGCCGCTCCATGCCGACCTGAAGGGCCTACCGCCGGCGCTCTTCACGGTCGGCTCGCTCGATCCGCTGCTGGACGACACCCTGTTCATGGCGCCCCGCTGGACGGCGGCCGGCAACCGCGCCGCGCTCGAGGTCTACGCCGGCGGCTGCCACGTCTTCATCGGCTTTCCCGGTTCCAACACCGACCGCTGCCTCGAGCGGATCGAGACCTTCATGGGCGAAGCCTGCGCCGACTGAAGCCGCCTATTCGGCGGCGAGCTTGCGCACCCGCCATTGGGCGAGCAGCGCCCGGAGCGCCGCCGGCCGCACCGGCTTGTTGAGGAGGTGCACCGACTTCGCCTGCGCCCGGTCGCGCACCTCGGGGCTGCGGTCCGCGGTGATGAGGATGGCCGGCAGCGACGCCCCGAACCGCCAGCGCAGCTGGGTGACGACGTCGAGGCCGTTCCCCTCGTCGAGGTGGTAGTCGACGATGACCACGTCCGGCGGGACCTGGCTGGCGTTGAGCACGTCGTGGGTCGCAGGCCAGCCGTCGGCGATGAGCGTCCGGCAGCCCCAGCCCGACAGCAGCGCCTCCATGCCGTGCAGGATCTTCGGCTCGTTGTCGATGGCGAGCACGGTCAGCCCGTCGAGCGGGGCGGCCGGCAGGGGCGAGGGCGCAGGGCCCGGCGCCACCGCCGGCAGGGCGGGGGCGATGGGCACCGTGACCGAGAAGGTCGAGCCGCGCCCGACCTTCGACTTCACCGTCAGCTTGTGCTCCAGCACCCGTGCGATGCGCTCGACGATGGAGAGCCCGAGCCCGAGGCCACGCGCCACCTTCGCCCCCTGCTCCAGCCGCTGGAACTCCTGGAAGATGATTCGCTGCTTGGCCTGGGGAATGCCCGGCCCGCTGTCGTGCACCTCCAGCGAAAGCTTCTTGCCGCGCCGGCGGCAGCCGATCACCACGCCGCCCTCGGCGGTGTATTTGATCGCGTTGGAGATGAGGTTCTGCAGCAGGCGGCGCAGCAGCCGCCGGTCGGAATGGATGGCGAGAGCCGTCGGCACGAAGGTGAGGCTCAGCCCCTTCTGCTCGGCGATGGGGGCGAACTCCACCGCGAGCTGGCGGAACAGCTCGTCGATGCGGAAACTGCCGAATTCCGGCTTCATCGCCCCCGCGTCGAGTCGCGAGATGTCGAGGAGGGCGGCGATGATCTCCTCGACCGCCTCCAGCGAGGCATCGACGTTGTCGACGAGGCGCCGCTCGTCGCCGCCGGTGCGCCGCTCCACGAGGCTGGTCGTGTAGAGGCGCGCGGCGTTCAGCGGCTGGAGGATGTCGTGGCTCGCCGCCGCCAGGAACCGCGTCTTGGAGAGGTTCGCCTCGTCGGCCTCCTGCTTGGCCAGCGCCAGCTCGGCGTTGAGGCGCGTCAACTCCTCGGTGCGCTCGCGCACGCGGCGCTCCAGCGTCTCGTTGGCGCGCTCCAGCTCCTCGGCCGCGGCCACCGATGCGGTGACGTCGGTATAGGTCGTGACCACACCGCCGTCCGGCAGCCGTGCCGCGCGCACCTCGATGAAGAGGCCGAGCCGGGCGAGGCGCTCGATCTGCGGCTCGTCGGCGCGCAGCAGGCGGTCGGCGCGCTCGGCCACCAGCGTGTCGATGTCGCCGGGCCCGAACTCGCCGCGCACCGCCAGCGCCCTGAGGATGCGGTCGAAGCCGGCGCCGATGTGCAGCGTCTCCGCCGGCAGGGCGAGAACCTCGGCGAAGGGCCGGTTCCACACCATGAGATTGCCGTCGGCGTCGAAGACGCTGACCCCCTGGCGGGCGTGTTCCAGCGCCGTCTGCAGCACCTCGCGGTTGTACTGCATGGCCGCATTGGCGTCGTCGAGCAGCTTCAGGGCGTCGGTGGTCGACACCGACCGCTTCTTCAGCAGCAGCGACAGGACGAGGCGCGAGGAGGCCGTGCCGATGGCCGAGGCGAGCAGGCGCTCCGAGTAGCGCAGGAGGTCGATGTCGGCCTCCGCCGCGCCCTCCAGCGGCAGGCCCTGCTCCATGGCGTAGCTCTCGAAGGCGGCGTGCGTGCGCTCCGCCCCGAGATAGCGCGCCACCGTCGCGCGCACGTCCTCCACCGTCACCGCGCTGCGCCAGAGCCGGAAGCTCGGTGCATAGTCGGAAGCCGGCGAGGGCAGGAAGATCTTGGCCTGCATGACCTCGATGGCCGAGGCGCGGCGCAGGAGCGAGACGCCCACATAGAGGACGACGTTGAGCAACAGCGACCAGAAGACGCCGTGGGCGAGCGGCGGCAGGTCGACCATGCCGAAGAGGTTCTGCGGCCGCAGCCAGGCGATGCCGAAGGGGCCCTCGGCGACGAGGCGCGAGGGCAGCGCGCCGGTCGTCGTCAGCATGGGGAGGAGGAGCGTGTAGGTCCACACCGCGAGGCCGCCCGCCATGCCGGCGACCGCGCCGGTGGCATTGGCGCGCCGCCAGAACAGCCCGCCGAAGAAGGAGGGCGCGAGCTGCGTCACCGCCGCGAAGGACAAAAGGCCGATGGAGGCGAGCTGCGCCTCGCCGGCGATGCGATAGTAGAGATAGGCGAGGATCATCACCGCGAGGATGATCGTGCGGCGGATCATCAGGATGGTCGGGCCGAGGTCCGTGCGCTCGTCGGCCGCGCCCTCGGCGGCGAGCAGGCGACCGCGCAGGGTCAGCAGCGAGGGAATGACCACGTCGTTGGAGATCATGATCGACAGGGCGACGCTCGCCACGATCACCATGGCGGTGGCGGCCGACAGGCCGCCGATGAAGGCCGCCAGCGTGAGCAGCTCGTTGCCCCGCGACATCGGCAGCGCGACCACCGTCATGTCGCTGTCCATGGAGCCGGCCGGAAAGACGAGGAGCCCGGCCACGGCGATGGGGATGACGAAGAGGTTGATCAGCACGAGGTAGAGGGGGAAGAGCCAGGACGCGCGGCGGATCTCGGCTTCCGAATGGTTCTCCACCACCCCGACGTGGAACATGCGCGGCAGCAGGATGCCGCAGCAGAAGGACAGGGCGCTCATCGTCAGGAAGGTCGACAGGTCCGGCCAGCGCAGCACCGAGGCGGCGATGTCCGGCCGCGAGCGCGCCTGGCCGAAGAGGTCTGAAAAGCCGTCGAACATCACGTAGGTCGTGTAGAGCCCGATGGCGAGGAAGCAGACGAGCTTGACGATGGACTCCGCCGCCACCGCCAGGATCAGCCCGTCCTGGTGCTCCGTCGCGTCGGCGTGGCGGGTACCGAACAGCATGGCGAAGACCGCCATCGACACCGCCACCACCAGCGCGAGGTCGCCGAAGAAGGGCAGTTCCTGCGTGACGTTGACGATCTCGTCCGGCCGGATGGTCGTCATCAGCGAGGACGACACCGCCTTCAGCTGCAGCGCCACGTAGGGGATCGTTCCCACCGTGACGATGAGGCAGACCATGCCGGCGACCGCCTGGCTCTTGCCGTAGCGGGCGCCGATGAAGTCGGCGATCGAGGTGATGTTCTGCGTCTTGGCGATCCGCACGACGCGGCGGATCAGCGGCCAGAACAGCGCGAAGAGCAGCATCGGCCCGATGTAGATGGCGAGGAAGTCGAAGCCGGAGCGCGACGCCAGGCCGACCGATCCGAAGAAGGTCCAGGAGGTGCAGTAGACCGCCAGCGACAGCGGATAGATCCAGGTCTGGCTCTGGCGGATGGCCTTTTCCCGCGCACGTCGGCGGTCACCCCAATAGGCCACGACGAAGAGCGCGCCGAGATAGGCGAAGGCGGTCAGGATGATGACCAGGCCCATGCTCATGGCAGCGGCGTCGGGTGCGGGATCATCGGCACAGTCGTCATGGCGGAGCCGCGGCTCGAAGGGGCGGCGATCTGACCATGCGGCATGACGGCTGTCCATTGCCGGCATGCCTTCCCTTAGGGAAGTTGGTTGCCTTCCCCGCGAATCTGGCCGAACCTGCCGACCCGCCGCTGCAATCGGCAGACAAGAGGCCCGCCATGCTCAAGGAATTCCGCGAATTCGCCCTCAAGGGCAATGTCGTCGACCTCGCGGTCGGCGTCATCATCGGCGCCGCCTTCGGCCGCATCGTCGAATCGATCGTCGGCGACCTCTTCATGCCCATCCTCGGCGCCATCGGCGGCTTCGACTTCACCAACTATTTCCTGGCGCTGAGCAAGTCCGTCACCGCGACGAACCTCGCAGACGCGCAGAAGCAGGGCGCCGTCATCGCCTATGGCCGCTTCATCACCATCGCCATCAACTTCATGATCATCGCCGCCGTGATGTTCATGGTGGTGAAGGGCATGAACCGCCTGAAGCGGCAGCAGGAAGCAGCGCCGGCCAAGCCCGCCGAGACGCCCGCCGATGTGCAGCTGCTCACGGAGATCCGCGATCTCCTGAAGAAATAGGGACGCTCAGGGCGCGCGCAGAAAGAGGAGCTGCGTCTCGCCCGCCTCGCGCCGCTCCTCGGTGTCGAAACCGTCGGGAACGGCGACGGCCACGTCCGCCGCCTCCTCCAGCACCACGAGCGCCTGGGGGGCGAGCCAGCCACCATCGCGCGCGCTCGCGAGCGCGCGCTCGCCGAGGCCCTTGCGGTAGGGCGGATCGCAGAAGGCGAGGGTGAAGGGCTCGAACGGGGCGAGGGCGCCGAGCCGCGTCGCATCCCGCTTCAGCAGCCCCGTGACGCCCGCCAGCCCCATCGCATCGACATTGCCGCGGATGAGGCCGCGCGCCTCGGCGCTCTGGTCGACGAAGGCCGCATAGACCGCGCCGCGCGACAGCGCCTCGAGGCCGAGGGCGCCGGTGCCGGCGAAGAGGTCGATGACCCGTGCGCCGTCGCACGGGTCGCCGTAACCGTGGACGAGCACGTTGAACAGGCTCTCGCGCAGCCGGTCCGAGGTCGGGCGGATCGCGTCCGACTTCGGGCCGAGCAGGCTACGCCCGCGAAACTTGCCGCCGACGATGCGCAAGGCTCAGCGGTCCCGCTTGCCCCCGAAGGGCTTGCCGCCCGGCTTTCCGCCGAAGGGCTTGCCCCCGGGCTTGCCTCCGAAGGACTTTCCACCGAACGACTTGCCACCACCGAACGACTTGCCCCCGGAGGGACGGTCGCCGAAGGACCGCTCGCCGCGGGCGCCGCCGAAGCTCTTGCCACCCGAGGGCTTGTCGCCGAACGACCGCCCGCCGGAAGGACGGTCTCCGAACGACTTGCCGCCGTAGGGCTTGTCGCCGAAGGAGCGCCCGCCGGAAGGACGGTCGCCGAAGGACTTGCCGCCATAGGGCTTGCCGCGCGGACGGTCGCCGTCCGGCCGCTCGTCCCGGTCGCCGAAGCGGCTCTCGCGCGGCTTGAAGTCCCGGCCGCCGCCGCCGCTCCGCTCCTCGCGATCGCCCCAGGGCTTGAAGTCCCGGCGCGGCGCATCGCCGTCGCGATCGCGGAACGGCCGCTCGCCACGCGGCTTGAAGTCGCCACGCGGCGCGTCGCCGTCGCGGTCGCGGAAGGGCCGCGCGCCACGCGGCTTGAACTCGCCGCGCGGAGCATCGCCGTCGCGATCCCGGAACGGGCGGTCGCCACGCGGCTTGAAGTCGCCACGGGGCTTGAAGTCGCCGCGCGGAGCATCGCCGTCGCGATCTCGGAACGGGCGGTCGCCGCGGGGCTTGAAGTCGCCACGGGGCTTGAAGTCGCCACGGGGCTTGAAGTCGCCGCGCGGAGCGTCGCCGTCGCGATCCCGGAACGGCCGGTCGCCGCGCGGCTTGAAATCACCGCGGGGCTTGAAGTCGCCGCGCGGAGCGTCGCCGTCGCGATCCCGGAACGGGCGGTCGCCACGCGGCTTGAAGTCGCCGCGGGGCTTGAAGTCGCCGCGCGGGGCATCGTCGCGGCTGCGGAACGGACGCTCGCCGCGATCCTCCGCCTGGCGCGCCTGGCGGCTCTCGAAGCGCTCCTGCCGCTCGGCGGCCGGGCCGTCGCCGCCCATCTTCTCGACGCGCACGCGCCGCCCACGGGAATCCGTCACCGGGGCGCCGCGCTTGAAGTCGCGCTCGCTGCCCTCCTCGCCGGCGCGGCCGCCCTTGTAGGCGGGCCGTGCCTTGTTGCGCGGGCCGAAATCGGTCGCCTCGCCGTCGCGCCAGACGCGCGGACGGTTGCCGAAGCGATGCTCGGGGGTCTTCGACGCGCCACGGTCGCCCTCGTCGCGGTCACGGCCGAAACGGGCCGGGCGCTCGTCGCGGCCGAAGCGGGAGGGCCGCTCGTCGCGGTCGCCGAAGCGGGCGGGCCGCTCGCCGCGGGCCTCGAAGCGCGCCGGGCGCGCGTCGCGCTCGGGACGTCCCTCGGGGCGCCCCTTGCGGGCGGAGCGATCCTCGCGGGCGCCCACCTGCTCGAAGACGGGGCGGTCGAACTCGACGCCGGCGAGCTCGGAGAGCTCCTCGCCGAGCTGGTCGCGCAGCACGCGGGTGCGGATCTCGTCCACCTCGCCCTCGGGCAGCTCGCCGAGCTGGAAGGGGCCGAAGGAGACGCGGATGAGGCGGTTCACGTCGAGGCCGATGGCGCCGAGGACGTTCTTCACCTCGCGGTTCTTGCCCTCGCGCAGCGACAGGGTGAGCCAGCTGTTGGCGCCCTGCACGCGGTCGAGCTCGGCCTCGATCGGCCCGTACTCGATGCCGTCCACCTCGATGCCCTTGCGCAGGCGGTCGAGGGTCGCCTGGTCCACGCTGCCGTGGGCGCGCACGCGGTAGCGGCGCAGCCAGCCGGTGGCGGGAAGCGCGAGGACGCGGGCGAGGCCCCCGTCGTTGGTCAGCAGCAGCAGGCCCTCGGTGTTGATGTCGAGGCGGCCGACCGTCACCACCCGGGGCAGGTCGTCGGGCAGGCGGTCGAAGATGGTCGGGCGACCCTCGGGGTCGCTGTTGGTCGTCACGAGGCCCGCGGGCTTGTGATAGAGCCAGAGCCGGGTGCGCTCGCGCTCCGGCAGCTTCTCGCCGTCGACCAGCACCAGGTCGCGCTCGGTGACGTTCATGGCGGGGGAGGTGAGCACCGTGCCGTTGACGCTGACGCGCCCGGCCTCGATCCATTCCTCGGCCTCGCGCCGCGAGCAGAGCCCGGCGCGGGCGAGCACGCGGGCGATGCGCTCCTCGCCGCGGTTGACCGGCTCGAACGAGCGGTCGCGCTCGCGCGGCACAGTGTTGCGGTCACGCTGCGCGCGCTCCTCGGAGAAGGAACGCTTCGGGCGATCCTCGCGGCTGCCCCGCTCGGCGCGCGGCTTCTTCTCGATGCCGGCCTCGCGGGCGAGCGCCTTCACCACCGGGTCCTCGTCGATGTCCTCGAGGAAGGCGGGCATGTCGTCGTCCATGGCGATGGGGTCGTAGGCCTCCTCGCGCGCGGCCCGGCCCTTGCGGGCGCCCTTGGCGGGCTTCGCCGGGGCGGCTTCCGCTTCGGCTTCGACCTCGACGACGGGAGGGGCGGCCTCCGTGGCGAGGGCGGCCTCGGCCTTCGCAGCCTTCGCCGTCTTGGCCTTGGCGGTCGCCTTCGGCGCAGCCTTGGCCTTCGGCGCCACGACGGCAGCCGGCGGGGTCTCGGCGGGCGCGGCCTCGACGGGCGCTGCGGCCTTGGCCTTCGTCGCCCGAGCCTTCGGCGCCGCGGCCTTGGTGGCCTCGACCTTGGTCTCCGCGGCCTTCGCCTTGGGCGCCTTGGCGGCGGCCGTCTTCGAGGCGGCGGTCTTGGCGACGGGCGCCGCTTCGGCGGCCTTCGCGGTCTTGGTGGTCTTCGTCTTGGCCGGAGCGGCCTCGGCGATCTTCGCCTTCGCCGGCGCCTTGGCCGGAGCGGTCCCGGCGGCCTTGGCCGTCTTTGCGGTGGTGGTCTTCGCCGTGGTGGCGGTCACGGCCTCGGCCGGAGCGACGGCAGCCTTCGCGGCCTTCTTGGCGGCGGCGGGCTTGGTCTCGGCGGTGGCGGGAGAGGCTTTGGAATCGGTTTTCCGCGTCCGGCTGGGGGCCGGACGGTCATCGTCGCGCTTGCGGGGCATGGGGTTCTCGTGAGATCGGGTTGTCGCGGCGCCATCCGGCGTGCGCGGCCGGGTGCCCCGGCAGGAACGCGGGCCTTTAGCACGAACGGCGCGAAATGGCGAGAGCCGGTGATTCGCAACAGCCCGGGGCGGCCTCGACCCCCATGGCGGAGGCTCTCGACGAGGCCCGTTCCGCCGCCGCGCGCGGCGAGGTTCCGGTCGGCGCGGTGATCGTCCGCGACGGCCGCGTCATCGCCCGCGCCGGCAACCGCACCCTCGCCGACCGCGACCCCACGGCCCACGCCGAGATCGTCGCCATCCGGCTCGCTTGCGCCGCACTGGGGTCCGAACGCCTGCCCGGCTGCGACCTCTACGTGACGCTCGAGCCCTGCCCGATGTGCGCCGCCGCCATCTCCTTCGCCCGCATCCGCCGCCTCTATTTCGGCGCCGCCGACGTCAAGGGCGGCGCGGTGGAGAACGGCGTCAGGCTCTATGCGAGCCCGACCTGCCACCACCGGCCGGAGGTCTATGGGGGATTGAGCGAGACCGCGTCCGCCGAACTGCTGCGCGACTTCTTCCGCGACCGCCGCTAGGCGCCCGGCCGCGAGCCGAGGCGCGTGTCGCGCGCGATCATCCGCGTCAGGATGATGACCGGCACGATGCCGATGGCGACGATCACCAGCGCGCCGGTCGAGGCCTGGGCGAGCCGTTCGTCGGACGCGAGGTTGTAGACGCGGATGGCGAGGGTGTCGAAGTTGAACGGCCGGACGATGATGGTCGCCGGCAGTTCCTTCAGCACGTCGACGAAGACCAGCAGCGCCGCCGTCAGCAGCGAGCGCCGCAGCATGGGCGCATGGATGGCGGTGGCGACCTTGGCCGCGCTGGCGCCGAGGGTGCGCGCCGCGGCGTCGAGGGAGGCCGGGATCTGGTGCAGCCCGGATTCCACCGGCCCGGCCGCGACCGCGAGGAAACGGACGAGATAGGCATAGAGCAGCGCGAAGGCCGTTCCGGAAAAGAGGAGGCCCGTGCCCCAGCCGAAGGCGGCCTTGGCCCATCCGTCGAGCGCCGCGTCGAGGCCGCCGAGCGCCATGAGGATGCCGACGGCGATGACCGTCCCGGGCACGGCATAGCCGATGCTGGCGACGCGAATGGCCGTGGTGGTGAGGGGGCCCGGCGCCAGCCGGCCCGCATAGGCGACCAGCGTCGCCGCCGCGACGACCAGGAGGGCCGCCGCGCCGGCGAGGACGAAGGAGTTCTGCGCATAGGTGAGGAACCGCCCGCTGAACAGCGGGTCGCCGTCCAGCGCGTGGAGGCGCAGCAGCGCCGCGACGGGGAGGATGAAGCCGAGCAGCACCGGCAGTCCGCAGGCGAGGAAGGCGAGGGCGCCGGCGCGCCGGGTGAGATGAAGCGGGGCGATGGTGCGGTGGCGCCGTCCGCCCGCTCCGAAGCGGCGGTCGCGCCGCGCCAGGAACTCCACCGCCACCAGCAGAAGCACGAAGCCGAGGAGGCCGGTGGCGAGCTGGGCCGCGGCCACCCGGTCGCCGAGGCCGAACCAGGTGCGGTAGATGGTCGTCGTGAAGGTCGTGACCCCGAAATACTGCACCGTGCCGAAGTCGGCGAGCGCCTCCATCAGGGCCAGCGCCACGCCGGCCGCGATCGCCGGCCGCGCCATGGGCAGGCCGACGCGCAGGCACGCCGCCCAGGGGCTGGCGCCGAGGGTGCGGGCGGCCTCCAGCACGCAGGTGGACTGGTCGAGGAAGGCCGAGCGGGCGAGGAGATAGACGTAAGGGTAGAGCACCAGGGTCAGCATCAGGCTGACGCCGGGCAGGGTGTGGATCTCGGGGAACCAGTAGTCGCCGCGCGACCAGCCGAAGAGCGACCTCATGCCGCTCTGGATCGGGCCGGCGAAGGCCATGGCGTCGGTATAGGCATAGCCGATGATGTAGGCCGGCACCGCGAGCGGCAGCAGCAGCAGCCATTCGAAGGCGCGCGAGCCGGGAAAGCGGCAGAGCGTCACCAGCCAGGCGGTGCCGACGCCGATCACGGCCGTGCCGGCGCCGACCATCACCATCAGCCCCAGCGTGTTCAGCACGATCTCGGCGAGCACCGTCTCGGCGAGATGGGCGATGGAGCCGCTGCCGCGCTGGAAGATGCTGAGGGCCACCGCCAGGATCGGCGTCGCCACCACCGCCGCCAGGACCAGCGCCGTGCCCAGCAACGCAGGACGCCCGGCCATGACGACCGGGCGCTGCAGGGCAGGGGAGGAGGGGCCGAGGACGGCGTCGGTCAAGGCATCACTTCCAGCCGGCGCGGTCCATGATCTTCAGAGCCTCGGCATTGTTGCGGGCGAAGACGCGGGCATTGAGGGCATCGACCTTGAACTTGCCCCAGGCTGCGACGTGGGGCGGCGGCTCCACCCCGGCGACGACCGGATATTCCGAATTGCCGAAGGCGAAGTAGCGCTGCGCCGAGGGCGTCGAGAGATATTCGAGGAAGGCCTTGGCGGCGTCGATGTTCTTGGCGTGGCGGGCGATGCCGGCCGCCGAGATGTTGACGTGGGTGCCGCGGTCGCCCTGGTTCGGGAAGACGACGCGCAGCTTCTCCACCACCGCCTTGTCCTCCGGCTTGGAGGACAGCGCCAAGCGGCCGAAATAGTAGGTGTTGGCGACGGCGACGTCGCCCTCGCCGGCCGCCGCGGCCCTGATCTGGTCTGTGTCTCCGCCACGTGGCGGGCGGGCCATGTTGGCGACGACGCCGCGCGCCCAGGCCTCGGTCTTCTCCGGCCCGTGGGCGGCGAGGACCGAGCCGGTCAGGGACTGGTTGTAGACGTTGGTCGACGAGCGGATCAGCACCTTGCCCTTCCATTTCGGGTCGGCGAGATCCTCATAGCTGGCGATGGCGCCTTCGGCCACCTTGTCCTTCGCCACCAGGAACACGCGGGCGCGGGTGGAAAAGCCGAACCAGTTGCCGTCGGGGTCGCGCAGGTTGGCGGGAATGCGGCTCGCCAGCGTCTCGGAGGCGAAGGGCTGCAGCAGCCCCAGGCCCTGGGCCTTCTCGATGCGGCCGGCATCCACCGTGATCAGCACGTCGGCGGGCGAATTGGCACCCTCGCTCTGCATGCGCGCCAGCAGCGGATCCTCGCCCGCCTCGACGCGGTTGATGGCGATGCCGGTCTGCTTGGTGAAGTCGGAATAGAGCGCCTCGTCGGTGTCGTAGTGGCGCGACGAGTAGAGGTTGAGCGTGCGGGTCTGGGCGCGCAGCAGGGCAGGGCTGGCGACGAGCAGCGCGGCGCCGCCGAGAAGGGCGCGACGGGTCTGAGAGAATGCCATGGGGGTCTCCAACGGGCGGTTCTTGCACCACCGGGCGTCTCTTTCGACCGGCAGCGGGAAAGTGTGCGGACTATCCTATCGCCCGTTCCGCAGGGCAAGACCGTGGAAAAACATTGGAACGACTCCAGACAGTTGTTTGGAATCGCTCCAGCTGCAGAAATTTGTTGAAACGAACGGTCAACTTGAAGGGGCCACGCCCGGCTCAGCCGAGGCGGGGAGAGGTCCAACGCGCGGCGGAATCGGGATCACACTTGTGCGACCGAAGCGCGCAGCCTGCCCGAATCAGCGTCGACCGGCCGCGGCATAGGCCGCGCTGCAGGCGATGAAGGGGTCGGTGCGGAACTGCCGGTCGGCCCGACCGTAGACCAGGGGCAAGCCGTCCGGGCGGGTCATCTCGCCCCCGGCGGCGACGAGCACGGCATGGGCGGCGGCGATGTCCCATTCGGTGATGGAGGCGAAGCGGGCGGTGACGTCGGCAGCCCCTTCCGCGATCAGCGTGTACTTCAGCGACGAGCCCACCGCCCTCTGCTCGGCGATGTCGCGCTCGCCGTAATAGGTGGCGGTGGCCGCATCGGGATGCGAGCGGCTCACCAGCGCCACCGGGCCTGTCGACGGCAGGGGGCGGGTGCGGATGGTCCGCCGGTCCTTCGCCTCCCCGATGGGCGCGCCGGGCGGCAGGTCCATCGCCTCGGCCCTGTCCGCGGCGCCGGTCCACAGCCGCGACAGGGCCGGCGCATAGACGACGCCCGCCACCGGCCGGCCCTCGGCGATCAGCCCGATGTTCACGGTGAACTCGCCGTTCTGGCCGATGAACTCCCGCGTACCGTCGAGCGGGTCGACGGCGACGAGCATCCGCGTGGACGCGGGCCATTGGCCCGCCGCCGCCGCCTCCTCGGCCAGCACCGGCACGCCCGGCAGCAACTGCGCCAGGCCGGCGAGGATGATCTCCTCCGCCGCGTGGTCGGCGGCCGTGACCGGCGAACCGTCGCCCTTCACCGAGGCCGTGCAACCGTAGTGGCCCATGATGGCGGCGCCCGCCCGGCTGGCGAGCGTGCCCAGGGCGTCGAGCAGATGCGCGTCGGTGAAATCGGTGCTCATGCACCCTGACTAGGCCAAGCCCCGTCGCCGGGAAAGCGTCCCGTCGCGGGACAGCCCCGCAGGTCTTTCTTCACCGCCTTTCTTGGGCTCCTGTTCACCCGGCCGCGGCATGATGAACGCCGCGTTAGGGACATTTCCCGCATTTTCGGAAAAGCCGATGAGTGTTGCGTTCGGCACACAGCGCCCGGGTCGCCGGGCCTTCAGATGGTTCGCCTTCGTCCTGGTCGCCCTGACCATGGCGGCCTGCGGCCGTTATGCCTACGAGCGGCGCGAGCAGTGGCGCTCCGAGCTCGAGAGCCGCTGCATGGCCTCCGGGGCGGTGCAGATGTCCCGCTATGTCCAGCGCACCAACACGATCAACGGTCCCGGCACCTGCGGCATGGACTATCCGCTGCGCGTCGCCGCCCAGGCGCGCGGTCAGGTCGCCTACAACCGCCCGCAGACGCTCGCCTGCCAGATGGTGCCGACGGTCGACCGCTGGATCGACAACGTCGTGCAGCCGGCCGCCCAGCGCTGGTTCGGCGCCACCGTCCTCGAGGTGAGGGCCGGCTCCTATGCCTGCCGCGGCATCCGTGGTGGCCGCTCCGGCCGCATGTCCGAGCATTCCTACGGCAATGCCCTCGACGTCTTCGCCTTCGTCCTGTCGAGCGGCCATACCGTGGTGGTGCGCCAGCACTGGCGTGGGGAGACGGCCGAATCCGGGTTCCTGCGCGAGATCTTCGTGCGCGCCTGCGATCATTTCACCACGGTGCTCGGACCCGGCGCCGATCCCTTCCACTACGACCATTTCCACCTCGACCTCGCCCGCCACGACCCCCGCTGGACCCGCCGCGTCTGCCGTCCCCGCCCGGAGACGGTGCAGATGCTGCAGCCCTCCTCGCCCGGCGGCGCCTTCGGCTTCGGCATGAGCCAGCCGCGCATGCTGACGCGCTGAGGCCCGGACCCGCGGCGCCAGCCTTTCGATCCGGCGGCGCATCCCCTACATTCCGGCATGCGCCGTCCGCATGGAGCGTGCCGCCTTGCAGAACACGTTGCTCGCCATCGCCATCGCCCTCATCGCCGCCATCGTCGCGGCGGTGGTCGGGCCCTGGCTGGTCGACTGGAACGGCTACAGGCCGCGCATCGAGGCGGAGGCCTCGCGCCTCTTCGGCACGCCGGTGCGCATCGGCGGCGACCTCTCCATCCGCCTCCTGCCGTCCATCCGCATCGACGCGCGCGACGTCGCCATCGGCACCGAGACGAGCGGCGCCCGCATCGGCCGCCTGCGCGGCGAGCTCCGCGTCGCGCCCCTGCTGCGCGGCGAGGCCTCCCTCAACGCCCTCCACATCCGCGACGCCGATGTGCGCCTGCGCCTCGGCCAGATGCCCGGCCGCGTCCTTCCCGTCGAGGCGCTGACGGTCGAGAACGCCCGCCTGTCCGTCACCGAGGACGGCGGACCCGCTACCCTTCTGGCCGAGCGCATGATGCTGTCGGGCGAGTCGCGCGGAGCGGCGGGTCCCGTGCGGCTGGAGGGCTCGGCCACCGTCGGTGAGTCGGTGGTGCCGCTGCACCTGATGATGAGCCTCGCCGAACAGGGCGACCTGTTGCTGCGCCTGCGCGTGCCGGAGCGCCCGGACGGCCCGGGCCTGGAGGCGGAGGGGACGATCGGCGGCGAGGGACGCCCGCGCTTCGACGGCACCCTCGTCATGACCGGCCGGACGGGACGGCTGCCCTGGCGCGTTTCCGGCCAGGCGGCGGTGACGGCCCAGGCGCTCGTCATGCAGCGCGCCGAGGCCCAGGTCGGCTCCGGCGAGCGCATCGCCCGTGCCACCGGCACCTTCCGCCGCGGCTTCGGGCCGGGCGGCGCGATCGAGGCGGTGGTCTCGGCCCGGCAGGTCGATCTCGACCGCCTGATCGACGGCCCGCCGCGGACGCCGCGCATGGTTCTGGACGGGCTCCTCGCCGAGATTCCGCGCCTCGCCGAGGGCGTCATTCCCATGACGCTCGGCTTCGACGTCGCCGGCGCGACCCTCGGAGGTGCGCCGCTCGGCGACATCCGGGGCGACATGGAGGCGGCGGACGGTCGCTGGACGGTGCGCAGCTTCTCCGGCCGTCTGCCGGGCGAGGCGCAGGTCGAGGCGGCGGGCGAGGTGACGCTCGCCGGCGGCATGGGCTTCGCCGGCACGGTGTCCGTCAGCGCCGCGCGGCCGGCCGCACTCCTGTCCTGGATCGACGGCCAGCCGACCCCGCCGGGAACCCTCGACGACCCGCTGCGGCTGACCACCCGCCTGACGGCCGAGGCCGGCCGCCTCCTCCTCGACGACATCACCGCCGAGACCGCTGCCGGCCGCACCTCCGGCCGCATCGCGCTGGACGTGCCGGCGCTCGGCCGCCACGCCCTGCAGGCCGACCTGACCGCCGACGCCCTCGACCTCGACCTGTTGCTGCGCATCGCCCGCGGCGCCGGCGCCCGGCTCGATCCCGCCACGGACACGCGCATCCAGCTGCGCGCCGGCCAGGCCCGCTTCGCCGGCTTCCTCGCCCGCAACGTCGACCTTGCCGTCGCGACCGACGGTCGCACCTTCGAGGCCGAGCGGCTGAAGGTGGGCGACCTCGCCGGCTTCGGCCTCGACCTCACCGGCCGCCTCGACGGCCTCGGCGGCCCGCTGCTCGGACGGCTCTCCGGCCGCCTCAGGGCTGCCGACACCGACGGGCTCGTGGCGCTTCTGCTGCGCGACGAGCGCACCCGCACGCTCGCCGAATGGATCAGGGCGCGCGCGCCGTCCCTCGCCGGCGCCGACCTGGCGCTGACGTTCGCCGCCAGCGGTCGCCGCGCCCTCGGCCTGAGGGTGGAGGGCCGGGTCGGCGAGGCGGGCGTCCAGATCGACGCCGCCGGCGCCGGCGATCCGTTCGAACCGGCCGGGCTCACCGGCCGCGTCGCCCTCGTCATCGACGCCCCGCGTGCCGACCAGATCTTCGCGCTGGTGGCCGGTACCGCCGCGCCGGCACCGACCCCGGTGGCGCGCACCCGCCTGTCGGCGCAGATCGAACGTCCCGATCCTGCCTCGCTCCGCCTCACCGGCTCGCTCGCCTCCGCCGGGTCGACCCTCAGCTTCGACGGCGCCCGCGGCGGCGACGGCGCCGCCAGCCTCACCGCCGCCCTCAGGTCCGACGACCTGTCGACGCTGATGCCGCTGGTGGGCGTCCCCGCCGAGATCGCCGGCCGCCTGCCTGCGACCTTTGATCTGCGGGCCCTCGCCCGTGGTGGCGAGTGGCGCACGGAACGGGCGGAGGGCCGGATCGGCACCACCACCGTCACGGCGCGCCTCACCGGGCGCGGCGCCAGCGGGCGCGGCGAGATCGCCCTCGGCGACATGCCGGGCGAGGCGGCCATGGCGCTCGTCTCGGGGCCCGCCTGGCTGATCGACGGCGGCGCGGGTGAATTCGCTGCCGCCGCCTTCGGCGAGACGGTTCTGGACCATGTCGATGCCGACGTGGCGCTTCGCGTGGCCCGCATCGGGCTCGGCGGCTATCCCGCCCTCACGGGGTTGACGGCGCGCCTCGTGCGGCAGGGCCGGGTCACGGCGCTGCGCGACCTCGGCGCGACGCTGGGCCCCGCCCGCGTCGCCGGCGGTCTCACCCTCGACCGCTCGGCGCTGCGCACCCTCCTGTCGGCGCGCCTGTCCGTGTCCGGCGTGCCCGCGGCCCTCGCCTGGCCCGGTGCCAGGGGCGACCTCACGCTGACCGCCGACCTGGCGGCGGACGGAGCGACGCCGGCGGCCCTCGTCGCCGGCCTCAACGGCTCGGGCGCGCTGACCTTCCACACCACAGCCCTGTCGGGCGCCGATCCGGCCTCGCTCGCCCGCGTCACGCGGCAGGCGGAAATCGCCCAGGATCTCGGACGGCCGATGACCGACATGGCCTTCGGCGCGGCCCTCGCCCAGGCGCTGGAGGCGAACGTACCCCTCGGCGGCGGCCGGGCATCGCTCGGCTTCGTCGGCCTCACCGCCCGGGCCGGCAGCACGGCCTTCGCCGTGCCCGGCGGCAGCCTCGCCTGGACGGGGAGCTTCGACCTCGCCGAGGGCACGATGGGGGCGCAGGTCCGCATCGCGCCCGACCCGATCCCCGAGGCGGAGACCATGCCGGTCATCGCCATGCGATTCGAGGGTCCCATCGGCGCCCCGACGCGCACCATCGACACCGACGACGTCTCCGGCTGGCTCGGCCTGCGCCTTATCGACCGCGCCGCGTTCCGCATCCGCTTGACCGAGAGCGATCGCCTGGAGCGCAGCCGCCAGCGGGCCTTCTCCCGCTTCACGTCGGTGCCGCCGCCGCAGGTGGTGGTGGCCATGCCGCCCATGCCGCCGCCGGTGACCGCCGAGATGTTCCTCGTGCCGGAGAGCCCCGCGCCGCGCGTGCCGGCGCCCGAACCGCAGGACGGCGCGCCCGTCCCGGCGCCGCGCCCCGCCGCGCCGCGACCGGCCCCTTCCGCCGGTGCCGCGCCGGGCGGCGACCTGCCCTCGGTCGTCCGCCGCGCCCTCGACGGCGCCCGACCCGCACCGCCGGCGGCCACCGGCGCGCCCCTGTCGATCCTGCCGCCGCTGCCGCCGCCGGTCGAGGTCGGACCCGCGCCGGGGATACGTCGCTGAAGGCCTTTCGCTGGCGCGCGGCCTCCCCTATATTCAAGCCGCCGGGGCAACCCGGCTATGGCGATAAACGGCCATCGCAATAAGCCTTTCGGACCCGGGGGCAGTACCCGGCGCCTCCACCACGAGCGCCCCTCAGGGGCGTTTCTGATGGGGGCGAAATAGGATCGACGAGGGTGTAAAGGGTGGGCTTTTGCTCGGCATGGTTCCGCCGTTATCGGGCCGTCTCAATAGTTGCCAACGACAACTATGCTCCGGTGGCCGTTGCCGCGTAATGCGGTAATAGTACCGAAATCAAGTCCTTGCGGGTAGCACTGTAAGGCGGGGTTCGGAGGCACCTGGCAACAGAAGCCTCCACTTCTCTCCGGTCCGCGGCGCGGTGGTCCGGGAGGGTCCTCCTCAGCGCGACAGAAGGCCCCGGGTCCGTTCCGCGATCGACCAGCTCATGCCAACAGACCTCATCCGCTACGATCTTCTGGCCCAGGACGCCCTGCGCGGCGTGGTCCGCCGTGTCCTCGTCGACGCGGCCCGCGACGGCCTGCCGGGCGACCACCATTTCTATATCACCTTCGATACCCGCGCTCCCGGCGTCCGCCTGTCGAACCGCATGCGCGAGAAATACCCGCTGGAGATGACGGTCGTTCTCCAGCACCAGTACTGGGACCTGATCGTCACCGAGCACAGCTTCGAGGTCGGCCTGTCCTTCGGCGGCATTCCCGAGCGGCTCCTCGTGCCCTTCGACGCGGTGAAGGGCTTCTTCGATCCCTCCGTCCAGTTCGGCCTCCAGTTCGAGGTGGCCGGTGCCGAGACGGAGAAGGGCGACGTCGGCGTGCGCGAGATCGGCCCCAGGCCCTCGGCCGAACCGGACCCCTCCGGCGTTTCCGCCCTTCCCCCATCGGCGCCGCGCGCCGAGGCGGGCGATGCGCCTAAGGCCGAGCCTCCGGCTGCTGACGGCGGCGGCGCAGAGGTCGTCAGCCTGGACAAGTTCCGCAAGAAATAGGTCGCCGTCGCGGCATGTCGTCCGACGACGCCGTTCTCCCGTATCTAGCGGGGCGCGCGCCGTGCGCGGCTGCCCGCCGTGGATGCAGGCCTGCGTCCCTGCGTCATAAGGCTGCCTTTTTTTTTGCCACACCCGGAACTGAAACTCTCCTTGCGAATTTGGATTGGTGCCATGGGTGACATCGTCAATTTGAAGCGCGCACGCAAACGCAAGGCGCGTGAAGCCGAGTCCCTCGGGGCTGACGCCAATCGTCTGCGTTTCGGCCGCCCAGCCAGCGAGCGAAAGCTCGATGAGGCACGCGAGGCTCTCGAGGCCAAGCGGCTGGACGGTCACAAGCGCCCGGAGTGAACCTGAATGAAGAGCCACGTAGTCAAACGTTCGATCGTGGTCGAGGGCCACAAGACCAGTGTCAGCCTGGAAGACGAATTCTGGAATGCCCTGAAGGAGATCGCCTCCGAACGCCGGGAGACGCTGTCCGATCTGGTCGGGCAGATCGACGGCGGGCGCACCCAGGGCAACCTGTCGTCTTCGATCCGGCTGTTCGTGCTCGATCATTACCGTACGAGAAGTGCCTCCGCCGGCTGATCGTCACCCGCGTCCGGGCAGCGTCGTACGCATCCTCCCCTATCCGTGAATCGTCCCCGGCTTGTGTTCGGGGAGTTGACATGATGTCATCCGCGCGCAAGAGCACGGGGCGACACAACGTCTCAAGACAAGGCTCCGCAGCGGGGGGACGATGCACGACGATAACGCGAAAGCGGACGATAACACACGCGGTCTGGTCAAGAGCCCCCAGGACATGTTCGCCGGGCTCTTCATCATTGCCTTCGGGCTCGCCTGCCTGTGGGCGTCCTCGAACCTGACCGGTGGACGCGGCGCCAATCTCGGCCCGGGATCGTTTCCGCGCGGTCTGTCCTTCCTCCTGATGGCGGTCGGCGCCGTGATCGTCGTCCAGGCTCTCACCGTGGTCGGTCCGCGCCTCGAGGCCTGGGCGATCCGCGGGCCGGTCTTCGTTCTCGGAGCCGTCCTGCTGTTCGCCATGACCATCCGTGGCACCACGCTCAACATTCCCGGCCTCGGCCGCACCGACCTGCTGCCGCCCCTCGGCCTCCTCGTCGCGGGACCCTTGACGCTCATCGTGGCGAGCCTCGCCGCCAACGAGCGGAACTGGACGCAGACCCTGATCTTCTCGGCATGCATGACGGCCTTCTGCATCCTGCTGTTCAAGGTCGCGCTGAGGCTGCCCATCCCGGTCGCCCCGTGGGCCGGTTGGTGAGGCGCTGATCATGGACATGTTCTCCAATCTGGCGCTCGGCTTCGGCGTCGCCCTCACCATCAAGAACCTCGGCCTCTGCTTCCTCGGCTGCATGATCGGCACGCTCATCGGCGTGCTGCCGGGCGTCGGCCCGATCGCGACCATCGCGATGCTGCTGCCGATCACCTTCGGCCTCGATCCCGTCGGCGCCCTCATCATGCTCGCCGGCATCTATTACGGCGCGCAGTACGGCGGCTCGACCACGGCCATCCTGGTCAACATCCCCGGCGAGGCGACCTCGGTCGTCACCGTGCTGGACGGCCACCAGATGGCCCGCAACGGCCGCGCCGGCGCCGCCCTCGGCATCTCCGCCATCGGCTCGTTCTTCGCCGGCTCGGTGGCGACCCTCGTCATCGCCGCCCTCGCCACCCCGCTGACCCGCGTGGCGCTGCTCTTCGGCCCGGCCGAGTATTTCTCGCTGATGGTCATGGGCCTGATCTTCGCGGTCGTGCTGGCCCGCGGCTCGGTGGTCAAGGCCATCGCCATGGTGCTCTGCGGCCTCATGCTCTCCACCGTCGGCCAGGACCTCGAGACCGGCGCCGACCGCATGACCTTCGCCTGGCCGGAGCTGTCGGACGGCATCGACTTCGCCACCATCGCCATGGGCATGTTCGGCTTCGCCGAAATCCTGCGGAACCTCGAGAACCCCGAGACCCGCGACGTGCTGCGCAACCGCATCGGCTCGCTCCTGCCGAACTGGTCCGAGCTGAAGCAGTCGATCGCCCCGGTTCTGCGCGGCACCAGCATCGGCGCGGCGCTGGGCATCCTGCCCGGCAACGGCGCCGTCCTCGGCCCCTTCGCCAGCTACACGATGGAGAAGAAGCTCGCCAAGGATCCGTCCCGCTTCGGCAAGGGCGCGATCGAGGGCGTCGCAGGTCCGGAAAGCGCCAACAACGCCGGCGCCCAGACCTCCTTCATCCCGCTGCTCACCCTCGGCATTCCGCCCAACGCCGTCATGGCGCTGATGGTCGGCGCGATGACCATCCACGGCATCGTTCCCGGCCCGCAGGTCATGGAGAAGCGGCCCGACCTCTTCTGGGGCATGATCGCCTCGATGTGGATCGGCAACCTCATGCTGCTCGTCATCAACCTGCCGATGATCGGCATCTGGGTGAAGCTGCTGAAGGTGCCCTACCGCATGCTGTTCCCCTCGATCCTGATGTTCTGCTGCATCGGCATCTACTCGGTGAACAACAACCCCTTCGACGTGATGATCACGGCCTTCTTCGGCCTCGTCGGCTACGCCTTCATCAAGATGGGCTTCGAGGTCGCGCCGCTGCTGCTCGGCTTCGTGCTCGGCAAGCTGATGGAGGAGTATCTGCGCCGCTCCATCCTCATGTCGCGCGGCGACTGGTCGGTCTTCGTTGACGTGGTCAACCGCCCCATCTCGGCCGGCCTGATCGCCATCGCCGTGCTGATGCTGCTCATCTCCTTCCTGCCGGCCATCACCAAGAAGCGCGACACCGTCTTCGTCGAGTGATTTCCGGCTTCATGGCATCCCTGCCGCCGGCGGCGCCTTCACGGGCGCCGCCGGTTGCGTTTGGGGCCCGCGTAACGGGATCCGTAGGTTCGTGTGGGGGCGCATCCGCCTCCCCCGGACGAAAGGGTCGATCCATGCCGACTGCCGCCAGCCTCTCCCGCCGCGCCCTGGGTCCCCTCCTCGCGGGCGCCGCCGTTCTGGTCTCCGCCGTGGCCGCCTCCGCCGGGCCGGAGGTCTATACCGGCACGCTGTCGAACCTCGCCGCCGACGGCTACGACGTCGTCGCCTATCACCGCGAGGGCCGCGCCACGCCCGGCGATCCCCGCTTCACCCACCGCTGGAAGAACGCCACCTGGCGCTTCGCCAGCGCCGATGCCCGCGACGCCTTCGCCGCCGATCCCGCGCGCTATGCGCCAGCCTATGGCGGCCACTGTTCCTGGGCGGCCGCCCAGGGCTACCGGGCCTCCGGCGATCCCCGCCACTGGCGCATCGTCGCCGGCCGCCTGCACTTCAACTACGACGCCCGGGTCCACCGCACCTGGCTCGCCGACGCCGACGCCTTCATCGCCGCCGCCGACGTGAAGTGGCCCTCGGTCGTGGCGCGCTGATCGGAAACCACCGGCTGCCATCGGGAATATGCCGGAGGCGGCTGGCCGGGGCTGCGCTGGTAGTCTTCCCCCGATCCCGGCCCGCGAGGCCGGGCGAGGCCATACCGCAGGGGGAGACATCGGCATGAGCGACTGGCTGGCTGACGTAAAGAAATATGCGCCGAAGGCTGACGAAGCGGCGGTCGCGGGCATCGTCAAGTATCTCGGAATCGCCCTCAGGAACCGCGATTCCTCACTGGTGTCCTTCGGCGACCCCGAGGAAGTCTCGCGGGTGAAGAAGAACTTCTGCATGAAGAAGCTGGCGCTGACCGACGAGGCGGCGATCGATGCGGCGCTCGCCAAGGTCGCGGCGACCCTCAAGGGCGACAAGACCAAGAACCGCGTCACGGTCTATTACCTGCTCGCCGAGCACTTCAAGAAGCTGGACCTCTTCGTCAAGAAGTGAGCGCCTGCGGGGCGACCCGCGGCCTGCCCCTTGCGATTCATGTGGGCGGAGCGCCCGTCATGGCGCGGGCTGCTGCCAGCGGCCCGTCTTCCGCGCTATAGTCTCGCCTCTCGGATTCGCCCCGCCCGGAGGCCGCGATGCGCCAGTACCACGACCTGATGGAGCACGTGCTCCGGCACGGCGCCCGCAAGGACGACCGCACCGGCACGGGCACGCTCTCGGTCTTCGGCCACCAGATGCGCTTCGACCTGTCGGAGGGCTTTCCGATGGTCACCACCAAGAAGCTGCACCTGAAGTCGATCGTCCACGAGCTCCTCTGGTTCCTGAAGGGCGACACCAACATCGCCTATCTCAAGGCGAACGGCGTCAGCATCTGGGACGAGTGGGCCGATGCCGAGGGCAATCTCGGGCCGGTCTACGGCAAGCAGTGGCGCTCCTGGGCGGCGCCCGACGGGCGCAGCATCGACCAGATCGCCAACCTCGTGGCGATGCTGCGGAAGAACCCTGATTCGCGCCGCCTCATCGTCTCCGCCTGGAACCCGGCGGACGTCGAGGCCATGGCGCTGCCGCCCTGCCACTGCCTGTTCCAGTTCTACGTGGCGGACGGCAAGCTCTCCTGCCAGCTCTACCAGCGCTCGGCGGACATCTT
>LNFM01005032.1_pt1 | contig 23948 bp, 13 predicted proteins | sample 596031 | NCBI WGS metagenome assembly LNFM01 (sample SAMN04254537, study PRJNA301005) | activated carbon metagenome | isolation source: dual media filters at the Ann Arbor, Michigan drinking water treatment plant | place: USA: Ann Arbor | reverse complement strand
CCGTCGCTGTTGACGCCGACGGCGACGATCACCGCCACCGAGACGATCCGGCCGGCCTGGCGCACCTTCACATAGGTGGCGTCGATCCAGAGATAGGGCCAGTCGCCCTCGATCGGCCGGTCGAGGAAGGCCTGCACCCGCTCGTCGATCTCCTCGCAAAGCCGCGAGACCTGGCTCTTGGAGATGCCGCTCATCCCCATCGCCTTGACCAGGTCGTCGACCGAGCGGGTCGAGATGCCCTGGATATAGGCTTCCTGGATCACGGCGGTGAGCGCCTTCTCGGCCATCCGGCGCGGCTCGAGGAAGCCGGGGAAGTAGCTGCCCTTCCTCAGCTTGGGGATGCGCAGCTCGACCGTGCCGGCGCGCGTCTCCCAGTCCCGCTCGCGATAGCCGTTGCGCTGCGCCAGCCGCTCCGGACTCTTCTCGCCAAAGCCGGCGCCGGTCAGCCCGCCGACCTCCAGCTCCATCAGGCGTTGCGCGGCAAAGCCGATCATCTCGCGCAGAAGATCAGCGTCGGGGCTCTGGATCTCTCGGTTCAGGGTTTGCGTTCGCAACCCAAACCTAACCGGCAATCGCCGATGACCACCCTCAGCTACACCACGCCATGGGACACGACCACACTGCCACACTGGATGGCAACACAGCTGGATCGCGATCTCGTCTGGCAGGGTTGAGCCAACCCCGGATGCCCGCAAACTCGAAGAACGCGATCGTAGCGGGATCTTAGTGCGCTCTCGGAAATTATATCAATAATTCAATTACATAGGTGTTCGCAGTTTTGTCCGGAATGGCGCGCCATTGCGCGCGTTTTTCATTGATTTTTCACGGTTTTTTTGCGATTGTCAGCCCGTTTGGCGCTGACTGGTCAGAATTCTGGTTAGAATCCTGGTTAGAATCGGCCTTCGAGAGAGGTGCCGATGGGCCGCTTCAGCAGCAATGGTAATCCGTTCCTGATCGAGCGCCCCGAGGGTGGGTTCACCTATTTCCGCAATGTTCCACCCCGGTTGAAGTCCGTCCTGTCGGGTGAGGTCAAACTCCCTTGGAATGGGGCGAGGCGGTCCATCGGTGGACGAGGGACAATCAAGATCGCGCTGGGGACCCGTGATCTCCAGCTGGCCCGCAAGCGCTGGCTCGACGTCCATCCTCAGGTGGAAGGTCACGTGGAAGCGGCGACGCTGCGAACGATGCAGACCGCCAGGCCTATCGCTGTTCGGGCGGTATCGGGGCTCTCGCCTTCTGAGATCGAGCACATCGCCAACCGATACTATCGGCAAATCCTCAGCGGTGACGACGATGAGGTTCTCAGGCGCGACCAACTCGCTGACCGGACCGAGTTGGTCCTCGAGGAACACGAAGGGCTTGCCACAGACCGCGATGCGGTTATCGCAGCCCGCCGGATTGCCCATATGCGGGAGCTGGATGTTCTGAGGCGAGCACTCCAGGAGCCAGAGCGCTTTGACTTTGACGGGTCATCGCGCATCCCCACTCTTGCTGCGCTTCGTGCAGAGGGGCACTCGGACGAGAGCGCTCGCGCGATCAGGCAGTCCTTCGAGGATGTCCTTGCCGAAAGCGAGATCGGCGAAGTCCTTGCCGACAATGGAGTGAGCCTGCCGCGCGACCATATCGATCGGACGCGATTGTCGCTGGCCATCGCACGTGCTGGTGTCCGAGCCCATGAGGATGTCTTGCGGCGGCTCGATGGAGCGCCTGTCGAAACCCCGCCACCGCTGCCGGTCCTCATGCCTCCGGTCATGGATGCTGGCCCTTCACTGCGTGATGCCCACAAATCCTGGATCAACCAGCAAAGCCCTTCCGCCAAGACGGCGGAGGAGTATGGCGTCTACGTTGAGCGCTTTATCTCAGTCTGTGGTGACGTACCCATCCGTTCCATCACCAAAAAGCATGTGCTGGCCTATCGTGACGCCCTGAGCCTGTTTCCCCGCAACATCCCCTCCGACCTCCGCAGTGCCAGCGTGACGGCGATCCAGGAGTGGACCGCGAAGAACAACGCAAAGCTGCTCGCCCGCAGCACAATCAACGACAAGGCGATCGGATCGATCTCGGCGATCCTGGCTGTCGCCTTGAAGCACGACCATATCCAGACCAATCCCTGCCTCGGCACGAAGTTTCTTCTCAAGGAGGGTGAGGTCGTCGAGCGGCTGCCCTATTCCGACGATGACCTGAAGGCCTTGGTGAGATCGCCGGTCCTGGCGAAGGGGAAACGCTACAAGGCTGGAGGAGGGGAGGCTCAGAAATGGCTGCCGCTTATCGCCATGTATACCGGTGCGCGGCTTGAGGAGATCGGACAGCTTCGCGTGATAGACGTCCTCTTCGCCTCGAAGCCCGGGGATGTGTCCTTCTTCGACATGGAGACGATCGACGACACGCCAGGCCAGGAAACGCGTCGCAAGACGCGGTCGTCGCGACGCTGCGTTCCGATCCATAAAAAGCTGATTGACCGCGGGTTCGCTGGCTATGTCGAAGCCCAGCGAAAGGCGGGCTCTGTTCGACTGTTCCCAGAGCTCAGCCCCTATCGGGGCAAGATCACCCACGGGTTCAGCAAGTGGTGGGGTCGCTACGCGCGGAAATCCGTGAAGGACAGCCGTAAGACCTTTCATAGCTTCCGGCACCGGGTCACCGACCAGTTCCGGAACCAGGTCCGCCCGGCCGACGGAATCCTGCAGGCCATCCTCGGACACGACAAGACGGATACCACCTCGGGATATGGGTCTGGCTTTGATATCGAGACCCTGAACGAGGCGCTCCAACGGCTCGACTACGGTCCCGAGATCTAAAAGACCCGCCTACTCGCTCCGGAAACCCAACCCCGTCTTCTGTGAGCGCTACCGCCAGGAGACGCGTGGTCTCGGCCCGGGCAGCGTCATGATGTGCTGGAAGATGATGGCTGGATGAGCCCCAAGAGGTTGTCTGCTATCGGACTGGGGCCGGGAAGAGCAGGCGTCGGCCTCGTCCGCGCACCAGATGCCGTCGTCAGACGCTTAACCAGCGCCGGATCGATACCCAGTCGGGCACAGATCCTGCAACAGATTTCCTGAAGCCAGCTAAGGATTGACGCGGGCGAGCGCGGCGGGCCCGCTGTTGGCCGCCTCGCATCACCCGTCGCCTTCATCGAAAGGCTCGTCACTGACGCCGGATAGCGGAGATAGGCAAGGCTCCTGCGGGCGGAGGCTCTCGAGCAATGGCACTTTCCGCGTTGCCGATAGGGGGAGAGTTTCTGGACAGGCCGGGATCAGGAGCCGGCAGGACTGCAGCTCCTCGATCGCCGGCCTTCTGGCGATCCAGGATCCTCACGCCGTCAGACGGCCCTTTCCTTCTCGATGCCCTGTCCGCGCGACAGAAAGCTCACATTCGCCACCGCAGCCCCGAGGGTGACGTGCCGATGGATGATGACCTCAATGATCCTGATCAGGCGATCGACATCGTCGGTCTTGGGCCGGAAGAAGTAGATCTCGTTTGCGACCGAGCGACGCCAGGTCGCGTTGAAGCCATAGGCCGAGTAGCGCCGCAGCGTCCGGCGGTCGATGTCGGCCATCCTGCAATGGGCGATGCCGTCAGGCGATTCGAGCCAGGCGCCGAGCGAGCAGTCCCGCATCAGGTCGTGCATGCGCTTCTCGAACTCTTCGCTGCCGAGGTCATGGGGCAGGCGCACGGACAGGCCACGCTCCTGAACGGTCACGGGCGATCCCTCGAGCGGCCTGCCGACCGGAAGCAGGACCTGGAATGTCCAGGTGTTGAAGCCGAGCTCGCTGCACAGAAGACCCTCCTCGGTCATCGCGAGCGAGCCATAGCGACCGCGGTTCAGCTCCCGCAGCCGCGTCGTCGGGTCGGACTGCGTCGTCGCCGACAGCTTGTGCAGGGGGGCGTTCAGCCGCCGGGCGATCCCGAACAGGCCCTGCGCCGCGGGGTTGTGCGGGTGATAGCCGCACCCGGCCGCATAGGCGAAGGTGAGGAAGCCTGGCCGGTAACGCGAGAGGAACGTGTCCGTCAGGAACGCGTCGGCGGGCAGGGGAAGGAGCTTCGTGCCGCCGATCCGCGGCCACTGCGTCGGGTACCAGCGCCGGACAGCGCCGGCCGAGCCGTCGGGCAGGAGCGCGCTGCCGATTTCTCGCTTCGCGTAGGGCTTCCCGCTGGGGTCGTTGGTCTTGGTCGTCATGATCTGATCCATTCGTCTTGGGCTTCCCGGGGGCATTCCCGATCTCACCTCACTCCCGATCTCCTTCGGTCTCCTTCCTCGGGCGCATGAACCCGATCGACGCGCGGGCGGCTTGCGCCGATGCGATGCCATCAGCCGCCACCACGTCGGCGGGGACGAGCACGTCGCGGCCTTCAGCGGCGGCAAAGCCCAGCGCCAGGCGCAGGACGCGTGCGATCCGGCGTGGATTATGTCTCGCAAGCGCCGCCACCACCGTGTCGCCTGGCATGGGCAGTCCCAGCGGCGTGATGATCTTGGCTGCGATCTGCCGCGTGAGCGCGAGCAGGTCGGCGCCCGTCGGTGCGACGATCCGAACGATCAGGAACCGATCCCGGATGAAGTCTGGCAGCAGGGAGAGGTCGTTTGCGGTTGCGATGAAGAAGGCATGGGAGACGTCGAACCGTACCCGCAGGTACTCGTCGAGCAGGGTCTCGGCGTTCTCGGCCTCGAGCACGTTCAGCAGGACGTTGTATGGCTGCTCGTCGCGATGCGTCACGAACTTGTCGATTTCGTCGAGCAGCACCACCGGGCTCGCCGAGTCTGAGGTGACGAGCGCCTCGGTCAGGAGGCCCACCCTTGCACCGCGCCAGGAGGTCGGGTGGCCGGTGATCAGCTGCATGGCGTCGGAGTTGGTGGCGCAGGACCACGCGTGCGTGGGCACGCCGAGCACCGTCGCGAGCGATTTCGAGTAGTGCGTCTTGCCGAGCCCCGGAGGACCGGCGAGCAGCAGAGGCGGCAGGCTGAGCGGCGTGCCGGTCATGATCGACAGGGCGACCGCCCGATCGACGAGGTCGGTCACGGCGACGAAGCCGGGACAGCGCAGTCTGAGCATGCTCAACTGCTCGCGCATCGGCGCGGTGCCGAGCAACACCGGCTTTCGGCCGCTCTGCTCGACGAGCCAGCGCAGCTTCTCAAAACGCGCCGTGTCCTCACTGGACAGATGAGAGGTTCTGCCATCGTCTCCGGCTGCGAGGAGTCGCATTTGCTCGTAGACTTCGCCGGGGTCGAAGATCTGCGCGCTATGGCGCCTCCAGATGGTGTCGAAGGCCATGCCGCTCTCGTCATCGCCGAGTTCGACGCCGCCGATGCGGTCAGCCGAGCCAGGCCTTGTGAGGTGTCGATCGGGGCGCAGTTGGGCCGGGTCGTCCGGCGAAGCTTCGGCGTGGGCATGGTCCTGAACGGCTCCAGCCCGTTCATCGTCGTCGGATTGGGTCATCATCGCATTCCGCGGTTCCGCGAGACATTCTGCCTTCCGCGGGGTCGGCCATCCCGGCCTTCCGCACACGCCAATCCCAACACGAAAGGCGGCGCCGGGTGGCGCCGCCTCGTACTGGCCTGATCGATGTCGATGATGCGCAGCGGTCAGACGATCTCGATCCAGTCGGGCGTGAACAGCGCGGGCTCGCTCAGTCCAAGCCGACGGTGAACCCAGACCGCCTCGTCGACGATGTGCCGCACGGCCGCCTGCTGGTGCAGGGGATCGGGGCGGCAGGCGCGATCGTTGATGATCTGCGCCATCACGCGTTTGTCGTCGATGTCGGCCTTCGTGCGCACCGGCCAGATCATGGCCTGGCAGGCAGACAGATAGGCGAGGATCTGGGCGCCCTCGGCGGCGAGCCGCAGTTCGCGGCTCTTGCCATCCTCGTTGGCGCGGGCGAGGTCGAACAGCCGCTCCGTGGTCGCCAGCATCCTGACGATCCGGTCTCGCAAGCCGCCGAAGTCGGGACCGCTGCGCGCGAATGCGATCCAGCTCTCCGGCGCGATGGTGAGAACCGGCTGGCCGCCGCGCACCGGCAGGAGATCGCGCAGATCGTAGCGCAGCCGCGGCCACGCCGCGAGGTTGCGGTCGTCGAGCGAGGGCGCCGGCGGCGCCGGCGGAACCGTCAATTCGCCGACATGGAACGCCGCTCGCATCACACGGATCCGACGCGCCGTCGCGGGCTCGAGCGACGCGATGTAGTCCGCCTCCTGGTCGGTGCCGAAAGGCCCCCGAGCGTGCGCGAGGGCGAGCTTCGCGTCGACCTCGTCGAGGCTGTCGGCCGGCCAGACGCAGACCAGGCTATCGAAGAGGAGCGCTGCGAGTCCCAGACCGGCTGCGACCGTGTTCGCCTGCGGGTGCCGATCGACGGCATAGGCGACACGATGCGCCTCGTTGTTGAACTGCCGCGACATCCGCGCCGCCTCCTTGAGGTCGGGCCGGCTCTGCCGGAAGGCGATGAGGTCGCCGAGCGCCGGGTCATCGCCGAGGCCCGAGGTCAGCGCCTCGATCGGATCGGGGAATTTCACCCCCTCGCGAAGCGCGGGGGTGGTGTTCTCGGGCGGCGGCAGCCTGCCCTGATCGTCGTTCTTGGACATGATATGTTTTTCCGTGGGTTACAGCCATCTCGACTGCATCCCCTCCCGCTCTCTGGAATCACGAAGGGGCGCCCGCGGGGACGCCCCTTCGTCTTCTGGAAGGACTTGGACCCTCAGCGGCCGCGCACGGCCGCCGAGATCGTGCGAGCCGTCCTGCCGAGCTCGCCGATGATCGCGCCCGTCATCGCCGCGAAGGCGACGATGCTGCGCAGCCTAGGCTCGGGGAGGCGCGAGGCGAGAGCCCGCGCACGATCCTTGGCGCCTGCACCGTCATCGACGAGGTTGGCGTAGAGGCAGGCGCGTGCGAGGTCGACCGTTGCCAGCAGGGCAGCCCCGTGTCGGGCTCGTTCGAGCCGCTCCAGCGCCTCGGGCCCGATATCGCCCTCGGCGATCTCACGCGCGTGGCGATCCGCATCGTCGAGCTGGAGCCCGGCGCGCTCGACCAGCGCCGCGACCCGCGGAAGATCCTGCATGAAGGCCGTCAGGCTCAGGCCCTGCTCGAGTGCGACCATGGCGGGCTCACCCTGCCGCGCGTTCGTCACCGAGGACGGGACAGCGCTTGCCAGCATGAAGGTCCTGCGCTGGCGCTCGCCGATGGTGATCGGCAAGGGGCCGATCTCGAAAGCGAGCGCCGCAGCCTCGACCATGGCGGGATCGCCGGTCAGGCGGAGCTTGGAGTCGACGCTGTCGGCGATGAACGCGCGCGCCAGCACATCCTCGCCAGTTCGCGGCGGCATGATCGCCAGCGCGATGACGCTGGCCGAGTTGAGGAGCGTCAGCGCCGTCAGCATGTCGAGGCAGGCGGCGACCTGCGGTTTGGGTGAGGTCTCGGCCAGCGCGAGAAAGCGTTCGGTCTCTTCCGCGAAGCCGAGCGCACGGCCGGCCGTGGCGCTGACGAGGAAGCGCTCGCCGGCGAAGGCGGCATAGGCCGTGTCGCGATCGCCGGAGTGTGGAAGCCTGCGCGCGATCCCGTCGAGATCGTCGGTGACGGGGCGGATCGTCGCTTCGAGGTCGATGTCCTCAAGCGAGGTGGTCGGGATGTTGGTCTTCATGTCGGATCCAGAAGTTTTTGGGGGTTACTGCCTCGTGGCAGCGCCTCTCCGCTTCCTTTCCGAATGGCCGGCGCTTCGGGCGCCGGCCTCTCATCCTTCACGCGCCATCTGCTGGCGGTCGCTGCGCTCGCGCAGCCAGTGCTCGATGGCATCGAGATGCGCGTGGCGGTCCGCATCCTGCGGATCGAGCGAGGCGCGCAGTTCCGCGACCTCCCTGATCGCCTTGGGCAAGGTCAGCCAGGGCACGTCCGTCTCCGTCGTCAGACGCTCCCGCAGCCAGTCGCGCCCCTTGCTCCACGCCTCGGGCGCGAGGCACTCAGGCGCCTCCAGGAACATTTGCCGGTTGGCGAAGGCCTGGAGCCGGACGTCGCCCAAGTGCTTGACCAGGCCGCCACGCTGATCCCAGGGCAGCTCATGCCAGCGCGCGCAGATGCGCATGTCGGCGTCCGAGAGGAAGCCACCTGAATAGAGCGTCGCCTCCGGATAGGGCGACGGCTCGCGATCGGCGAAGCGGTTCTTCAGGGCCTCGGTGAGATGGCGCTGGAAGGTCGGATGCCGGCGCACCCGACTGGCGCGGTCGTTGTAGACCGCGTCATCGAGCCGATCGGCCGGCAACGCGTGCTGAGCATCTTCCCAGGCCAGCACGATCGGCTGGGCATTGGTCTTCACCATCCGCACCGGTCGTGGGCCCGGCCGGGTGAGCAACCCGGCGATGTCTCTGGCGGAGCCGTCGAGATAGCTCGCAGGGTCGATCGAGAGATCGAGCGTGGCCCAGGACGTCGCATTGTCGGGGTTGGCCATGACACCGACTGCAGGGACCAGCCCCGAGGGGGCGCCGAGGCAGATGAGATCACCACGGGAGAGGAGACGGATCGGTCCCGACTTGTGCGCGTTTGCGAGCATCAGCTCGACGCTGCGCGGGGCGCGCTCCCGCAGCACCCGAAACAGCGCCAGCGTGGCGCGGGCATCGAACAGCGCGTCATGCGCCTCGTCCTCATTGAGGGCGATCCCATTCGCGCGGCACACCGCACCCAGCTTGAGCGAGCGCTTGCCGTTGCCGTCGACGGGAACCGTGATTGCGCCGGGCTCGATCAGAATCGCCGCGCGAAGCATGACAAGGGTATCGGCGCGCTTCAGCCCGGTGACCTGCGTCGCATAGGGCGGCAACAGATGGGTGAGGAAGTTGTGGCGCAGGACCTCCTCGTCGTAGCGCAGCACATTGTGGCCCAGAATCGTCGCAGGCGTCCACGCCCGCAGCGCCCGGCCGATCTGGCCGAGCAGCTCGAGGCTCGACATCGGCGCCTGATCCAACTGGTCCGGGCGAATACCGGTGGTCAGCAAGGCGCCCGGCGACGGCACGATATGGGCCGGCAGGCGACACCGCAGCGAGAGCTCGCTGAGCGGGCGCAGCTCGTCATCGGTGTGAACCAGGGCGGCCTGGAGCGGCACGTTCCAGACCGGGTCGAGTCCGCTCGTCTCAAGATCGTACACGATGAAAGGCATGTGAGCGCTCCTACTGCACACCGCCGGAGCCGGTCGCGACCGGCTCCTTGCGCAGTTTGATGCCGAACGCACTTGCATCGGCGTGCATGGCGATCTCCACCATGTAAGCCGTGCGCGAGCGTTCCATCTCGCCGGGCAGGAAGTTCATCGTCTCGTAGATTTCGATCTTCTGCTCGAGCTCCTGCTCGTTGCGGGCCGGCGCCTCGGCGATTAGCAGCGCAAACGTCCGCGCCATCGAGCGCGCGCCTTCCGCCAGCTGCCGGCCATTCAGGTTGCCCTGGTCCGCATGGACTGCGTCGCCGTCATGTTCGAGCAGCAGCGCATGGGCCAGCGCCGCCTGCCACATCGGGAACATCCGGGCATGCTCGGTGCTGAGCCGATAGGCCCGCGCATAGCGCGTGAGATCGCCAGCCGTCGGGCGCGCCTCATCCTCGGCCCGCGAGGCGCCGTCATTGATAGTCGTCATCGGAAATCCGTTCCGGCTCGAGAGCCCGGGACGGCTTCACCTGCTCATTCCCCGGGGGTTCCCTCCAATGGGTTCCGAACTGCTCTCTCGATCGGAGTACCGGCTAAGGCGCCGCAGCCGAAACGTCTTGCCTCGACCGTTGAAACCGGCGTCTTTGGCCCATAGCTGACGTTTGAAGTGTCTGCTTTCCGGCACTCCAACTGATGAGGTGACGTAACGCCAAAGCCAGCCCATAGCGCCGGCTCGGAACGTTTCGCGCTAGCTTACTCCTACGACAGAAGGACAGGCGTCACAAAGAACTGCCGACAAATGAACAACCCCCATTTGTGTCCGAAGATGGCATGACTAATGTGGTCGCGTGACGACGACTCGCGCCAAGCTGGAATCCATGACTGATGCTGGCGTATTCGAGCGCCTTGCGACGGCAGTGCTCCGGCGCGCTAATCCCGCTTACGACGCGCTCGTCCATTCTGGTGTCAACGCAGAGGGGCGCCCTGTTCGGGCGCCCGTCGACGGATTTAGCTTGGGCGGGACGACTAAGCCGTCTGTTTTCACAGCACACACGACGACGAAGCTGTCGGAGCTTCACGGCAAATGGCTGGACCCCGTCAAGGGCGACATCGTCAAGGCGAAGACGGAAGCAGCGGCGACCGGCGTCATCGGGGGGACACTCGTCCTGACGCTTAACCGCGACCCCCCGATTTCAATCGTGGCCGAGGCCGAGGCGGCCTGCGACGCCGCCGGCCTTAAGCTCGATCTCTGGTCCCAGTCTCGTCTTGCCGATTTTCTCGATGATGACGCCGAGGGGCAGTGGATCCGCCGTCGCTTCTTCGGCGAACCGGAGGTCCGTCTGTCCTTCTCCAACCTGCGATGGATCGGCGAAACCGGTCCGGTCGACGTCCCGCTTTTCGACCAAGCCACAGCTCTCGCGCCACGCCAGGCTGCGTTCGATCTGACCGCGCGCCTGCGCGACGGCCAGAATCTGGTCCTGCTCAATGCGACGTCCGGCCAGGGCAAGACCGTTGTCGCTACCCAGGTCTGGCGCGGTATGGTCGAAGCGGGAGCAGGCGCTGTCCATGTCAGCCATCAGGATGTCGAAGCCTCGGTCAGCCTGGACGAGGCTCTGACCCGCAGCTTGCGACGACGATGCCCGACGTTGAGCAACGACTGCGGTCGTGAGGCCTTGGTTCTGGCGGCGACGAATGAACTCTTCATCCTTATCGAGGACATCAACCGCGCCGAACGCCCCGTGGCCGCTCTGCGAAAGGTGTTAGCATGGTCGAGACAGGCCTCCGCTCCGGGTCTGAAGCTCCTATGTCCGATCTGGCCAAGGGCGATTGCGGCCCTTTCTGACCAGGAGGAGAAGGCCGCAACCACCGCCCTCGTCTGGCTCGATCTTCCCGGCCATGACGAGGCAACCCGTATCGCCGGAGCCCAGGCCGCGGTCCAGGGGCATCGACCGACGTCAGGTGCGCTCGACGCCCTGGTCCGAAGGCTCGGCCGGGACCCTCTGCTGCTGAGTCTGCATGATTACGGCGGCGAGGCGACCGATGGGGTGCGCGCCTATATCGGTCGCGAGGCGGCGCGCGCCGCCCAAACGAAAGGCTATGCGGGGTCGGAGCTTCTCGATGCGCTCGATGCGCTCGCCATCGGCATGCTGGCTGCGCGCAGCCTCGAACCCAGCTGGAGCCTAGTCAGGACCTGGCTCGATCGGGACCAGCTCGCCTACCTCCGCATTTTGCTGGAGACAGGATCGCTTCTGCGGCTGGGCGGCGAGCTGTCGGACGAGCGCATTGTTTTCCGGCATGACCGGGTTCGCGACCAGATCCGCGCCACTGGACTCCGCCGCCTAGTAGAGGAACGCTCCGAACACGACGCCTTGGCCGAGCCGGCCTACGCCGAGCTCTGGGGGCTGGTGCTGTCGCAGCCGTCGCCAAAACCGGACTGGGTCGAACTGGCGGCCCGCCTTAACCCTTTGGGACTGTTCCACGGCTTGGCGGAGGCGCTGCCTGAGACGGCGGAACGGGTAAAATTGGCCGCCGCCGCCACGTCTTGGCTGAAGCGGGAGGACGCCCAATCGGAGAAGTACTCGCATCTCCGTTGGGCAGCCCAGTTTGCCCTAACCAACGCCGAAGGCCGTGACGTTGCCGAACTCGTACCCCTGTTCAGGGAGAACACCTGGATGACGCGGGAGGCGGCGGCGTGGAACGGGGACATGGACGCCGTTCTGAAGATTACGATGTCTTGGGATCCCTATCAGCTGCGCGGTCGCGAACGGCGCCTGTTCGATCAGGTCCGTACGCGACATGCCGAGGTTGCCCACGCCTTCGTGGAGCAGGGATTGCGCGATCTGGAGAAAGCGGATCGCTGGCAAGGTCTGCTCGGCCTTGCCGGTCGGCTCGCCAGTCCGGTGCTCACGCCGGTCCTTCTGGAAACTTGGGAGCGGGGCCCCCGAACTCCGGGCTTCATCAACGCCATGCTCTGGGCCCTGGCGCTCTGCGCGCCCGATCATCTGGACCCGGTCTTCGACGCCTGGCGCGAACTGGGAGAAGAGCCGCTCGAGCACGGCAGGACGCCTCGCGGCAGTGTGGGCTACGATTTGCGCCTCGGCCTCTGGGCCATGGCGGGCGAAACGGCGCGTAACGTCTTCATTCGAAGGATGGAAGATCCAGACGGTCCGCTGTCCTGGTATTTGGCCAACATCCTGGAAGGGTGGGACCATCCGGACACCCAAGAAGCATTCATTCGTCTCCGGGCGTATCAACTGGCGAAGTCACGCGCTAATGGCGGCTACGGGGTCGCCACCATTCACCTCGGGGAGATATGGGGTGACGACAGGCCGATGGGTGCGCTGTTGATGAGCGACGCGGCTCTAAAACGCGTCGAGACGCTTTGGTCGAATCCGGACGAGGACATCGACGTGCAGGCGGTGGCGCTGCGGCTTTGGGGCTACGCCGCCCGGCCGCGCCACCTCACCCGGGTTCGCCACCTGCTTAACCCAGTTGGCCCGCTTGCCTCGGACGTCGTCTCGGCCCTCATCCGGCTTAACGCTCCAGACGCGCCCTCTGCCCTGGATGCCGCGATAGAAGCCGACCCGTCACGCGGCTACCTCTGGCAATGGGTCAGGAATCGCTGGCGCGAGGACTATCTGCCCTTCCTCGTGAAAGCGCTCGAACGACGCCGCACACTCAAGGCGGCCGATAGCGAGGCTCGGTTCAGCGGTGACCACGCACTCCCGGACATCATGCGATGGCTCGACGACGGGACTCGCGAACATCTGCTGATTGATCATTGGGATCACATCGGGGATGAGCGGGATTGGATTCATCTCGCTCTGTGGACCGCAACTCCGGCCACCCTCGCCCTAGCCGATCGCTCTCTGAGAAGCGGCGATCCCAGCGAGCTTCTGAAGTATTTCAACCAGGACTACGGCCTCTGTATCGCCAGTTCGCCCGCGACGACAGATCTGCGTCGTCTGCAGGCGCTCGAACCGTGGCTGGATTATCTCGACGAGAGCGCGTTCCAACAGCTGGAAGAACACTGCAATCGGTTGGGATGGCGTGACTGGCGTCGACGTCATGTCGATGGCCAGCTTCGTGCGGACAAGAGGGCGCAATGGCGTTCCCGGGAGACCCGGCGCAAAGCGCTCGACAGTCTCGCGGCGGAGGGCAAGCATAACAGGCATGTCGATTTCATCCTCAAACACATGGTGGAGATGCAGGGCGACCTTCAGTCCATCCTTGACGAGATCGAGGTCTGGCTCACGGCGCGGGAGGACATCGAGGCGCTGCGCACGGCCTGCGAGTGTATCGTGACCTCCGGGACGAGATGCGACCTCTCGCGTCTGAAGCGGTTCGGCAACCTCGCCATTGAGCGGGGCGAGGAAGTCATAGAGGACGCTGTCTTCGCCCTGAAGCGACGCAGTCTGGTCTAAATCGGGACATCACGACCGTGGCAAGCCCGATCACCTTGAAATCTCGCAACAAGCAAAGCCAAGAGCAGGAGACTTTTACAATCGCTAAAACACGTCGGGTAACGGCTGGGACCGGATTTGGCTTTGAAGATCAGGTCGCAGCGTGGTGCCTTTTAAGGGGACTGCTTGGCGAGCCACTGCCGGGTGTGACGGGCAAGTTCACTCGCCTGCAAATGCAGACGTCGCAACTGGGATGGCTTCTCGACGACATCTTGGTAACGGTTGTTGACCAAGCGGCCGGTGAGCACCGCCTCGCGATCTCGTGCAAGGCGAACGTTCAGGTTTCGTCATCGGGATTGCCGGCCGATTTCGTTTCGGCCGCCTGGGACCTATGGAACGCGGGCGCGAACGGCCCGATGCGGCGCGGCTCAGATGCCTTGATGCTGGCAACGCGCATACGTCACGCGGGCTTCGAAGCGGTCTGGAGCGATTTGAAATCCTGGGCGACGGGCGCAGACGAAAATTTCGCCCTAAGGCAGATGCGCGGGACCGCAACACACAAGAAGGCACTCAGCAGCATCGAGGCGCACGAAGCAAGGGGGGCGGCTACTGACGCCGACGCGCTCGCACTGCTTTGCGCAATTGATGTCATGCCATTCGATTTCGACACGGCGGCGGGGCATTCGGAAAGGGCGTGCATTCGCGAGGCGCGCACGCTTCTGGCCAGTAGCGATGCTACCCAAGCAGAAGAACTGTGGGCGGCGTTGGTGGACAGCGCTCGCGACACGCGACTGGGGAACGGCACGCTTGAATTCACGGCGCTGCTGAAGACCCTACGCGTGAAATTCGCACTCAAGGATCATCCGGATTTCGAGGCCTCTTGGCGGAAGCTGGGCGCGCTCTCAAGCGATCATCTTGTTGGGATCGAAGCACAGCTCCCCTCGGGGGTGGTGCTGAAGAGGCAGGCGGAACAAGATGGTCTTAGTGTGCAGATTGCTGCCTCGCCCGTGGTCCTCGTCCACGGCGAGTCCGGCACGGGCAAATCGGCCCTTGTAAAGGCGGTTTTGCACTTGGATTTCTCAGCGGCGCGACAGGTATGGCTGGGAACGGATGTGCTGGCGCGTTCGCTCAGTGAAGCGGATCGTATTGGTCTCGGGTTGGACCACCCCCTGATCGATGTGCTGGAAAAGAGCTCGGCCGCGCAGAACATACTCGTGGTCGACGGGGCGGAACGCATTGCGGAAGCGACTGCGCCTAAACTTCGTGCGTTGATCAAGGATCTACAGGAGCGCAACGCGGACACGGCTGACGCTTGGCGCGTGGTGATTGTTGGCCAGACGGAAGCCTGGGCGACGGGCAAGCTGCAAGGCTTGGTAGATGGGGCTGCGACCCGTCATTTCGAAGTAAAGTCGGTGTCGGAAACTGAGGCAGCAGCTGTCCTTTCTGCAAGCCCCGGTCTCGAATGGCTGGCCGCGCATGATGAGGCGGTGGCCACGCTAACGAACCTGCGCACGCTCGCCTGGGTTATCCAGGCAACCGCGTCTTTCGCTGGCGGCCGCGACCAAGCAGCGTCGCTTTCGCTGGTGAGTATCGCAGACCGTCTCTGGGGCTACTGGACCGACGGCAAGACGCCGGTGAAACAACTGCTGATTCACCTTGCCGAGCGTGACGGTGCCTTCGAGCACGGCGTTCGCATTAGCCAGCTTCCACCGGCCGACGCGGCAGCCTTCGATCAACGCCCGCAACACTGTCCGGTGCGGCTGCGGCAGGACGATAACCGCGTCTTGTTTGAGCACGACCTTGCGGCGGACTGGGCGCGTTTCCAGCAGCTCAAGGAAATTGGCGACGATATCGGGGCATGGGCACAGTTCGCCGGCAATCCGATGTGGAACGGCGCCCTCCGTATGCTTGGACAACATCTCCTCCGGCGCGAGCGCGGTGGTCGCAATGCTTGGGACGCAGCATTCGCGGACGCGCAGCTTCCGCCGTACGACACATCACTCTCTGCCGACATCCTCCTCGATTCGTTGTTTCTCGACCCCGAAGCCGGGCGCTTTCTCGAAGATCGGCGCGAGATGCTTTTTGCCGATAACGGCAAGCAGTTACTCCGCTTGCTGCGTCGCTTCGACCATGTTGGTTCTGCTGTTGCGGTGCCTGAGATGCTGGTCGGGTTCCAGCATCTCAGCCTCTACATGGAAGCGCAGTTCCGCGTGCCGATCTATGGCCGCTGGCCGGCGCTTGTGCGCTTTCTTGCAGCGCATGAAGCGCGTGTGGCGGCACTGATCTCACCTGTTGTGGCCAAGGTCTGCGAACGCTGGCTGACAGGCACGCCGGCTCTCCTGGCGCCCGGCCAGCCCACACCTCTTCGCAAAGAACTCGCGAGCCTCGCGCTTGCGACCGCGCGGGCATTGCAGTTGGCGCTCGCCAAACGCGTCATCTTTCTCGGCGACGGGATTGAGAACATATATCAGGCCGCCTTCGCCGGCGCCATGGATCTACCCGAGGAAGTCAGCGCATGGGCGCTGGAGATGGCGTGTCGCCGCCCGCTCCGCGCCGATATCGTGGGAGAGATCGAGCAGCACCGACGGGAAGAGGCGGAAGAGCATCGCCAGCGTCTTCAGGACGATCCTGACTACCGCGCACGGCACGATCGAGCGCGCAGAGCCTCTATGTCGATTAGCTCGCAGCGAAAACTTCCGCCCTGGCCGCTTGGGGCGTCTGGCCGTGTCGACAACAACTTTCGCGAAGCAACACTGGGCTCGACGGGATTTCGTATGCTCATGCACGCTGCACCCGAGGTTGCCTCCGAGGTGTTGCTCGCGGCGATTATCGAGGATCAGCCCGAAGAACATTACGGCTCGCGCCTGCGCGACGATCTCGGCTTGTCATTTGATAGTCATAGCTATCCCACGGCTTACTGGAAGAGCGCGTTTTATTCTTTCCTTTCAATCAACGCAGAAGCGGCGCTGGACGCATTGCTGAAGCTTGTGAGCTTCTGCACCGAACGCTGGGAAAGCCATGTGACGAGCCCTGGCGATCCACCGCTGCCACACCAGACGGTGACCCTGGCCGACGGAACGCCGAAGATCTATCGAGGGGGCGCTCGCGTTTTCTGCTGGTCGCAGGAAAACGCAACACATACCGGCCAACTTTACAGTGCGCTCGCGGCGCTGGAGCGCTGGCTCTACGAGCGCATCGACAAGGGCGAAGACGTAACCCCGCACCTGGAGCGCTTGCTGCGCGAGACAGATTCGGTCGCCATAGTTGGCGTCTTCGTCAACATCGGCAAATACCGCCCAGCGGTTTTCTCCGGCGTGTTGAAGCCGCTGCTAGCTGTGTATCGCTTCTACATGTGGGATGAGCGCCGGGTGCGCGACAGCCAGTTCTTTGACGGAATGACTTGGGCAAGGAGCGGCGATACGATTTTTGAGATGGCGAAGGCGTGGCACTTCGCGCCGCACCGCAAGGCGACACTGCACAAAATCGTTTGCGACAGGCTCGTAAGCGAGCCGGAGTTGAGCGAATTCGTCCTGCGTGCGACGGAAGCCTGGAAAGCGCCCGAGGCCGACAAGGCCTCAGTGGAGTTCCGTATCCTTGTCGCGCAGCTCGACTACCGGAACTGGCGGCGGGCGGATGGCGAAGAGGAGAGGTTTGAATTCGTCTGCCCGCAAGATGTTGAGGAGGCCATCCGAGAATTTCAGGCCGGCAACGCGCGGGCGCAACAGATATTGTTCTTCCCCGACCAGTGCCGGAGTTTCCTCGCCACTAGGCGAGCGCTGACCGACGACGAAGCCACAAACGTCGCTGCGCTGATGGCGGCGGCGGATAGTGGCGAGACAGTCGAACTCGAAGACGCCATGAAGCGGCCCGCCGCGCTGGCAGCGGCGGTGACGTTATTGCTGCGCGCCGAAGGATGGTTGCGCGATAGATCGGACGTGGCCGATCACGCGCAACGGCTAATTGATGCGGCCATGGCGGAACTCTCGGACGATGCTGATGGCAGCCGCCACCATTATTCAACATCCCCGAGCTACCTGGAATTTGTCGCGTGGCTTGTTGCCGAGCGCTGGATCGCAGCGTCGTCGGCAACCACAGATGAAGCGCTTATGCGCATCTTGACAGGTGGTGACGATCGGGCCGTCGAAGCGCTAAGCAGCCTTCTTTACCCCAGCCGCGCAGCGCTAGGCGAGCGCTGGTGGCGTTTCCTGTATCTCGCGCTGCTTTTTGCGGGGCTTTCCATGGTGGTGCCCCGGGTGACGGATGACAATGCGCGGAAATCACTTTGGGCGCGCCGTCGCCGATGGCTGGTGACACGCAGCTTGGCGGTGCAGGCAGCGCCCTCTATTCTGGATCCCCTGAATATAGCCAAGCGGGTCGAACGCTTCGAGCGACGCATGTGGCGCGAGCGGTACGCGCGCGATGACCGGTCCTACGAGGACGAACCCGAAAGACGTCTGTCGGGTGGTCTGGATACGCATTTTCTCAAGATCGTGTTCGGCTGGCTTATTTCCGAAATGAACGGCGGCGTTCCACCCGAAGAACTGCTGAGTCGGCGCGAGCTTGTCGCACGCTTCTGGGCGCACGAAGCATGGCATTTGTCGGGAAGTGCGGAAGACGAGGATCGCGATTTTGGGACCATGGATCAATGGGGCTACGCCCTCGTAGACGAGGCCTCGCGGCTGATCCTAGTGGCTCCGCTTGAACTTGGCACCGTACTCTGGAAACCGATCCTCGCGCTAGGGCCTCGCGGGCATTATGCGCTTGAAGCATTCTTCAGAAGTTGGTTCGGCCTGTGCACGGAAACCACCGACGTGGCTGCGTTCGGGATGCGTTGGCGCGCGATAATCAAGTTCGTGCTGTCTGGCGAGGCCTGGCCGGAGCATCGGAACTGGCATTACGGGCGACAGCTGGAACGGCAAGCGCTGGGCTTTGGCTCAACGGACTTCCTTATCCGCATGCCGGGATGTACCGAACTAGTTGGATCGATGCGGGAATTCTATCGGGATTGGGCTGTGTCGCGGCTCGGCTCGGATGAAGACGAACTGGCGGGTCTCTGCGGCTTTCTCGATAGCAAGGCGGGCGTCCCCCTTCGCAAACAGGGGCTGCTATGGATCACGGAAGCGATGAAGAGCAACACGCGTACCGGCAAATGGTATCGGGATCGGACCGGGAGCGCCTTCGTTTCGTTTCTCGACACCGTTGTTTCGGAATCGCTGTCCGAGGTCGCCAAGGACGAGCCGGCGCGGCAGGCGCTGCTGGAGCTGATCGGGCATGCCGTGGCGCGTCAACTGCCGGCAGCGCTAGCGCTCCAGGAACGCGCGAAAGGGCTGCTGCGAGCAGCGTAGGACATGCTGGTGCCGCGTGAAATGATGTGCCGCTTTAGCCGGCTTTGGTCGCTTTTGGACAGGAAACCTGAGTCTGCTACTGGCGCGACCCCGCCCCAGTGAGAAATAGCTGCAAGATGGCGCTCCGGAGCGTTTCCTGGTCGCGCATAACTCTTCGGAGGCCAGGTGTTGGCAGTGCTGTACCGAAATGAATGGAGTTCGGTGCGGCATTCATGATACAATTGTGAATAATTATGTGCTTGGAATAGAGTTTTACTTCACGAGTCGCCATCGATCTCAGCGTCTACAGACTACTCACATCGATGACATGGGCGTGCTCGATTGAATTCAGACGCTGCGCTTGTTGCACGAGATGGTCAAGCGAAACGCCGACCTCTCGAAGTACCCGGTCAATACGTTCGCGGGCGATCCCATTCGCGAGCAGCATCTGCAGGCAGTTGAAAAAGCTTGGACTGACTTCGCTCCGCTCGAACAGGATGTCCCCGGCCGTAGGGGCGTCGGCCTCCGCCAAGGGCACCGTCACAGCGATGGTCCCCAAAGGAGACGCCTCATAGGCTAGCCTGCGAACAGCGAGATGATCGTGTATGTTTTCCATTTCGCGCCGGCCAATCGGATCGATTGCGAGCATCTCCCGTGTCGCATCATGCAACGTCGACAATAGCGCCAGCAAGGTCCCCCGGCGATCTGGAAAATCTACCCGATATCGCGCGTCCTGTAGGTAGTCGAGCAGGTTGATGCCCAGCGAAATGATAAAGCGGATTGTCTCGGAAGCCCTTCTGGTGCGGTCATCGTAGCTACCATCGTCAGCCCGAAAGGCGTGGTTGTGTTCGGCGATCTCGCGCAAGATCAGCGTGCGGCGCCATAGTTCTGCGAACGCCTCCGCTATGTCTGTATCGAACAGCGCGGCGGCGAGGACTCGCGTCCCGAAGGCATCGGGTCGTTTCCCCCATACCGTAAACAGAGACGGCAGCTCTCGCATATGCGCGCCTCCGCTCTCCTCAAGGAACCGTTCGGGTTCCTCCGGGAGCATCTGGAACAGAATATCTCTGCCTGGCACGGGCCGACCATGTTCGCGGGCCGCGAGCATGCACACGGCCTCCACACAAAGCTGGTCGGCACTCGGCACATCGTTCGGCTGAAGCTCCGACCAGCCGATTGACCCAGGCCAATGGAGTAGTGCCTCAATCATCAACCACGCAGGCCGGGCGCGACTGTTGGCGTCGACTGGATAGGGAATCCGCTCGTTGTCCAGTGCAGACATGATCGAGCGAAAGAGCCAGGCGCTCCAGCGCAGGGTTGCCGAACTCCCGTCTACTCTCTCTCGAACCGTCGATGTGATGGCATCCGCAAGCTCCTGGAGTCGCGCGTCACGGCGATCTTCTTGGCTTAGCCCCATCCCGGAATGGGGAATACCGCCTCTCACCGCACTATGAGCAATATGCAAGAGGAGTGGCAGCAGAATTCGGCCGTTCCAGGCGCCATGCTCATCAAAGGCTGGCAATGCGGCCTTGGTAAGCTTAGCCCATTGAGCAAAATATCGCCCAGGATCAGCGGCCCCGAGGTCGAGAATCATGGCGGGCTGAAATGGCGCCCTGTATTCCTCCATCAATTCGACAGCGTACTCGATATCTGTCTCGAACAATAAATCGAAGATATTCCAGTCGCTGCGAAACGGCGTGAGATACTGATTTGCTCTGACGCCAAACCATATCTCTTGCAGATTTGGCTTCGCGCTCCATTGGGTGTGCGATTCGGCAAGCGCCGCATTGTCGCTAGGACGGACAAGGCTCGCCGGATTTTTCGTGAAATCCCGAACCAGCTTGCCAGAGACTTCGCGGATCTGATCTCGAAGGCGTGGGCGGGTCTCCGTCCGATCTCGAACCACCTCCAGAAGCGTCATCGAAGCGATCAAATCACCGCCAATGATCCGCCCGACCATTTGCCATCGCGCGACATTGGGGCGGCTGCAGAACACCGCGCCAGCCGCCTCTGCAAGGACAGCTCCGATGAGCGACATGCCGGTCTGAGAATCGTCCGGTGCGACTTCCTGGATCGCCTCAGACAGACCGGCCATTTCCAATTGCTCACGCAATTGCTCCGCGGTGGGCGGGCGTGGTCTCCCTCTTGAAGAGCGGGATTCCAACAAGCACTGCTCGATCAGAGGGCGCACGCACGAGACGGCCTTCTTCCTCCAGGGGGCGGTTCGATAACGCGAAAGCAGAGCGTCCGCATCGCGACGATATCGGCCGGAGTATCCGTTTGCGCCCCGCTCCTCCTCGGGCCATTTCATACCGAAGCGTCCTTGAGATATTTCCAGAGGCGCAAGAAATACTCTTCTGCACCGGTCTCCCGCGACGACCAGCCGCGGCTATAGGAGTTCACCTCGTGATGAGTTCCGCCGACATTGGCTCCCCAGTGCCAAAGCTCGCTGTCGATCACGGCGAAACGATCGTGGGGCAGACGCACCGGGCTTTTCCCTTCGCGAACAGTTTGAATTTCGATGGCGAAAGAATCGCGTTGAGGCGGCTGGCGGCGCGCAGCCTCTAATTCGCGAAGGCTAGCGATCTGTTCGTGGTGCCCCGCCTTCGGTCCAACGATAAGGCGGATGTCCTCGGCCCGGGTGCTGGCTAACGCCCTCTCGAACACCTGGAAGAAGGTGGCCTTGGCGCGCTCATCAACCTTAAGCAGAAAGCCGTCGATCAACCATACGCGTTTCCGCGCGCGTTCGAGCGCAACCATGAATTCGTCGGACCATGCTCCGAACTCGCCAGCAGCATGGCGACGACGTTCCTCGTCCCATCCGGGGAAACGGCCGAGATCGGTCGGTGCATTGCTTGAGTCGAGACTTGGCCAGGCAAGCTTCGGAAGGAAGTTGGACGGGGGCCTGTGCGCTTCCGGCTCTGCGATCAGCGAGACAGGAATTCGTACGCTCAAGGTTTCATTTCCCCCAGATCAAGTCCTTCAGCAGTATCAAAGAGCCGCTGCAGGCGTGTGCGGACCTCTGCGGGATCGATGAGCTTCAACATCACACTTGCTCGCTCGCCGATCCTATTTAGCGAATTGCCGGACAACCAAACGTCGCCATCGACGACGAGAAAACGGTCATGGATCGGCGGGTTCTGGCCGCCGGCCAAGACCCTGATCTCAGGTTGGGGCAGGCCGCGCTCCCGAAACGTCCGCAGGACTTCAGCAAACCCCGCGCGCACGTTCTCCGCATTTTGAAAAGGCAGGCGAGACGTCAGAAGCCGCAGTATGACGTCGCTTCGCCCGATGAAATGCCCAAAGTTGAAAAGGTCCAGACCATCTGCATAGGGATCGACGATCATGACGGTCTCTTTGGCACGAGCAATCTGCTCGCGAATAAACCGCAAGGCGACAGAGCGTTGATCGAACCACTGCACCTGTTGCCTGTGAGCGAGGCGTTCTGCGTGGCGACGCTGAGAGCTTGCATAAAATCGCGAAGCAGCATCGCGGGAGCGGGGCAGGTCTGGATGAAGTTCGACGACGCTATTCGTTGACCAATCTGTTTCGCTCAGATCATGAACCGTCGGCTTGCTGCCTTTACGACGATCATCGCGCGTCTCCAGACGCACCCGCCGTTTCGTCAGCCCCATGTTAAATCCGATGGTTCGCAGATAGGGCAGAGCCTTCTGCTGATCGATCAAACCCCGCTCGGTGTGGGAGAGGGCATGACCTGCATGTTCGATCTGATCGCTGGCAGGTGCGATCATCAGCGCATCTCCGACCTCGAAGCTCTTGAAAAGATTCATCGCACCGAAGCGCTCCTCGAAGAGCGTCAGCGTGAGGCCGCGGAGCGAGCGGTGCAAGCGCGGGCGGACCTCGCCGACCATGTGCTCTCGGCCAGCCGCGTCGCGCGCCATAGAGGTTCGTACGACGCGAACGTCGGGATCGGGAACGACGAGTACAGCGCCACCTAACAGCTCATCATGGCGAGCGACGTCGAAGTGAATACGTCGTAGGAGCCATCTCCGGGCTTCCTCATCTCCGAGAATTCGCTCCAACTGCGGGGTCAAAACCCCCAGTTGCCGATGCGCGCGAGCCGGATGAGAGCCTGGACCGGTGAAAGGCGTGGGGTAGAAATCATCACCGGAGCCGAACAACGAGGGATCGGCCAATGGCGTGGATAAGAAGGGCCACGCCGGCTCATCCGCAAGAGAGGAAGCCTGGATCGCCGTCCCGTCATGCCGTCCTCGATCTGCGTCGGCGACCGGGATAGGGAGAGACGGCGCGGATTGCAGGGACCGATACCAAGTGACGGCCTCCGCGGCGCGCATCGAAACCCGTCGAAAGGCCAGATCGATTCCAATCGAACTGGCGCTGTGGACCTGCGGCACTCCTTTTGCGTTCACCCGCATGCTGTCCGGAACAGGGCGGCTCGGCGTGATGAGCTCGACACTGGCAAACAGGAGGTGCGGTCGCTCGCTCCTGCTGGGTTCGCGCAAAGTCGCGATACGGATAATCGCGCTGTGGTACGCGCTGAAATCGATCGATGGAAGTTGGCTGTTCATGGCTGCATCGGCGCTTTGTCAGGAATGTTGCACCGATTCAGTCGAGCCGGGGTAGCTGCTGGATCAATCATAACCGGTTCCGCTGCAATACCCCACGCGGCAGCCAAGCCACCTGCGCGATTACATACAAGCGGAAAGTAGGTCAGCCCGCTCTGAGCGCGTGTGCGCTTAGATTCTTTCTCACTCCCAACCAGCAGTCCTACCTCCCGAACGCCGGCAATTCACGAGTTTGCCTGGGTCCGCTTTCTGGCAAAGCACCAATGTCCGGAAGTGGCGCATCCTTCCCGTACAGTGCGGCGATGCCAGATTTGCGAGCACTGCCAGCGGCAGCAAGGTATAACTTATTGACCGGACAGCTTTTCGGCCCCGGCTGTTCGCGGCCCGTCAATTGTCAGAATATCATCGAGGCTCGGAAACAGGACGGTCCTGCAGCGATCGAGCCGGGATGCCCTTTGCTCATAGTTGGCCTGGGCGATCATCTGCTGCATCTGCTTCTCAAGCAGCGCCGTCTTCGTTTCACGGCCCAGCCGGTTCAACTGCCGAGCGCGTTCGGCGGATTTGGTCGCGAACGC
>LNFM01004905.1_pt1 | contig 23954 bp, 23 predicted proteins | sample 596031 | NCBI WGS metagenome assembly LNFM01 (sample SAMN04254537, study PRJNA301005) | activated carbon metagenome | isolation source: dual media filters at the Ann Arbor, Michigan drinking water treatment plant | place: USA: Ann Arbor | reverse complement strand
CGGCCAAGAGGCGAAGTTCGCCAGCGGCAGCTCTCGGGCCGATTGACCGCGCGCTTGAAATGCCGTGATAATGGTGTTGCTCCGGGGTGCACGCTGAAGGCGTGCTGAGATGGTTGTCCAAACCCGCGAACTTGATCCGGCTAGTACCGGCGAAAGAAGAGCTGCCACCCATGATCCAGGGACCCGATTGGCGGGTTCGGGTCGCCGGGGCCACCTTCGGAGCACGTGTTCTCACACCGATGCCCAAGGAGCCCCGATGAATGCCCCCGACCAGCTCGACGCCCTGCTCACGCTCACCCGCGAGCCTTTCCCTGCTTCCCGCAAGGCCCACATCGCAGGCAGCCGCCCCGACCTGCTGGTGCCGCACCGCGAGGTCACGCTGAGCAACGGCGAAGTTGTCTCGCTGTACGACACTTCGGGGCCCTACACCGATCCCGGCGTCGAGATCGACGTCACGCGCGGCTTGCCCGGCGTGCGCAACGCGTGGATCGAATCTCGCGGCGACACCGAGGGCTACACCGGCCGTGTGCACCAGGTGCTGGACGATGGCGTGAAGGGTGAACTGCGCGGCGCCATTGAAGCCGAACGCATCGAGGCGCTACGCCGTGCCGCTGCCGCTTTGCAGCGTGCGCCGCGACGGGCGAAGAGCGGCGCCAACGTGACGCAGATGCACTATGCGCGCCGCGGCATCGTCACGCCCGAGATGGAATACGTGGCCCTGCGCGAGAACGGCAAGCGCGAATGGATGTCCGAGTACCTGACCGACCCGGCGCGCGAGGCACGTCTGCGCGGCAACTCCATGGGCGCACACATACCCACGATCATCACGCCCGAGTTCGTGCGTGACGAGGTGGCCCGCGGTCGCGCCATCATCCCCGCGAATATCAACCACCCCGAAGTCGAGCCTATGGCCATCGGCCGCAACTTCAAGGTGAAGATCAACGCCAACATCGGCAACTCGGCCGTCACTTCCAGCATCGAGGAAGAGGTCGAGAAGCTGGTGTGGGCGATCCGCTGGGGCGCCGACAACGTGATGGATCTCAGTACCGGCCGCAACATCCACACCACCCGCGACTGGATCGTGCGCAACAGCCCGGTACCCATCGGCACGGTGCCGATCTACCAGGCGCTGGAGAAGGTCGGTGGGGTCGCCGAGGACCTGACCTGGGAGATCTTCCGCGATACGCTGATCGAGCAGGCAGAGCAGGGGGTGGATTACTTCACCATCCACGCCGGTCTGCGCCTGCCCTTCATCCACCTCACAGCCAACCGGCGCACCGGCATCGTCAGCCGGGGTGGCTCGATCATGGCCAAGTGGTGCATCACGCATCACCGCGAGAGCTTCCTGTACACGCATTTCGAAGACATTTGCGACATCATGAAGGCCTACGACGTGAGCTTCTCGCTCGGCGACGGCCTGCGCCCCGGCAGCGGCGCCGACGCCAACGACGAGGCCCAGTTCGCCGAGTTGCGCACGCTGGGCGAACTGACGCAGATCGCCTGGAAGCACGACGTGCAGACCATGATCGAAGGCCCGGGCCATGTGCCCATGCACATGATCCAGGCCAACATGGACGAGCAGTTGCGCCTGTGCCACGAGGCGCCTTTCTACACGTTGGGGCCGCTGACCATCGACATCGCGCCGGGCTACGACCACATCGCCAGCGCCATCGGCGCGGCCATGATCGGCTGGATGGGCACGGCCATGCTCTGCTACGTCACGCCCAAGGAACACCTGGGCCTGCCCGACCGCGACGACGTCAAGCAGGGGATCATTGCCTACAAGATCGCGGCCCACGCGGCCGACATTGCCAAGGGCCACCCGGGTGCACGGGCGCGCGACGAAGCGCTGAGCAAGGCTCGATTCGAGTTTCGCTGGACCGACCAGTTCAACCTGGGTCTGGACCCCGACACCGCGCGCGACTTCCACGATGAGACGCTGCCCAAGGACGCGTCCAAGGTGGCTCACTTCTGCAGCATGTGCGGGCCCAAGTTCTGCTCGATGAAGATTACGCAGGACGTGCGCGATTACGCCGCCGCCAAGGGCGTGGCCGAAGCTGCCGCATTGCAGGCAGGCATGGCCGAGAAGTCGGCGCAGTTCAAGGCCGCGGGCGGCGAGTTCTACATCCCGATTCAGTCCGTCAAGCAGCCCCAGGCCTGAGCCGTGGCGGCACTGTCCATCGGCATCGCCGGTGCTGGCCTGCTGGGCCGGCTGCTGGCGTGGCGGCTGGCGCGCGAAGGGCACCGCATCAGCGTGTTCGACCCCGCGCTGGGGTCCGAGCCGACCTTTGACGGCCAGCAGGCTGCCGGCTACACGGCTGCTGGCATGCTGAGCCCGCTGGCCGAGCGGGACAACAGCTCGGCCGAGGTTGCGGCGCTGGGCTGGCGTTCGATCGCGCTCTGGCGTGACGTCGTTGCTGCATTGCAAGCCAGACCGCATTTCGCCGCGATCGGCAGCCTGCTGCTGGCGCACCGCGGCGATGCCAGTGCGGCGCAGCGCGTGCTGGCCCGTCTGGCCGCCGAGGCGTCGGGCACGCCGCGCGCGCAGGCGCTGTCGGCCGCGCAGTTGGGCGCGCTGGAGCCGGCCCTGCAGGGTGCGGCGCATGCCTGGTTGCTGCCCGGTGAGGGGCAGATCGACTGCGTCGCGACGATGCAGGCCTTGCACGATGAAGCCCGCGGCGTGCGTTGGCACTGGCAGCGCACGGTAGCCCAGGTTCGCCCTGGCGAACTGGTCTTCGACGGCGCGCCCTCGCAGCGTTTCGACCTTGTTTTTGATGTGCGCGGAGCTGGCGGCCGTCCAGCGCTGCCGGTTCGCGGCGTACGCGGCGAATTGGTCTGGCTGCAAGCGCCCGGCCACGGCTTGACGCGGCCTGTGCGCCTGCTGCATCCCCGACACCGCGTGTACCTGGTACCCCGCCCCGGCGACGTGCTGCTGCTCGGCGCCAGCGAGATCGAGAGCGAGGACCGCTCGCCGGTGTCGCTGAAGAGCGCGGTTGAACTGATGAGCGCCGCACACAGCGTGCTGCCTGCGCTGGCCGAGGCGCGCATCCTGCGGCTGGACGTCAACCTGCGCCCGGCCCTGCCCGATAACGAGCCGCGCACCGAGGTTGCGCCCGGCCTCGTACGCATCAACGGCCTGTTCCGCCACGGCTGGCTGCTTGCGCCAGCGCTGCTGGAAGACGCCTTGCAGGCCTGCGCGCTGACGCAGCCCGCAGAGCCGCTGGTGGCGGCATGAACACCGGGCACACCGTCACAGTGCTGCTCGATGGCCGACCGCAGGTGTTGCCGGCGGGTAGCCATCTGGCCCAGCTGGTGGCGTCCCTGGGCCATGGCCCCAATGCAATCAGCACCGCTGTCAATGGTCTTTTCGTCGCACGCAGCCAGCGCGAGGCTTGCGTGCTGCAGGCGGGCGATGCGGTGCTGTTGTTCCAGCCCATCGTCGGTGGCTGAACCTGATCCGAAACCATGACGACCTACACCGCAACGAAATCTGACGACGACATCTGGCAGATCGGCGACGTCACCCTACACAGCCGGTTCCTGCTCGGCACCGCCGGCTACCCTTCACCGCAGGTTCTGCACGAGGCCATCGTCGCGGCGCAGACGCAGATCGTCACCGTGGGCCTGAAGCGCACATTGGCGGCAGCCGGCGACAACGGTTTTGTCGCCATCGTGCGCCAGGCCATGAGCGAGACCGGCGCGCGCCTGCTGCCCAACACTGCCGGCTGCCGCACGGCGCGCGAGGCGGTGCAACTGGCGCAGATGGCACGCGAGCTCTACGACACGCCCTGGATCAAGCTGGAAGTCACGGGCGACGAGCACACGCTGCAGCCTGATCCGTTCGAACTGCTGGCTGCCGCCGGGCAGCTCGTGCGGGAAGGCTTCACCGTCTTCCCCTACTGCACCGACGACCTGGTGCTTTGCCGTCGCCTGATGGACGCGGGGTGTCCGTTGCTGATGCCCTGGGGTGCGCCCATCGGCTCGGGCCAGGGTCTGCTGAATCCCTATGCACTGCGCACGCTGCGCGAGCGCCTGCCCGATGCGACGCTGATCATCGACGCCGGCATCGGTGCGCCCTCGCATGCCGCGCAGGCGCTGGAGATGGGGTACGACGCTGTGCTGCTGAATTCGGCTGTCGCGCAGGCCCGTGCTCCGGCGGCGATGGCGCACGCCTTCCGCCTGGCCATCGAGGCCGGCCGTGGCGCCTGGCGTGCTGGCGTGATGGCCGTACAGGACTTCGCGGTCGCCAGCACACCGGTGGGTGGCGAGCCAGTGCTGCTGGGCGGCGCAACATGACGCTGCCCATCATCTGGAGCATTGCGGGCACCGACAGCGGCGGCGGTGCTGGCCTGGCCGCCGATCAGCGCGCGGCCGAGGCTTTCGGCGTGCATCTCTGTCCTGTCGTTGCCGCAGTGACGGCGCAGCATTCACGCGCCGTGACGCGCATCGAAGCTGTATCCCCTGACCTGCTGGACGCGCAGTTGCAGGCCCTGGCCGACGACATGCCGCCACGGGTTGTCAAGACCGGGCTGCTCGGCGGCGCTGAACAGGTGAAGCGGGTAGCACGCTGGATCCACAGGCTGCGTGAGGCTGGGCCGGTGGCGTTGGTTGTCGATCCGGTGCTTGGTGCCAGCACGGGCGCATCCTTTGTCGACACAGCTACGCTTCGCGCCTACTGCGATGAGCTGCTCCCGCAGGCTTCGGTCGTCACGCCGAACCGGCGCGAGGCGCGGGCGCTGCTCGGCGAGTCCGGCCCCGACAACGCCGACACCTTGCCTGCAATAGCAAGTCGCCTGCGCGCATTGGGCGCAGGCGCGGTGTGCATCACTGGCGGTGACAGTGCCGATCTCGACGGTCGTGTGATCGACTGGCTGGACAGCGCCCACGCCGCCGGCTGGCTGGCATCGCCGCGCGTGGCCACCGCCCACCACCACGGCACCGGCTGCACCTTTGCCAGCAGCATCGCGGCCGCGATGGCGCTGGGCTTCGTCGCGGCCGATGCCGCCGTGCTGGCCAAGATGGCAACCGCTCATGCACTGACCCATGGCCACGCGGCCGGTGCGGGTGCCGGACCGGTGAAGGCAGGACCCGGCTTTGCATCAAATCCTTCGCTGCTGCCGTTGCTGTCCTGGGACGAGACTCCCCGGTTTGCGGTGCCGCAACTGGATGCCGCTCGGAACCTGGGAGCGGGCCTGGGTCTCTACGCGCTGGTCGATAGCGCCGAGCGCGCACGGCAAGTGTTGGCCTCGGGCATCCGGACACTGCAGTTGCGCATCAAGATTCCTTTGCAGCCCGATGCCGCTTGGCACGCCGCTTTGCGTCAAGAGGTGCAGCGCTGCGTGCAGGCCTGCCAGGTGGCCGGTGCTGAACTCTTCGTCAACGACCATTGGCAACTCGCTGCGGAACTCGGTGCAGGCGGTGTGCATCTGGGCCAGGAAGACCTGCTGGCGCTGGGCCCGGAAGGCCGTGCGGCGCTGGCCGCGAGCGGCCTGGCGCTGGGCATCAGCTCACACAGCCTGTGGGAGCTGTGCCGGGCGCGCAGCTTGGCGCCGCGCTACATCGCCTGCGGCCCTGTATGGCCGACCTTGACGAAGGCCATGCCCTGGCGCCCGCAAGGTCTGACAAACCTGCGTTGGTGGCAGCAAATGGCCGGTGCACCGGTGGTGGCGATCGGCGGCATCCTGTCGGCCGACCAGGTTCGACTCGCGGCCTCCTGCGGCGTGGATGGCGTCTGCGTGGTGCGCGGTCTGGGGCATGACCCGGCGCAGACGGTGCCGGGGTTCCAACACGCCTTCAAGGTAGGAGTTGCAGAGTCGGCTGCTGCCACCGTTCCGGCCTTGCCGACGTCGGTCCTTGGGGGCTGATTGCGGGCTCGGGATGGCCCCCACCGATGAACCCAGTCTGCAAGCGGGAGCGGCAGCGTAGCTGCCTGCGAAGCCAGGCTGCCAGCCGCTCGTGCTCAGCCTACATCAGCCTGTCCAGCGCCCCAGGTTCGAAGTGCCGGTCGACCAGATCGGCCAAACCGTCGAACACAGCGTCGAGCGTGGCGACCTCTGTCCCGAAAAGAGCACGCATCACGGTGCTCGACTCGAACAGGCCGTGGGCATAGACGCCCAGGGTCGAGCCCTGCTGCCAGCCGATGGCCGCCCCCTGTTCGTCATGCAGCACAGCGCGGGCGCCTGCGTCTGACACCGCCTCGGTGATACCGGTGCGAATTTCGTAGGCCGGCGCCTCGATGTCGGACAAGGCTTGCCAGGGCGCCGACAGGTCGGTGAATCGCGCCCGTACGGGCAGCACGCGCTTCGGCGCAGCGTAGCGGGTGTGGACCGGAAGCAGTCCGAGACCGGGTTGGCCATCGTGCACGGGGCCGTCGATGCCCTGCGGGTCACTGAGCAGGCGGCCCAGCATCTGCAGGCCGCCACAGATGCCGAGCACGCGCTTGCCGGCGGCGGCGTGGCGGGCGATCTCGACGTCCAGGCCCTGCTGGCGCAGCCAGTCGAGGTCGCCGCTGACCTGTTTGGAGCCGGGCAGCACGATCCAGTCGGCGCCGGCCAGTGCCCCAGCGCTGCGCGCCCAGCACAGACGCAGACCGCGGACCTGTCTCAGCGGTTGGAATTCGTCGAGGTTGCTGATGCGCGGGTAGGCCACGATCGCCACCTTCAGGCCGCCCGCGGCTGCGGCCCCGAGACCCGCGTCGAAGACACCGTCCTCCTCGGGCAGGCCGTGGTCGCGGCGCATCGGCAGCACCGCCACGGTCGGCACGCCGGTCAGCTGTTGCAGCATCTGCGGGCCGGGGGCGAGCAGAGCGGCGTCGCCGCGGAACTTGTTCAGCACGAAGCCGGCCAGACTGGGTCGCAGATCGTCAGGCAGCAATGCGCAGGTGCCGTGCAGGTGCGCGAAGGCGCCGCCGCGGTCGATGTCGGCGACCAGCAGGCTGCGCAGGCGGCCGCTGTCGCGGGCCCAGCGCGCGGTCTCGAGGTTGACGTAGTCCTGGGGTGCCAGGTTGATCTCGGCAGGCGAGCCCGCGCCCTCGATGACTAGCAGTTCGTGGCGCTGGCGCAGGCGCAGGAAGCTCTCGCGCGCCGCCACGGCCAGGTGGCGGCTGCGCTCGCGCCAGGGCAGGCGTGACAGCGCCGCATCGACCTGGCCCTGACACACCACCTGGCTGGCGGTGTCACCCTCGGGCTTGAGCAACACCGGGTTCATGTCGACGCTGGGTTGCACGCGCGCGGCCAGCGCTTGGAAGTATTGCGCTGCGCCGATCTCGCCCCATCCACCGCCTGGCCCGGGCACGACGCGGGCGTTGTTGCTCATGTTCTGCGCCTTGTAGGGCGCTACGTCGATGCCGCGCTGCGCCGCCCAACGGCAAAGCGCGGTCGCCAGCAGGCTCTTGCCCGCGCCGCTGCTGGTGCCCCAGACCATCAAGGCGCGGCCTGCGGTGCCTTCGGTGTGCCGGGTCATCTCTCGATCCTCATGGGCATTGACCAGCGCACACCATAGGTGGGTGGCGCAGGCCAGTCGGCGGCATGGCGCGGTGGCGGCCGGCCTTCGGCGAGCCAGCGCCGCGTCAGCATCCAGCCAGCGTGGCCGACAAGTACCTGCGCCGCAGCTGGTGGCTGCCACGCCGCCACGCGCTCGAACAGTGTCTGCAGGCTTTCGCCGCCGCCTGGGCGGTGCGTCAAAAACTCATCGCACCACGCATCGACCGCGGGCTGCGGCAGCGTCGCCCAGCGCTGGCCGTCCCACGCGCCGAAGTCCATCTCCAGCAGCGCCGCGTCGATGCGATGCTGCCAGCCCCAGCGGCGCAGCCAGCGGCCCACGTCGGCGCAGCGGCGCAGCGGCGAAGTCAGCACGATGCGCGGCAGCCCAAGCTGGCGTGCCTCCTGGCGGATGCGGTGGGCCAGGCGCTTGGCACGACGCGGGTCGACGGGCAGGTCGGTGCGGCCGATGCAGCGGCCGGCGGCCCCCTGCGGTCGTGGGTGCCGCCACACCCAAAGCGCTGAATCGCCGGACACGCCGCGCCTGCTCATCGCGCCGCCACGGCCAGCCAGGCCAGCAGGCCGGCCAGCTCGACGATCTGCTGTGTGGCGCCGAGCGTGTCGCCTGTGAAGCCGCCCAGCCGGCGGCGCAGCCAACGCGCGCAGAGCGCGGCGGCCAGCACGCTGGCCACAGCAGCGGCGCCCAGCGCAGCCGGCAGCCTGGGCGCCAGCGCAGGGGCAATCACCGGCGCCAGCCCCAGCAGGCCGGCGCCGATCAAGGCGACCCAGCCCAGCGCGACGACCAACGCGGCGGTATCGGTCTGCGTGGCCAGCGGCTTGGCCTTCGCATGCTCGGCATCGCCGGCATAGGCCAGGCGCCAGACCAGCGCCACGGGCGCAGCGCGCGAGGCGGCGTGCATCCAGATCAAAGCCGCAGCAGCGAAGGCCGGCTGGGCGGCAAGCGCGGCCACGACCGCGATCTTCAGCCCCAGCGCCAGCACCAGCGCCACGGCGCCATAGGTGCCGATGCGCGAGTCCTTCATGATCGCCAGCGCGCGTTCGCGGCTCACCGCGCCGCCCAGGCCGTCGCAGGTGTCGGCCAGGCCGTCCTCGTGGAAGGCGCCGGTCAGCCACACGGTGGCCACCAGGCTGAGCGTGGCCGCCACCGCGGGTGGCCAGGCCTGCAGCGCCGCCCACAGGACCCCGGCGGCGAAGGCGCCGACGAAGGCGCCGACCAGCGGGAAGTGGCGCAGGCAGGCCTGCAGCCAGGCCGGCTCATAGCCGACGGCACGCGGCACCGGCACACGGGTCAGGAACTGCAGCGCGATGCAGACCAGCCGTCCCTCGTGCACCAGCACGCGCAGCGCCGCACCCGTCATGGCACTGCGTGGGTCATGACACTTCGCTGCGCGTGCTGACACCGGCCGATTCGAAGCTGGCCATTTCCTCCAGCACGCGGCACGCCGAGACCAGCAACGGCCAGGCCAGCGCCGCGCCTGAACCCTCGCCCAGGCGCAGGCCCAGTTGCAGCAGTGGCGCGACGCTCAGCGCACGCAACATCAAACCGTGGCCGGCCTCGTCGGAGCAGTGCGCGAAGACGCAGCGCGACAGCACGGCCGGCTGCAGCCGCGCCGCCACCAGCACCGCGCTGCTGGCAATGAAACCGTCCACGACAATGACCCGGCGCTCCAGCGCGGCCTGCAGCACGGCCCCACACATCATCGCGATTTCCAACCCGCCCATCGCGGCCAAAGCCTGCAGCGGCGCCACGGCGTCTGCGTGCCGAGCGAGCACTTGGCGCAGCACGGTCTGCTTGCGCGCCAGGCCGGCGTCGTCCAGGCCAGTACCGCGGCCGCAGCAGTTCTCGATGGGCGTACCGGTGAGCCGAGCCAGTAGCAACGCCGCAGCCGAGGTGTTGCCGATGCCCATCTCGCCCAGCAGCAGCGCGTTACCTGGCAGACCTTTCACCACGTCGCGGCCGGCGTCCAGCGCCTGGGCGCATTGCGCGGACGTCATCGCCGGGCCAGCCAGCGCGTCGGCGCTGCCCGGCGCCACCTTGCGAAGCAGCAGGCCGGCCCGTGGTGCGAAGTCATGCCGCACACCGGCGTCGACGACGGTCAGCGCCAGCCCGTGCTGGCGTGCCAACACGCTGACAGCGGCGCCGCCGGCGAGGAAGTTCTCAACCATCTGCCAAGTCACGTCGCTGGGATAGGCCGAGACGCCATGCGCCGCCAGGCCGTGATCGGCGGCAAAGACCACCAGCTGCGGCTGCCGCAGCTGCGGCGTTTCGCTGCCAAGGATGCGTCCAAGCTGCAGCCCCAGCGTTTCCAGCCGGCCCAGCGCGCCCAGAGGCTTGGTCTTGCCGTCGATGCGACGCTGCAGGGCGGCGTCCAGTGCCGGATCGTCGAATTCGGGGATGTCAGGAATGTCGGGAGTCATGCTCGTCGCTCCGGGTCGGGGGAAGTGGAAATGCGGTCCACGGTTGACGACCTCAGCGCCGCCAGCAAGGCCTCGGTGGCAACTGGCGACTGGGCCGACAAGCGCATTCGAGCCGGCAGACCGAAGGATGCCGTGTCGCGGACTTTCAGGCCCTGCGCACGCAGCCAGGCGTCCGTGGCCGCAGGCGGGCGCAGGGCGCACAGGAAGGGCGTGACGCTGGGTTGCGGCTGCAGGCCGAACTCGGCCAGACCGTCGCGCAGCAGGGCGGTCCAGTCGGCCAGTGTGTGCCGCGCGGTGGCCAGCCAGTCCTGTGTCGCTGGCTGCAGCCAGGCGTCCAGCAGTGCCACGGCGTGGGCACCCAGCGGCCACGAGGGTTCCGCCTGTTCCAGGGCGTCGCACCAGGCCGCCACGGGCCAGTCGGCCTGCGACGGCGCGATGGCGTAAGCGCCGCGCACGCCCGGCAGGCCCAGCGCCTTGTTCGGCGTGTGCAGCTGGAACACCGCGTCTCGCGCCGCCTGCGGCCAGCCCGCGCCGCCGTCCAGGCGCAGCGGTTCGTAGGCGGCGTCCAGCACCGTCGGCACGGCCCCGGGGTCGGCCGGCGGCAGCGCAACTTGGCCCAGCGGACTGCTGGGGTCGGCACACCAGCGCATCGTGGGCGCGGTGGCAAAGGAATCGCCGTCGACCCAGACGCTTCGTCCGCAGGCCATCGCCGCGCTGGCGTAGTCGCCGTAAGCCAGTGCCGGCAGGGCCACCGGCCCCGGTGCCAGACGCTGGGCGACGGCGGTGACGCGCTGGATGAATTCGCTGGCGCTGGCCGCGAACAGCACGCGGTCCGGAGTGACGCCATGCCATGCCGCCAAGCGCAGGCGCAGCGCCGTGTAGCGAGGGTCCGGGTAGCGGCTGACATCGGCCTGCGCCACGGCCTGCAGGACCTGCGGGCAGGGTCCCGCAGCGTTGATGTTGGTGGAGAAATCCCAGCGTACCGGCCCCGCCGCGTCGGGGCCGCCGTGGACGCGCAAACCGCGCATCACGCCCCCAGCCTCCACGGGCTGCCCAGGGTGCAGGCCAGGCCGGCGAGGCCGGCCGCCAGCCATGCCGCGCGGCTGGCGTGGCGCTGCGCGCGTGGCAGGTCTGCGGGTTGTGGCGACGAGGCGCTGGCATTCAACGCGTAGACGCCGGGCTTGCGCAGGCGCACGCCGAGCAGCAGGGCCATCGCGCCCATCGGCCAGCCGCCGTTGGGCGAAGGCGTGCGCGAGGCCTCTTGCGTCAGAACGCGCCAGGCAGCAGCCCTGATGGGTGCCAGCAGCGCAGCGGTCATCCGTGCGGGCAGCCAGGACAGCACGTCATCGGCGCGCGCCGCCCACTTGCCCGCCCACTCATACCGGCCTCGGTAGCCCCACATCGCGTCGGCGGTGTTCGCGAAACGGTAGACCACCGCGCCCGGCAGACCGGCCAGCGCGAACCAGAACAGCGGCGCCACCACCGAGTCGTTGAGGTTCTCGGCCAGGGTCTCGATGGCCGTCTCGCGCACTTCGTCGGCGTCCATCGTGCGCACGTCGCGGCTGCACAGCCAGGCGACGCGCTTGCGCCCGGCCTCCAGGCTCTCGGCCAGCGCCACGTCCACCGCCCGCACCTCGTCGCGCAGCATGCGCCAGGCGAAGCAGGGTTTGAGCAGCAGGGCCAGCCCCAGCGCCGCCCAGGCGGGCGTCAGTCCGAGCAGGGTGCCCTGCAGCCACGCCGCGCCCAGCCCCAGCAGGCCGGCGATGCCGCACCACGCCACGGCGCCGCCGGCAAACGCGGCGGCGGGAGTCCAGCGGCACAGCCCGTCGCCCAGCGGCCCGAGCACGCGACCCAGCCAAGCCACGGGATGCCATGCATTGCGAGGTTCGCCGAAGGCGATGTCCAGCGCCCAAGCAAGCCCCAGCGCCAGAGGCATTGCCACGTCTGTTGTGATCACGCTGGGGCCCACATTCAATCGAGTCGCGCCAGGGCCGGCAGCCTGGCCAGAATGCCATTGCGCAGCCGCTCGGGTCTCGCTTGGCGGTCGAGTTGGCCGTCGGCGCTGGTGGCATGCAGTCCGGCGCAGGCCAGAACTTGCGCCGCAGTCTCGGCGTCGGGTGACAACTCGCCAAACAGGTAGCTGACCTTGCCCGCCGCCTGCAGCGCCACAGTGCAGGCGCGAGAGCAGCCGCTCATGCAGGCGGTGGCGCGCACGTTCAGCGGCGCGGGTGACGCGCGCAGCGCGGCCTCGATGGCTTCGAGCAGGCGCTGGCCGTCGGCCGGCGCTTCACGGGCGGTGCCCGGGCGGCGGCAGGTGCTGCAGACGATCAGCTCGGTCATGCCGGCCGCCCCCCCGTGCCGGATGGCGCGGTCGCAGTTAGCCTCGGCGTCTGCAGCACCAGCATCGTCGGCGACAGCGGCGGTGTCGAGGCCATGCGGCGCAGCGGCCCCCGCCGCACCCGCAGCGGCGCGGCGAAACCCGGCGCGTCCCATACGAAGCTGTGGAACTCGCCGCCCTCACCGGCCGGGCACACGCCGGCCGGCAGGCGGGCCAGCAGTGCCGCGTCGTACTCGGCACCGCAGAAGCTGTCGTCGAGCCAGCGTGTGTCCACGCAGACCAGCTGGGCGCGAATACCGCGCGCGAAGACCTCCGCCGCCACCGCGCCGCGCGCCAGCCCCCACAGCGGGAACACCGCCTGCAGGCCGGCCACAGCGCAGGCCGGCTCCAGCCAGTCGCGGTGGGCTTGCAGGTCGATGTCGCCGAAGACCAGGTGGCGGTGCCCGGCATCCCGCAACGTGCGCAGCTGCGCGGCGAAGACCTGGGCGTATTCGCCCGGCCCGGCCTCGGCCGGCCACCACTGGCCGCCCAGTGCATGCACTTGTGCAGCGATCAAATCGCGAGGCAGTGCGTGGCTCTTGCTCAGGCCGCCGGGGTCGAGCATGGTGAGGAAGCTGCGCACGTCCAGGCCCGCTTCGCGGGCGCGCAGCAGCGCAAGACAAGAGTCTTTGCCCGCGCTCCAGCTGATCGCGGCGAGGTTGGTGGCAGTGAAGGCGGAATCCATCAGTCTTCGATCCCCCGCTGCGCCGGCACGCCGGCCTTGAAGTGGTGTTTGATCATCGTCATCTCAGTGACGGTGTCGGCCAGATCGACCAGTTCCTGCGGCGCCTCGCGGCCCGTCAACACCACATGGACGTCGGGCGGTCGATCACGCAAGACCTGCAGCACCGGCTCCAGCGGCAGCCAGCCATAGCGCAGCGGGTACATGATCTCGTCGAGCACGACGAGGAAGTGTTCGCCGGCGCCGATGGTGGCCGCCGCGCGCGCCCAGCCGTCGCGCGCCAGTTGCGCCGAATGCTCGAGGTCGCGGCTCTTCCAGCTGAAGCCGTCGCCCAGGCCCTCGATGGGCACGCCCAGCTGCTCGAAGACGCGGTGCTCGCCGAAGCGCGCCGAGGGCACTTTCATGAACTGGTAGATCTTCACCGCCTTGCCGCGGCCGTGGGCGCGCAGCGCCAGGCCGAAGGCCGCCGTGCTCTTGCCCTTGCCATGGCCGGTGTGGACGATCAACAGGCCGCGCCGTTCGCCCTCGGCCTTGGGGCTGCCGCGTTCGGTGGGGGGCGTTTCGATCTGCATTCAGGGCTCCAGGTTGGGCACCACGGTGGGCCGACCGGCGACGGTGTCTACACGCACCGCACCGTCGAACACCGCCACCATCGCGGCGTGCAGGGCCGGGTCGTCGTGTGCGGCGTCGGCGTGCACGCGTCCGCGGTGCAGCACCAGCACGCGGTCGGCCTGCAGGGCCAGCGGCAGGTCGTGCAGCACCGTGACCACGGTGTGCGTGGCCGCCAGCCGGCGCGCCAACCGCACCAGCGCCACCTGGTGCGGCGGGTCGAGATGGGTGGTGGGCTCGTCCAGCAACAGCACCGGTGCCTCGGTGGCCAGGGCACGCGCCAGCAGCACGCGCTGGCGCTCGCCGCCGGACAGCTCGGCCAGCGGCCGGTGCTGCCAGGCGCTGCACTCGGTAGCCGCCATCGCGCGCTCGATGGCGGCTTCGTCGGCGACACCCGCCACGCCGACCAGGCCCAAGTGCGGAAGGCGCCCCAGGGCCACGGTCTCGCGGGCCGTCAACTCGCCGCTGATGTCGCCGAGCTGTGCCAGCCAGGCCAGTTGGCGTCCGCGCTCGCGGGCCGGCAGCGTGTCGAGCGGCCGGCCGCCGAGGTGCACGCTGCCGGCGGCCGGCGCCAGCAGGCCGGCCAGCACGCGCAACAGCGTCGACTTGCCGGCGCCGTTGGGGCCGACGATGGCTGTCCAGCCACATCCGAAGGCACAGCTCACGCCGTCCAGCACGCGTTGGCCACCCAGCGTCACGCCAATATCGCGGGCTTCCAGCGCCGCACTCATCGCTGCCCCCGACGGCTCAGCAACCACATCAGGTAGCCGCCGCCGGCGATGGCGGTGATCACGCCCACCGGCAGCTCCTGCGGCGCCATCACCACGCGTGCCGCGACATCGGCCGCCAGCAGCAGCACGCCGCCGGCGGCGGCGCTGGCCGCCAGCAGGTGGCCGTGCGGGCCCGGCGCCATGCGGCGCACCAGGTGCGGCGCCACCAGGCCGACGAAGCCAACGAGCCCGGCCTGCGACACCGCCAGCCCGGTGGCCAGCGCGAACAGCAGCACCAGCACCAGCCGCAGCCGCGCCAGCGGCAGGCCCAGGCTGGCGGCGCTGTCTTCGCCCAGCGTCAGCGCATCCAGCACGCGCGCCAGCCGCACGGCCAGCGGCAGCGCCACCCCCAGCCCCAGGCCGAGCAGCACGACGCTCTGCCAGCCAAGGAAGCCGGTGCTGCCGAGCAGGAACATCTGCTTGCCGCGCAGCGCGTCGGGCGAGACCAGGGTGAGGAGGTCGCTGGCGGCGCCCAGCAGCACGCCCACCACCACGCCAGCCAGCAGCAGGCGCACTGTCTGCTGTGCGCCGCGGGCCAGCAGCAGCGTCATCGCCACGCCCAGCAGTGCGCCGACGAAGGCCGCCACGACCAGGCCCATGCGTTCCAGCCATACCGCGGTGGCCAGGCTGATGAGGTGGCCGGTGAGCGCGCTGGCGGCCAGCACCACGACGACGGCCAGCGAGGCACCGGCTGCCGAGCCCAGCAGATAGGGGTCGGCCAGCGGGTTGCGGAACAGGCCCTGCGCCACCGCGCCGGCCAGGCCCAGCAGGGCACCGACCAGCAGCGCACCCACCGTGCGCGGGGCGCGGATCTGGCCCAGGATCAACCCGGCCTGGTCACCCGCCAGGTCCGCCTGCAAGCCCCGCCACGACAGGCCTTCGCTGCCGGCCGCCAGTCCCAGCGCGAGCAGCAGCAGCGCCGCCGCGCCCAGCGCCCACAGCAGGCGCTGGCGCCGCGCCACCTGCGTCCTGCCAGCTGGCGCGACCCCGGGCATCGCTGCGGTCACCATAACTTCCGGCGGCCTCATCGCGCCGGAGCCGGGGGCAGCTTCGCCAGGCAGTCGGCGATCAAGAGCGCGGCCTCGCCCATCCGCGGCCCGGGGCGGATCAGCACCTCGTAGCGCGCCGGTTCGAAGCCGCAGCTGCGGCCTTGCTGCAAGGCTGCCAAGCCCTGCCAGCCCGGGCGTCCGGGCATGGTCTGCACCTCGCGCTGTACAGCCATCACGATGTCGGGCCGGCTGCGCACCACGAATTCCGGGTTGAGCTTGGGGAAGGGCCCCAGCTCGGCCGGCACGACGTTGCCCAGGCCCAGCCGCACCAGTGTCTGGCCGATGAACGAGGCCATACCCGCGGCATAAGGCGCCGAAGCGACCTCGAAGTACACACGCTGGCCGCGCAGCGCCGGCGGCACGCGGGATGCAGCCATGGCGAGGTCGCGCTGGATGCCCTCCCACACGCGATCACCCTCGCTCGGCGTGCCCAGCAGCGTGGCGATGAGGCCCAAAGAACGCTGCACATCGGCATGGGTCTTCGATTCGAGCAGCACGACGGTCAGCCCCAGCGACTCGAGTCGGTCGGACACGCGCGCCGCGGTGCCTGCCAGCACCACGTCGGGTTTCAGCGCGACGATGCGTTCGACCTGCGCGTCGTCCAGGCCACCCAGCTTCGGCAAGGCGTCGACCTGCGCCGGCGCGTTGGAGTAGCGGTCCACGCCGACCAGCCGCGCGCAGGCGCCCAGGGCGCAGACGCTTTCGGTGATGGACGGCAGCAGGCTGACGATGCGCTGCGGCGGTGCGGCAAAGCGATGCACGACGCCACGGTCGTCGCGCACGCTCACCTGGGCCTGCGACGGCGGGCCCAGCAGCGTCAGCAGCAGCACCGCGAGCGCGTATCGAGCCAGGTTCAAGGCCTGCATGCTCATCCTTTGACGCGCACTTCGATGCCGGCGACCATCAGCGTCACGCGAGCGCAGCAGACCGCCACCGCCTGGTGCAGTGCGCCCAGCGCATCGAGATAGCGCCGGACTTCACGGCCCAGTGGCGTCACGCCCATGCCGATCTCGTTGGACACCATCACCACAGGACCAGCGGCGTGGCGCAGGGCGCTGCACAGCAACGCCTGCTGCGTCTGCCAGGCCTCGTCGTCCAGCCCCGGGCCCTGTATCGGCATCAGTCGTTGCGTCAGCCACAACGTCAGGCAGTCGACGACGACCATGCGCTGCGGTGCGCTGGCCTCAAGCAGGGCCGCTGGCAGCGCCAGCGCTTCCTCCTGCGTCTGCAGCGCCGGCACGCGCAAGGCCCGGTCGGCACGGTGGCGGGCGATGCGCTGGCGCATCTCGTCGTCCCCCGGCAGCGCGGTGGCGATCAGCGCCGCGCTGTGGCCGGGGGTCTGCAGCCAGGCCGCAGCACGCGCCTCGGCGCAGCGCGACTTGCCGCTACGGCCGCCACCCAGGATCAGCTCGTGCATGCAGGTTCCCGTTCCGACGGCGGAAGGTCGGCTTTGCCTTCACATCCCGCTGTAGCGCAGGGTGACGCGGCCCTCGCGGCCGGGCTGGTTGTAGCCATAGACCGTCTCGTAGACCTTGCCGCCGGCGTTGTTCAGCTTCAGGCCCAGCGTCCACTCGCGCGCGAGTCGCCAGTCGGCGTGCAGGTCCAGCGTTGCGAAGCCGCCGACCCGCCTCGTGTTGGCCGCATCGTCGTAGCGTGCGCCGAAGGCAGCCGCCGTGGCGCCGACGCGCCAGCTACCCAGCGCGGTGTCTGCAGCCAGTTTCAGGCTGTCCTTTGAACGACGCGGCAGCTGACGACCGAAGTTGGCGGTGCCCGCGGTGTCGTTGCGTGGATCCAGCCGGTCCAGCGAGGCGGCCACGGTCCAGGCGGCCCACTGCGCGTCGTAGCTCAGGGTGTAGCCGTCGATGCGGGTGCGCGGGATGTTGGTCGGCGCCGGCCCGCTGCTGATGTAGCCGCGTATGCGGTTGTCGACATAGGCCATGCGCAGTTGCTGCGCGGTGCCAGCCCAGCGCAGGCTGAGTTCGGCATGCCGACCCTCTTCGGGCAGCAAATTCGGGTTGCCGAAGCCGGGAAAATAAAGCTGGTTGAAGCTCGGCGCGACGAAGCTGGTGCCATAGGAGGCACCGGCGCGCCAGGCCGGCGTGAGGTCGTGGCCGTAGGCCAGCGAACCCGTGGTCTGGCCGCCGAACTGCGAATTGCGGTCATGACGCAGGTTGCCCTGCCAGGTGTGCACGCCAGCCCGGCCGTTCAAGCCGGCCGCCACGCCGTCGATGCTTCGCTGCGAAACGGCGAAGAGCGCGCCCGGGCGGCTCACGGTCTGGCGCAGGGTCTCGGCCAGCAACAGCGCGCTGCCCAGCGGCGTGTCGACCGTGTTCTCCCAGCCGAGCTGCTGCTGCACGGTGGCGATGGTGCCCAGCGTGCCGAAGGCCGAGGCGCTGGAGAGCGTCTCGTACTCGTCCTTCGAGCGCGACACCCGGACGGCCGTGGTCCATCCCGGCTGCACGGGACCGCGCACCTGCAGCCCGATGACCTGGGTGCGCAGGTCGGCGCGTGCGTCGGCTCCTAGCCCGTCGTCGATCTGGGTTTCGCCCTTCGAGGCGAGGCTGCTGAGATCGGCGCGCCAGGCTTCAGCGAAGCGCCAGCCCAGACGGGCGCTGCCGCTGGTCTGCCTGAAGCCGTCGTCGTCAGGGTTGAAGTTGCCAAAGGGAACGCGCGGGTTGGTGGCCGAGAAACCCTGCGTGGTGTTGCGGGTCAGCTGCAATGCGCCGTCAAACGCACCCTGACCGAATTGCAGGCCGCCCGACAAATGCCCGCTGCGGTGCGTTCCAGCACTGACCGAGGCCTGAGGACGCAGACCCGGTAATCCCAGGCGGGTGAAGATCTGGATCACGCCGCCTACGGCGTTGCTGCCATACAGGCCGGACAGCGGGCCGCGCACGATCTCGATACGCTCGATGCTGTCCAGCGGGATGTTTTCCCACGCTGGCGTGCCCAAGGTGGCCGAGCCATAGCGCACGCCGTCAATCAGCAGCAGCGTGTGGCGCGCCTCCAGACCGCGAAAGTAAACGGCGCTTGACTTGCCTGCACCGCCGTTGGCCGAGAACTGCACGCCGCTTTGCTGGCCGAGCAGTTCGGCCAGTGTCCGGCCGCTGGCCTGTTCGATCTGCGCGCGGTCGATGACGCTGACCTCGGCCAGGCTCTGGTCGATGCGGGTGGCGGTCCGTGTGCCCGTGACAACCACGGTATCGAAACGACGGTCGCTGAGCACGTCGGACGTTTGCGCCGAGACGATGGGGCTGAAGCAGAACGCGGTCAGGCAGACGGCCAGGGCAGCGCTGGCCCCGGGACGAAGACGCATGGGGGAGAGGGCCCGGAAGGGCCTGGAAACAGGAGTAAACATGGATGTAAAAGCCAGGGTGGTCGTGCACGCCAGCTTCCCCGCCGGCATACACCTCACGGCACACCGCTTGCGCAGCGTGCCACCTTGTTGGCCGGTATCCGGGCTGGCGGAGACTGTCTGTGTTCCCTTCCCAGGCGCGCAAGGCACCCAGTGGGTTGTGTACACAGGCTGAGAACCAGAGGCTCTCGTCCGCTTACCGTTGCGGGGGCAGCTCAGGTTAAGAGGTCGCCGTTCATGCGGTTCCCTCTCTCCTGATTCCCGTTGAACTGCATCGGCAAGAAAGCCTTTGCGAGCACCAACACCCTTACTATAGCCGAGCGCATGGACGGAAATGCCGCCTCGACCGGGTGACGCACTGACTGGCTGCTCATGTCTATATCCGTCGGATGCTGCGGTGGCTGACGGATTGCATACTGGCGCACCGAGTGCGAGAGCCATGACCGAATTCACCGCCGAACAAATCGACACCGTCTACCAAGTAATCGCCGCGCGGCGCGACATGCGGCACTTCCTGAGCGACCCGCTGGACGAAGCGCTTCTGGCCAGGCTGCTGCAGGCGGCCCATTGCGGCCCGAGCGTGGGTTACATGCAGCCCTGGCGCTTCATCCGTGTGCGATCCGTCGATCTACGAATGAAGATGCTCGCGTTGGTCGAGGCGGAGCGGTTGGAGACGGCCAGCGCGCTGGGTGAACGTCAGCAGGAGTTCCTGCGTCTGAAGGTCGAGGGCCTGCGCGAATGCGCGGAGGTCTTCGTCGCTGCACTGTGCGAGGGGCGCGAGTCGCATGTCTTCGGGCGCCGGACCATGCCGGAGATGGATCTGGCGTCTGTGGCATGCGCCATCCAGAACCTGTGGCTGGCCGCGCGTGTCGAGGGTGTCGGCATGGGCTGGATCTCGATGTTCGACCCGGACGCCTTGCGCATGGTGCTCGGCATGCCCGTGGGCAGCCACCCTGTGGCCATCTTGTGCCTTGGGCGCGTCGAAGCGTTCTATCCGCGACCGATGCTCGAGATGCAAGCGTGGCGCAAGCGCGCCGATCTGTCGGCGCTGGTCTTCGAGGACAGCTGGCCTGTCGATGGCAGTCCGTGTGCCGCAGACTGATGCGCCGGTGACTGCAAGAAAGACAGCACTGAAAGTCTGCAAGTCCCGTTCGCGACCCAATCGCTTCGCGCGCTCATTGCCCGAGATCATGGCCACCGCATCGGCAGCGGGCACTACCCTTCCCGTCGCCCATCTCGGCTGCGGTGCCTGAACCGGGCGCCTTCTGGACCTTTGGCCTCGGGCTCGGTCTGCTGGGTGTCACAGTCAGTCGGCACAGGCAACGCAGCGAACTGTTCGGCCGCGCGATGGGCTTGAATCACCTTCGGTTCAGCGAACTGACACGCTGAACTGATGGCGGGTCAACACATCGGCCTGGGTCGCGACCCCACGCTTGCACCCTATGCAACGTGCACAGTGCGTTGCGCGGATGTCGGCTCTGCGGCGACGAGTCTGTGCGCAGTTGCGTCTGCCGAGGGTCGGCAGCGCCCGATCGTGACGCTCTGAAGCAGCCATTGAGCAGTGTTCCCGTCCCAGTGCGCGGTTCCGGGGGAAGGCTCTAGCTGGGCGCAGGCAGAAACTGACTTGCCTCCATTTGAGGATCGTCTGAGCCTGCCCAAAGTGAGGGCAGTGCGGTCGCAAGCCACTCCTTGTCGTGGCGATACAGCCACATCCAGCCGCTGCCAGGCAACTTCCGAAGCTTCGATATCGGCAGTCCAGGATGTTCGGAGATCAACCTGAGCATGGATGCACGATTCTTTATTCGAGCGGCATGGACTCTGGCTTCAGCCCAGGCATCTCGCAGGGCGTGGTCAGTCGAGAGCAACCGATTGATAGTGACCAGCGAAACCTTGTGCGTCTGGGCGGCACTCGTTCGGTCAACCCCCCTCGCTAAATCCTGCCGCAGCGGCTCCATGACCGATGGCACCAGCACCCTCGTCCGCCTGACAAACATCGCCCCGTGGCGAGTCGCCCAACGTACGCCCGTAGAAACAGAGATGCCGGCGCTGATGGATGCCGCTCGGATCCCGTCTCCGCGTTGAATGAGACAAAGAAAGGCAGACTGCTTTTCGTCAAGTGCCAAATGGCGCGCTCCCGGCTGACATGTGACCGCGCTCCCGCGAGCAGGTGCTACATCTTCGCAAGGGATCGTACGTTCGCTGTGCTGGTGCATCGTCCAGAATCCCTGCCAGTCATCGAACATGCTGGTGATCAGCAAGAGATGCTTGAGAGGGTGTGCTGGCTTCGGGCGCTGCCGTGCGAGGCTGCCCAGAATTGCGCCGAGATCCGGAAGGTAGGCTACTGGACCGAGCTGCCCGAAAGCAGTTCGCAATTTGTCGAATCTGCTGCTCAAGGCCCGCTGAAGAGTCTCGTGCCGCAGGCTCCCATCCTTCGTCATGCCCGATTGAGCCTCAGCCCACGCACGGTACGTCCTGGAAATCGACGATTGGTCCAGCGCACCAGATAGTTGCTCAGTTGCGTAAGCCGACATCTCGGCGAGCCTGAGAAGCGCCCCCAGCGCTTGATCATCGGCCGGTCTAATCTCGCTGAGCTCTGGCCCAGGGTCAATGGTTGGAAGTAGCCACTCCCTGCGGTGCACAGGCGTGATGCGATGCCAGCGCTGCACCAGCGGACGCTGATGGAGCCGGCAGACCAGCACAGAGGGCATCTGATGTTCGATATGCCAAATCGGCCAGCCAACGTTTTCCCTGTCCCAGCGAATGCACTCGACACAGCATCGCAGTGGGTGATATCCCCCTACGCCGCTCGCTGGGATCCCGAGCCGCATTTTTAGGTCCGGAACCGCTCCCGCGGCAACGCCCTGGATGAGCGATTCAGCTCGGACTTTCTGCAAGAACGGAACGAAATAGCCCAGCAACGTGTGCTGTAGTGCGAGCGTCCTGGCATCTGCGACCCGACCCTGTGTTCGAAGCACGAACTCACTAAGGTGAGCCGGGAAGTCGTGGAGAAGCCCAGCGTAGCGGCTTCCAAACAGTCGCGAACTTGTCTCGAGCGCGCTGCCTGTACACGAACGCCGATGCAACGTGGCGCACCAGCTGTACAGGGACTCGCCCGTACCGATCACGGGCAAGTGTGGTGGCCAGTCCGCAAGCTCATCAGTATCCGTACGCATGGTCTGCAGTGTCCGCTCTGGGCGCGCCTCTTGACTACGGCCTCGACGCTGAACGGGACCGGGGCAGACCGCCAGTGCCATCTGCGCCGACGATTCGGGAAAAGATGCATAATAGTATGCATGTCTGAAGTTCGCTCCTCCATTGGCTCAAATGAACTGCGCGCCCTCGTTCGGCAGCGTGGTCTTACACAGTCAAAAATTGCCAAAGAGCTTGGGATCAGTCAGTCCCAGGTGAGTCGAGTTTTGTCTGGTCGATCTTGCAAAAGATCGCCAGCTATGCATAAAATATGCAGCCTTGTCGAGGCCCATGGAAGCAGTGCAAGACCAGAGACCATGCTGATGGACGCGATCGCGTTCACCTGGGATGGCACACAGCGGCATGCCACCGCGCTCGCCGCTGTGATTCGATCGCTTCGCGATCTCACTTCTGACGGTCAGTGAAGTTAGACAAAGCATGGAGCGACGCGATGGCCCTTAGAACCTTCATGCCGGGGGAACTGCTACGAGGCTACTTGTGCCGGTTGCGCAACGAGAACGGCCTCCGTGACGATGTCGCGCTCGCGACAATGTTAGGTGTGCCCCGGGTGGGAGCCTCCAACCGTTCCTCGTCAGCAAACCTTTTGCTTCCGGCTCTCTTGGCTAAGCTCGGCGCGGAGGTTAAGAGTCTGATTTGCCAGCACAGCATGGTGCCGTTTGCAAAGTACCTAGCCGTCTCCAATCTCAGGTCTCCAGAGCCGCCGGATTTCAGCGATGCTTCGTATCTTTGGTTTGCAATGTCAATGGGAGGCATTGCGCCGCGGCTGTGTCGAGACTGTGCAACTGAAGACCTGAATGCACTGGGCATTAGCTACTGGCGACGGCTGCACCAGCTGCCCGGGATCGATTGGTGCGCGAAGCACGGTAGACCATTAAGTGAGGTCCTCCGTGGTGCACCCTTTGGTGAAAGTCCACTTGCGTCTGCAGTGCACGCAATCGACATCTCTGCGAAGGCGGTCGAAGCAGGGGTGCGCTCCCCTGTCGTAAGGCGATACGCGACGATTGCGGAAACCATCCTTGAAACGGCTGACAGGCCGGTGAATTTTGTCTGTGCTGCAACGGTGATCGAAAAGCGAGCACTGGATGTGGATCTTTCGGTCACTAAGCATCCGTCCCTTCTCAGTGATGAAGCGATGCGGCAGACGCCAAACGCTTGGCTCCGCATGCATTTCCCTGCAAGCGCGACCAAGGTGCCAAACAAGGTAGGTTGGATCGACTACGCAGGGACGCTCCATGCGTCGCCAGTGGGTATGAGCACGTTTTCCCTTGCTATGGCGTTGCTTTGGGACGATCCGCATGAGGCCATAAAGGCTCTTTCACATGCTCATCGGGAGAAGCTCAACTTCAATTCTAGTTTTGCGTGGAGTGAATCAGACTTGAGTGATATCTGGGTGAAGAACCGCGGCTGCCATAAGCTGATAGCTGCCGAGCTGGATCTCAATAAAGATCAGGCCAGTAGAAGGCTCACAAAAGCAGGGCTGCCTCTTTATGGAAGGCATGGATTTGAAGAACTTGAAAAAAAGGCAATCACTTCGCTTCGCAGTGGTAAGACCTCCTCTCAAGTCGCGCGGGCCTGCAAAGTTTCCGAAGATCTGATCGAGCGGGTTCTGCGGTCCTCCCGCCAGACCGAAAATGTGGAAATGTCGGATAGTTCATGACCAAGGAATCACCAGTGACTGCGAGCTACAGCTTGAAGGCTTCGCCGACTCCTGCTATGTCCGCACAATTGCCCGCTGAATCTTTCGTCGGGCTTGCGAAGCACTGTTTCCTGCCCCCCCCCTTGGCGACGAGTCAGTAGTCCTACGTTCGAACTATCCAGGACATGGTGTGCCGACTTCGCGCTTACGACTATTTTGTCGATGGACCCTTCCCGTGCCGCACGATTCGGCTCAGTTTTACGAGTTTTAGTGACCAGCACTCGCGTAGATGCGACCAATCGCCGCAGAAGCGCTTGGGATGTTTTTACGAGTTTTTTCTGACCCAACA
>LNFM01005081.1_pt1 | contig 23957 bp, 25 predicted proteins | sample 596031 | NCBI WGS metagenome assembly LNFM01 (sample SAMN04254537, study PRJNA301005) | activated carbon metagenome | isolation source: dual media filters at the Ann Arbor, Michigan drinking water treatment plant | place: USA: Ann Arbor | reverse complement strand
TGATCATCGGCGACCGCCAGACCGGCAAGACCGCGGTGGCGATCGACACGATCATCAACCAGAAGGGTCAGAACATGACCTGCGTCTACGTCGCCATCGGCCAGAAGGCGTCGTCGATCAAGAACGTGGTGCGTGCGCTCGAAGCCAACGGCGCGATGGAATACACCATCGTCGTGGCTGCGTCGGCTTCCGAGTCGGCCGCGATGCAGTACGTCAGCGCCTACTCGGGCTGCACGATGGGCGAGTACTTCCGTGACCGCGGGCAAGACGCGCTGATCATCTATGACGACCTGTCCAAGCAGGCCGTGGCCTACCGCCAGGTTTCGCTGCTGCTGCGCCGCCCGCCGGGCCGCGAAGCCTACCCCGGCGACGTGTTCTATCTGCACAGCCGCCTGCTGGAACGTGCCGCGCGGGTGAACGCCGACTACGTCGAAGCCTTCACCAAGGGCGAAGTCAAGGGCAAGACGGGTTCGCTGACCGCGCTGCCGATCATCGAAACGCAGGCCGGCGACGTGTCGGCCTTCGTGCCGACCAACGTGATCTCGATCACCGACGGCCAGATCTTCCTGGAGACGAGCCTCTTCAACGCCGGCATCCGCCCCGCCATCAACGCCGGTATCTCGGTGTCGCGGGTCGGTGGTGCAGCGCAGACCAAACTGATCAAGGGCCTGTCCGGCGGTATCCGTACCGACCTGGCGCAGTACCGTGAACTGGCCGCCTTCGCGCAGTTCGCTTCCGACCTGGACGCCGCCACGCGCAAGCAGCTCGACCGCGGTGCCCGCGTCACCGAACTGCTGAAGCAGCCCCAGTACAGCCCGCTGCCCATCAGCCTGATGGCCGCCACGCTGTACGCGGTGAACAAGGGCTTCCTGGACGACATCGACGTCAAGAAGGTCCTGGCTTTCGAGAGCGGCCTGCACACGCACCTGAAGACCAGCCACGCCGCCTTGCTGGCCAAGCTGGAAAACGACAAGGCCATGGACAAGGGCGCCGAAGAAGAACTGTCTGGGGCGATTGCCGCCTTCAAGAAGTCCTTCTGAGCCACTGACCCTTTCCAGGAGAACGGACCATGGCGGTCGGCAAAGAGATACGCGGCAAGATCAAGTCGGTGGAGAACACCAAGAAGATCACCAAGGCCATGGAAATGGTCGCCGCTTCGAAGATGCGCAAGGCGCAGGAGCGCATGCGTGCGGCCCGGCCTTACGCCGACAAGATCCGCAACATCACGGCCCACCTCTCGGAAGCCAACCCCGAGTACAAGAGCCCGTACATGCGTGACGTGGTCAAGGCCGGCGGCACACCCAAGGCGGTGGGCTTCATCGTCGTGACCACCGACAAGGGCCTGTGCGGCGGCCTGAACACCAACGTCTTGCGTGCGCTGACCACCAAGATGAAGGAAGTGCAGGCCAGCGGCGCCACCATCCACACGGTGGCCATCGGCAACAAGGGCTTCGGCTTCCTGAACCGCATCGGCGCCACCGTCATCAGCCACGCCGTGCAGCTGGGCGACGCGCCGCAGCTCGACAAGCTGATCGGCCCGGTGAAGGTCATGCTCGACGCCTTCACCGAAGGCAAGCTCGACGCGGTCTACCTCTGCTACACGAAGTTCATCAACACGATGAAGCAGGAACCGCTGGTGGAAGCGCTGCTGCCGCTGTCGGCCGCGCGCCTGGAGCAGACGGCGGCCGAGAAGTCGCAGTACGGCTGGGACTACATCTACGAGCCCGACGCACCGACCGTCATCGACGACCTGCTGACGCGCTACATCGAGGCGCTGGTGTACCAGGGCGTGGCCGAGAACATGGCCAGCGAGCAAAGCGCGCGCATGGTGGCGATGAAGTCGGCCACCGACAACGCCGGCACGCTGATCGGCGAACTCAAGCTCATCTACAACAAGACCCGGCAGGCCTCGATCACGAAGGAACTGTCCGAGATCGTCAGCGGCGCTGCCGCCATATCTGGTTGACCCCCACGCTCACTAACGTTCGCTGCCCCCCGAGGGGGCGCACGCAGCGGCCCGGCAAAGCCGGTTCCGCGCATGACCTTGATTGAATCAAAGAGGCCTACATGAACACTACCCAAGGCAAGATCGTCCAGTGCATCGGCGCCGTCGTGGACGTCGAGTTCCCGCGCGACGCCATGCCCCGCATCTATGACGCGCTGAAGCTCGATGGCACCGCGCTGACGCTGGAAGTGCAGCAGCAGCTGGGTGACGGCGTCGTGCGCACCATCGCGCTGGGCTCGTCCGACGGCCTGCGCCGCGGTCTGATGGTCAGCAACACCGGTGCCAACATCACGGTGCCGGTGGGCACGGCCACGCTGGGCCGCATCATGGACGTGCTGGGCAACCCCATCGACGAACGTGGCCCGGTCGACCAGACGCTGACCGCGCCCATCCACCGCAAGGCCCCGGCCTACGACGAGCTGAGCCCTTCGCAAGAGCTGCTGGAAACCGGCATCAAGGTGATCGACCTGATCTGCCCCTTTGCCAAGGGCGGCAAGGTGGGCCTGTTCGGCGGCGCCGGCGTGGGCAAGACCGTGAACATGATGGAGCTCATCAACAACATCGCCAAGGCGCACAGCGGCTTGTCGGTGTTTGCCGGTGTCGGTGAACGCACCCGCGAGGGCAACGACTTCTATCACGAGATGGCCGATTCGGGCGTCGTGAACCTGGAGCACCTGGAGCAGTCCAAGGTGGCCATGGTCTATGGCCAGATGAACGAACCCCCGGGCAACCGCCTGCGTGTGGCGCTGACCGGTCTGACCATCGCCGAATCGTTCCGCGACGAAGGCCGCGACGTGCTGTTCTTCGTCGACAACATCTACCGCTACACGCTGGCCGGTACCGAAGTGTCCGCGCTGCTGGGCCGCATGCCTTCGGCCGTGGGTTACCAGCCGACGCTGGCCGAAGAAATGGGCCGCCTGCAAGAGCGCATCACGTCCACCAAGGTGGGTTCGATCACCTCCATCCAGGCTGTGTACGTGCCGGCGGACGACCTGACCGACCCGTCGCCTGCCACCACCTTCGCGCACTTGGACGCCACGGTCGTGTTGAGCCGCGACATTGCCTCGCTGGGCATCTACCCCGCCGTGGACCCGCTGGACAGCAACAGCCGCCAGGTCGACCCCAACGTCGTCGGTGAAGAGCACTACACCACCACGCGTGCCGTGCAGCAGACGCTGCAGCGCTACAAGGAACTGCGCGACATCATCGCCATCCTGGGCATGGACGAACTGAGCCCCGAAGACAAGCTGGCCGTGGCCCGCGCGCGCAAGATCCAGCGTTTCCTGAGCCAGCCTTTCCACGTGGCCGAGGTGTTCACTGGCAGCCCGGGCAAGTACGTGCCGCTGAAGGAAACCATCCGCGGCTTCAAGATGATCGTCGCCGGAGAATGCGACCACCTGCCCGAACAAGCCTTCTACATGGTCGGCACGATCGACGAAGCCTTCGAAAAAGCGAAGAAGATGCAATGACCGGCGCACACGGGCGCCTGGCGGCGTTGCCATGCTCAGCGCACGGGAGTGCGCTTCCGCGTGGCGCCTTGCCAGACACCCGTCTGCTTGGTCCTTGCAACTTCTTCAACGTCTAAGGACTCTCCACAATGGCCACGATTCACGTTGACGTTGTCTCCGCCGAAGAAAGCATCTTCAGCGGCGAAGCCATGTTCGTTGCGCTGCCCGGCGAAAACGGTGAGCTCGGCATCCTGCCGCGCCACACACCGCTGATCACGCGCATCAAGGCCGGTGCGGTGCGCATCGAGCGGGCCGACAACGGCGAGGAAGAGTTTGTCTTCGTCGCCGGCGGCATCCTGGAAGTGCAGCCGGGCACGGTGACCGTGCTGGCCGACACCGCCATCCGCGGTCACGACCTGGACGAAGCCAAGGCCAACGAAGCCAAGAAGCTGGCCGAAGAGGCGATGAAAAACGCCAAGAGCGACATCGACCTGGCCGCCGCCACCAGCGAATTTGCGACCATGGCCGCGCAGCTGGCGGCGATCCAGAAGCTGCGCAAGCGCTAGGGTCTGCTGCCCGGCCGCCAGTCGGTCGACACACACAAGACGCACCGCCCCCTGCAAAAGCCGGGGGCGGTTTTGTTTGGGTTGGCGCTCGCCGGTCAGGGTCGACAACAGACCCGGCACGCCGCCATCAGAGCGGCAGCAAGCCGGTGTCGGCGGGCGCCCGACCCGGCAGACGGACGTGGAACTCGGCGCCGCCGCCGCTTCGCTGGCAAGCTTCGATGCGGCCCTGGTGGGCTTCGACGATCTTGCGGCAGATCGTCAGCCCCAGGCCCGAGCCACCCGAGCCGTCCTTGGTCTGGCTCGACGGCACGAAGGCCTCGAAGATGCGCTCCAGTTCGGCTTCGGGAATGCCGGGCCCGTGGTCGGCCACACACAGGTGCAATTGGCCGTTGGCTTCGATCTCGCCGCGGGTTTCGATGCTGCCACCTTCGTGCGAGAACTTGATGGCGTTGGCCACCAGGTTGCGCACGACCTGCTTTAAACGCAGCGAGTCCACCTTGGCGCGCATCGACTGCCCGGGCAGGCCCAGTGCCAGCTGGAGGCGCCGCTGCTGGGCCAGGGGCGCGAGTTCGCGCATCACCTCGCGCACCAGGCCACGCAGGTCGATGCGCTCGAGGTGGATCATGCCCACCGTGCTTTCCATGCGCGCCACGTCCAGCAGGTCGTTGACCGGCGACAGCATGCGGCCGCCCGAACCATGGACCTCGCCGAACATCGTCGCCAGCCGTTCATGGTCACCGGCCCGACGCATGCCCAGTTCCGAGAAGCCGATGATCGACTGCAGCGGCGTGCGCAACTCGTGGCTGATGTTGGCGATGAACTCCGACTTGGCTCGCGACGACTCTTCGGCCGCGTCGCGTGCTTCGCGGGTGGCCCGTTCGGCTTCGCGGAATTCGGTGACGTCGATGATCACCGCCAGGATGCCGGCCGCTTGCCCGTCGGCATCGGGCAGGACCCGTTTTTCGACCACCGCGTCGCGGTGCGAGCCGTCGGCGTGCAAGAGCTGAACGTCGTATCGCACGGCACCGTTGCTGCCGTAGACCAGCTGGTCCCGGGCCTCGTGGATGGCACGTTCCTCGGCACCGAGGTGGCTGCCGACTTCCTTGCCGATGACGCTGGCGCGCGAGCGCCCGGTGAAGTTCTCCCAGGCTCGGTTGACGCTGAGGTAGCAGCGCGAGCGGTCGAACACCGACATCGGCAGCGGGCTGCTCTCGAGCAGCAGCTCGCTGAAGTGCAGCTGGTTTTCCAGCTGCCGCTGGGCCTGCACCTGCTCGCTGATGTCGACCGCGCTGCCGGCAAAGCCGACGACGCGCCCGTTCACCTGCAGCGGCATCACCGACCACTGGAACGTGCGTGGCAGCCCATGGCTGTCGACGAGTGCGGCACGCAGGTGACGCACCCCTTGCCCGCTGTCGGGGTCGAACAGTGTCTGCACGGCCGGGCGATCGGTCTCCGTGACCCAGTCCTGCGGGCAGCGCCCCATCGCGTCGCCCCGCTTCACCGCATAGGCGTAGGGCAGCACGGAAAAGGGCTTGGGGGGAGACACGAGCATGGCCCAGTCCGCGTTGTCCAGCAGCCGGCGGCTGTAGGGAAAGTCGGTCATGAACACGTCCACGCGGCCGGCTTCCAGTTCACGTTCACGCGTGGCTGGTGCGCTGACCTTCACCAGCCGCGCCTGCTTCAGCGCTGCCTGCATCACCGGCTCCATGAAGGTGCCTGCCTGCACGGCCACGGCGACACCGGGTTGGTCGATGTCCTCCCAGCGCGACACCGCCTTGTTGCCCTTGGTGGTGACGCCGTAGATGTCGCTCTGCAGGTAAGGGCGCGTGAACGCCAGTCGCTCGGCTTGCTGGGGCAACATGCCAATGGCATACATGGCCACGTCGCAACGGTCGCCTTCGAGGTCGGCGATCAGGGTCGGGAAAGAAGAGTCCACGTGCTGCAGCTTCAGCTTCAGGTCTTGGGCCAGGGCCTGCGACAGGTCGATGTCGATGCCTTCCAGCTGCTGCGTGCGAGGGTTGCGCAGGCTGACGCCGTCGTAGTCGGGCCAGATGCAGACCCGCATCGTCTCGTTGGCGCGCACCCGGTCCAGCACCTGGCCGGCCTGCGTGGGCGTGGCCGACAGCGCCAGCAGCGACAGGCCCAGGATGGCTGCCAGCCGGCGCGCCGCGCGCGGCAGCCAGCGGGCCGGGGGCAAGAAAGTCATGGCGTGTCGCATGTTCAGGGCCTCCAGGTCTCAGACGCTTTCCAGCGGGGACGTCGCACCGCCACGCGTCAGGTCGAAGTGTTCGACAAGGTGTCCACGACATGCGGGTCGAAGGCGCGGCCGCGTTCGTCCTGCAGCATCTTCAGAGCGGCGGCGTCGCTGAAGGCCGGCCGGTAGCAGCGGTCCATCGTCAGCGCGTCGAAGAATTCGACCACGGCGACGATGCGACCCGACAGCGCGATGTCCTCGCCGGCCAGTTGCGAGGGGTAGCCACCGCCGTCCCAGCGTTCATGGTGGGCCTGCGCCACTTCGCGCAAAGCATCGTTCCGCTCCTGCTACATGCGGCCGAAGTCGGCCACCAGGCGCTCCATCTGCGCCGTGGCGGCGTCGGTGAAACACAGCGGGTCGGCAACGTCGTTCGGGTGGCGGGCGCTGGTGCCCGAGGGAGTCAGGGTGTGCATGGCGTGGGGTCAAGCAATCAGACCGTCAAGCGGCCTCGGGGCCGCGGGGCAGCAGCGTGCCCAGCAGTTCGAGCAACTGCATGGGGCTGAAGGGTTTCATCAGGTAGGCATCAGCGCCGGCTTGCAGGGCGGCCTCGCGGTCGTTGCTGCTGCCGCGGGCGGTGAGCGTCATCACCGGCACCTGCCGCAGGGCTGGTTCGGCCCGCAGCGCGCGGCACAGGTCCAGGCCGTTCATCGGGCCGGGCATCATCAGGTCGAGCAGCACCAGATCGGGCTGCAAGGCCTGCACCATCGCCAGGCCGGTCTGGGCATCGCCGGCTTCGTGGATCCGGAAGTCCTCGCATTCGAGCGTCATGCGGATCAGGCGACGGATGTCGGCGTGGTCCTCGACGAGCAGGATCTGCGGCATGGCGTGGGCTGGCGGTGTCTGTGCAGGAGTGAAATGCTTATGCTTGAAATGATAGTTATCATTTCGAGACTATCACTGTCTCGGTCAGAAAAACGGCAGAATCACACGCATGACATCCAAGCCACCCGATGACGTCGACGCGGCGCACGCTGCCGCTGCGGATGCTGAATTCACCACCGTCGACGTGGCCCGCCGCTTGGGCTTGGCCGTGCGTTCGGTGCAGTTGATGGTCGACCGGGGCGAGCTGCAGGCCTGGAAAACACCGGGGGGCCACCGCCGCATCAGCGGCCGTTCGGTGGACCGCTGGCTGGCTTCGCGCCAGGCCGGCCAGCCGTCCACGCGGCAGGGCGCGGGTGCCGCAGCGACGTCGGCGCCACGCAAGGCGGCTGGCCCTCGGTCGCCGCTGGTGCTGCTGATCGAGGACTCCCGGCATTTCCAGAACATGGTCAGGCTGCTGGTGCGCCAGCACTTCCCCGACGTTGGGCTCGAAGTGGCCGACGACGGCATCGCCGGCCTGGCCATGGCCGGCAAACTGGAGCCCGAGGTGCTGCTGGTGGACGTCCTGCTGCCCGGCATCGACGGCGCCACCTTGATCGCCGGCCTGCGCTCGCACCCGGCCTTTGCGCACAGCCGCCTGATCGTGATCACCTCGCTCGAAGGTGATGCACTCGAGCCCTACGCCTTTGCGCTGGCCGGCCTGCCGGTGGTGCACAAACCGCGTGTGGTGCTGGACCTGCCGGTCATGCTGCGCAGTGCACTCCAGGGGCAGGCGGCGTGAACGTTCGCGGCCGGGTGGTGCTGGTCGACGACGACCCGACGATCCGCCGTCTGTTTGCGCTGGCACTCGAAGACCTGGACATCGACCTGCAGCTGTGCCCCAGCGTGGCGCAGGCCCGGCAGGTGCTGCGCGAGGCCCCGGCACAGCTGCTCGTGACCGACCTGATGATGCCCGGCGAAAACGGCTTCGACCTGTTGCAGGCGCTGAACGACGACGCCGGTCTGCGGGCCGGGGCGCGCCTGGCCGTGTTCAGCGCCGGGCTGAATGCGGCCGTGCGCGACCGCCTGGCCATCGAAGCCCACTTCGGCAATGACACATCGATGTTCGCCAGCTTCCGTGCCGGTGCGTTGGCGCAGTTGGCGGCCGACCTGGCCGAAGGCGACCGCTGGCGCGACGGCCATGACCTGGCCGATTTGCGCCGGCTGGGTCACAGCCTGAAGGGGGTGCTGCTGCTGCTGGGCCATGGTGCGGCAGCGGATCTGGCCCGGGCACTCGAGCACCACGCGGCCGCCGGCGACGCCGCGGCCAGTGTCCCGGCCTGGTTGGCCCTGCGAGGTGAGGTGCAGCACTTGACCGAGGGCTCGGCCACACGGCCCCAGACGATTTCAGCTAACCCAAAGGGAGCAAACGATGGCAAAAAAGTCGAACCAACGCCTGGGCAAGGGCGAATACCTCGAAAAACTGGCCCCGATGGAACTGGAACTGAACGACGTGGCCCGCTGGCTGCAGCACACCGGCAAACGCCTGCTGGTGGTGGTCGAGGGGCGCGACACAGCCGGCAAGGGCGGTGTCATCTCGGCCATCGCCGACACGCTGAATCCGCGCCAGTGCCGTGTCGTTGCGTTGCCCAAGCCCACCGACCGGGAGCGCACGCAGTGGTATTTCCAGCGATATGTGCCGCACCTGCCCGCCGCCGGCGAGATCGTGCTTTTCGACCGCAGCTGGTACAACCGCGCCGGCGTTGAAAGGGTCATGGGGTACTGCACCGAGGCCGAAACCCAGGCCTTCCTGAAGCAGGCGCCGGTGTTCGAGAAGCTGCTGGTCGACGACGGCATCCTGCTCTTCAAGTACTGGTTGACCGTGGATCAGGACAAGCAGGAAGAGCGTTTCAGCGAACGCCTGAACGACCCGCTGAAGCGCTGGAAACTCAGCCCCGTGGACCTGAAGGCACGCGAAAAGTACGGCGACTACACCGCTGCCCGCCATGCCATGCTGGACGCGACGCACAGCAAACACGCGCCGTGGACGCTGGTGGACTTCAACGACCAGCGCAAGGGCCGGCTGACGATGATCCGCCATCTGCTCGACACCATCCCCGAGCACGTGGTGCCCGAGGTGTTGATCGAGTTTCCGCCGCTCGGGCACGAGCCGCTGAAGGAACGCTTCAAGGCCGGCCTCAAGCCCTTGTGACGGGCTGCGGCTGGTGCCTCAGCGCCAGCCGACCAGCGCAATGCCGATGCCGAACTTGTTCTGGCTCAGGTTGTAGTCGATCAGGCTCTCGCCATAGCCGTTGAACCACTGCACGTAGGCCTTCAGCGCCCCGTCCAGCGGCACCGACCATTCCAGCTGGCCCGACCCGCGCGAACGTTTGCCGCCGCGCAGCGAATGGCGCAGCTGCAGTGCCAGCACATGGCTGCCCCACTGGCGTGTCAGCAGCAGTTCGGCGCGCCCGGCGTAGTCGGCAATGTCGGGGTTGTCGTCGCGGTTCAGGTCCTCGCGAATGCGCCACCAGGGGCGCAACTCGGCGGTCCATTCGCCACGCTCCAGCCGCGCTTCGGCGGTGATGCGGTTCCAGCTGCGTGACAAGGGCAGCGAACGGCCGTTGGACTGGTGATTGATCGACACCCCCAGCTGGCGCAGTTGCCAGCCCGCCAGCGGCAGTTTCAGCGGCCAGCCGAACATCAGCTCGGGTTCGTAGTTGGTCTCGCGAAAGGGCCGCGACACCGCGCCGTTGTAGAGCTGCCAGCGTGACGACTGGGTGTACGCGCCCCACAGCGCAGCCGGGGAGCCGAGCACGTTTTCCCAGAGCTTGGCCTTGAAGCTGATCTGGTACTTGGCTTCGAGCGCGCGCAGGCCCAGCGCATCGGTGACCGTGCGCTCGGGCGAGGGCGAGCTGGGTGTCTGGTTGACACGGTCGGTCCAGGTGGCCGGCAGCAGGTAGACGGGTTTGTAGGGGCGCGGCACGAACAGTTCGCGGCTGCGGCGACCGTCCAGGTCCCAGCGGTCGTCGAGCACCGATTCCCCAACCGGTTCGGGCCGCGGTGCAGCCGGCAGGCCCGCAGCGCTTGCAGCCGGCAGGGGCGAAGGTGCGGCTTCCGGGGCCGGCGCCGCGCGTTTGTGCACGGCGTCGTAACAGGCCAGGCGTGCCACGTCTTCCGGCAGCACGACACAGGCCTGCACGTGCGGGGCAGCCGGTGCAGCGGTCTGCGCCTGCACGGTGGGCGCAACAGCCGCCAGCAACAGGCAACCCAGTGCAATCATCCAGGTGCCCAGCGGCGGGCGATGGTTCAGGGCTTGCGCCTTCACGGCTTCTCCGTCGCTTGCGGCGCCGTGCGCCCGCCGCACCGCCCGACCCGGCATGTTATCGGGGCACGGCGGCCGGCAGCCGGCGCGCGACGAAACTGACCGGTGCGTGGGGTGGGCTGCCACCCTCGATCTGCAGATTCACGTGCAATTCGTCCCCCACCAGCCGCGCGCGGTAGCGCTGCGTCTTCTGGCGCTGCGCTTCGCCGCTGCTGACTTCGATGCTGTGGGTGATGAAGTCCAGCACGTCGCCTTCGGCGCGGCCCTGCAGCACCTCGCGCGGTGCACGCAGGAACGTCGCCGTGCCCTGCAGCACGGCACCTTCGCCGCGAAACTGGAACTGTTCGGTGTACCGCGAATTGGGCCAGTCGTATTCCACCTCGGCCTGCCAGCGGCCATTGATGTCGGGCCGAACCGTGGCGGCGGCGTGCATGAACCACCAGCCCGCGGGCAGCAGCACGGCCGCCGCGGCCAGCAGCCACAGCCCGGCGCGCCGGGGACCGACGTTTGGCGGCTCCGCAGTCACGCCTTCTCCCAAGGTCTGCCGCAGTGATGTCAACAGACGGTCCAGGTCGGCCGCGTAGTGGCTGTGGCGCAGCTCCAGGGCATGGCGGCCGGCCAGTGCCCGCACCGATGAGGGCAGGTCGCTGGCGGCGGGCATGCGAGCTCCATCCAGCAGCACCGGGATCACCTGCATACCGCGGCTCAGCGCGGTGGCCACTTCGCGGCGCACGAAGTCGTCGCTGTCGTGCAGGCGGGGTGGCTGGCCTTCGCGCAGGCCCACCCAACGCGGACCGATCAGCACCAGCAGCACCTCGGACCGGCCCACCGCATGGCTGATGACGTCGGCAAAGGGCTGCCCGGCGCCGATGTCGTCGACGTCGATGAAGACCCGATCTTCGCCCCAGTGGCGCGCCAGGTCGCCGGCCAGTGCACGTGCGTAACCGGCGCTGTCGTCGCGCCGGTAGCTGATGAAGATCTGCACCTGGGGCATGCGCTGCGGCGCCCGCGAGAGCAGCCCCGCTCAGTGCCCCAGGATCTTGGACAGGAAGTCCTTGGTGCGTTCGCTCTTGGGGTTGTTGAAGAACTCGTGCGGCGTGTTCTCTTCGACGATCTGGCCCTGGTCCATGAAGATCACGCGGTCGGCGACGGCCTTCGCAAAACCCATCTCGTGCGTCACACACAGCATGGTCATGCCCTGGCCGGCCAGTTCGCTCATCACGTCCAGCACTTCCTTGATCATCTCGGGGTCGAGCGCCGAGGTGGGCTCGTCGAACAGCATGATCTTCGGCGTCAGGCACAGCGCCCGTGCGATGGCCACGCGCTGCTGCTGGCCGCCCGACAACTGCAGCGGGTACTTCTGCGCCTGCTCGGCAATCTGCACCCGCTGAAGCTGCTGCATGGCCCGTTCTTCGGCTTCTTTCTTGGGCAGGTGGCCCACCCACATCGGCGCCAGCGTCAGGTTCTCGAGCACCGTGAGGTGCGGGAACAGATTGAACTGCTGGAAAACCATGCCGACCTGCTTGCGCACGGTTTCGACGGCCTTGATGTCGTCGGTGAGCACGGTGCCGTCGACCGTGATGCGGCCTTCCTGGTATTCCTCGAGTGCATTGACGCAGCGGATCAACGTGCTCTTGCCCGAACCGCTGGGCCCGCAGATCACGATGCGCTCGCCGCGTTTCACATCGAGCTCGATGTCACGCAGCACGTGAAAGCTGTTGCCGTACCACTTGTTGACTTTTTCGAAGCGGACGATGAGATCGCTCATGGTGTGGGGTGCTGCGGTGCGGGGGTGTTGTTCTGAATGCAGGGCTTGGCAGTTCAGCGGGTCTTGGCCACGCTGACCTGCTTTTCGACCCACAGGCTGTAGCGGGACATCGCAAAGCAGAAGGTGAAGTAGATCGCGGTGATGAAGAGGTAGGCCTCGATCTTGAACGGCCGCCATTCGACGTCGGAATTCAGCGCCAGGCTCAGAGCGCCGGTCAGTTCATACAGGCTGACGATGGTGACGAGCGAGGTGTCCTTGAAGATGCTGATGAAGTTGTTCATCATGCTGGGCACCACCATGGCCAGGGCCTGCGGCAGCACGATCTTGCGCTGCGTCTGCCAGTAGCTCAGGCCCAGCGTGTCGGCCGCTTCGAGCTGGCCCTTGGGAATGGCCTGCAAGCCACCGCGCACGATCTCGGCCATGTAGGCCGCCGCGAACAGCGTGATGCCCACCAGCACCCGCACCAGCACGTCGATGCTCATGCCCTGCGGCATGAACAGCGGGAACATGAAGCTGGCCATGAACAGCACGCTGATGAGCGGCACGCCGCGGATGAGTTCGATGTAGACGATGCAGGCGGTGCGGATGGCTGGCAGCCGACTGCGCCGGCCCAGCGCCACCACCACCGCCAGGGGGAACGCGAAGAAGATCGACAGCGTGGCCAGCATCACCGTCAGCGGCAGGCCGCCCCAGAGGTCGGTGCGCACCGACGACAGGCCCAGGATGCCACCGCCCATCAGCGTGAAAAAGGCGGCCAGCACGCCCACCCACATCAGGCCCAGCCAGGGCTTCCAGAAGGCGCGCACGCAACTGGCCATCACCGCGCCCACCATCAGCACGGTGGCCACCTCGGGCCGCCACTGTTCTTCGAAGGGGTAGCGGCCGAAGATGATGACGCGCCACTTCTCGGTCACCACGCCCCAGCAGGCACCCAGGCCGCGTGCGGCCTGGCAGGCGTCGGCGTCGGCGCTGAACACGGCACGTGCCAGTCCCCAGCCAAACAGGTTGGGCAGGGCCCACAGCGCAAGACCGATGAAGACGACGGTGGCCAGCGCGCTCTTCCAGTCGGCGAAGAGGTTGCGCTTGATCCAGGGCAGCGCACCCTCGGTCTGGACGGGTGCGGGGCGGGCAGGGATGGATTGAAAGATGTCGCCGGCCATTCACCGCTCCTTGATGGCCACGCGTTTGTTGTACCAGTTCATCAACAGCGACGTGGCCAGAGACGTGCTCAGGTACACGAGCATGATGATCGCGATGCACTCCACCGCGCGCCCGGTCTGGTTGAGCGTGGTGTTGGCGATGGAGACCACGTCGGGGTAGCCGATGGCCACCGCAAGCGAGGAGTTCTTCGTCAGGTTCAGGTACTGGTTGGTCAGCGGCGGGATGATCACGCGCAGGGCCTGCGGCAGCACCACCAGCCGCATCTGGTGGCTACGCGAAAGCCCCAGCGCGCTGGCCGCTTCGGTCTGGCCGCGGCTCACCGACTGGATGCCACCCCGCACCACCTCGGCCACGAAGGACGCGGTGTACATCACCAGGCCCACCAGCACGGCCATGAACTCCGGTGTGGCCGACGCACCGCCGTCCACCATGAAAGCCTGCTGCTCGGGCAGCGACCAGGCGGTGGGCGCACCACCGACGGCCCAGCCCACCAGCGCCAGCACGAAAAAGGCGGCCACGGGCACCGCCCAGCGGTTCTGGTCCTGCCCGGTCAGTTCGAACTGCTGCTGTGCGCGCCGACGCCACCACCAGCCCACGCCGATGCCGGCCAGCGCACCCAGCAACATCGCGCCGTGCCCTGCGGCCCACACCGGCAAGGGAAAGGCAAAGCCGCCCTTGCTCAGGAAGAAGAGGTCGGCGACGTTCCACGCCTCCTGCGGCGGCGGCAGCACCTCGACAAAAAACAGGTACCACATCAGCAGCTGCAGCAGGATGGGCACGTTGCGGAAGAGCTCGACGTAGCCGTAACACAGGCCGCGCACCAAGGCATTGCGCGAAAAGCGCCCCACGCCCACCAGCACCCCCAGCAGCGTGGTCAGCACGATGCCGATCACGGCCACGCGCAGGGTGTTCAGCACCCCCACCCACAGCGCCTTGCCATACGACTCGCTGGGGTCGTAGGGCACCATGGTTTCACCGATGTCGAAACCGGCGGCCTGGCCCAGGAAGTCGAAGCCGCTCTGGATGCCCCGCACCTGCATGTTCTGCTGGGTGTTGTGGGCCAGGAACCAGACGCCGCTGGCAATCAGCAGCAGGGCCACCGCCTGGTAGATCAGCCCACGCGCAGCGCGGCTGCGCCAGGACCAGTCACGCTTTTTTGTCGGGGCGCGTTCGCTCAAGCACGTCTCCGGTGCGCACTGCGATGAAGGGGAACCGCCGCGCCGACCCCTTCGGGCGGTGGGCGCGGCGGCAGCTGGCTCAGGGCGAGTCGGTCAGCGGATCAACGCACGGGCGGGGCGTACATCAGTCCGCCGTTGGTCCACTGGTTGTTGCTGCCACGCGGCAGGCCGATCGAGGTCTTGGGGCCGACATGGCGTTCGAAGATCTCGCCGTAATTGCCCACGGCCTTGATGGCGCGGTAAGCCCATTCCTTGTCCAGGCCCAGCGGCTTGCCGGTGTCTTCGGTGCCCGAACCCAAGAGGCGCATCACGCCCGGGTTCTTGCTGTCCTTTTTCATCGTGTCGATGTTGGCTGCGGTGATGCCGTATTCCTCGGCTTCGAGCAGCGCGTTCAAGGTCCATTTGGCAATGGCGAAGAATTCGTCGTCGCCGCGGCGCACGGAAGGCCCGAGCGGTTCCTTGGAAATCAGCTCGGGCAGGATGACGTGGTCATCGGGCTTGGCAGCTTCCTTGCTTCGCACCGACGCCAGGCCGGAAGCGTCGGTCGTGTAGACCTGGCAACGGCCCGCGAAGTAGGCGCCGGTGGCGGCTTCCACCTTTTCGAACACCACCGGCTTCAACTGCAGGTTGTTGGCGCGCGAGTAGTCGGTCAGGTTGAGTTCGGTCGTGGTGCCCGACTGCACGCAGACGGTGGCGCCCTTCAGCTTCTTGGCACTGGTCACCTTCAGGCTCTTGGGCACCATGAAGCCCTGGCCGTCATAGAAGGTCACGCCGACGAAGTGCATGCCCAGCGACGCATCGCGGGTCAGCGTCCAGGTGGTGTTGCGCGACAGCACGTCGATTTCCCCCGACTGCAGTGCGGTGAAACGCTGCTGCGCCGTCAAGGGCGAGAAGCGCACCTTGTTGGCGTCGTTCAGGATCGCTGCTGCCAGCGCGCGGCAGTAGTCGACATCCAGACCGGTCCATTTGCCTTGGCTGTCGGCGGCCGAAAAACCGGCCAGGCCGGTGTTCACGCCGCACACCAGGGTGCCACGGGACTTGACCGCGTCCAGGTCCTTGCCGGCCTGGGCCGGCGCGGTCGCCAGGGCGCCGGTGGCACACAAGGCGGCCATGGCCAGGCGCAAGGTGGGGCGCGAAGCCGGACGCGAGGTGCTGCTGTTCATCATCTGTCTCTCCTGAAATGGATCTGTGTGACCAAAACTGCAAAACTGCACAACACAGGTGCATGGGTGCGCGCCGACGGTAGCCGCAAACAGGGGATTGCAGCAACTGTGCCAATCCCTGACAGCGGGGGTGCCCCGGTTTGGGTTTGATGCCGCTGATGTGGCATGCTCACCCGTCCGGTCGAGCGCTCGAGAGCGGGCCGGCAGAGCATGGACACCGCGATCGACGGTTTGATCGGAACATCACCTTGAGCACCGCTGAGGACCGAGCCACGCCCTACGCCGCCGGCATGAACGATGGTGCGGGCGATGCTGCAAGCGACGGCGAGCGCACCATGATCCGCACCACGCGCAACCGGCAGCCTGTGCTGCCGTCGCGCCTGGGCTGGGTGCACTACCTGGTCTACACCGACGAGGTCGGCACCTTGCAGCGCCTGCGCTTGGGCCCCGGGTCCGTGCGCATCGGCCGTCGCGCGCCCTGTGAACTGGTGTTGCGCGACTCCGAGGTTTCGGGTGTGCACTGCGAGGTGCAACTGCGCCGGGACGAATTGATGGTCAGTGACCGTGGGTCCACCAATGGCACCTTCGTCGACGGCAAACGGGTGTTTGCCAACGAGCGGGTGCCCCACGGCGGTGTGCTGCAGGTCGGTCGTCAGCTCATCAAACACGAGTTCCGCGACGAGCAGGAACTGGTGCAGAGCCAGGAACTCGACCGCGACCTGGCCCGTGCCAGCGACTACGTGCAGTCCTTGCTGCCAGCACCGATGCGCGGTGGCCCGGTGCTGAGCGACTGGTTTTTCCAGCCCAGCACGCGTGTGGGAGGTGACGGCTTCGGTTACCACTGGCTCGACAGCCAGCACCTGGTGGTCTACCTGCTGGACGTGTCGGGCCATGGTGTGGGCGCCGCGATGCACGGTGTGTCGGTGCTGGGCACGCTGCGCCAACAGACCCTGCCCGACACCAACTTCGCCGACCCGGCGCAGGTGCTGGCGCGCCTGAACGACATGTTCCCGATGGACCGCCACGGCGGCATGTTCTTCACCATCTGGTACGGCGTGCTCGAACTGCCGTCGCGCAGGCTGCGTTTTGCGTCAGCCGGGCAGCACCCGGCCTACGTGCTCGGTGCACAAGGTGGCGTGCCGCAGCCGCTGGCCACACGCAATCTGGTCATCGGCGCCATGCCCGACGCCACCTTTGAAGCCGATGTGGCCCAGCTGCAGCCAGGCGACCGGCTCTACCTGTTCAGCGATGGTGTCTTCGAGATCGTCACGCCGGAGGGCGAAACCTGGACACTCGAGGAGTTCCTGCCACTGCTCGGGCAACCGCTGCCGGGTGGCCCCCATGGCCTCGGCGAGCCTGAACACCTGTTCAAGGTGGTGCGGGCCCTTGCGCGACCCGGCCCGCTGGACGATGATTTTTCGATTCTCACCCTGCAGGTGCACTGAAGGCCCCCACGAAGCATGGACATCCAGCTCGAAGACCTGAACAACGGCGCCTTGTGCGTGGTCTTGCAGGGCCGCCTTGACACGGTGGGCGTCGATCGCATCGATGCCAACGTCACCGCCGCCGTGGGCGCGCAGCCGCGCGATGTGCTGATGGACCTGGGCAGCGTCAGCTTCCTGGCGTCGATGGGTGTGCGCCTGATCATCACGCTGGCCCGTTCGCAGAAGGCCCGTGGCCAGCGCCTGGTGCTCTGCAGCGCGCAACCGGCGGTGCGGGCCACGCTGGACATGGTGGCGCTGGACAAGATCATTCCGCTGCTGCCCGACCGGGAGCAGGCCCTGGCGCACCTGGCGGCCTGAACGGCTGCCCAGCTGAAACAGCCCCGACAACAGGCTTGCCAGCATGCGAACCCCTTCTCCCTCGCTGCTGATTCCCATGACGGCCGACGTGGCCGGGCTCGAGATCGCGCGGCTTCAGGCGCGGCAGTTCCTGCAGAACAACGCGGTCGACGAACACGCGCTGGCGGCGGTCGAGCTGGTGCTCGAAGAAGCCATCACCAACGTCATCCGCTACGGCTACGAAGGCCGCGAACCGGGTGGCGAACCGCCGGTGATCGAGATCGACCTGCAGATCGACATGGACGAGGTGCATGTGCTGATCGTCGACGATGCCAAGGCCTTCGATCCGCTGGATTCAGGTGGTGTGCTGTTGCCCGAGACACTGGACGACGCGCAGGTGGGCGGGCTGGGCCTGCTGATGATCCGCAACACCGCCAGCAGCATGGCCTACGAAAGGCGCGACGGGCACAACCGGCTGCTGCTGACGATCGAACGTCACTGACCGGGCCGCGCCGAGCGGGCTGCTCAGCGCAGGTCGGCGCGGTCGGGCAGTTCGTTGGGGTTGGTCTGGCCTTCGGCCAGCCGATAGTGGCGCTGCAGCAGCGCGTCCACGGCGTCGATGGCCTGCGCCAGGCCCTGCTCGAATTCACCGGCGCGGAACCTCACGCGCATGTCGGCCAGCAGGGTGTCCCAGGTGGCTTGTGGCACATGGCGCGACAGGCCGCGGTCGGCCACCACCTCGATGGCGTGTTCGGCCAGCAGCAAGTAGATCAACACGCCGTTGTTGTTTTCGGTGTCCCACACGCGCAGCTTGCCGAACATCGTCACCGCGCGCTGGCGGGGCGTGGCGTCTTGCCACAGGTAGGTCAGTGGCAGCCCGGCTTCCACACACAGCCGGATCTCGCCGCTGTGCCGCGTTTCGCTGGCGGCCACGCGGGCCTCCAGGCGGGCTAAGGCGTCTGGGCTCAAGGCCCGTGCGGCGTCGGTTTCGTCGGTCCAGCGGTGCCGGAAGATGCGGGCCAGCCGCTTGAAGAGGCCCATCACCAGTCTCCCGAGGCGCCACCGCCACCAAAGTCGCCACCGCCGCCCGAAGAGAACCCCCCGCCGCCGCCAAAACCGCCACCACCACCGCCGTAGCCACCACCGCCCCAGCCGCCGATGTGCGGCAGGCCGCCACTGCGTGAACCTGCGCGGCGCACCGCCGAGCCGATGCCGAAGATGCCCACCAGCACGATGGCGCCGACGGCCGCGCCCGCCGCCAGCAGCAGGCTGGCCGTGAACCACCAGCCCAGGCCGCCGGCCGCACCTGCGGTCAGCAGCGAGCCGAACTTGCGGCCGAACATGCCGGTCAGCACGGCGCCGATGATGGGCACCGCGACGAAGAAAAACATGCCCAGCTCTTCCAACTGCAGACCCTGCTGCGCGCCGGCACGTGCAGCCGGTGTCGGCAGGTTTTCGCCCTGGATGCGCTGCATCAGCCGGTCGACTGCGGCGTTCAGACCGCCGGCGTAGTCGTCGGCGCGGAAAGCCGGCCGGATGGCGCTGTCGATGATCTGGCGCGCCGCCAGGTCGGGAATGGCACCCTCCAGCGCCTTGGCCACCTCGATGCGCACGCGGCGGTCGCCCTTGGACACCACCAGCAGCACACCGTCGCCCACGTCGCGGCGGCCGATCTTCCAGGTATCGGCCACGCGCTGGGCGTAGCTGGCGATGTCTTCGGGCGCCGTCGCGGGCACCAACAGGATCACGATCTGAGGGCCGGCCTGCGCTTCGAAGGCCGCCAGCTTGTTGTCCAGTGCGGCGCGCTGTTCAACGCTGAGCGTGCCGGTTTGATCGATGACACGTGCGTCCAGCGCAGGAACCGGCAACACGTCCTGCGCCTGCCCCGGGGCTGCCCACAGCAGCACCCAGGTCACGAGCAGCAGACGCAGCAGGTTCAAGGCCTACTTCGAGGCAGCAGGGGCAGCGGGTGCCGGCTTGTCGAAGCTGACCGCGGGCGGCAGGGAGATCTGCGCTTCGTTGGTCACGGTGAAGCTGGGCTTGACCTCGTAGCCAAACACCATGGCCGTCAGGTTGTTGGGGAAGCTGCGAGCCAGCACGTTGTAGTCCGACACCGACTTGATGTAGCGGTTGCGCGCCACGGTGATGCGGTTCTCGGTGCCTTCCAGCTGCACCCGCAGGTCCTGGAAACCCTGGTTGGCCTTCAGGTTGGGGTACTGCTCCACGGTCACCAGCAGGCGGCTGAGCGCGCTGCTCACCTCACCTTGCGCGGCCTGGAACTTGGCAAAGGCGTTGGGGTCGTTGATGAGCTCGGGCGTGGCCTGGATGCTGGTGGCCTTGGCACGGGCTTCGATCACCCGGGTCAGCGTTTCCTGCTCGAAGTTGGCTTCGCCCTTGACGGTGGCCACGATGTTGGGAATGAGGTCGCTGCGCCGCTGGTACTGGTTCAGCACCTCGGCCCAGCCGGCCTTGACCTGCTCGTCCAGGCGCTGGAAGTCGTTGTAGCCGCAGCCGGCCAGCGTGAAGGCCAGCAACAGCACGGCACTGCGGCCGGCCCAGCGGGTGAATGTGTGGACCAGGGTCATGTGTTCTTCTCCAGGAGTGGACCGGCGCATCGTAGCCGCGGTGCAGCAGATGGGGCGTGACAATCCGGCTTCAAGACCGGAGCCCGCGATGGACACACTTCAGCAAGCCCTGCGCGGCGCGCGGCACAGCCCGGCGCCGCTGCAGGCGCTGCAGCCGCTGCTGCTGCTGGGCGGCGGTGGCACGCTGGGCTCGGCGGTGCTGGCCGAAGCGCTGGTGGCCGGGCGCTTTCAGCGGGTGCGGGTGCTTGTCACCGACGTGCTGGCCAGCACCGTGCGGGGCTTCGAGGCGGTGCAGATGCAGGGCCTGCAGGGCGCGCCGGCAGACGACACGCCGGCGGCGGTGATCGTGTTCGAGCGCCAGCGCCACAGCAACGGCCGCGACGACGCCTTCCTGCAGCCCGAGCCGGCCGAGCTGCTGCCGCTGGCACGGCTGCTGCGCCAGCGCGGTGTGCAGCGCCTGCTGGTCGTGGTGCCACACGCGCCGGCGCTGCTGCCGCAGGCGCTGTCGCATGGCTTGGCGAGCCTGGACGAAGCGGCCGTCGCGGCGCTGGGCTTTTCGCACCTGGTCTTTCTGCGCGCTTCGCAGCTGTCGCGCGCCGCGCACACCGGGTCTCAGCTGCAGCGTTTTGCGGCCTGGTGGTTGTCGCAGCTGACCTGGATGGTGCCGCAGCGCCAGCAGCCGCTGCGTGCCGTCTCGCTGGCGCGCTGTGTGGTGCAACTGGCGCGCTTGCTGCCGCAGCTGGCGCCGGGCACACGGGTCATCGCACCCGAGACCCTGTGGTCATGGGCGCAGCACGACGACGGCCTGGAAGCCGAGCTGATGAAGCAGCTGGGCGCCCCGCCATAATCTGTGGCATGTGGCCAGCCCTTCAAAACGACACCTTCCTGCGCGCCTGCCTGCGCCAGCCCACCACCCACACCCCTGTCTGGCTGATGCGCCAGGCCGGCCGTTACTTGCCGGAATACAAGGCCACACGGGTCAAGGCCGGCAACAGCTTCATGGGCCTGGCCACCAATGTGCAGTACGCCACCGAGGTGACGCTGCAGCCGCTGGACCGTTACCCGCTGGATGCGGCGATCCTGTTCAGCGACATCCTGACCGTGCCCGACGCGATGGGCCTGGGCCTGAGCTTCGGCGCCGGTGAAGGCCCCAAGTTTGCTCACCCGGTGCGCGACGAAGCCGCCGTCGACAAGCTCGACTGTTTCGACCTGGACCAGCTGCGTTATGTCTTCGACGCCGTCACCAGCATCCGCAAGGCGCTGAAAGGGCGAGTGCCGTTGATCGGCTTTTCCGGCAGCCCCTGGACGCTGGGCTGCTACATGGTCGAAGGCGGCGGCTCCGACGACTACCGGCTCGTCAAGACCATGCTCTACAGCCGGCCCGACCTGATGCACCGCATCCTGGCCATCAATGCACGGGCCGTCACGACCTACCTGAACGCCCAGATCGACGCCGGCGCGCAGGCCGTGATGATCTTCGACAGCTGGGGCGGTGTGCTGGCCGATGGCGCTTTCCAGCGTTTCAGCCTGGACTACACCCGCCAGGTGGTGGCCGGCCTGAAACGCGAAAAAGACGGCCAGACGGTGCCGGTGCTGGTGTTCACCAAGGGCGGTGGCCCCTGGCTGGACGAGATTGCCAGCTGCGGCGCCGACGTCGTGGGCCTGGACTGGACCGTGAACCTGGCCGATGCCCGCCGCCGCGTCGGCAGCCGCGTGGCCTTGCAGGGCAACCTGGACCCGAACGTGCTGTTTGCACCGCCCGAGGTGGTGGCGCAGGAAGGTAGGGCCGTGCTGGACAGCTTCGGCCGGCCGCAACGGGCCGACGGTGGCTGGGACGGGCACATCTTCAACCTGGGCCACGGCATCAGCCAGTACACACCACCCGAGCATGTGACGGCGCTCGTCGAGGCCGTGCACGCCCATTCGCGGCGGCAACGCGCCTGACCTTCCGGCGGGGCCGGCCATCGGCTTGTGAGCGCACGCTTTTCCCGATCGCGCGAGATGGTTGGCCGCTTGCGCGGAGCTTTCACGGAGCTTTCTGGACCCCACAAAAAAAGTCGTGTGAGTGAACGCTCAGGACTTGACTTATCCCCAATCCGCGTGCTGCGGCGCAGCGACCGGTCCGGGCTGTCATGAAGATGTCGAAAATCACCAAGCTTCGTGCCAAGTCCTTGATTTGATTGAAAAGTTTCGGCTGCTCGCAAATTGGGCAAAGCAGCTTCCGGCTCGCAGAATCAAGCACTTGGCGCGGCTGGACGCAGGTTTCGCACAATGTTATCCACAGTTTGGGTGGGTAACCCGGAAAGTTCTTCTTGATCAAGCACTTGGCGATCTTTCTTGAGGTGATTCCTGCGTTGTGCGCTGCAACGACGTCGGGCGGGCTGTGTTGGTGACCCAAGCCCTGGCCACCACGGTGCCCGTGGCGGTCGAAACCCCGCGGCACTCGGGTGTCGGCACGCTGCTGGACTACACAAGTGAGCAGCCGCTTGCGCCGGGCACGCTGTTGCGTGTGCCGCTGGGCCGCCGCGAGGTGCCGGGCCTGGTCTGGGACCCGGCCCCGCCATCGACCCAGCCCCTGCCGGCCGGCAGCCCGCCGCTGCAGCTGCGGTCGGTGAGCGAGGTGCTGGACGCCCTGCCGCCGCTGCCCGCCGACTGGCGCGCCCTGGTCGACTTTGCCGCCGCCTACTACCAGCGTGGCGTGGGCGAACTGGCGATGACGGTGCTGCCGCCTGAACTGCGCAAGATCGACAACACCCGCCTGGCCCGCCGTGTTGCCCGTGCGCTGGCGGCACCGCGCCCCGATGCAGGCGCGGCGGCGGTGCAGCCCGCGCCGCTGCTCAACGACGAGCAGACCGCCGCGGTGGCCGCCATCGACCAGGCCCGCCGCCCGCTGCTGCTGCACGGCGTGACGGGCAGCGGCAAGACCGAGGTCTACCTGCACGCCGCCGCCCTGGCGCTGCAGCGTGGCAGGCAGGCGCTGGTGCTGGTGCCCGAGATCAACCTCACGCCGCAGCTGGAAGCGCGTTTTGCCGAGCGGTTTCCGGGCCGGCTGATGGTCAGCCTGCACAGCGGCCTGACACCCGCGCAGCGCCTGCGCCACTGGTGGGTCTGGCCGACCTGGTGCTGGGCACACGCCTGGCGGTGTTTGCGCCGCTGCCGCGCCTGGGCCTGATCGTGGTCGACGAAGAACACGACCCTTCTTTCAAGCAGCAGGAAGGCGCGCGTTACTCGGCACGCGATCTGGCGGTGTGGCGCGCGCACCAGTTGCAGATTCCCGTGGTGCTGGGTTCGGCCACGCCGTCGCTGGAAACCTGGCACCGGGTGCAGGAAGGCCGCTACCTGCGGGTGCCGCTGGCCCAGCGCATCGGCGGTGGTGCGATGCCGCGTGTGCGGCTGCTGGACATGACGCTGCTGCCGCGGGTCGAAGGTGTCGAACGGGTGCTGGCACCACCGCTGCTGGCCGCGGTGCAGGAACGCATCGCTCGCGGCGAACAAAGCCTCTTGCTGCTGAACCGCCGCGGTTATGCACCCGTGCTGAACTGCGGCGCCTGCGGCTGGAAGAGCGGCTGCCCGCACTGCAGCGCCTGGCGGGTGTTCCACAAGAGCGACCGCACGCTGCGCTGCCACCACTGCGGCTTCAGCGAACGTGTGCCACGGGCCTGCCCCGACTGCGGCAACCTGGACATCGCGCCCATCGGCCGCGGCACCGAAAAGCTGCAGGAACAGCTGGCGGCGCTGCTGCCCGAGGCGCGCATCGGCCGCATCGACGCCGACAGCACCCGCGGCGTGGGCGCGCTGGAGCAGCAACTGGCAGCAGTGCACGCCGGCGAGGTGGACGTGCTGGTCGGCACGCAGATGGTGGCCAAGGGCCACGACTTCCGGCGTGTCACGCTGGTCGCGGCGGTGAACCCGGACACCGCGCTCT
>LNFM01006997.1_pt1 | contig 23961 bp, 23 predicted proteins | sample 596031 | NCBI WGS metagenome assembly LNFM01 (sample SAMN04254537, study PRJNA301005) | activated carbon metagenome | isolation source: dual media filters at the Ann Arbor, Michigan drinking water treatment plant | place: USA: Ann Arbor | reverse complement strand
CGGGCCGCGGCAAGCATGCGCTGATCGTAGGTCGCGAGCTCGATGGACTGGCCGCTGGCGCGCAGGAACTCGATCGACGCGAGATGCAGGGCGTGGAGCGTCCGCACCGCCAACGCGAAGGGCTCGGCTGCGCGAGCAAGCACGGCAGGGGCCAATTCAACCAGGGCCATACGGCCAATCAGCTCGCGGGCGAGCTCGCCATGCGACCGCTCCAGCTTCCGGGCATGCAAGCGGGTCAAGACTTCATACTCGAGAAGCCAGCTGGAAATCAGATTGCCCAGCCAGAAAAAGTCTGACGGAGAACGATTCTCGGCCAGCAAATGTGCAAGCGCTACCGAGCTGTCGACGTAGATCATCGGTCGTCGCGATCCTGATCCAGGTCGGTCATGAGATCGCGAAACTTCATGACAGGCTTGCGTGGGGGCACGCCAGCGGCGACCAGCGTCGGTGGCGTCACCCAGCCCCGGCGCACGGCCTCCGCCAGCATGGCGTCCCCGAGAAAGGCACTTCGCCCGGCCTGCGGCGCGACGATTTCGGCGACCACGCGATCGCGGTCGGTCACCAGCACGGTCTCGCCGCTTGCGGCGAGACGCACATACTCGCTCAGCTTGTTCTTGAGCGTCTTGAGCCCCACTGCGCGCATGGCCAATAAAGTAGCTACCAGAGGCTACTTCATCAATCTGGGCCATAACCAGTCAGGCGGGACGCGGACCTACGGTGCCGGCGACGGCCGGCACAAGCACAGCACCTCAGCGCGCATCGTCATGACAGCGGCGGGGAGCCTCGCCGAGCACGTTCACCATGTCCTTCAATCAGGGGAACTTCGGCCGCTAATGCATCACGTCTCCCCCGTTGGGCGAAAGGGTGGCGCCAACATAGAAGCCGCCGTCCGGACCGGCCAGCAGCAGCGCAGTGGCGGCGATCTCCTCCGGTCGGCCGAAGCGGCCGACCGGCAGGGCATCGATGAAGGCCTGGCGATCCTCGGGGGTCATGGTCGCGGTCAGGTCGGTGACGACCGGGCCTGGCGCGATGGCGTTGACGCGAACGCCCTTCGGCGTCGCCTCCCACGCCAGCGCGCGCGTGAACCCCATGATGGCCGCCTTGGCAGCCGAGTACGGCGCCGAGTTCACCGCGCCCTTCAGCCCCCGCTGGGAGGCGACGTTGATGATGCAACCCTGGCCGCGCGCCACCATCGCGGGGTAGACCGCCTGGGCCATGAAGAACATGCCCTTCAGGTGCACGGCCAGTATCCGGTCGAACTCCTCCTCGGTGTAGGCCTCGAACGGCTTGCGGACGTTCATGCCTGCATTATTGAACAGGATATCGATGGGCCCCAGCTCTCGCGCCGCCTGGGCCGCGAAGGCGCGGCCGGACGCAATGTCGGCGACATCGACCGAGCGGTGCAGGGCGCGGCGGCCCAGGGCTCGGATTTCACCCGCGGTTTCATCGGCCTTGGCGCCGTCGTTCAGATGGCAAAAGGCGATGTCGGCGCCCTCGGCAGCGAAGGCGAGCGCCGTGGCGCGGCCGATCCCGCGCGAGCCGCCGGTGACCAGGGCGATTTTTCCCGCGAGCTTCATGCCGTTCTCCCTTGCTATCGGCCATCCTGCTGTTCGATGGCCAGGATGATGTTTGATACGAGCGATGACGATAGCGGCCGGATGGGCTGCAACGCCAGACGCTCTCCAGCACCCCGGAAGCGAACGCACCCGCGGTGTAGCCCGGGTCGGGGCGCGGCCTGCCTCGGGCGGTTCCGGGCGCCATGGATCGCTGACCATGGAGGCCCCTGGCGCGGCGGCCACTGGGCTGTGCCACGCGGATCGGGAAGAGAGCGGGGACCGAACGATGGGTCGGGTGCCGCGCAAGTCGCTCGCCGCGAGGGATCAGGAGGAGGGCCTGGCATTTGCCTGGCCGGCAGCGTCGCTTCGCATGACCAGGATTAATGACCCGGACAAGATTCATGATCTGGAAAGCGCAGGCTCCGTGTGCCACCGTCACGTCGAAACCAGCCGGAGGTGTGCGATGAGCCAGCTCGACGTCGCGGAAAGAAGCGTTGCCGCAAGCACGAAGACGGCTTCCTCGGCCTATGTGCCGCCGCTCCAGCTCACGCAGGGGCAGCCGCCGCCGATCGCGGCGAACGGCGGCCTGTCCTACATGTCGTTCGACCGGCATGGCGATGCCGGAACCACCAAGGCGTTGGAGGATGCACTCGCCCAGATCGCCGAGGGCGAGGGCCAGCGCGTCGTCGACATGATCGACAGCGCGCCGCCGGGACGTCCGGTCGAGACCCGGTGGGGTCCCGCGTTCCGCGACTACGACGCGTGCCTGGACTACATCCGTGCGACGGGCATGACGGCGCCCGAAGGCGGCCTGGCGCTGCCGCTGGCCTATACCGTCTACGAGCGCCCGACTTACTCGATCGTCCCGTCCAATGCCCTGTGGCGCGATCCGGCGCGCGCCGAGATCGCGAAGATCCTGCGCAAGAACGAGGAGCAGAACCGGCGGCGCGATCTCTACTTCCCGCACGTGATGCGCGATGCGCGGCGCATCGGCGAGTACCATCCGGGTCTCTCGCCCGACACGCCCGAGAGCATGGATCGGCTCGGCGTCTCGCTGGCGCACCTGGAATCGAAGTGCCGGAACTTTTACGATTCGGCCGAGGTGGAACGCGTTTTCTACCCGGAGATCGAGAAGCTCCTTCTCGAGTTCTTCCCCGGCGCGACCGATGCCCTGGTCTACAACCACGACGTCTTCGACAAGGACTACACGGGCGACCGCACGGAGGACCAGGACAACAAGAACCCGGGCGTGAACGCCCGCTACGTCAACCTCGTGCACAACGACCTGAACGACAACAGCGGTCGCGTGCGGTGCCGCGAGCTGCTCACGAAGAACCTGCGTAACTTCGGTCGCCCGCAGCACTACACGGAGGAGGAGGCCGACCGGAAGATGTCACGGCGCTTCGTGTCGATCAATCTCGCCAAGCCGATGGAGACGGTCGAGCAGTTCCCCTTCGTGCTCTGCGCCTGGCCGTCCTTCGCCGACCAGCCGTACATCACCAACTATCGGGTCTACGACGATCGCGTCGGCGAGACCACGCGCTTCACGCACCGCCCCGACCACGAGTGGTACTGGTTCCCGCGGCAGACATCGACGGAGGTGTCGATGCTGAAGTGTTACGATTCCGTCCATGACGGCTCGGTGTCGCGCTGGTCGTTCCACACCGCCTGCATCGACCCGACCGCCCCCGCGAGCGCGCGCTGCCGCAAGAACGTCGTCGTCCGGTCCTACGTCTTCTTCTAGAGAGAGGCGCGGGACGGCCGCCAGCGTCGTCGTCCTTCCCATGCTTTGGCCAACGCCGTACTATTCGCGTGTAAGCGTCGAGCGAGTGCCGTAGCCGCGTCGTCGACCGCAATGGTTGCCTCGCGCGCGGTCGTGTAGCGAACACTTTGATTGGATCGCCTGCCGGCGGGATTGCGCCGCGCGGTCGCGCGTTGGGTTGCGTTGTCGTCCACCGGGCACCTGCCAAGCAAAGGGAACGCCATGACGCTTCCTCGCCGACGAATCCTGGAAGTCGCGGCCGGCGCCGCCGCGTTGCCCCTGTTGCCGCATGGCGTGGCGGCGCAGGCCTATCCCTCACGGCCGGTCCGCTGGGTCGTTGGATTTGCCCCCGCCGGCGGCAACGACATCGTTGCGCGCCTGATGGGGCAGTGGCTGACGGAACGCACCGGCCAGCAATTCATTGTCGAGAACCGGCCCGGAGCCGCCACCAACATCGCGACCGAGATCGTCGTCAGTGCGCCGGCCGACGGCTACACGCTCCTTCTGGTGAGCGTGCCGGCCGCCATCAACACGACCTTGTACGACAATCTCACCTTCAACTTCCTTCGCGACATCGCGCCGGCCGCGGGGATCATGAGCATTCCGCTCTACCTGGTGACGAACCCTTCGCTTCCGGCCAGGACGGTGCCCGAGTTCATCGCCTACGCCAGGGCAAACGCCGGAAAGGTCAACATGGGGTCCGCCGGGATTGGCAGTGCCGGCCATCTCGCCGGCGAGCTGTTCAACATGATGACCGGCGTCAATCTGGTTCACGTTCCATATCGGGGCAATGGACCCGCCCTCGCCGGCCTGCTGGGAGGCGAGGTGGAAGTCCTGTTTCCCACGCCGCCCTCGTCGATCGAGTACATCAGGGCCGGCAAGCTGCGCGGGCTCGCGACGACCGGCGCGACACGCTCGGACGCCATGCCGAACCTTCCAACCGTCGCCGAGTTCGTCCCGGGCTACGAGGTCAGCGCGTGGTATGGCGTAGGCGGGCCCAAAGGCATGCCCCGCGAGGTCATCGACAGGATCAACAACGAGATCGGCGCGGCCCTCGCCGACCCCAGGATGAAGGCGCCGCCGGCCGAGTTCGGCAAGCTGATCGCCGACGAGACCGAGAAGTGGGCCAAGGTGATCCGCCGGGCCAATCTCAAGCCGGTGTGATCGCGGCGCACACATCCGTCCGTCGCTCGTGGGCACGGCAAGTGGCCAAGGCGCCCGCGGATCCGCCTCAACCCCAGAGCCGCTTGCTCGCCATGGCCGCGCCGTCGCGCATCGCCTCGAGCTTGGCCCAGACCACGTCCTCGGACACCTGGGTGTCGCCGACGATCGTCCCGAAGCCGCAATCGGTTCCCGCCATGACGCGTTCGCGGTCGCCGACAGCGCGCACGGCCCGCTCCAGGCGCTCGGCGATGACCTGCGGGTGCTCGACGTAGTTGTGCGTCGTCTCGATCACGCCGCAGACCAGGACCATGCGGTCGGGCAGCCTCTGGGTCCGGAACGCGTCGACCTCGTGGCTGTGGCGCGGGTTGGCGAAGGGCAGGCAGAGCGCGCCGGCTTTCACCTGGAAGCAGACCGGCAGCACGTCGGGCGCCGCCACGTCGTGCACGTGCGGGCTGTCGCGGTTGCCCCAGCAGGCGTGGAAGCGCACCCGCTCGGGCGGGATGTCGGCCAGCGCCTCGTTCAACGCCGCGACGTGCATCTCCATCGCCTCGATGAACCTGGTCAGTGGCTGGTCCTGGAAGTAACCGGCGCGCTCGATGCCGAGGTCGGGTGGCCCTGCGCCACGATGAGCTGGTATTCCTGCCGGAGCTCGCGGGCGAGCGCGAAGACGTAGGCCTCGTGGCTGTCGTAGTGCTGGTTTTCCAGCGCGCAGGCGGCGAAGCCGGGCGAGACAGCGGTCACGAAGGTCTCGGCGAAGCGCCCAGTCTGGCGGGCCAGCGCGCGGGCGAACGCGTCGAGCTCGGCCCTGGCGCCATCGAGGCGATCGTAGCGGACCGGCCCGATCGCTGCCGGCAGGCCGTAGACGTTGAGCCGGCGGACGCCGCGCGCCTGGTAGTCTCGCCACCATTTTGGAAAGCGCTGCATGTCGAGGATCGGCCGGCGGTTGGAGCGGCCGCCGAAGCCTGACATGCGGCCGGTGATGTAGCCGAAGAAGGTCGAGCGCGGCATCTCGCCGTCGTTGCCGACATCGATGCCGCAATCGAGCTGGCGGCGCACGATGTAGTCCATCGCCTCGTCGGTCAGCGTCGCGATCCGCGCGCCATCGACCGGCTTGTCCTCGGCCTGGGCCACCAGCAGGTCGGCCAGCATGTCGGGCCGCGGCAGGCTGCCCATGTGTGTGGTCAGGATGCGGTCCGTGCTTCGCTGCATGCTTTCGATCCTCGCGACAGGCTGTGGCCGTCGAGAGCGGAGTAGAAGCCGCGAGGCTGCCTGAAAGCAAGCCGCACGCTTGCCGAACGAACGGGTCGCTTACCGCTCGACCCGGTAGAGGCGCCACCGCTTCGGCACGCCTTTGAGCTGGTGCGCGCCGCGATCCTTGAACCGGATCTCGGACTGCAGCATTAGATCCTTGACCGAGCTCGAGACCAGGACCTCGCCGGCGCGCGCTTTCGCGGCGACGCGCGCGCCGATGTGGAATGCGAGGCCGAACACGTCGGGGCCGCTCACCTTGTATTCGCCCACGTGCAGGCCCACCCGGATGTCGAGCCCCAGCGTGCGCACCGCCTCGCGGATTGCGGTCGCGCATTGGACCGCGGCTGCCGGCGCCTCGAATGTCGCGAGCAGCCCGTCCCCGGTCGTCACGACTTCCTTGCCGCGCAACGTCTTCAACTCCCTGCGGACGGCGGCGTAGTAGTGGTTCATCACCTGCGTCCAACGCGCGTCGCCGAGCCGCGCGGCTTTCTCGGTGGATCGGACGATGTCGACATAGAGGATCGTGGCGCGCGCCTGCTCGAGCTCGGCACCGCGATTCGCAGGTCGGCGCTTGATGGCGATGTTGCCGGCCAGCGGCTCATAGCGATGGCTGCGCCGCCGGGCGATCGCGTTTCTCATGTAGTCCTTGGCAGGCTGCACCGCGCCGCAACGAACTGCCTTCTCGCGCGGGGGAACCGTCCAGTAGACCTTTCGTCCTTCTCCCACGCCCTCGACCTCGACGGCCCCCCACTTGAGGAAAACCGTCGAGCCGACCCGGCGAACCCACCATGCCTTCGACGTGTAACCGGACACGTTCGACTGGTGGACTCCGATGCGAAGAAACTTGGGCATGGGCGTGCGGTGCGACTGTTCGGGGTGGCCCACCAGGGCAGGAATGTTATCGTGCATCCCTGCCTTGGCAACAATCTTCACAATCAGGCAAGGCCGAGCGACTCCGCAATCCCGTGTTCGGAGGCGAGCGCGCGCAGCTTGTCCCAGGTCGCATCCTCGACCTCGATGCCCTTCTTGCGACGCTCCTGCTCGCGCAAATGCTCGATCTCGCCTGGATAGAACACGCCGCTCGACCCTTCGGAGGGTGGCGTCGACTTGAGGTAACGCGCGAACTCGGCAACGTCCTTCTTGAAATCCTGCAATGGCCGGAACGCGGCGACGTTGAACACGGCCATGAAGCAGCCGTCGTTGTGACGGCCGGTCGGCTCGACGCCGAAGCCCAGACCCGTCAACAGCCCGCACAGCACCTCCACCATCGCGGCGAGGCCGCTCCCCTTGTAGCCCTCGGTGCCGCCGAGCGGCAGCAGCGCGCCGCCTCTCCGATAGTCCCTGGGGTCCGTCGTGGGACGACCGTCAGGATCGATGATCCAGCCTTCGGGGATTTGCTCGTTGCGGGCGACGGCAAGCGCAATTTTCCCGGCTGCGACCGCCGAGGTCGCCATGTCGAGACAAAAGGGACCCTCGAGATCCGAGGGGACCGCGATCGAGATCGGGTTGGTGCCGAGCCGAGGCTCGCGTCCCCCGAAGGGGGCGACGTGCTTGGGCGACCGGCCGGAATCGGCGGCGGCAATCCCGATCATGCCCTCGCGCATCGCCATCAGCGGATAGGCGGCGAGCCGGCCGACGTGGCTTTGACGGAACACCGTGCAGGCCGCGACGTTCGCTGTCCTGGCTTTCTCGATCGTGAGGGCCATCGCCCGTGCGTTGACGTGGAAGCCAAAGCCCCAGTGACCATCGATCACCGTCGTCGTGGGCGACTCGCGCTCGATGGTCCAGGCCGCGCCCGGCACGATGTGGCCGGCCTTCACGCGATCGATGTAGGTCGGGATGGCGATCACGCCGTGTGAATCGTGGCCGGCGAGATTGGCATTCACGCAGCCGGCAGCGACCGCGCCCGCCTCCTCGTCGGAGGCACCGGCAGCCTTCAACAGGGCTGCACCGATACGCGAAAGACGATCAGCTTGAACGATCGGCATGGGGCTTCCTCGGGACTGCCGCTACGAACCAAAGGGAGGGCGGGCGGCCGACGACAAGCGTTCCATGTGGATGCGGATTTGACAACGGGCAGTGTCTTCGGGAACGTCGAGGCATGGACTACGGCATCAATGTCGCCACCGCGGCCGATTCGTGGAAGGTAGTGAAGCGCGCGGAAGAGCTGGGCTTCACCCGCGCCTGGTTCTACGACACGCAATTGCTGAACGCGGAGATCTTCGTCGCCATGGGCGCGGCGGCGGTCAAGACATCCAGGATCCGCCTGGGAACCGGTGTGCTGATCCCGTCGAATCGCATCGCGCCGGTCGCCGCCAGCGCCCTCATGTCGCTCAATGCACTGGCGCCGGGGCGTATCGATTTCGGCATCTCGACCGGCTTCACTGCCCGGCGCACCATGGGCGTCGGGCCGGTCCGGCTCGCCGACATGCGGCGCTACATCGAGCAGGTGCAGCGGCTGATCGACGGCGAGACGGTGGAATGGGATATCGAGGGCGCCCGGCGGAAGATGCGCTTCCTGAGCCCCGATATCGGCGTGGTCAACAACCGCGACCCGATCCCGCTGCACATTTCCGCGCTGGGCCCGCGCGCCCGGGCGCTGACGGCCGAGCTCGGCGCCCACTGGATGAACGGCGTCGGCTACATGGAGGCGGCGAAGGCGTCGATCGCGGCCATGCAGGCTGCCTGGCGCTCGGCCGGCATCGAGCCTGCGACGCGGATCGCCACGGCGTTCTGCGGCGGTTGCGTGCTCGCCGAGGGCGAGCCGTTCGACAGCCCGCGAGCCCGCGCGCAGGCGGGCCCGCACGCGACCATCGTGTTGCACAACCTGGTCGAGCAGGAGCAGTTCGGCAATTTCGGCCGCGGCATCCCGCCGGCGCTTTCGCCTCTGGTGGATCAGTACCGGAAGATCTACGAGCGCTACGAGCCGGCCGATGCGCGCTATCTGGAGAACCACCGCGGCCACCTGATGTTCCTGCGTCCGGAGGAGCACCAGGTCTGTACCGCGGAGCTGATTCGCGCCGTGACCGTCACCGGCACCAGGTCGGCGCTTCGCGAACGGCTGCGCGAGTTGCAGGGCGCGGGCTACACCGACTTCTCGATTCATATTCGTCACGGCCATCCCGCGATGCTGGAGGAATGGGCGGAGGTGATCGCCGGCGTCTGAGGCGCGATTCCCTCGATAGAGGGCAACGGGAGGTGCCGATGCAGACCATAGTCGAGGACCGTCGCTTGCCGGCCGACATCGATGCCCAGCCGGTGGTTCGGGCGGCGGCTGCGCTCCAGCCCGCATTGCGCCGCTATCATGATGAGATCGAGCGCGAGCAGCGGCTGTCGCCCGGGCTGGTCGAGCAGATGCACGCAGCGGGTTTTTACCGCCTCCTGCTGCCGCGGTCGCTCGGCGGCCTGCAGGCCGACCCGCTGACCTACATCCGCGTCGTCGAGCTGCTGGCCGAAGGCGCGGGCTCGGTCGGCTGGAACGTCGCCAACAACGGCGTCGCCCAGCTCGTCTCGCTCGCCCTGCCGGACGACGGCGTGCACGAGATCTATCCGAAGGGCCATCGTACCGTGATTGCCGGCACCGCGGTGCAGGGCGGCGGTCAGGCGGTGCCCGCCCCGGGCGGCTATCGCGTCAGCGGGCGCTGGACCTTCGGCAGCGGCTGTCACGAAGCCGCCTGGATGCTCGGCAGCTTCCAGATTCTCGACGACGGCGAGCCGCGCCGCCGCGAGGACGGCGGCCTGTTCTGGCGCGGCCTGTTCCCGCGCGCCGAGGTCGAGGTCATTCCCGGCAGCTGGGAGGTGAGCGGGCTGCGCGGCACTGGGAGCTTCGACTGGACGGTGAAGGATTTCTTCGTGCCGGAGCGACGGACGACGATTCATGCCGGGGTGCCGCTCGACAACCAGTGGGCGCACTGGCCGGGCATCACCTACGCCCTGCCGGCGCCGGCCTGGGTCGGGCCGCACCAATGCGCGGTGATCACCGGGCTGGCGCGCGCCGGCATCGGCGCGCTCGTCGAGCTTGCCGCCGACAAGACGCCGCGCGGCCGCACAGGCCGGCTATGCGACAACCCGCAGGTGCAGGACGCGGTCGGGCGCGCCGATGCCATCCTCAATTCGGGACGCCTCTATCGCAATGCGATGATCGCCGAGCTGTGGAACACGCTCGCCGACGGCCGCGAGACCACGCTCGAGCAGCGCGTCCGCTGCCGGCTCGCCGCGGTGCACGCCGGCGATTGCGCACGCCAGGCGATGGACCTGATGTTCCGGCACGGCGGAAGCACCTCGTTCAAGACCGGGAGCCGCCTGGCCGAGGTGTGGCGCGACCTGCAGGTGGTCGGCCAGGCAGCGACCCTCGCGCCGGAGTGGTATCCGATCGGCGGCCGCGCATTCCTCGGGCTCGACCCCGGCCCGCGTCTGCGCTAGCCCGCCGCGAGCAGGCTGGTCACGGTCAGCACGTGCCCGGCGATTGGGGCTTCGAGCCTGGAAGTGGCGCAGGCGATGCAGTCGCGATAATGAATGGAAGCCCATGGCGGGTGCTTCACGGAATGAATTTTTGCGAGCCTGAATGACGACCCTCACCGCCAGCCTGCCGATGTACAATCTGCCCGAGATGCGGCCGAGGAACGCGGCCTTCTGGGACGCCCTGGCGGAGGAGTTGCGCCGCGAGGGCCGGACGGACCTGCCGGAGGCACTGTCCTTCGAGCGCCTTCCCGTCCCGGACAGGATCGGGAGCGAGGTGCTGTTCTCCCAGACCTGCGGCTATCCGCTGCAAACCATCTATCGCGGTCAGTTCCGGCTGCTCGGGGTGCCGACCTACGATGCGCCCGGTTGCCGGCGGGGAACGCATTGCGCCTTCATCCTCGTGCGAGACGACTCGTCCTGCGAGATGCCCGAGGACCTGAGAGGCGCGACCTTCGCTCTCAACAGTCGCCATTCCAATTCCGGCATGAACCTTCCTCGCCTCCTCTTCGCGCGGCTCGCCGGCGGCAAGCCTTTCTTCCGGTCCGTTGTGGAGACCGGCTCGCACCCCAACAGCATGGCCCGCGTGGCCTCGGGCGAGCTCGCTGCCGCCTCGATCGACTGCCTGACCTATGCCTTCTTCAAGGACCATCGGCCCCAGGCCGTCGCTTCCCTGCGCGTCCTGGCCGAAACGCCCGAGAGCCCGGCCATCCCGTTCATCACCTCGAGCGCCACGCCGGCCGATGACGCGGCCCTGTTGCAGGCGGCCTTGTTTCGGCTCGCGGCCGATCCGGTGCATCGTCCCGTGCTCGATGGGTTGCGATTGCGGGCCATATCGCCTCCCGATCCGGCGGCCTATGCCGGTCTGCTCGACTATGAGCGGGAAGCCGCCGAACTCGGCTACCCGACTCTCTCGTGAAGTCACCCCGGAGACGCTGTTCATGGACCGCTTCGATCTGGGTGCGCACACGAGGAAGATCCGCACGTCGTCCGCCGAGGCTCAGCGCTGGTTCGATCTCGGGCTGAACTGGTGCTTCGGCTTCAACCAGGAAGAGGGCGTGAAATGCTTCCACAGGGCTCTCGAGCTCGACCCGACGTGCGTCATGGCGCACTGGGGCGTCGCCTATGGCTCCGGGCCCTTCTACAACCTCACCTGGCGCGATCTCGGGAAAGCCGAGGCTGACCGGTTCGCCAAGGTCGCGTTCGACCACGTGCAAGTCGCCCTTGCCCTCAGCGAGGGAGCGGAAGACGTGGAGCGTCACCTGGTCGAGGCGCTGGCCAGGCGCTTCCAGGAACCGAATGGCGTCAGCCCCGAGCAGTTCGACAGGTGGGACGACGACTATGCGTCGGCGATGCGCCGCGTCCATCATGCCTTTCCCGACGATCATGACGTCATGGCGCTGCTGGTCGAGGCGCTCATCACGCGGACGCCGCGGCGCCTGTGGGACATGAAGACGGGGCTTCCCGCCCGCAACGCCGACACGGTGGAAGCCGTCGCGATCTGCGAGCGCTCGATGGCGATGACCGACAGCGCGGGCCAGCGTCCGCACATCGCGATCCTGCACCTGCATATCCACGCCATGGAGATGTCGAGCCACCCCGAGCGGGCGAGACGATCGGCGGACCTTCTGTCGACAATGTCGCCGGACGCCGGGCACTTGTGCCACATGCCGGGACACATCTATGCGCTGTGCGGCGACTACGACAAGGCCAGGATCGTAAGCGAACGTTCGATCCGGGCCGACGACATGTATGCCGACTATGCGGGCTCGTTCAATTTCTACGTGACCGCGCGTTGCCACGACCTGCACCTGATGATGCACACCTGCATGTTCCTGGGACAGTACTTTCCCGCGCTCGCCGCGGCGGACAAGATCCGGAGCATACTGACCGAGGACATCCTCACCATCCCGGACCGCCCGAAGCTGGTTGCGATGACGGAAGCCTACTATTCCATGAAGGCGCACGTGCTCGTCCGGTTTGGACGCTGGCGTGAGATCGTCGAGATGGCCCCGCCCGGCGACCCTGGCCTATACAAGGTCTCGATCCCGATGCATCATTATGCACGCGCCATCGCGTACGCCACGCTCGAGGAGCCCGTCGCCGCCGAGCGCGAGCGCACGCACTTCCGGGAAGCCGTGGCGCGCGTGCCGGCGGATCGGAGGTTCCTCAACAACTTCGCGCTCGATACCCTTGGCGTGGCGGAGGCAATGCTCGACGGCGAGGTCGAGTACCACAAGGGCAACCACGAGCAGGCCTATGCCCATCTCCACGAGGCCGTCCGTCGCGACGACAGTCTCAACTACACCGAGCCGTGGGCGTGGATGCATCCGCCGCGTCACGCGCTCGCCGCGCTGCTGATGGAGCAGGGGCATCATGCCGAGGCGGAAGGCATCTACCGCGATGATCTCGGCCTGAGCAGCCGGATCCAGCGGTGCACTCAGCATCCCGACAATGTCTGGGCCCTGCATGGGCTCGTCGAGTGCCTTCAGCGTCGTGGCGAGATCGATCAATTGCCCGGTCTGGAGTCGAAGCTGGCCGCGGCGCTGGCCAAGGTCGATGTGCCGATCACCTCGTCGTGCATGTGCAGGACCAACGTCTATCAGCCCGAGACATGTTGCACGTAGTCGGGAGCCGTCCCGTTGGCCGGCGTCAACCGCTCCGAAGGTTGCGCTTCATCGTTGTTCACCACACAATCGCGATGGGTGCGCGATGGCGTGACGGGGCGCACTGCAAAGCGTTGCCACGAGCGATGGCGGAAATCGATGCTTCGGAAGGAAGACACGCGCGTCCGTCGCAGTCGCCCGGTGGATCGAGGCCGCGAGCGGCCCGCGACAGGCGAAGCAATTGTCCCGGGTGATGCACGGACTGAAGGCTCCGCATGGCGACGACCGGCCGAGCGGTCGTACGAGTTTGGTGAATTCTGCCTCTTTCCGGACCGGCAAGTCCTGTTGTGCGCCGGCCGGCCCGTCCGGATTGGCAGCCGCGCGCTCGACATCCTCAGCCTGCTGGTCCAGCGCGCCGGGGAACTGGTCTCCAAGGCCGAGCTCGAAGCCTATGTGTGGCCAAATACCTTCGTCCATGAGAGCAATCTGAAGGTCCATGTCGCGGCGCTGCGCAGGATATTGCGGGTGGGCTTCGACGATCCGCGCTGCATCCTGAACATCCCCGGACGTGGCTACTGCTTCACCCCTCCGGTGACGGTCGAAGGTCGCGCCGGGGCGTCTGCGCGACGATGGCCGAGAGCGATCAAGGATGCGTTCGGTCGCCCCGCTCGGCTCATCGGCCGCGATGACGATGTCGTATCCCTCGTCCATGCCATTTCGCAGCACCCATTGGTCACGATCGTCGGGGCCGGAGGCGTGGGCAAGACGACCGTCGCACTGGCGGCGGCTGAACGGGTCACCGGCCAACATGACAGGCCCCCATGCTTCGTCGACCTTTCCTCGATCGACGATCCCCAGCTCGTGGTGCATGCCATCGCCGCCGCATTGGGCGTGCGTATCGATCTCAACGATCTGCTCGGCGGCATCGGCGATCACCTGCGGGCAACATCGAGGCTGCTGATCCTCGACAATTGCGAGCATCTGTCGGCTGCCGTGGCTGCCGCCGCCGAGTATCTCGCGTCGGATCTCGGTCGGGCGGCCATGCTTGCCACCAGCCGCGAGCCCCTGCGCGCACGCAAGGAGCACGTATATCGTCTCTTTTGCAGGCCACGCTCGAATGGAGCTACCGGCTTCTCTCGGACGTCGAGAGCCGCATCCTGCGATTCGCCGCGATCTTCGCACGCGACTTCGCGTTGGAGGATGTCATCGCCATCCTCGACCCGGCAGGCCTCGATACGGCGGACGTCGTCGCCGGCATCGAAAGCCTAGTCGCGAAGTCGTTCGCATTGGCGGACTTGTCGCTCGGATCGCGCCGTTATCGGCTCTTCGAGAGCAGTCGCAGCTATGCGCTCACGCGTCTCGACGCCAACGGAGAGCGGCATCAGGCGCAGGCCGCGCACGCCAACCATATCCTCGCGGTCCTGGAGCGCGCCGAGGACGAGTGGCGCTGGCGCGTGGCCGACGACTGGATAGCGCACTATGGACCGCGCGTAGACGATCTGCGCCGCGCCATCGTCTGGGCGTTCGGGGCGAACGGTGACAGCATGACCGGTATCCGGCTCACCGCCGCCGCTATCCCGCTGTGGGAAGCGGTGTGTTCCGTGGATGAGTGCGGATTGCGGGTCAGGGAAGCCTTGCGTGTCGCCGACGCTCTCGCGTCATGCGACGTCGAGCTGAAGACGAAGCTGGCGTACCGGCATTGCTGGACGCTGACCTGGTCGGAGTCGCGGCTGCCCGCCACCGAGGCGCCGTGGATCGACTGTCTGCGTCTCGCCCGCGCAGCCGGCAATATCGAGTACCAGCTTCGCGCGTTGTGGGGTCTCGCCATCTACGAGACCTTTACCGGCAGATCCTACGCGGCGATCGGCCACCTGCTCGAGTTCGAAGCGATCGCCGAGCGCGCGGAAGATTGGTCCGTGCTTCCCGACGGCCAGCGCCTGCTGGCGCTGGCGCGCGCCTATGTCGGTGAGGTGCGTGAGGGTCACGAGCTGCTGGAGCAGCTCGCGCTGCGCTTCAACCGAGTCGAGAAGCGGGCGCGTGTCACCCGCTTCTCGATCGACCGGTATTGCATCATCCGAAGTTCGTTGGCCTTCACGCGCTGGCTTCGCGGACGCAGCGAATCGGCCCTCACGGCCGCCACGCAAGCGGTCGACGCTGCGCTTGCGGCCGATCATGCGGTCTCGCACTCCAACGCCCTGGCATTCGCAGGGGTGCCGCTGGCGCTGTGGACGGGCGACCTCGATCGCGCTGAGGCGGGCATCGCCGCCCTGCAAGAGAACTTCGCGATCCGCGGCACCGTGGTATGGCGCCGGCTGGCGGGCTTCTTCGAGGCGGCCCTGCGCCATGCCCGTGGAGAGCGGGCGGCAATTGCGGGGATGAGCAAGAGCCTCGACGACCTGCTCGAGACGGGATTCGTCAGCCGCGCGCCCATGTATGTCGGCATGCTCGCCGAAGCGCTCCTGAGCGAAGGCCTGGTCGTGGAAGCTCAAGCGCGGATCGACGATGCCGCGATGCGGCTCGAACAGTATCGTGAGCGGTGGTGCAAGCCCGAGATCCTGCGCATTCGGGGGCTGATCCAGGCGGCGAATGGCGATCGCGCGGCGGCGCAGGCCGGCTTCGCGGACGCGATCGCCGAAGCCGATGCGCTCGGAGCGTTGAGCCTGGAGCTGCGCGCGGCCTCCGACATGGCGCGCGGTCTTGCTGCCGACCGCCGGCGGGACGCGGCCTTTGCCGTCCTGAGCCGCACTCGCGCCAAGTTCACGGAGGAAGGCCCGGAACTCATCTCGGCGCAGACCTTGCTCGGCACCTTGGCCTGAGCCTGGGCATGGCGGACGCCGGGCGGCGTCCCCAGGCGCTTAACCAGGATTAACTCGCCAGATGCCCGGCCACGGACGCATGTCTGTCTCATGCCTGCTCGCAGCTTCCTCACACGCCCGGAGCGATGAAGAAAGGAGCCGTGACATGAGACTTCATGGGAAAGTGGCGCTGGTGACCGGAGCGGCGAACGGCATCGGCCGCGCCGTCTCGGAGCTTTTCGTCAAGGAAGGCGCGATCGTTTTTGCCAGCGACATCGTCTCGCCCGTGCGGGCCTATTCCGACGGCATCGAAGCGATGCGGCTCGACGTGACCAGCGAACGCGACTGGGCGTCGGCCGTCGATACGATCGTGCGCAAGCACGGACGTCTCGACGTGCTGATCAACAATGCAGGAATCATCGCCTACGAGCCGCTGCACGAGCTCGAGATCGACGCGTGGATGAAGATGATCGCGGTCGATCAGACCGGCGTCTTCCTCGGCATGCGCGAGGCAGTACGTACAATGCGGGGGCGGAAGTCGGGCTCGATCGTCAACATCTCGTCGATCTGGGGTACTGCCGCAGTCGCCGGCGCGCACTCCTACCACGCCGTCAAGGGGGCGGTCCGCAACATGTCGAAGAACGCAGCAATGACGTACGTCGCCGACGGAATCCGTGTCAACTCGGTGCATCCGGGCTTCATCCATACGCCGCTGACCAACGCTCAGGCGCCCGACCTCAACGAGGTCGTCATCGCTTCGACGCCGATGAAGCGCGGTGGCAAGCCGATCGAGGTTGCCTACGGCTGCCTTTTTCTGGCCTCCGACGAAGCGAGCTACGTCACCGGCACCGAGCTTGTGATCGACGGCGGCTACCTCGCGCAGTAGCGGCGGTTGGAGGTCGGTTGGGTCCAGCGAGGGTCATCCATGAGCGGGAATATTCAGGACAAGGTCGTGTTGATCACCGGCGGCGGTAGCGGGATCGGCGCGGCGACCGCACGGCTGCTCGGGTCGAGGGGGGCGTGCGTCGCTGTCGCAGCACGGCGCAAGGACAAGGTCGATTCGGTCGCTGATCTCAAGCATGGCAGCACCGGCGTCGCACAACCAGTGGTGATGCAGCTCTACCAGTCGGCCATTCCGGCTGTTTCCGTGGCGCGCGCGATAGCATTCGCGATCGAGCAGCCCGCCGATGTCGACATTAACGAGATCGTCCTGCGCCCGACCAATGAGGAGTTCTGAGTTGGTAGTCGGCTAGCCCGACAGCCCTGCCTTCACGGCAGCAGGAGACATGACGTGAGCGCGTCCGTTGTCCGGAGTGTTGTCGCCGCCGCAGTGTTCGTGCTGGCTGGGATTGCCGGCTACCTGTGCTTCTGGCCTGTTCCGATAGAACCCAGGCCATGGGCGGCCCCGGCACCGCCAGGCCTTACCGGCGCCTACGCGCCGAACACACGTCTGTCCGGCCTGCGCACGATCGACATCGGCGACGAGATTGGGCCGGAGCACATCGCGATCGGACCGGACGGCAAGCTCTATGCGGCGATGGAGAGCGGCAACCTGTTGCGCATGGCGTTTGATGGCGGAGGGCGGGAGGTCTTCGCCAACACGGGCGGGCGGGTTCTCGGTTTCGACTTCGACGCCGACAGACGAATGATCGCCGCGGATCCGATGAAGGGTCTGCTCGCCATCGCGGCCGACGGGCGCGTGAGCGTGCTGGTCGATCGGGTGAGCACCGGTGACCCGGTCCGCTATGCCAATTCCATCGTCGTGGCGCCGGACGGAACGATCTTTTTCACTGACGCGTCGACGCGTTTCGCACCCGTGGATTGGGGCGGCACCTACCAGGCGAGCGTTCTCGACATCCTGGAGCAATCCGCCAGCGGTCGCGTGCTGGCCCATGACCCGGCGACCGGAACCACTCATGTCGTGGCCCGTGGCTTCTCTTTCGCCAACGGGATCGCCCTGTCCGTCGATGGACGGGCACTTTTCGTGACGGAGACCGGCCGCTACCGGATCTGGAAGATCGACAGCGGCGCCCGTGATCTCGACGTGCAAAGCGGCTCGCCGCAGGCCGGGGTGCTGATCGACAACCTGCCCGGCTACCCCGACAATCTTATGCGCGGGCGCGCTGGCCGCATCTGGGTCGGGCTGTTCAGGCCGCGCAACCCGGCGGCGGACGGGTTGGCGCAACGGCCGTCCCTGCGAAAGGTGCTGCTGCGGCTGCCGCGGTCTCTGTTGCCGCTGGGCCAGCCGTACGGGCACGTCTTCGCCTTCGACGAGGACGGCCGCGTCACGGAGGATCGGCAGGATCCGGAAGGCGCCTATCCTGAGACGACCGGCGCGACCGAGACGGCGGATCGCCTCTACATCCATAGCCTGCACGCCCGCACGATCGGCTGGGTGCCGCGATGAGGCGCACGATGACCCTGATCGCTGCGGTTGCGATCGTGGGCGCCGTCGTCGGGCCGCCCGCATCGGCCTCGGACCTGGAGGACATCTACATTCTGCGCAGCATTCGCGAGCCGCAGGCGCCCACCGCCGACTGGTGCGCCCGATCGAGGGCGGGCTTCGAGCCAATGCCGACGGACGCCGAGCGCTTCTTCTCGTTCTGGAGCGTCCGATCGCGGCCGGAGGACGGCAGGGTCGTCGACGCAACGGCCGCGCGCGTCGGCGAGCTGCGCGCCTGCTTCGGCCCGACTGGCGACCGCGCGCGGCAAAACTTCTATGCCGAGGTCAGGCTAGGCGCGCTCTCCTTTCTCGGCAGCGGCGAGTGCCTTGCCCTGATGATCGATTTTCCCGAGGCCGGCCTCTTCCCGGTCCGCTGTCAGCTCGTTCTCAGCGGCCTGCCGCTGCCCTTTGTCGGGGGACTTCTGACGACGAACACGATGACTACCAATGCCCCGTTCGGAGGCGGCACGGAGCCACCCGGGTACACGCAGGCCTCGATTGCCACGATCCGTCTGTGGCGGGCGCGGTCGAGCCGCTGACGATCAAGCGCGCTTTATCCAGGGAGACGCAACATGAGCGACCATCAAAACGTGACAGACCTTCAACGGAGGGGCGTGCTTCGCGCCGCCGGGATAGCGCTGGTCGGCGGATTGGCGGCCTCGGCCGCCACGGCGAGGGACAGCGGGCCGCTCGGCGCGCGACTGCAGGGTGTCCAGCACTTCGGGCTCACAGTGCAAAACATGGATCGCGCGTTCGAATTCTACACCGAAGTCCTCGGAGGAACCGAGGTGATGCGCGACGGCGACTTTCAGGGCGAGCGCATCCACAACACCTTGCTCACGGATCAGGAGATCGAGGCGCGCGTCCGCCGGGTCAATCCGCGCACTATGGGAATTCCGGACCTCAAAGGCGGCGCGCAGCGCTTGGACGTCCGATTCATCCAGTTCGACAATGTCGTGATCGAGCTACTGCAATATCGCGACGCCGAGCAGCCGGCCGGCAGCGGCGCCGCATTCGCCGAGCCGCTCGATCACATGAGCCCGGCCTTTCCCCGCATGATGCACATCTGCTTTCCCATCCGCGACGAAGTCGACTTCAACAAGTTCATCGCCGACCTCGAAGGGGAAGCGGCGCGTCGGGGAATGACGCAGGTCAGGGCCAACCGCGTCAGCACCGTTACGACCGAGCAGGAGCGGCGGGCCGCGCCGCCCGAGGCGAACAGCAACGGCATCACCGAAGGCCAGTCGAACGGATGGAGGCTGATCTATTGCAAGGGCCCCGAAGGCGAGCAACTCGAGTTCGTTCAGGCGCTCGGGCCGGTGAAGCGGACCTTCGACAATGCGCTCGAAGCGCGTCAAAGAATGCTGGGCGCGGCGCGTCGATAGGCAAGCGGCGGAACGTCGGCAGCAAGCATTCAGGCCAACGCAGCCCCGGACATCAGAAATGCGTTGCAGCTGAGACGACGGGGCTCAGATCAGCCCCAGGCTCCTGAAGCTCGCGTGGCCCTTGCGACCGATCACCAGATGATCGTGGATCGAGATGCCCAGCGCCTCGGCCGCCGCCTTGATCTCGCGCGTCATCTCGATGTCGTCGCGCGACGGCTTGGGGTCGCCACTAGGATGGTTGTGCACGAGGATCAGCGCCGAGGCATTGAGCTGCAGGGCGCGCTTGACCACCTCGCGCGGGTAGACCGGGGTGTGGTCGATGGTGCCGCGCTGCTGGACCTCGTCGCCGATCAGCACGTTCTTGCGGTCGAGGAAAAGGATGCGGAACTGCTCGGTCTTCTCGTGCGCCAGCGCGGTGTGGCAATAGTCGATCAGCTGCTGCCAGTTGGTCAGCACCGGCATGTTCTTGACCTTGCGCTCGGCCAGCCGGCGGGCGGTCTCGCGCAGCGCCCTGAACTGGACCAGGGTGCTCTGGTCGATGTCGAACTCGCGGAGCTGCTGGGGCTCGGCGGCGAACACGTCGCCCAAGGTGCCGAAGCGCTCGAGCAGGCGCTTGGCCAGCGGCTTGGTATCGACGCGCTGGATCGAATAGAAGAGCAGCAGCTCGAGAAGCTCGTAGTCCGCCAACGCCTCGACGCCGGCCGCCAGCACGCGCTCGCGGACGCGCTGGCGATGGCCGTGATAGTGCGGCTTGGGCGCCGCCCCTGTCGCACCGCTGTTGTGACCGGCTGCGGGCGGTGCTGCGGCCAGGGCAGCGGCGAGCCGCACCGTCGGATCCTCGCCGGCGAACTCCCAGCACTGGTCGAGCTTGTTCCAGGTGCCGCCGGCGTCGCGCAGGAGGTCGCGGTTGGGCAGCGTGTTGCCGCTCACCTTCCAGCTTGCGTCGCCGGCCGACTGCAGGCGCAGGCCCGCCGCGACCAAGGAAAGCAGCGCGTCGTCGCTGGCGGCGTCGTCGGCGGCGCCGGCCACGAGGGCCGGCTCGGCGGCCTCCGCCTTGCGCCGCGCCATGCGGCTCAGGCCGTCGCCGCCTGGCGCGGCTCGGCTGGCGGGGCGGCGCCGAGGTCGTAGGGCGGCCTGACAAGCTCGCGCGGCGAGAGGGTGAAGAACTCGACCCCGGTCTCGGTGATGCCGACCGAATGCTCGAACTGGGCGGACAGCTGCTTGTCGCGCGTCACCGCCGTCCAGCCGTCGCTCAGGATCTTCACCTGCCAGGTGCCGGCGTTCACCATCGGCTCGACGGTGAAGAACATGCCGGGCTTCAGCACAGGTCCGGTGCCGCGCTTGCCGTAGTGCAGGATGTTCGGCGCATCGTGGAAGATGCGGCCGAGGCCATGGCCGGAGAAGTCGCGTACGACCGAGAGGCGCTGCGCCTCGACATAGCTCTGGATGGCATGGCCGATGTCGCCGACATGGCCGCCCGGCCTCGCTGCGGCGATGCCGCGCATCATCGCCTCGTAGGTGATGTCGCACAGCCTGCGCGCCTTCACGCCGACCTCGCCGGCGAAGAACATGCGGCTGGTGTCGCCGTACCAGCCGTCGAGGATCACGGTGACGTCGATGTTGACGATGTCGCCGTTCTGCAGGCGCTTGTCCGACGGGATGCCGTGGCAGACCACGTGATTGATCGAGGTGCAGATCGACTTCGGGTAGCCGCGGTAGCCGAGCGGGGCGGGGATCGCCTTGTTGTCCAGGATGTAGTCGTGGCAGAGCTTGTCGAGCTCGCCGGTGCTGACCCCGGGCTGCACGTGGGGCGTGATGAAGTCGAGCGTCTCGGCGGCCAGCCGGCCGGCGCGCCGCATGCCCTCGAACCCTTCCGGTCCGTGGAGCTTGATGGTGCGCTCGTCGCGCCGCCAGTAGTCGGCGCTGTCGTCGATGAAGTCGCGGGGGCTGCTCATGGCCCATATTTGGCATGCGATACCGGCAGTAACAAGGCCGGGGCCCGCTTGGCCGGCCGGTCGGCCTCCGCTAGTGTCCTGAAAGAAAAGGAAAAAGAGAATCGCATGTCGCCGCCGGCAAAAACCGTCACCGCCTGCATCGTGGTCATCGGCAACGAGATCCTGAGCGGCCGGACCCGCGATTCCAACATCCAGTATCTGGCCACCGAGCTCGGCCTGCTGGGGGTGCGGGTGATGGAATGCCGGGTCATCCCCGACATCGAGGCGACCATCGTCGCCACCATCAACGAGGTGCGCGCCAGGTTCGACTACGTGTTCACCACCGGCGGCATTGGCCCGACGCACGACGACATCACCGCCGATTGCATCGCCAAGGCCTTCGGCGTCGGCATCTCCGAGCATCCCGAGGCGGTGGCGCGCATGACCCGGCATTACGACGATGTCGCCCTGTTCACGCCGGCGCGGCGGCGCATGGCGCGGGTTCCCCATGGCGGCACCCTGGTCGATAACCCGGTGTCGGTGGCGCCCGGCTTCCAGATGGAAAACGTCTTCACCTTCGCCGGCATCCCCAAGGTCGCCGAGGCGATGTTCCAGTCGATGAAGCACCGATTGGTCGGCGGGGATCCGATGCTCTCGCGCACCGTGCGCACCAACCTGCCGGAGGGCATCATAGCCGAGCCGCTGGGCGCCCTGCAGCTGCGCTACGAGGATCTCGACATCGGCAGCTACCCGGCCTTCCGCAACGGCAAGCCCAGCGTCTCGCTGGTGCTGCGCGGCGTCGATGCAGCGCGGCTCGAGGTGGCCGCCGCCGAGCTGATGGCGACCATCCGGACGATGAACGGCGAGGCCGAGGAGTTCACCCAGTAGGTGTTGGCTTGGTCGGCGCTGATCGGTCTTTCCGCCGGGCTCGGCGCGCTGCTGTTCTGGCTGCACGCGCCGGCCGCCCTGATGCTGGGACCCCTGATCGCCGCCATCGTGGTCGCCGCCGGCGGCGGCCGCGTGCATCCTCCGCTGGCTCCGTTCGTGCTCGCCCAGGGCCTGATCGGCTGCCTGATCGCCAAGATGGTGCCGCTGTCGATCATGGGCGACATCCTGGCCCACTGGCAGATGTTCACCTTCGCCGTGCTGTTCGTCGTCGCCGTCTCGAGCTTCCTCGGCTGGTTGATGACCCGCCTGCAGCTGCTGCCCGGAACCACGGGACTGTGGGGCATGAGCCCGGGAGCGGCCTCGGTCATGACCATCATGTCCGAGTCCTACGGTGCCGACGTCCGGCTGGTCGCCCTCATGCAGTACCTGCGGGTCGTGATGGTCGCCGGGGTCGCGGCGCTGGTCGCCAGGCTGTTCGGCGTCAGCGTCGCCCATGAGGGTGTCGAGGTCGTGTGGTTCCCCAGGCTCGACTGGCTGGCCTTCGGAGAGACGATGGCGCTCGTGATCGTGGGGCCGCTGATCGCGCGCTGGCTGCGCATTCCGGGCGGCGCGTTCCTGGTGCCGATGGTCGGCGGCATCGTCCTCACCCATTTCGGCCTGATGACCCTCGAGCTGCCGGCCTGGCTGATGGCGATCAGCTATGCGCTGGTCGGCTGGAACGTGGGCTTGCGCTTCACCCGTCCGCTGCTGGTCCACGCTGCGCGCGCCTTGCCGCGCATCATCGCCGCCACCCTGGCGCTGATCGTCCTCTGCGCCGGCGTGGCGGCCATCCGCCTATCTGGCGACCAGCCCGGGCGGCTCCGATTCGATCGCCATCATCGCGGCCTCGACCAACGTCGACGTTTCCTTCGTCATGGCCATGCAAACCGTGCGCATGATCGCCGTGCTGTTCCTGGCTCCGATCTTGACGCGCTTCATCGCGCAACGGCTATGGTCTCCGAATGACAAGCATCCATGACTTGGCCGCGGTAGAGCTGCTGGCCGCCTACAAATCCCGCACGCTGTCGCCCGTCGAGGCAGTCGACGCCGTGATCGCCCGCATCGAGGCCTGGGAGCCCAGGCTGAAGGCGCTCTATGCGCCTGACTTCGACGGCGCGCGCAAGGAAGCCAAGGCCGCGGAGCAGCGCTGGCAGAAGGGTGAGCCTAAGGGCGCTCTGGACGGCGTGCCGATCACCATCAAGGAGAACATCGCCACCCGCGGCGTACCGGTGCCGCTCGGCACAGCGGCGACCCAGCTCGTGCCGGCGGCGGCTGACGCGCCGGCGGCGGCGCGGGTGCGCGAGGCGGGAGCGGTGATCCTCGCCAAGACCACCATGCCCGACTACGGCATGCTGTCGTCGGGCCGCAGCTCGTTCCATCCGCTGACGCGCAATCCGTGGAACCTCGCCTGGAACCCCGGCGGCTCGAGCGCCGGTGCCGGTGCCGCAGCGGCCGCCGGCTACGGCCCGCTGCATCTCGGCACCGACATCGGCGGCTCGGTGCGCCTGCCGGCGACCTGGAACGGTATCTTCACCCTGAAGCCCAGCCTCGGCCGCGTGCCGGTCGATCCGCCATACTTCGGCCGCGTCGTCGGGCCGATGACGCGCACGGTCGCCGATTCGGCGCTGCTGATGGCCGAGTTGTCCAAGGCGGACTGGCGCGATCACATGAGCCTGCCGG